>Ga0307500_10000635_pt1 | contig 11327 bp, 10 predicted proteins | sample 14_S_MG_FD_201362 | JGI IMG/M metagenome (GOLD analysis project Ga0307500, IMG submission 201362) | Soil microbial communities from Populus trichocarpa stands in riparian zone in the Pacific Northwest, United States - 14_S | ecosystem: Environmental > Terrestrial > Soil > Riparian zone > Trees... | reverse complement strand
GAAAGCCGACAGGTCGAGATTCGACAATTGCAGCAGCTTGATCGCCTGCATCAATTGCGGCGTCATCACCAGCGACTGCGACTGACGGAACTCTAATCTCTGCGTTAGCGCCATGAGGCCAAGAACCGATCCACTGTAAAGTTGGTCCGATTCTTGCTTATCTTACTCCCAAGCCCTTGTACACGGCTTGACGGATGCAAAATTTGGGCTATAGCGCCGTCCGCAAAAATGGAAACCTGTTCTTGCGTCCCGCAAGCGCCATAAGTTCCTTAGTTAACGCAATAGCTTATTGCCGAACCGCCAGGTCCTTGGGCGTTGTTTATCGCTAAAGCCGGAATTCCTCGCCTAGGTAAAGACGGCGTACATCCGGGTCGTTGACGATTTCTTCCGGACTGCCCTCGGTCAAGATCTGCCCAGCATACACGATATAGGCGCGGTCGGTCAGCCCCAGCGTTTCGCGCACATTGTGGTCGGTGATCAGGACGCCGATGCCGCGGTTGGTGAGGTGCCGGACGAGATCCTGAATGTCGCCGACCGCGATCGGATCGATGCCGGCAAAGGGTTCGTCGAGCAGCATGTAGTTCGGGCGCGTCGCCAGCGCGCGTGCGATTTCGACGCGGCGGCGTTCGCCGCCGGACAGCGCGATCGAGGGCGATTTGCGCAAGCGCGTAATGTTGAATTCATCGAGCAGCGAATTGAGTTCGGCCTCGCGCTTCTTGCGGCTGGGCTCGACGACCTCGAGCACGGCGCGGATGTTCTGCTCCACGGTGAGCCCGCGAAAGATCGAGGCTTCCTGCGGCAGGTAGCCGATTCCGAGCCGCGCGCGCTGATACATCGGCAGCCTGGTCACGTCATGGCCGTCGAGTTCGATCGCGCCGCGATCCGCCTTGATCAGGCCGGTGATCATGTAGAACACCGTGGTCTTGCCGGCGCCGTTCGGGCCCAACAGGCCGACCGCCTCGCCGCGGCGGACATAGATGCTGACGCCACGCACGACCTGGCGGGTGCCGAAACTCTTCTCCACGCTATGCACAGCCAGATAGCCCGGCCGCTTGGTCGGGCGCGGCGCTTCGCCGCCATTGGGCTTGGCGCTGGACTTGGGCCGCGGCGCCTGTGTGCGGGGACGCGGCTCGCGCGGCGGTTCGACGTCGGGCTGCTGCGATAATTCCAGCCCGGGCAGCGCGGCGGCACGCGGCTTCGGCGGCGCATCGCGCACCGGGCTCGTCAGCATGTCACCAAAGGAATCGCCGAGCGCTGTGATGTCATCGCGCGAACGCGCAAATCCGGGGCCGCCGCGTTTCGCGGGGCGTCGACGGAACATGCCGAATAAATCCACCATCCCGCTTCGCTTACGCCTTTCACGGTGATTCCGCGACGCATCCGCCGGCGAATCGCTTCGCTAGCGAACCATGAATGAGTGGATGTCCCCCGCCCAGCGAAACACCCCGCCGTGCGCCCTGCCCAGTAGATACAGGCTCGGGCTGCCGGCTTCAACCGTACGAGCCTCAAATATTCTTCAAGGCATTGATATATCTTATTTTTTGCCGGGGATCAGCGACGGTGCAGCCGCCGGAGCGGGCTTCGCCCCACCCGATCCGGACCCGCAGCCTTGGCCCGACTGCTCGATGAGAACCTTCACCTTGCTGTCGGATTCGACGCGCGACACGCCGGTGGTCATGTCGACCTTGAGGCGGTCGCCAGTGAGCACATTCTTGCACTGGGTAAGCACGACCCCATTCACCCCGCCCACCATGGTGATAAGGTTGGCCCGCGGGTCGACGACCGCGGTCTCCCCTGTCACGACCTGATCCTTCTGCGTGACCACGACGGAGCCCCTGGCTTCCAGCCGGCGAACCGACGAACTGCCGCCGGGCCCCGGATTGGCCGCCTGCATCGAGCCGGATTTCGGTCCCTTCGCAGCGGCGGGTGACGGCGTCGGCGGCGCTGGACCGGAATCGTACAGAACCAGCAGCGACTTCGACGTCATGGTGGTGTCGCCCTGTACGACCTTCGCATTGCCAGCGAAGGTCGCCTCCTTTTTCTTGTCCCGCATTTCGAGCGAGGCCGCCTCGATCTGGATCGGCTGGTCGCGGTTTTGCGAAAAACCCTGCATTGCATTGGGCACGCCGGACATGGCGCCTTGCGCCACGCCGTCACCGCACAGAATCAGCGTGAGCGCCGCGGCCGCAACACTGTGCGAGAAGAATTGCATCCGCGATGGGTGAGCCGGCATCGATCACTCTTATTTTTTGCCGGGGATCAGCGAAGGTATGGCCGCAGGCGCCGGCTTCGCCCCACCCGATCCGGACCCGCAATTCTCGCCCTGGATGAACATGCCTTGCACCTTGTTGGTGTCGGATTCGACGCGCGACACGCCGGTCGTCATGTCGACCTTGAGGCGGTCGCCCTTGAGCACGTTCTTGCACTGGGTCAGCACCACGCCGCCCGCCATGGTGATGAGATTGGCGCGCGGGTCGAAGATCGCGGTCTCACCGGTCACCACCTGATCCTTCTGCGTCACCACGACGGAGCCCCTGGCTTCCAGCCGGCGGATCGACGAACTTCCGCCAGGCCCTGGCGTCGCCGACTGCATCGTCCCCGATTTCGCACCCTTCGGCGCGGCGGGCGCAGGGGCCGGCGTCGCTGGCGCCGGGCCGGAATCGTAGAACACCACCAGCGACTTCGAGGTCATGGTGGTGTCGCCCTGCACGACCTTCACGTTGCCGGAGAAGGTCGCTTCCTTTTTCTTGTCGCGCATTTCGAGCGAGGCCGCCTCGATCTGAATCGGCTGGTCGCGGTTCTGCGAAAAGCCCTGCATCGCGTTCGGCACGCCCGACATCGCGCCTTGCGCCAGCGCATCACCGGAGGTGATCAACGCGAGCGCAAGCGCCGCGGCCGCAAAACTGCGCGAGAAGAACTGCATCATCGATATCATTTCGTGTTTGACGACTTGCCGTTGACGGACCGCGTCCTCGGTGGTGGCGCCGGTTCAGGCTCGGGCTCGGGCGCCGCGGGGCTTTCCATGATCAGGTTCATCACGACATTGCCTTCGAAACGAACGATCTCGCCGCTGTTGATGATCTTGAGCCGGTCGGCGGTGAGCGTACCGTTCAGCAATTTGACGTCGACAGGCTCGTCCGACGTCACCGTTCCCCTGTTGATGTCGATATAGGCCTGCGAAAGCTTGGCTTCGTAGCCGGTGGAGGATTGCAGGAAGATGTCCTTGCGCAGGTCCAGCATCTGCTGCTTGCTGTCGAAAAATCCGGTGCGCGCATCCATCGTCACCGTGCTCTTGTCCTCCATCATGACCTTGGCGCGCAGCGTTTGGAGTTCGACGTGATCGGGGTTGGCCAGATCCTGGATCGCAGCCTTGGCCCACACTTCGTAGGGACGCTGGTCGGTGGAGAAACCCGCAAGATGCGGCGTTTCCATGGTGATCTTGGTGCCTGACACCACGAGATTGCTGATGTCGACGGGCAGCTTCGCGAACCCCGTCTGAAAAGGGTTCAAGAAGACTTGGATCAGGACGATACTGGCCAGCGCCAGCAGCACGGTTGCCGGAACCGCAACCCGCAGCACCCGCACCATCCGGCTGTGGCGGGCGGCCGCGGCAAAGCGGGCCTCCATTCCGGTGACATAGGCTGGGTTCTGTATCGAATTCACCGCGGCTCCAAGGGGCGCCATGACGTAAGGAAGCGTCATTCTACCCGCAATCGCAGGATTATGCAGCCCGGACACGCGCTATGAGTGTGACCGAAACGGGGCGGAAGCGGGCAACCGGACCGCTTCAAACGGTCCGGCTCACGAATGCGCGAAGATGTCCTCGGCCTCCCAGCCGCCAAGATCGAGCTTTGCCCGCGTCGGCAGGAAGTCGAAGCAGGCCTGTGCCAGCGCGGTGCGGCCTTCGCGCGCCAGCATGGCGTCGAGCCGCTCGCGCAAACCATGCAGATGCAGCACGTCGGACGCGGCATAGGCGAGCTGCGCCTCGCTGAGGCTACTGGATCCCCAATCGCTCGACTGCTGCTGCTTCGACAGGTCGATGTTGAGGACTTCGCGCACCAGGTCTTTCAGGCCGTGCCGGTCGGTATAGGTGCGCGTCAGCCGCGAGGCGATCTTGGTGCAATAGACCGGTTGCGGCATCACGCCGAAGGCGTTGTAGAGCGCGGCGAGATCGAAGCGCGCAAAGTGAAAGATCTTCGTGATGGCGGGATTGGCCAAGAGCGCCTTCAGGTTCGGCGCGTCGGTGTGGCCCTTCGGGATCTGGATGACATCGGCGCTGCCGTCGCCGTTCGACATCTGCACCACGCAGAGCCGGTCGCGATGCGGATTGAGCCCCATGGTCTCGGTATCGATCGCCACCGAATCCTTGTAGCGGGACAAATCGGGCAGATCGCCGCGATGCAGGCGGATGGTCATGAAGGCCTCGTGTCTCGGGTCGATTCGACGGAAACACTAGCGCCCGGAGCCGCAGGAGGCGAGCGGGTGGGCATGGCTTTTAGGACGGGAAATGGCGGCTTTGTGACGATTTTATTCGCTGACCCGGCGTTCGCCTGCTGGGATGCGCCGTTGGGCGGAGCCCTGATGCCGCCGTTTGCGGCCAGCTTCGAGAAGTTCAGGCCCTCTTCTCTCCGAACGAGGCTGGCGGCTGAAGCCCCGGGCTATTGGCCCAGCGCTCGAGATTCTCGATGACGTCCGCATGGCTCGGCCGTTGCGGAGGCGGCGACTTTCGCTCTTCGGACAGCTTGCGCGGTAGCTTGAGGTTCTCGGTCATGGGCTTTCTCCAACCCAAAAGATGCGCTCGCACGGACCAAAAATCAACCGCTAACACATTGTTTTTACTTATGTATTTAGCTAATTTGGCGCCTGCATCTCGTTTGAAGGAACCGGCGCCAAGGACAAGCGTTGAGTAAACTACTCAATGATCTCATTTGGGGTGTTTCGATGTCCGACATGCGCGGTGAGCGACTACAGGTCATGCTCTCGCCGGAAGAGCTGACGGCGATCGACGATTTCCGCTTCAAGCACCGGATGCCGACCCGGGCGGCGGCGGTGCGCGAGCTGTTGAAGCTGGGATTGACCGTGCTGGCGTCCGATGGCGGCGGCCACAAATCCAGCAATTACGGCGTCTTCAGGCGTGGCCCGGGCGGGCACGTATCGGGCCAGGATCTGGATCCGGCGGAGTAAAGCCGGCGACCGGTCGGACGGCCACGATGCAAGCAAGCGCCGCGAGCGGTCGACTTTTGGGTTTCGATCAGACTTCGATAAGACATGGACGATTGATGGTCGCTGCTATCCGGCGCAGGACCATCAGCTATCATACCCGAGCCAACGGTCTAGAATCGGTAGGTTGCGGTTCCCAAGACCGTACGCCCGAGCCCGTAATAGCAGTCGCCCCGCGCGTAGCACGCCGCCACATAACGTTCGTCGCCGATGTTGTTGACGTTGAGCTGCAGCCTGAACGGACCGGGATCGTAAGCCACCATCATGTCGAACAGCGTGTAGGCGGGAATGGTGTAGGTGTTGGTCTCTTCGGTGGACTCGCCGATGTAGCGGACGCCGGCGCCGACCGTGACGTCGCGCAGGCCGAGTGCGCTCAGGCGATACTTGCCCCACAGCGAAGCCTGGTTGGCGGGCACGCCCTCGACGCTCTTGCCGACGTTGTCGCCGCGTTCGACCTTGGCGTTGATGTAGGAATAGCTGGCGATCACGTCGAGATCGGGCGTGACCTTGCCGATGACCTCGATTTCCGCGCCGCGGATACGGACCTGTCCGATCTGAGTCGACGCGAATGGATTGCTCGGATCGTTTGATGCCGATAACCGATTCCTTTCTACGGTATCGTAGATCGCGCCGTTGATCGCGAGGCCCTGCACCGGCGTGTATTTGAAGCCGATCTCGTAGATCTCGCCGCGCTGGTCTTGGCAGGGTCCGTTGAGACAATTGCTGCCACCATAGGTCGGGCTGAAATATACCGGATTGAACGACTGCGCCCAGACAACATAGGGATTGAAGCCGAATGGCGTTTCATACATCAGGCTCGCGCGACCGGTTGTCGCCGACCTGTCGCTGTCGGCGCCGGTGTAGCGCGTTGTGGCGTAATCTTGCCGGACCCCGAGCGTCGCAAGCCAGGGACCAAGGCGCATCTGGTCCTGCGCATAGAGGCCGGCTTGGGTCTGCTGCACGTTCGGTCCCCGTGTCAGCATGGGCAGATCGACGCTTGTATAAACCGGCGCATAGAGATCGAACGGCGTCGGGTCGAAACCGCCACCAACGGATGAGCGTGCATAAAGGCTGCGGTAATCTACGCCGAACAGCACCTTGTGTTCGAGCGCTCCGGTCAGCGCCTTGATCTGGATATTGTTGTCGGCGGTGAAATTGTCGTTCGACACTTCCTGGTTGCTGGTATAGCGATTGACCGTGCGCCGCGAGACGTCAAGGAATGGGTTGGCCGAGAACACATTCGCGTAGACGCTGCGATAGATGCCGTCGACATGGGCGTAACGCAGGTTCTGCGTCAGCTTCACGGCGTCGTTGAGATTGTGCTCGAACAGGCTGCTGATGGCACCGGTTTCAGTCTGGTACCGATCGGTGTTCGGATCGCCGACGAAACGGTTGCGCGGGATGAAGCCGTTGATACTTGGCAAGAGTGTGCCTTCACGTGGCAGGAAGCCGTTGGTGGTGCCGGTCCGGTCCTTTTGATAGACACCGAGCACGGTCCAGCTTGTATTGGTCGTCGGTCGCCAAGTCAGCGAGGGCGCCAGCAGGATGCGATTGTCGGGGACGAAATCGACCTGGGTGCCGCTGTCGCGGAACAGGCCGACGAAGCGATAGAGCCATTCGCCGTCCTTGGTCACCTTGCCGGTGGAATCCATCTGGACTTGCTTGCGACCGAAATTGTCAAGGGACGTGCCGATCTCGTTGTAAGCCTCCGCCCGCGGACGCTTGGAAATCAGGTTGACGAGACCCGCGGTGGACGTGTCGCCATAGAGCACCGACGCAGGTCCGCGGAACACCTCGATGCGCTCGAGCATGTAGGGATCGACGCGCCATTCGTTGAAGTTGTTGCGGTTGTTGACCCGCGTGCCGTCGAGATAGACGTTTGGGTCCTGGCCGCGAATCTTGAAATAGTCGTTGCGTGAATCGACGCCGCCCGGCTCGGCAAAGACGCCCGGCACATAGCGCAGGGTCTCCTGCACGCTGCTGGCACCTTGATCCCGAACGCGCTCGGCGCTGACGACCGAGATCGACTGTGCCGTCTGGCTCAGCGGCGTATCGGTCTTGGTACCGGTGCCGCTCTGCGTCGCGAGGTAGCCCTGCACGGGACCTGTGGCGGTCTCCCGCGTTGAGGCGATAGCGGGGGTGACTGGAGCGGCAGCGGCAGGATTGACGCCCCTTGTCGCGCTGCGTCGCGCGGTCGACCGCGTTGTCTGAGAGCGTTGGGTACGAGCGGCGGGCCGGGGTTTCGCTTGTTCGACAACGACCGGAGGCAACTGACTGGCCTGCCCAAAAGCAGAAACATCGAATGCCAACGTCGCAACCGCGATGGTCGAAGCCCCAAAGAGATATCTCGCGCAGTTCATCATCGCCCCACATTCCAACCGGTACTGTTGGGCGGTGTGGTAACAATCGTGATGATACGCCGAAAGTGGATTTGTTCTTTATTGCAGCATCTCGACGTAGAACTGCTCTAGATGGTGCGCTGACTATCAAAGGCTATAACGCTTCTAAACTCATTCCGCTGCGGCGAGCGTCTGCACGGTGGAACGGCTTTCACTCCTCGCTTGTGCTGTCAGCCGCGCACGCCGCTTGCGATACCAAATGAAAACTCCCGTCACCGATAGCGCAGCCACGACGATACCCATCGCCGAAATGAGGATTCGTCCGGGCATTCCGAGAATGCGACCCGAATGCATCGGAAACTGCGCTTGAACGAAAATATCCGCCGCCGTCCCCTGCCACGGTACACGCGCTCCGAGCGGCCGACCGTCCTGCCCGTCATAGTAAAGCTGAGCCGGTCCTACGCCGCCGGCGCCGTGATCGTCTCCCGGCCGGAAGAAGCTGGCGCTGTAGATGTCATAGAGCTGCGCGTAATAGACGGCACCAACGGGCTCGGACCAGCCGCGGCGGCGTCCGTCCGCCTCTCCCTTCGCAATGATGTCGGCGAACGACAGCTTGGGCGTGGCCGGTTGGTCGACCGGCGCGGGCGTGCGCAATTCATAAGGGGTTGGCGTATAGCTCGATACCGTCTTCATCAGCGGCGAGAACACCTCGAAATACAGGTTGAGGGAAAAGGCCGTGAAGGCGATGACGAACAGCAGCAGCCACGTCCAGAGGCCGAAGGCGCGGTGAATGTCGAAATTGATGCGGTAGGCGCTGCCCGACGTTTTGATTGCCCAGGCCGGTTTCCATCTGGCCCAGAAACCCCGATCGAGTTGACGGGTCACGCTCGCCGCACGTGCGGCATTCGACCTTCGCCGAACCGGAAGCGTCAGATAAAAGCCGACAAAGCAGTCGAGCGTCCAGACGATGGCAATGACGCCGAGCAGACGCATGCCCCAGCGATCGCTGCCCCAGAACTCGGGGATGTGAAGCGTGTAGTGCAGCTTGTAGAGAAACGAGACAAAATTTTCCCGCGTCACCGGCCAGACCGCTCCCCAATGGCGGCGGCCAAGTTCCTCACCGGTCGCAGGGTCCAGGAACACCTGGTTGTAATCGAGCTGAAAACGTTTTCCGGTGGTGGGATCGATCCTGGGTTCAACAAAGAACGCAAGCGACGCGCCAGCTTCGGGCGTGGTCGAAAGATAGTTGACCTTGGCACGCGGATCCCGGGCCTCGATCAGCTTCGCAAGCTCGGTAGATGGCCTGGAAGGACCCTTCGTCTTCGCCTCGGTGAGATGGCTGTTGAGCCATTCGTCGAGTGCATGATCCCAGGAAATCACCGCACCTGTCACACCGGACAAGAACAGGAAAGCGGCGGTAATCAAACCCGCCCAGCGGTGGGCTATTCCAAATGCGACTCTCATCTCGACCCATTGTTACATAGCGGGGGCCGGGGCAACACTCTGATTGGGTTGATCTGCCTGGAATTACTCTATCCAGAAAATGTGTGGTGCCCAGGAAAGGACTCGAACCTTCACGGCCGTTAAGCCACTGGCACCTGAAGCCAGCGCGTCTACCAATTCCGCCACCTGGGCCCGGGCGGGTTAGTAAGGAACGGTCACGCGCTTGTCAAATCGCTTCAATGCCGGCCAAATACGCTGTACAGCGACCGCGTGTTGGCGTATCGCGAATCCGCTAAATTCAACCGATATCTCTCTAATTCGACCCGCGCAGGAATTGGCCCAATGGCATCGTACCCGGCATCGAACCTGGAAACGCTCGTCACGGTTTTTGGCGGATCGGGGTTTCTGGGGCGAAACGTGGTGCGGGCGCTGGCCAAGCGCGACTACCGGATCAGGGTGGCGGTGCGGCGGCCGGAACTGGCCGGGCACCTGCAGCCGCTCGGCCGGGTCGGCCAGATCCACGCCGTGCAGGCCAATCTGCGCTATCCGGCTTCCGTCGAGGCGGCAATGCGCGATTCGCACATCGCGATCAACCTGGTCGGCACCCTGATCGAGAGCGGCGCGCAGACGTTTGACGCGGTTCAGGCCAAGGGCGCCGAGACCATCGCCAAAACTGCCGCCGCCGCGGGCGCGCGGATGGTGCATGTGTCGGCGATCGGCGCCGACGAGAACGCGCTCTCCGCCTACGGCCGCGCCAAGGCGGCCGGTGAGCAGGCCGTGCTGGCGGCCGTTCCGTCGGCCACCATCCTGCGGCCGTCACTGCTGTTCGGCCCGGAGGATCAATTCACCAACCGGTTTGCGGCACTCGCCCGGATATCGCCCTTCCTGCCGCTGATCGGTGGCGGCGTCACCCGGATGCAGCCGGCCTATGTCGGCGACGTCGCGAACGCGGTCGCCGATGCCGTCGACGGCAAGACCAGGCCCGGCGCGACTTACGAACTCGGCGGACCGGAAGTGCTGACCATGCGCGAGATCATGGAAATCATTCTTGCCATCACCGAGCGCAAGCGCGCACTGATTTCGCTGCCGTTCGGGCTGGCTCGGCTGCAGGCGATGTTCCTGCAATTTGCGCCGGGGCCGCTCAAGCTGACGCCGGACCAGGTGGCGATGCTTCAATCGGACAATGTGGTGTCTGACGCCGCCAAGGACGCCGGCCTGACACTGGAAGGGCTCGGCATCACGCCCGATTCGCTGGAAGCGGTCGCCCCGCAATATCTCTGGCGCTTCCGCGCCGCCGGGCAGTTTCAGCGCAAGAGCGCGTAATTGCCGTCGATCCTCATGGTGAGGAGGCGCGTCAGCGCCGTCTCGAACCATGAATGCCCTGCTGCTACACCCGGGCACTCATCCTTCGAGACGCCGCTAAAGCGGCTCCTCAGGATGAGGTCTGACAGCCGGGAGACCCGCTGCATAATTCGAGAAAACTACTTTCCCAGCGCCAACGCGATCAGGCCGAGCGTGCCGATGATGACACGCCACCACGCAAACAGCGTGAACCCGTGGCGGGTGACGTAGGTCAGGAACGTCTTCACTACGATGATCGCCGTGATGAACGACACCACGAAACCGATCGCGATCACGCCTACATGGTCGATCGTCATCTCGCCGCGGTTCTTGTAGAAATCATAGGCGAACGCGCCGACCATGGTCGGGATCGCGAGAAAGAACGAAAACTCCGCCGCCGAACGCTTGTCCCCGCCAAGCAGCATCGCCGCCACGATGCTGGCGCCGGACCGCGACACGCCGGGAATCATCGCTACGCACTGTGCAATGCCGATCCACAGATACATCATCAGCGGATAGCGTGTGGCATCGTCCTCGTGCGGCTTCAGATCAAGCCGATCGACCCAGAGCAGGATCGCGCCGCCGACGATCAGCGTGAAACACACCACCCACGGATTGAACAGCAGCTCCTTGATGTATTTGCCGACGGCCAGGCCAACGACCACCGCCGGCAGGAACGCCACCAGCACGCCGATCACGAACCGGCGGTCGTCAGGATTGGTGAACATGCCGAGCGCCACGCGCCACAGCTTGGCGAAATACAGCACGACGATCGCAAGAATCGCGCCGAGCTGGATCAGGATCACAAAACTCTGCCAGAACGCGCCCTCGCCAAGGCCGAAGAAGCGTTGCGCCAGCAGCATATGGCCCGTGGAGGAAACCGGTAGAAATTCCGTGATACCCTCGATGATGCCGAGAATCACCGCCTTCACTGCATCCGACATCATGGTGTTGGTCCATTTTGACTGGAAAAGCCGCGCTCTT
>Ga0307500_10000633_pt1 | contig 11346 bp, 11 predicted proteins | sample 14_S_MG_FD_201362 | JGI IMG/M metagenome (GOLD analysis project Ga0307500, IMG submission 201362) | Soil microbial communities from Populus trichocarpa stands in riparian zone in the Pacific Northwest, United States - 14_S | ecosystem: Environmental > Terrestrial > Soil > Riparian zone > Trees... | reverse complement strand
CGCCCCCGGCACCCGGCCCAGGCAGCTGACCGGCCCGGGGCGGCACCGGGCGCGTCCGGTCGCGGCGCCGGCGGCCCGGCCCCCGCGTCGCCGCCCGCCGGCCCGCCGCCCGGCCCGGTGGCCGGTTCGGTGGCCGGACCGTCGCCGGTGGCACCGGCCGGGCCGGTGGCCGACTCGCCGGCCCACACCTCGATCACCGGCGACGGGCCCAGGACGTCACCGACCGGCCAGGAGGGATCCGGGCCGGTCGGCGGGACCTCGCGGACGACCGGACCGAGCAGGCCGAACCTGGTGAACTTGATCTGGAAGCGCCTCGGCGGCCCGTCCGGCATGGCGGCGAACCCCTGCTCAGCCCTTTTCCGCGGCCTGTTCCGGCTGCGGTACCGCGGCCGGCTCGGTGCTGCCGGCGGTGACCGCCGGCTGGCTGGCCGGCCCGGTGACCGCGGGCTGGCTCGGCGGCGCGGCCAGCTGGCCGCCGGACATGCTGGCCCGGATCTGCTCCAACCGGGCGTTGCCGGCCATGTCCAGCGTCGACTTCTGGACCTCGAGCATCCGGCCCTCCATCGAGTTCTGGGCCAGCTCCGCGGAGCCGAGCGCGTTGGCGTACCGGCGCTCGATCTTCTCCCGGACCTCGCCCAGCGACGGCACGTTGCCCGGTGCGGACAGCTCGGACATCTGCCGCAGCGAGGTCGACACGGTCTCCTGCATCTTCGCCTGCTCCAGCTGGCTGAGCAGCTGGGTGCGCTCGGCCAGCTTCTGCTGCAGCAGCATGGCGTTCTGCTCGACCGCCTTCTTCGCCTGCTCGGCGGCCTGCAGGGCCTGGTCGTGCAAGCCCTTCAGGTCCTCCATCGACTTCTCGGCGGTGACCAGCTGGGTGGCGAAGACGGTCGCCGTCTGCTCGTACTCGGTCGCCTTGGCCACGTCGCCCTTGGCCCGGGACGCGTCAGCCAGGGTGAGCGCCTGCCGGGCCGAGGCCTGCAACCGCTCCACGTCGGACAGGTGCCGGGACAGCTTCATCTCCAGCTGGCGCTGGTTGCCGATCACCGCGGCGGCCTGCCGGCTGAGCGCCTCATGCTGCCGCTGCGCCTCTTCGATCGCCTGCTGGATCTGGATCTTCGGGTCGGCCTTCTCGTCAATTTTCGCCCCGAACCAGGACATGAAGTACTTCCAGCCTTTGACGAAAGGGTTTGCCATGATCCCGAGTCCTCCTGTTGCGGCTTGTCCACCGTACGCCCCGACGTACTCCGGGCGAACCGTCGTAGTAACGAGAATAGAAAGGGAGTATCGCTCCGGCTGGGCAATCGGTCGTTCCAGCCAGCTGGCCTATTGACGGCCAGGGTCCAGCACCCGGCGCGACACCTCCTCGGCCTCGGCCAGGCCGGCCCGCAGGCCGTCCAGGTCGCCGGCCAGTTCAGTGATACGGCTAGCAGAAGTATCGAACCCGGAGGAGGCGCCCAGCGCCAGCACCTCGGCGGTGCGCGCGACCAGGCCTTCGAGGCCGAGCACGGTGGCCTGCATCCGGGCCAGCAACGTGTCCCGGGCGTCCGAGAGCCGGGCGGCCACGGCGAGCTGCTCGTCCACGCTGGCCAGCGCCCGCTGCCGCTCCGAACGCAGCTGGGCCGACCCGGCGGCGGCCACCGCGTCGGCCAGCCGGGCCCGGTCGGCCCGCAGCCGCGGCTCCGGCACCCGGGTGAGCGCGTCCTCCACCGCGGTGACCTGGCCGGCGAACCGGCGCATCGTCTCCACCATGTCGGCCGCCTCGGCGCCGACCGGCTGCAGTTGTGCCCGGGCGTCCGGGGCGGCCGGCGAGTCGACCAGTTCGGTCAGCGACCGGACCGCGCCCTGCGCCCGGGTCAGCCACTGCGCCGCCGGGCTGCCCCGGCGCGGCTCCGGCAGCGGCGTCCGGCCCGGCTCGCCGGCCGCCCCGGACCGGTCGCCGAAGCGGTGCGCGAACCGGCTGCTGGCGACCTTCGCCCCGTACACCACGGCGGCCACGCCGATGCCGAGCGGCACCGCGGCGGTGCTGGCCGAGGCCACCGCCCACGCCAGCCCGCCGGCCACGCCGGCCACGATGCCGCCCCACGGGTCGACCAGGTCGTCACGCAGTCCCACGGGGACAGTCTGCCGCCTTCCGGCCGGAGTGTGCGGGGACGGCGTGGAGCTGGCCCGGGCCGGACCCGCCGTCATCGGCGTCACCATGTCAGAAGTTGGACAGTACGGCAGTGAGCACCTTGTCGATCGTCGCCGGGTCACTCGCGTCGTAAGCGGCCGCCCGGGACGCCTGCGCGATCTTCTGCAGCACGGTCAGATCGGCCTTCGCGCCGTACGCGATCGGGAAGACCCGGACGCTGGTCTCCACGTCCTCCGAGCTGACGTCGGTGACCAGCGTGCCCAGGTTGTTGTCGGCCGGGTACTCGTTCTTGCCGTCGGTGAGCAGCACCACCGCGTTGATCTTGTCCTTGGCGAACGACTGCTGCACCTCCCGCACCGCGCCCCGGGTGGTCGCGTACAGCGCCGTGCCGCCCTCGGCGACCAGGCCCCCGACCTTGGCCTTGAAGGTCGGCAGCACCGTCTTGACCGGCCCGGACCCGACCAGCTCCCGCCAGGGCTGGGTCTCGCCGTTCTGCGGGGTGCTGAACGTCCACAGCCCCAGTTCGTCGTCCGGGGCCAGCTCGGTGACCGCGCGCTCGGCGGCCTGTTTGGCCAGCTCGATCTTGGACTTGCCGGCCGCCGGCACCGCCTCGTTCATCGAGCCGCTGACGTCGATCACCATCAGCACCCGGGCCCGCTTGCGCAGCCCGGCCCAGGACTGCGCCACCTTGTCCAGCACGCTCGGCGGCGGCGGGTCGATGACGCTGATCTGCTGCTTCGGCAGCAGCCCGTTCTCCTGGCTGATCGCCGCGCCCGGCTTCCCGTCGAAGCTGCGGAACGCCGCGTCGGTGAACCTCTTCTGCTGCGCCGGCTCCTTGACGTAGGCCAGGAAGTCGGCCGCCGCGGCCTTCTTCGCCGCGTCCACCCACTCGCCGGTGAGCACCACGTACGGGTTGTCGGAGAGCAGCGTGCCCTCCTTGGGGTAGATCGCCACCAGCGGGATCCGCGGCTTGCCGGCCTTCCCGAGCGTCGTCGGGTCACCGGACGGGTTGCCCTGGTTGTAGTCCCAGACGGACTTCTCCTCCACCGCCACCGCGCTGATGTACGTCAGCCCCTGGCCCGCCGCGGCCGCGTCGTAGAGGTTCTGCAGGAAGGTCAGCGTGGTGTCGCCGTAGTGCACCACGCTGCTCTCGATCTGCTTGACGTAGCTGACCACTTTCGGGTCGGCGACGTCCTTGGCGGTCAGGTCGCTGGACCGGCCGGTGGCCGCGAAGTACGTGCCGATCAACGCGTTCAGCCCGGAGGTGGAGAAGTTCGGGTTGGTCTTGCCGAGCTTGAAACCGCCCCACTCGGCGTGCCCGCGGCTGGCCCAGCCGCGCTGGTCGCGGACCAGGGCCAGCACGTCGCCCCAGCCCAGCGCCTTGCTCGGCCAGCCCAGCGCCTCGGCCATCGGCTTGGGCATGGCGATCGTCAGCGGGGTCTGCGCGATGGACGGGATCTGCTCGGGCACCAGGTCGCCGTGGTCCTGCGCGGTCAGCCGCTGCCGCAGCAGCACCGTCCAGGAGGACGAGGCCGGGGTCCAGACGTCCGGGCGGGCGCCGTCGGCGTCGTCCTTCCAGCCGCGGGCCAGTGCCTCGGCGGCCGCGCCGGACGCCTTCGAGGCCACCTTCACGTTCACGCACTTGCCGGTCACCGACCGGTTGGCGTTGTTGTAGTCGGCCGCGATGCCGGACAGCAGCGCCGCCTTCTCCGAGGACGCCACCACGTTCAACTGGATGCAGCCGGCCCGGTCGGCCGGCGCCGGGCCGGCCGTCGGATTGCCGGCCGGCTCATTCGAATCGCCGGTGACCAGCGCCCGGACGATCAGGATCAGCACAACGCCGACGACACCGGCGATCACCAACGGCAACCGGCGGCGCATCGCGGACGGGGCCGACTGCTGCCCGTAGCTCACTGTGGTCCTCTCCCCCGGCCCGGCACCGGACCGGCCGGTGCCGGAAGCTGGTGCGGGCGGACGTGGCTGATGGCGATGGAACGCAGCGGGAGCAACGCCGGTTCCACCGCCGGCGCCCGGCTGATCGGCCGGCCGGTGGTCAGGCGGCCGGCCGCGGCCGCTCCATGTACCACTCGACGAACCCGGTGCACCGGCCCTCGCCGTCGAACCGGAGCTCCCACAGATTGTCGAACACGGTGCCGTCGCCGTACCTGGTCACGCCCCTGGCCACCGCCCGGTCGCCGGACACCAGCAGCGGGTGGTACTCCGCGACCCAGGAGCGCTCCTGGTCCGGCTGGTCCAGCCAGCTGGCCACGATCGCGTCCCGGCCGCGAACCACCTCGTCGCCGGTATCCCACGGGCGGTACGCGTAGGTGGCGTCCGCGCTGAACAGAGCACCGATCGCGGCCGGTTCGTAGCTACGCCAGGCGGCCACGTAACTGTCCAGCCACTGCTGGACAGCGTCATCGGTCATCGCGGTACCTCCGGTCGGGTTTCGCCGTCAGCGGACGATATCGACCGGGCCGGCTCGGCCGGCGGTTGGCTCTGCGGGTTCACCGGCAGGCCCCGGACCAGCGCCTCGGCGGCGGCCCGGACCGCGTCCGGCTGGGCCGGGGTGGCCAGGTAGCTGGACAGCCAGCGCAGCACCAGGTCGGCGCCGGACCGGCCGGCCGCGGTCAGCCGCTCGCCCACCGCCGCCTCGGCCGCCCGCCAGCCGGCCGCCTGCGGCCGGCGCACCAGCAGCCCGGCCAGCGCCGCCGGCTCGCTCTCCGCCACGTGCCGCAGCGCCTGGTGGCCGGACAGCCGCAGCGCCGCATGGGTCAGCGCGTCCACCAGCGTCTGGTCGGCGCACTCGGCCGCGATGCTCTGCACCTCCGCCTCGACCAGCGCCGACCAGACGTCGTCCTTGGTGCGGAAGTGGTTGTAGAGGGTGGCCTTGGCCACCCCGGCGAGCATCGCGATGTCGTGCATCGTGGTCCGCCGGGTGCCGTGCTTGGCCACCGCGCGCAGCGCCCCGTCGAGCAGGCCGCCGCGGGTGCGGGCCATCGCGTTGCCGGCCCGGGACCGGGTGCCGCCGGCCCGCTGCGGCAGCGCCGACACCGCCGAGGGCACCGTCGAGCGGATCAGATGCTCGATGAGCGGATCCCGCGCCTCCTGCACGGCTCACTTCCTGCCATCGGGACGGCGGCGCGTCAAGCGACATTCCGAAGACACACCGAACCGGGCACTAAGTGCCCGGTTCGGTTGATGAGCTGGACGTTGATCAGGCGACTACGCCGGCGCCGGCGCCGGCCAGCTCGCCCCGCATCGGGCCGAAGCCGCCGCCCGGGTGGCACAGCAGGTCGGTCAACCCGAGCAGCACCTCGACCTCGCCGAGATCGTCCTCGTCGTCCAGCTGGGCCAGCTCCAGGCCGTCCAGCTGGGCGCCATCGCGGCCGAACGCCGCGAACCGGGCCGGCACCAGCTCGGCCGGCTCGGCAGCCACCTTCGGCTCGGGCTGCGTCGGCACCGGCACCTCGACCAGGTCGACCACGGCCGGCACCCGGGCCGGCTCGCGCTCGGTGCTGGCCGGAACCTCGGCCGTCGACTCCCGGTCGCCCCGGAACGCCTCCTCGAACGGCGCCCCGTCGCTGCCCCGGCGGGCCGGCGGCACCTGGCGGCCCGCGCCGACGCCGGCCGGAACCAGCGTCCGGGTGGGCACCCGGGCCAGCTCGCCGGCGCGTTCGGTGCGCCGCATCGTGTCGCTGACTTCGCGCAGCAGATCGGACAGGCGCACGTCCAGCGCGTCACAGATCGACGCAAGCAGCTCGGACGATGCCTCCTTCTGGCCGCGCTCCACTTCGGACAAGTAGCCCAGGCTGACCCGGGCGGCACCAGACACTTCGCGGAGGGTGCGTCGCTGGCGGAGCCGCTGCCCGCGCAGCGCCTCGCCCAACACCCGGCGGAGCAGGGTCATCGGCGCACCCCTTCCTGGCTCGTCGTCACGCCACCGTACCTCGTGAATACGGCGGTGGTAGAGCGGTCGGAATGCTCTACGCCGATAGCGAAACGGTGTAATCAGCGCGACGATTCCCGACCCGCTCCGGAAACCTCCGTGGCGGCGATGCCGGTGGCCAGCAGCGCGAGCGCCGCGGCGACCGCCGCAGCCCGGACCGCGGCCCGGTCACCAGCCAATTCGAGCTTGTGCACCTGCCCGCCCTGGGGCGCCGCGAGGCCCAGGTAGACGGTGCCGACCGGCACCCCGTCCTGCGCATCCGGGCCGGCCACGCCGGTCAGCCCGAGGCCGTACGTGGCCCCCAGCCGGTCCCGGACGCCGCCGGCCAGCGCGGCCGCCACGTCCGGACTGACCGCGCCCTGCGCCTGCAGCAGCGGCGCCGGCACCCCGGCCAGCTTCGCCTTGAGGTCGGTGGCGTAGACCACCAGACCGCCGCGGAAGGTCGCGCTCGCCCCGGGCGTGTCGGTCAGCGCGGCGGCCAGCAGCCCGCCGGTCAGCGACTCGGCCACGGCGACGGTCTCGCCGCGCGCCCGCAGCAGCGCGTGCACCTCCGCCGGATCGATCACCGGCCCGGCGTCCGGACCGGGCCGGGCGCCGGTCGGCTGCGCGGCCGAGCCGCTGGTCGGCCGCGCGGCCGAGCCGGGGACGGGCGGGACGGGGGCAGCGGTCATGGGCTGGGTACCGATCGGTCGTCCGGCATGGGAGTGCCGGGAGGTGGGCCGGGCTGAGTGTCCGGAGCGGGAGCCGGCGGTACGGCGGGCGGGACCGGCGGGCCGACCGAGCTCCGCTGGCCCACCGCACGCCCGGCGCCGGCCGGCCGGCCCGGACTCACCGGGTGGTCCAGCTCCGCCGGGCGGTCCAGCTCCGCCGGGTGGCCCGGGTCCGCCGGGTGGGTCGGGCCGGCCAGGCGGTCCAGTCGGGCCTGGCGCTTGCGCACCGCCCGGGCGCTGGTCCGGCGCAGGGTGAGCGCGCGGGCGACGTAGTCGACGCCGGTGGCGACCGTGAGCAGCACGGCCGCGCCCATCGCGATCGCGGCGAGGGTAGCCAGCCAGTCGGAGAGCGGGAGCACGTATAGGCCGATGGCGACCGCCTGCACCAGGGTCTTGAGCTTGCCACCGCGGCTGGCCGGCAGCACCCCGTGCCGGATCACCCAGAACCGCAGCAGGGTCACGCCGATCTCGCGGACCAGGATGACCACCGTCACCCACCACGGCAGCAGCCCCAGCGAGGACAGCCCGACCAGCGCCGTGCCGGTCAGCGCCTTGTCCGCGATCGGGTCGGCCAGCTTGCCGAACTCGGTGACCAGGCCACGGCGGCGGGCCAGGTCGCCGTCGATCCGGTCGGTGATCGAAGCCACCGCGAAGATCACGGTGGCCAGGATGCGCCAGCCGGTGGCGTTGCCGTCCGCGTGCAGCAGCGCCGCCGCGAACACCGGGACGAGCAGCAGCCGGAGCACGGTGATCCCGTTCGCGACGTTCAGCAGCCGCGCCGTCTGGGGCGGCATGGCGGCCGGGTCGGGAACGAGGTTGCTCACGGTCTAGTGCGCTCCCGCCCGCGCCACCGGTTTGCCGGCCGGGCTGAGCACGGTGCCGAACTCGGCCACCAGATCCACCCCTTCGGTGCCGGTCACCAGGGCCTGGACCAGGTCGCCCGGGTGCAGGCCGGCGCCGCCGTGCACGGTGGTGCTGCCGTCCACCTCGGGGGCCTGGTGCTCGGCCCGGCCCTCGGCTCCGGCCGGGTCGACCGTCTCGATCAGCACCTCGACGGTGTCCCCGATCCGGTCCTCGGCGCGCTGCGCGGTGAGCTCCTCGGCGAGCCGGGTCAGCCGCTCCACCCGGCGGCCGATCACGTCCCGGCGGACCTTCCGGTCGTAGCCGGCGGCCTCGGTGCCGTCCTCGTCGGAGTAGCCGAACACGCCCACCGCGTCCAGCCGGGCGCCGGTCAGGAACCGCTCGAGCTCGGCCACGTCCGCCTTGCTCTCGCCGGGGAAGCCGACGATGACGTTGGACCGGGCGCCGGCGTCGGGCCGGATCGCCCGGACGTCGGCGAGCATCCGCAGGAACCGGTCGGTGGAGCCGAACCGGCGCATCCGGCGCAGCACCGGCTCGCTGGCGTGCTGGAAGGACAGGTCGAAGTAGGCGGCCACCCCCGCGGTGCCGGCGATCGCGGCCAGCAGGGACGGGCGCAGCTCGGCCGGCTGCAGGTAGGACACCCGGACCCGGACCACGCCGGGGACCGCGGCCAGCTCCGGCAGCAGCGCCTCCAGCAGCCGCAGGTCGCCCAGGTCCTTGCCGTACGAGGTGGAGTTCTCGCTGACCAGCACCAGTTCGCGGACCCCCTGGCCGGCCAGCCAGTGCGCCTCGGCCAGCACGTCGGCCGCCGGGCGGGAGACGAACGAGCCGCGGAACGACGGGATCGCGCAGAACGTGCAGCGCCGGTCGCAGCCGGACGCCAGCTTCAGCGGCGCCACCGGCGAGTCGGCCAGCCGGCGGCGCGGCGAGCGCGGCCCCCAGGCGTGCCCGGGGATGGCCACCTCGGGCGCGGCCGCGCCCCGGTCCACCGGGCTGATCGGCAGCAGCGTGCGCCGGTCCTGCGGCTGGTGCGGCGTCAGCGGGCGGCCGGCCAGCACGTCGTCCAGCCGGTTGCCGATCTCGGCGTAGGAGTCGAAGCCGAGCACCGCGTCCGCCTCGGGCAGGCTGGCCGCGAGCTCCGCGCCGTACCGCTCGGCCAGGCAGCCGACCGCCACCACCTTCTTGCCGGTGTCGGCGGCGGCCAGCAGCGTGTCCACCGAGTCCTTCTTGGCCGCCTCGACGAAACCGCAGGTGTTCACCACCAGCACGTCGGCGTCGTCGGCCGCCGCCAGGGCCCAGCCGTCGGCGGTCAACCGGCCGGCCAGTTCCTCGGAATCGACCTCATTGCGGGCACAGCCGAGGGTGAGCAGGGCCACGCGACGCTGCGGGAGGGGGGGCGGCACCAGCCGAGCCTACCGGCGGGCCGCCGCTACCCCACTCGTCCTGGTCGCCCCGACCGTACTTGCACCCGACCAGCCACCCCGCGAACCCTCGCCGGCCCCAGCGGCCGGCGAGCGCCGTCCGCGAGCAGACCTCACCCAGCCGTCGCCCTGGGGGCAGGAATCGCCCCGAGCAGCCACCTCCCAAACCGGCGCCGGCCGCACCGTGGGGTTCGCGGGGGCTCGGCCCCCGCGGCCAGCATGCAAGGCGACGCTAGTTCGGCGAGCGCCCTCCGCGAGCAGACCTCACCCAGCTGTCGCCTTGGGGGGTAGGAACTGGACGGTGCAGACGATGCTCTGGCACTTCGGGGCGCCGACGTCCGCGCCGTTCAGGGCCAGCGTCACCGCGCGGGAGTTGCCGAACTTGACGGTCAGCGAGCGGCCGTCCTTGAACTCCATCTGCTGGCCGTTGCTGAGCAGGCCGCTGTACACCGGGCTGCCGGAACTGGCCGTGACCAGCAGCCAACTGTCGCCCGCGGACGCCCGGATCTGCAGCGTCACGCCGTTCGGGGTGGGTTTGGCGGTGGTCGGCGCCGGCGTGCTGGTGGCCGGCGCGGTGGTCGGCGGCGCGGCGCTGGTCCGGCTGGCCGTCGGGGTGGGCTCGGCGGTCACCTTGGTGCCCGCCTGGCCACGCCCCAGCACCCAGCTGAGCCCGAAGAAGACGGCCGCCACGGCCAGCACGGCCACCGCCACCGAGGCCCAGCGCGCGGTGGGGCGGCGGGTCTCCGGCGGCGGGGTGAAGGTCGGCAGCGGGGCGGCGTTCAGCTTCGGCGTCGGGTCGCCGAACCGCGCGTCGTAGCTGGCCACCAGGCCCGGACCGTCGGCGCCGACCACGGCGGCGATCGACTTGATGTGGCCACGGGCGTAGGCTGCGCCGCCGCAGTGGGTGAAGTCGTCATCCTCGATGCTGCGCACCAGCGTGGCCCGGATCCGGGTGGCTGCAGCGACATCCTCGACCGACATGCCACGCGCTTGGCGGGCAGCGGCCAGCGTTGAGCCGATTGGGCTGGATTCCGACGGGGCGGGCGTACCGCGCCCGGGGGAAGTGGCGTCGTCGGACAAGAGAAGCGGCCCTTCAGGGGCGTCGCGGTGGAGGTATTGGCCCGGCTGGATCGTTCGGCTCCTAGTCTAGGCAGCCGGAGAGGGTCCGGACAAAGCCCACCGGGACGTTCGGCTGAGATCGAATGGTCAACGCAGCGTCGACGCGCCGGGACCGATCGGCCTAGCGCCGTGCCGCCGTAGGGCTGCGTCCGGCGGGCGCAGGTCCTGCGAGTAGATCACCCGATCCCACCGCTCGTCGCCGACCGCGACGAAGTCCGGCAGCCGGCCGCGGACCTGGAACCCGCACGACTCGTACAGCGCCATCGCGGCGTGGTTGTTGCCCCGCACGTCCAGGGTGAGCACCTCGACGCCGTGCCCGCGGGCGTCCCGCACCAGGGCGGTGACCAGCGTGCGGGCCAGCCCGCCGGCCCGGGCGGCCGGGTGCACCATCACCTGCTGCACGTCCCCGTTGCGCGCGACGGTCTCCTTGCGGTAGCGCTCCCAGCGGCCCAGCGCCTCGATCCGGCCGGCCACCAGCACCACGGCGAACCGGGCCAGCCCGGCCCCGGCCGCGGCCAGGATCTCGTCCAGCCAGGCGAGGATCTCCGGCTCGGACGGCACGCCGGTCCAGCCGACCGCGCCGGCCTGGGTGGTGACCGCGGTGACGACCCGGACCACCTGGGCCCGGATCACCTCGTCCGCCGCGATCAACCAGCGGACTTCACTCACTCTGTCTCCGGTTCGCCGCCGGTCATTCTTCGCCCCGTAGGACGATCAGCAGGCCGGGCAGCTCGTCCGGCTTGATCAGCACATCCCGGGCCTTGGAGCCCTCGGACGGGCCGACGATGCCGCGGCTCTCCATCAGGTCCATCAGCCGGCCCGCCTTGGCGAACCCGACCCGCAGCTTGCGCTGCAGCATCGAGGTGGACCCGAACTGGGTGGAGACGACCAGTTCGACCGCCTGCAGCAGCACGTCGAGGTCATCGCCGATGTCCTCGTCCACTTCCTTCTTGCTGGCCGCCGGGGCGGTCACGTCCTCCCGGTAGGTCGGCTGCAGTTGCTGCTTGCAGTGCTCGACGATCGAGGCGATCTCCGACTCGGGCACGTAGGCGCCCTGGATGCGCTGCGGCTTGCTGGCGCCCATCGGCAGGAACAGGCCGTCGCCCTGGCCGATCAGCTTCTCCGCGCCGGGCTGGTCCAGGATGACCCGGGAGT
>Ga0307500_10000632_pt1 | contig 11360 bp, 11 predicted proteins | sample 14_S_MG_FD_201362 | JGI IMG/M metagenome (GOLD analysis project Ga0307500, IMG submission 201362) | Soil microbial communities from Populus trichocarpa stands in riparian zone in the Pacific Northwest, United States - 14_S | ecosystem: Environmental > Terrestrial > Soil > Riparian zone > Trees... | reverse complement strand
GGGGATCTCGATCCCCGTCTTCTGGTTGGCCGCGATCCTGCTCAACTACCTCACCTACAAGCTCGAGCTGTTCCCCTCGGGCGACTACGTCCCCTTCACCGAAAACCCAATCGATTGGGCATACCACCTGGTCTTGCCCTGGGTGACCCTGGCCGTCGTCTACGTCGGCTTCTACAGCCGCGTGCTGCGCTCCAACATGCTCGACGCGATAGACGAGGACTACGTCCGCGCGGCGCGCGCCAAGGGGCTAAGTGAGCGTCGCGTGATGACCCGCCACGTGCTGCGCAACTCACTGGTCCCGATCGTCACCCTGTTCGGGCTCGACTTCGGCGCCCTGCTGGGCGGGGCGATCGTGGTCGAGGGAATCTTCAGCCTCAACGGCATCGGCCAGTACGCCTACGAATCGCTGATCAACCTCGACCTGCCTCCGATCATGGCGATCACCCTCTTCGGCGCTTTTTTCATCGTCCTCTTCAACACGCTGGTCGATATCGCTTATGCCTACCTCGACCCGCGGGTAAAGCTGGGAGAGTCCGCGCAGTGAGGGGGCGCACGGGATGAGCGAGAAGCTGCTCAGCGTCAGCGACCTGCGGGTGAGTTTCACCACTGAAGGCGGTGTCGTCCAGGCCGTCGACGGCGTCTCCTTCGACCTCGCCCAGGGCGAGGTGCTGGCGATCGTCGGCGAGTCGGGCTCGGGCAAGAGCGTCACCGCGCAGACGATCGTCGGGCTCACCCGCTCGCCCAACACCCGCATCGAAGGCTCAGCCCACCTCGGCGACCAGGAGCTGATCGGCGTCGATGACGCGACGCTGCGCGAGGTCCGAGGCGAGCGGATAGCGATGGTCTTCCAGGACCCGATGACCTCGTTCAACCCGGTCTACAGGATCGGCCGCCAGCTGACCGAGGCGATGCGCGCGCACCGCCCGAAGGCGACGGCAGCCGAGGCGCGCGAGCGGGCAATCGAGCTGCTCGGCGCGGTCGGCCTGCCAAACCCCGAGCGACAGGTCGACCGCTACCCGCACGAGCTCTCCGGCGGGATGCGGCAGCGGGCGATGATCGCGATGGCGCTGATGCTGGAGCCGGACGTGCTGATCGCCGACGAGCCGACGACGGCGCTGGACGTGACGATCCAGGCCCAGATTCTCGAGCTGCTGCGCCGGCTCAATCGCGAACGGGGGCTGGCGACGATCCTGATCACCCACGACTTCGGCGTCGTCGCCGAGATCGCCGACCGGGTGCTGGTGATGCACGAGGGCCGGATCGTCGAGCGTGGCGGCCTCGACGACGTCTTCTACTCGCCGCAGGATCCCTACACGCGCAAGCTGCTCGGCGCCGTCGTCCGCCTCGATCAGGCGCCGCCGCTGCGCCCGTCCAAGGGCGAGCCGCCGCTGTTGGAGGTGACCGACCTGGTCAAGCACTTCCCGGTCAAACGCGGCCTGCTGGTCGACCGCGAGATCGACCGGGTGCACGCGGTCGACGGCGTCAGCTTCAACGTCGCCCGCGGCGAGACCCTCGGCCTGGTCGGAGAGTCGGGCAGCGGCAAGTCCACTCTCTCACGCACGATCTTGCAGCTCCTGCGACCGACCTCGGGCTCGGTCCGCTTCGACGGGCGCGAGATCGCCGGGCTCTCGCGCCGCCAGATGCGGCCGCTGCGGGCACAGATGCAGATGATCTTTCAGGACCCCTACTCCTCGCTCAACCCGCGGCGGCGGATCGGCCAGATCGTCGGCGAGCCGCTGCGGCTGCAGGGCCGCGCCTCGCGCGCAGAGCGGCGGCGGCGCGTCGGCGAGCTGCTCGAGCGGGTCGGGCTCTCTGCCACGCACTACCACCGCTATCCGCACGAGCTCTCGGGGGGACAGCGACAGCGCGTCGGGATCGCCAGGGCGCTGGCGCTCGAGCCGAAGCTGGTGATCGCCGACGAGCCCGTCTCGGCGCTCGACGTGTCGATCCGCGCCCAGATCCTCGACCTGCTCGCCGAGCTGCAGGACGAGTTCGGGCTGACCTACGTCTTCGTCGCCCACGACATCGGCGTCGTCCGCCACGTCTCCGACCGGATCGCGGTCATGCACGACGGCGGGCTCGTCGAGCAGGGTCCGGCCGACCAGGTCTGCGAGCGGCCGGCGGACCCCTACACGAAGACCCTGCTCGCGGCGGTGCCGATCCCCGACCCGCGCGAGAGTCGCGGCCGTCGGGGATCATCTGCGTCGTGACCCTGCCGCTCTCGCCGCCGATCAAGCCGCAGCTGGCGCTGACGCGCAAAGAGCTGCCGCGCGGCGAGGAGTGGGCTTACGAGCAGAAGCTCGACGGCTTCCGCGCGATCGTCTACGTGGACGGCACGAGCGCCTACATCCAGTCGCGTGGCGGCAAAGACCTGACCCGCTACTTCCCCGAGCTGAGCTTCGCGCCGGGGCGTTACGTGCTCGACGGCGAGCTGGTGATCCGCGACGCCGACGGCAACCTCGAATTCGACGCGCTGCAGGAACGGATCCACCCGGCGGAGTCGCGGATCAAGCTGCTCTCGAAAGAGATCCCCGCCGGCTACGTCGCCTTCGACCTGCTCGCCGAGGAGGACGAGGCGCTGCTGGAGACGCCGCTCGGCGAGCGGCGCCGGCGGCTCGATGCCCTGGCGGAGCGCACCGGTGTGGAGACGAGCGTGCTCAGCCCCGACTCCGCCCAGGCCGAGGAGTGGCTGCGCCATACCGAGGGGGTGATGGCCAAGCAGCTCGACGCCGTCTACGTCCCCGGCAAGCGCAAGGGCATGGCCAAGGTGAAGCGCGAGCGCGAGATCGACTGCGTGGTGATGGGCTGGCGGCCGGGCAAAGAGGAGGGCACCGTCGGCTCGCTGATCCTCGGCCTCTACGACGGCGACGAGCTGCGGTCGGTCGGCCACATATCCGGCTTCAGCATGGAGGCCAAACGCAACATGCGAAAGCTGCTGGCGCCGCTGGAGACCGGCGACAGCGGCAGCGCCGAGCCGAGCCGCTGGACCGGCGGGCGAGACCTCGAATGGGTGGCGCTGCGGCCGGAGCTGGTGATCGAAGTGGGGTACGACCATGCGGCGGCGGGGCGGATCCGGCACGGGGCGCGGTTTCGGCGGTTTCGGGACGACAAAGATCCCAAGGAGTGCACGTTCGATCTGCTCGATGAAGGGTGAGACGAACTAGAACAGGCGTTTCTGGCCGGCGGGTCCTGTCGGGGCAGGGGACCCACCGCCCCTTCCGGTAGCTAAAGCTTCCTCAGGGGCGGTCCCCCCTGCCCCGCCACCCGCCGGAGAGTCGCCTTTTCCAGCCCGCCCCCGCGCGGGCGGCTGCGAGGAGCCCTGGCGTCGGCTACGGCCCCAACCACGAACAGCGCGGGTCGCTTGCTTGCGCTGCTCGGGGCGCATGTAGGCCCGCCCTCCTGAGTAGAGCTTCTGGTAGCGAGGGAGGAGGTCGGGGCGTTTGGCTTCCAGCCAGGCGAAGAACACGTCCTTCACCTCGTCGCGGAGGTGGAGGGCTACGCCGCCGAGGAAGGTGGCGCCGGCGGCTTTGGCGCGGTCGACGATCGGTTGGACCTGCTCGGGGGCGTCGTTGATGCCGGGCATCAGGGGGGCGATGAGGACGCCGGAGTCGATGCCGCGGGCGCGCAGCTCGGCCACAGCGTCAAGGCGGGCCGCAGGGCTCGGCGTGTGAGGCTCGGTCGCCCGCCAGGCGTCCTCGTCGAGGGTGGGCACCGAGAGGTTGACCGAGACCGGAAGGTGCTTCGCCATGCGCTCGTAGATCGCGATGTCGCGCAGCGCCAGCGGCGACTTGGTCAGCACCGAGACCGGCGTCTCGGCCTCCTCCAGCACCGCGAGGATCTCGGGCATGAAACGGTAACGGCTCTCGGCCCACTGGTAGGGATCGGTGTTCGTCCCCAGCGCGACCAGCTCGCGCTTCCAACTCGGCCGCGCCAGCTCCGCCCGCAGGAGCTCCGGCACGTTGACCTTGACGACGATCTCCCGCTCGAAGTCCCGCCCCGCGTCGAGGTCGAGATAGGTGTGCGTCCGCCGAGCGAAGCAATAGGCACATGCATGGGTGCAACCTCGAAAAAAATTGACCGTCCAGCTGAAGCCGTACCGCCCGCCGGGCACGTGGTTGAGCGCCGAGCGCGCTCGCACCTCGTGGAAGTTGATCCCCATCGCCTCAGGAGCGTCGAACGTCCGCACGACCGTGCCGTCGCCCACTCCCGGCAACCGCATGTCGTTCTCGACCTTTTGCTCGTCCCAGCGCATGCGAACATATGTTCGCATAGCCACTGTCCCGACTTTGCAGGATCAGATGCTGGAGCCGGTCTCGTCGCGCTTGAATGCCTCGAGCTGACCGAGCGCCTGGGCGCGCGCCTTGCGTCGCAGCGGTGGCAGGATTGCGACCAGGTTGCCTTTCGGGCCGAGCGCCTGCCCAGCCCAGCGGCGGAAATCGAAGTCGTCGACGTGGTCGGCGATCAGTCCGCCGGCGAAATGGAACCGGGCCTGGATGTCGTTGACCACGTGGCGACCGGTGGCGCCGAAGGTGTAGCGGGCGATCCAGTGGGCGGAGCCGGCGGTCTCGTCCGCGTCGTGCTCGCGCAGCTCGATCTCCAGATCGGTGGCACGGCTGGTCAGCATCCGCCACATCGCACCGACGTCGCCCCCCTGGAGATCGCCGAAGGCGGGATCGTGGAAATGGGCATCGGCCGCGTAGCAGGCGGTCATCGCCGCGCCGTTGCACTGCCCGAACGCCGCGTAGAAGCGCTCGATCGTCTCCCGGTTCGCCTCAGCCCCCACAGGCCCACCCTAACCGCTAACCGTCCCTAGCGGGAGAGCTCGCCGGTGATCACGTAGCGCAGCACGGCGACGACCTGCTCGGGGGTGCGGGCGGTGCCCTGGGCGGCGCGGTCGACCTCCTTGAGGGCGTGGTCGAGCTCGCTGTCGTGCAGGGTGACGTAGGGCTTGCCGAGAGCGGCCGCGTAGCCGGCGTCGAAGGCGGCGTTCCACTGGCGGTATTTGTCGCCGAAGCGGACGATGAGGACGTCGGCGGCGCGGATCAGCGTCTGGGTGCGGATCGCGTTGACGCCGGCGCCCACGTGGTCGCGCCAGAACGACTCGCTCTCCTCGCCCAGCGTGCCGACGCCGGCGTCGTCGGAGGCCGAGTGGTCGGTGACCGGCGCCGAGAAGGACACCGGCAAGGCCGCCTCGACCACACCGGCTTCGATCCGCTCGCGCCAGTCCGAGTGGATCTCCCCCGCCAGATAGACGCTCCAGGTGCGCTCCTCAGCCATCACTCAATCCTAAGCCTGCCACGAGTTCGCGGTTACCCGCGTATGTGGCGGGAAACCTCAAGCTCACCGGTTGGTATGGTTTCTTACGTGAACGTAAAAAAGAGATTTGGTGCGCGGGCAGGAGTGGCCGCGGACCATCCCCACTACAAGTGGTGGGCGCTCTCCTGCACCAGCCTCGGCATGCTCCTCGTCGCGACCAACTCGGGCACGCTGGTGATCGCCCTGCCGGACCTCGAGCGGGCGCTCGGCACCAGCCTGCTGGAACTGGTCTGGGTGATCCTCGCCTACATGATCGCCTCGACCGTGCTCGTGCTCACCGCCGGCCGCCTCTCCGACCTGTTTGGCCGCAAGACCGCCTTCGTCGCCGGCTTCCTGCTCTTCGGCGCGGCTTCGCTGGGCGCCGGCTTCTCAGCCGACGGCACGCAGCTGATCCTCTGGCGCATCGTGCAGGGCGTCGGCGGCGCCTTCATCTTCGCCAACGGCCCGGCCCTGGTCACCGACGCCTTCCCCAGGGAGGAGCTCGGGCTGGCGATGGGCACCAACACGATGGTCGCCGCAGTCGGGCTCGTCCTGGGGCCCGTCCTCGGCGGCGCTCTGGTGGCGATCTCCTGGCACTGGGTCTTCTGGTTCAACGTGCCGCTCGCCCTCGCCGGCGCCGCCTGGGGAGCGCTCGTCCTGCACGAGCTAGCCACGCGCGACGCGGTGCGCGGCTTCGACCTGGCCGGCACCGTCACCTTCGTGCTCGGCCTCACCGGGCTCGTCTACGGGGTCTCGCGCGGCGGCATCTCCGGCTGGGACGACACGCTGGTGATCGGCAGCCTGATCGCCGCGGTGGTGCTGCTGCCGCTCTTCGTCCTGATCGAGCACCGCGGCCGGGCGCCGATGCTCGACCTCTCGATCTTCGCCAACCGCATGTTCGCCGCCGCGACCGGCGCCGCCTTCATCAACGGCCTCTCACGCTTCGCCCTGCTCTTCGTCTTCGTCTTCTACTTCCAGGGCGCCCAAGGCGACGACCCGATCACCGCCGGGATCAAGCTGGCGCCGATGGCGCTCGGCATGCTGGTCGCCTCGCCGCTCGCCGGGATCTGGGCCGACCGCCACGGCTCGCGAGCCCTCGCCGCGCTTGGCATGCTGGTCAGCGCCGCGGCGCTCGCCGGGATGACGACGCTGGAGGCCGACAGCCCCTACTGGCAGAGCACGCTCTGGCTGGCGCTGGTCGGGATCGGCTCGGGCATGTTCAACTCACCCAACACCGCGGCGATGATGGGCACGGTGCCGGTCGAGCGGCGCGGCATCGCCGCCGGCGCGCGCACGATGGTGCAGAACACCGGCGCGGTGATCTCGATCGCCTTCGTGCTCGCGATCGTCACCGCCGCGGTGCCGAAACCGGTGCTCTTCAAGATCTTCTCCGGCCTCGCCTCCGGCCTGACCAGCGCCCAGCTCGACCCCTTCATCCACAACATGCACACCGCGCTCTGGGTGCTCGCCGCGACCTCGGTCCTCGGCGCCGGGGTCTCGCTGCTGCGACCGCGCCATGATCCGGCGGCCTCTCCGGCGCCGGGCGCGACCGCGGCGATCGAGGAGGCGATCGCCGAGGAGGTCGAGGCGGTCCCATGAGCGGCGGGCCGACACTGCGGATCGGCGACGTCGCCCGCCGCGCGGGGACGACGCCGCGGACGATCCGCTACTACGAGGAGATCGGCCTGCTGCCGGCGGCGAGCGGGCGCCAGCCGGGCGCCCACCGCACTTACGCCGAGGCCGCCGTCGAGCGCCTCACCGAGTTGCTGCGCCTCAAGGAGCTGCTCGGCGTCTCGCTGGAGGAGCTGAAGGAGCTGGTCGAGGCCGAAGAGGCGCGGGCCGCCCTGCACCGTGAGTGGGAGGGCGGGGTCGAGGACCCCGTGCGGCGGCGCCAGATCCTCGACGAGTCGCTGGGCCACATCTCCCATCAGCTGGAGCTGGTGCGCCGCCGCCGCGACCAGATCGCCGGCCTGGAAACCGAGCTCCTCACCAAACGCCGCCGCGTCCAGTCCCGCCTACGCGAGTTAACCGCCAGCTAGGCCCCGCTCTGCTCCTCGAAGTGCTTGCTCAACATCGTCACCTGACCCTGGTAGTTGGAGCCCAGGTCCTCGCCGTACAGCCGCTCGGCCGGGGCGCTGGTCCGCTCGAGCGCCAGCTTGCAGACCGGCTGGCGGTGCTCGACCATGAATGAGACGTCGCGCGCCCGCACCTCGAGCGCGGCACGGCTGCCGTGGCGGCCGCCGGCCGGGTCGTAGCCGAAGCCGGGGTCGAAGAAACCGGCGTAGTGGGTGCGCAGCTCACCCGCGGTCGGGTCGTAGGCCATCATCTCGGCCGCGATCTGCGGCGGGATGCAGACGCCCTCGGCCGAGAGCAGCAGGTAGAAGATCTCCGGCTCGAGCACGATCCTCCCTCCCGGCTCGGGGTAGACCGGGTCCCAATAGTCGGTCCAGCGGTAGGCGCGGATGCGCGAGAGGTCGATCGGCAGACTGTTCTTCTTCGCCCGGTAGCCGACGATCCGGTCGCTCGGCCCGGAGAGGTCGACGCTGAGGAACAGCCCCTCGGCGAGCGCCAGCTCCGACTCGCGCAGCGCGTGCGAATCGAGGTAGAGCAGCGGGAACTCGTCCTGCAGGGCGCGGATCTCGGCATCGGAGAGGCGCACGTCGCCGCGAGCGAGGCGGAGCTGGTTGAGCGATAGACCACTGCGCACCTGGATCGCGAAGGAGCGCGGCACGACCTCGAGGTAGAGCCGCCCCCGGTAGCCGGGCCGGATCTCGTCGAAGCGGTGGTGGCGGTCGGTCAGCACCCGCGTGAAGACGTCGAGGCGACCGGTCGAGCTCTTCGGGTTCGCCTTGGCGCGCACGTCGTCGGGCAGGGCGAGGTCCTCGAGCAGCGGCACCAGGTAGGGCCGGTCGCGCTCCAGCACGGCGCCGTCCCGCAGGTCGATTTTCTGGAAGGCGAGGCCGTCGATCTTCTCCTCGACCGTCGAGTCGACGTCGGGCAGGAAGCTGCAGCGCAGCGCCCAGGCGAAGTCGCCGAGGCGCAGGTCGATGCTGGCCGGCTGGATCGCCTCGGGGCGAATGCGGTAGTCGCCCGACCCGATCCACTCGGCCTCGATCGCCTCGCTCAGGGCCTGCGAGGGAAGGACGCCCTCGATCCGGCCGGACGTCTCGGCGGCGACGCCCGCCGCGAGTGCACTCGGGTCGCTCATCTAGCGGAGATTATGCGCCGCGCCTCGGCGACACCGAGGCGCGGCGCGAGCGCAAATTCGGCAAGTTCCGGGAAGAATCGCTCGAGCCCGGCGGCTTCCCCGGCGAGGACGCGGCGGCCGAGCAGCGAGGCGATCGAGCCGACCACCGCCTCGTCGGCCACCGCAGACCCGCGAAAGGCGACGGTCCCGGCAGGGGCTCCGTCGCGCAGGCAGGGCACGAAGCTCTCCACCGCGGTCTGGTAGCGCCCATAGACGTCGGGGCCGGCGCGCAGACCCTCGACCAGCAGCAGGTTCGCCCGCGAGGGATCGGACGCCAGGCGGGCGAGCGCCGTGGCGAGCCCGGCGCAGACCCCCTCAGCCCAATCTCCACCCTCCCTTCTGGCGGACGCGACATCCACCCGCAGGATCTCGACCGCCGCGTCATAGGCAGCGCAGAAGCAGTGGTCCTTGCTCTCGAACTGGCCGTAGAAGTCGCTCTTCGAGACTCCCGCCTCGCCGGCGACGGCGGCGACCGTCGTGCCCTCGTAGCCGTTCCGATCGAGCACCGTGGCGGTCGCGACGAACAATCGCTCCCGCTGATGTTCGGCGATGAACTCCCGCGATAGGCCGTGACGCCCGCGTGGCAGTGACTTCATGCAGTACTAAAGTCTGCCACTGCTTTGGCCATTCCGTCCACTGGCCGGATGACCAGCCAAAGCTGAGCGGCTGGACCGGCGCGCTCAGGCCGACGCCAGGTACGGCGCCATCATGAACTCGGTCAGCTCCGGCAGCAGATCCTCGGCACGCTCGGCTTCGTCGCGGCGGATCTGCTGGTAGACGATCCAGGCGACGCCGCCGACCAGCGTCTCGGCGATCGTGCCCGGCAGCCGCTCGTCCTGCGGCAGGGTCTGCCGCGTCAGCTCGACGAAGGTGTCGAGCGTGTCCTCGTAGCGCTTCGTCGTCGCCGGCGTGGCGGAGAGCGCCTCGATCATGCACATGCGCGCCACGGTCGGCTGCTCGGCGACGAAGCCGAGGAACGCCGCGAGCCCGCCCTCGATCCGCTCCTGCCAGTCGCCGTCCGCGTCGACCCCGCCTTCCTCGACCCGACGGAGGACCTCGTCGCGGGCGGCGTCGAAGGCGGCGAGGAAGACCTCCTCCTTGCCCTCGAAGTTGTCGTAGAGCGTTTTGCGGGCGACGCCGGCGCGCCTTACGATGTCGGAGATCTTTGTCGCCTCGTAGCCCTGTTCGGCGGTCAGCTCGGCGAGCGCGTCCATGATCCGGCGCTGCTTGTGGAGGGCGATGAACTCGCGCGGAAGCGCGGGACGAGGCGAAGCGGCGGGCCGTTTTGCCGCCTGCCTTTGCTGCGTTCCCCCTTTACCCCGTGGCGGCATGAGACCAAGGATACCTGGGGCAGCCAAAAATCCAATGCATCCCGGCAACTTTTGTGGTACCCTTGGAAGGCCTGCACATTTTCTAAAAGAAACGCGTAGGTTCCTTTATGGATGAACGGTCCTCAGAGAGGGTAGTGCTGAGCAGGGAGAGGCTGGCCAGCGCGGTCGGCGATCGCTGGTCGGACGCGGAATTGAACGAAGCCGTGGCATTGCTGACCCGTGCGGACGGGCGTTTCCCAGCCGGCGTCAGGACGTTGCCCTCGGACCTGGTCAAAGCGGTCCAGCGCGAGCGCCTGCTGGCCGCGATGGCCGATGCGGTCACCGAAATCGGCTACAACACGCTCACCGTCCAGAACGTGCTCAGCAGGGCGGGGATCTCGAGACCCACCTTCTACGAACAGTTCGAAGACAAGGAGGACTGCTTCCTTGCGACCTTCGACGCCGCAGCCGTGCGCATGAAGAGACGCATCGAGGCGGCGGCGCTGGACGCCGGGCCCACCTGGCAGAACCAGCTTCGCAGCGGCCTCGCCGAGCTGCTCCGCTTCATCGACGACGAGCCGAAGGAGGCTCGCACGGTGATCGTCGAGGCGCGCGCCTCGAGCCCCGCCGGGTTGCGACGGCGCGATGAGCTGCTCGACCATTTCGCCGCCTGCATCGACGCCTTGGTCAGGGAGGACCTTGATGAGCCCCCGTCGGCGATCGCCGCCGCCGGAGTCGTCGGGGGAATCGAATCGGTGCTCTACGCGCGCCTGCAGAAAGGCGAGACGGAGGAACTCGACGAGCTCCTCCCCTCGCTGATGTATTTCGCCGTCCTCGCCTACGCCGGCAGAGAGGCCGCCGGCGACGAGCTGGACGACGCGGCTCTCGCCTAGGAGCGCCGGCGGCGCTTGCCGGAGCGTTTCGCGGGGCGGGCGGCGAGCCGCAGCGTGCGCTCGCTCTCCTTCTCCACCGCCTCCCCCATCGCGATCTGGAAGGTGGCCTGCAGGGCGCCCGCGGCCAGCGGGCGCATCCGTTCGAGCGCCTCGCGCATCCGCGGCCACTCCTCCTCAGGACGGCCGGCACGGTCGAACGGCAGCCAGACCTCCTTGACGAAGAGGTCGACGAAGGCGCGGGCGACGCCGTCGGAATGGCGGCGCAGCTTCTCGGCAGTCACGAGAGCCCCCTCCGCCCCCACTCCGAGCTCGGCGAGCTCGGCCGCGGTGCGCAGCAGCCGCGGGCTGATCACCTCGATCCGCCCATCCGGCAGGGCGCGGAAGATGCCGAGCTTTTCGGCCCGGCGCCACAGCTTCGCGTCAACGGCTTCGCCCCAGATCCTGGTCAGCTCCTCGGCGTCGACGATCTCCGGCGCCTCGTCTTCGAACGGCGCCCGCAGAGCGCGGGTGAAGTCGAACATCTCCGAGACCGAGCCGTCGCCGCTGTCCAGCACCCGGCGGATCGCCTCGAGGTTGAGACCGTCAGCCTGCATCTCACGCGTCAGCTCGATCCGC
>Ga0307500_10000631_pt1 | contig 11369 bp, 9 predicted proteins | sample 14_S_MG_FD_201362 | JGI IMG/M metagenome (GOLD analysis project Ga0307500, IMG submission 201362) | Soil microbial communities from Populus trichocarpa stands in riparian zone in the Pacific Northwest, United States - 14_S | ecosystem: Environmental > Terrestrial > Soil > Riparian zone > Trees... | reverse complement strand
GCGTCCACCTGGTTGGTGGACAGCTGGTCGACGCACTCGGTGTAGGTGGCGAACGGCACGGTCTTGGCCTGCTTGTAGTTGTCCTCGATGTTGGCCAGCGGCGTGGAGCCGGTGACCGAGCAGACCTTCTTGCCGGCCAGCGCGTCCGGCCCGGTGATCGTGTCCTTGTCCGCCTTGCGGACCAGCAGGTCCTGCCCGGTCTGGTAGTAGGGGCCGGCGAAGGCGACGACCTTCTTGCGCTTGTCGGTGATCGAGTAGGACGCGATCACGATGTCCACCTGGCCGGTCTGGATGAACGGCTCGCGGTTCTTGGACACGGTCTCGGTGAACTCGATCTTGTCCTCGGACAGCCCGAGCTGGCCGGCGATGATCTTGGCCATCTCGATGTCGAAGCCCTCGTACTTGCCCGTGGACGGGTTCTTGTTGCCGATCCCGGGCTGGTCGGCCTTGACCCCGACCTTGATCTTGCCGGCCTTCGCCAGCCGTTCCATCGTCGACCCGGCCGCGAACGACGGGTTCTGCGCGACCTGGTAGGCGGGGGTGTCGGTCTTGGCGCCGCCGCTGCCGCTGTCCAGGTTGGACTTGCTCTCTCCGCAGCCGGCTGCGGCCACGGCAAGCGCGGCGAGCGCCACGGAGAGGGTACGGAACTTCATGGATTTCCCTTTCAATTGAGGACGAGCCGGGACTCGGATAAGAGCCGCGCCGCTCAGTGGGTGAGGATCTTGCCGAGGAAGTCCTTGGCCCGGTCACTGCTGGGGCTGCCGAAGAACTCGTCCGGCGTGCCCGTCTCGACGATCTGCCCGTCGGCCATGAACACGACCGTGTTGGCGGCGCGCCGGGCGAAGCCCATCTCGTGCGTGATCACGACCATCGTCATGCCGTCCCGGGCGAGGCCGATCATGACGTCGAGCACCTCGTTGATCATTTCCGGGTCGAGCGCCGAGGTCGGCTCGTCGAACAGCATCAGCTTCGGCTCCATTGCCAGCGCCCGGGCGATGGCCGCCCGCTGCTGCTGCCCGCCGGACAGTTGCGCCGGCAGCTTGTCGGCCTGGTTGGCGATGCCGACCCGCTCGAGCAGTTCCATCGCCCGGCGGTGCGCCGCGTCCCGGCTGATGCCGCGCACCTTGACCGGGCCGAGCGTGACGTTGGCCAGGATCGTCTTGTGCGCGAACAGGTTGAACGACTGGAACACCATGCCGACGTCGGCGCGCAGCTTGGCCAGGCCCTTTCCCTCGGCCGGCAGCGGCTGGCCGTCGATCGTGATGGTGCCCGAGTCGATCGGCTCCAGCCGGTTGATCGCCCGGCAGAGCGTCGACTTGCCGCCGCCGGACGGGCCGATCACCACGACGACTTCGCCCCGGTTGACGGTCAGGTCGACGTCCTGCAGCACGTGCAGTGGACCGAAGTACTTGTTGACCCTTTCCAGCACGACAAGAGGCGCGCCGCTGGCTCGGGGAGCCGGGGTGGCGCCGTCGTCGGGATTGGTCATGACCGCACCATAGCGTTCCAACGCTTTCATGAAGGTGCACACTTCACCGCGTACCCACCGAATTGTTATCGGACTGATAAGCCCGTTTGTCCCCGCGCGCCTGCGCCCTACTGGCGGCCCACTGCCTGCTCATCGCCCGCGCACCGGTTCCCCACCGGCGCCCACCGATCTCCCACCGGATGGCCGCCGGCCGGCGCGGCCGGATGTCCGGACCGGCGTCCGGCAGCGGGCCCCGGTACGGGACACTGGGCGCATGGACCCGCGTACCTATGAGGTGCGCACCTACGGGTGCCAGATGAACGTCCACGACTCCGAGCGGCTGTCCGGGCTGCTGGAGGACGCGGGCTACGTCCGTGCCCCCGCCGGTGCGCCGGTCGACCTCGTCGTGTTCAACACCTGCGCGGTCCGGGAGAACGCGGACAACCGGCTGTACGGCAACCTCGGCCACCTGCGCCCGGTCAAGGACGCCCACCCGGGCATGCAGATCGCGGTCGGCGGCTGCCTGGCGCAGAAGGACCGGGGCGAGGTGGTCCGCCGCGCGCCCTGGGTGGACGTGGTGTTCGGGACGCACAACATCGGCGCGCTGCCGGTGCTGCTGGAGCGGGCCCGGGTGCAGCACGAGGCGCAGGTGGAGATCGCCGAGGCGCTGCAGGTGTTCCCGTCCACGCTGCCGGCCCGGCGCGAATCGGCGTACGCGGCCTGGGTGTCGATCTCGGTCGGCTGTGACAACACCTGCACGTTCTGCATCGTCCCGGCGCTGCGCGGCTCCGAACGGGACCGCCGCCCCGGCGACGTGCTGGCCGAGGTGCGCGCGCTGGTCGACGCCGGCGTGCTGGAAGTGACCCTGCTCGGCCAGAACGTCAACTCCTACGGCCGGGAGTTCGGCGACCGGTACGCCTTCGGCAAGCTGCTGCGGGCCGCCGGCGCGGTCGACGGGCTGGACCGGCTCCGCTTCACCTCGCCGCACCCGCGGGACTTCACCGACGACGTGATCGAGGCGATGGCGGCCACCCCGGCGGTCTGCCACCAGCTGCACATGCCGCTGCAGTCCGGGTCGGACGCCGTGCTGAAGGCGATGCGCCGCTCGTACCGGCGGGAGCGGTACCTGTCGATCCTGGCCAGGGTGCGCGACGCCATGCCGGACGCGGCCATCAGCACCGACATCATCGTCGGCTTCCCGGGCGAGACCGAGGCCGACTTCGCCGCCACCCTGGACCTGGTCGGCGCCGCCCGGTTCGCCGGCGCGTTCACGTTCCAGTACTCGCCGCGGCCCGGCACGCCGGCCGCGTCGCTGCCCGACCAGGTGCCGCGCGAGGTGGTCCAGGAGCGGTACGAGCGGCTGGTCGCGCTGCAGGACGAGATCTCGCTCGCGGAGAACCGCAAGCTGGTCGGCGCCACCGTCGAGGTGCTGGTCGCCGTGGGGGAGGGCCGCAAGGACGGCGCCACCGGCCGCCGCTCCGGCCGCGCCCGCGACGGCCGGCTGGTGCACTTCGCCACCGGCCCCGAGGTCCGGCCCGGCGACCTGGTGACGACCGCGGTCAGCTACGGCGCCCCGCACCACCTGGTCGCCGACGGCCCGCCACTGGCGCACCGCCGCACCCGTGCCGGCGACGCCGCCGACGAGGCCCCCGGCCGCACCCCCGGCGTCCTGCTGGGGCTCCCGACCGTCCGCCGGTAGCTCCGAGCGCTAGCCGTCGGTAGCCCCCGGCGCTAGCCGCCGACCGAGCGTTCGGCTTCGGCGAGCCACTCGCGGCGGGCGGCCAGGTTGGCCTCGGCCTCGGCCATCTTGCGTTCGTTGCCGGCGGCCTGCGCCTTGACCAGCTGCGTCTCGGCCTTGGTGACGGCGTCCCGCAGCTGGGCCAGCAGCGGGTTGGACGAGCCGGAGCTGCGCCGCCACTCGGTGTCGGCGGCGTCGCGCACCTTCTGCTCGGCGGCCCGCATCCGGGTGTCCAGCGGCCGGACCGCGTCCCGCGGCACGTGCCCGATCGCGTCGTACCGGTCCTGGATCTCGCGCAGCCTGGCCTGCGCCGCCTTCAGGTCGCCGCGCGGGTCGATGGCCTCGGCCTCGGCGATCAGCGCCTCCTTGGCCCGCTTGTTCGCGGCCTGCTCGGCGTCCCGCTCGCTGAACACCTCGGACCGGCGGGAGAAGAACCGGTCCTGGGCGGCCCGGAACTTCGTCCACAGCTGGTCCTCGACGTCCTTGGAGGCCCGGCCGGCGGCCTTCCAGTCGGACATCAGCGTCTTCAACCGGCTCGCCGTGGTGCCCCAGTCGGTCGACTCGGCCAGTCCCTCGGCCTCGGCCAGCAGCGCCTCCTTGCGGATGCGCACCAGCGACCGCTGCTGGTCCAGGGTGGCGAAGTGGGCGCCGCGGCGCTGCGCGAACGCGTCACGGGCCGCGGCGAACCGCTTCCACAGCGTCTCGTCGGTCTTCCGGTCGACGCCGCGGATGGCCTTCCACTCGTCCACGATCGTCCGGAACCGGTCGCCGGTGGCCTTCCACTGCGAGCTCTGCGCGAGCTCCTCGGCCTCGATGACCAGCTTCTCCTTGGCCGCGACGGATGCCGCCTTGGCCGCGGCCCGGGCCACCGAGGCCTCTTCGATCTTGCCGCTGGCGGCGACTTCCAGCTCGCCCAGCCGCAGGTCCAGTGCGCTCAGGTCGCCGATGACCGCGGCCTCGGGCAGCGTCTCGCGCAGTGCCCGGGCCTGGCCCAGCGTCGCCCGCGGATCGCCGGCCCCGGACTTCAGCCGGGTTTCCAGCAGCACTACCTCGGTGGCCAGATCCTCGTACCGCCGGATGTAGTGGGCGAGACCCGCCTCGGGTGTCCCGGCTTGCCACGAGCCGACGGTCCGCTCGCCGTCGCCGGTGCGGACCCACACCGTGCCGTCGGCGTCGACCCGCCCCCACTCGTTGCTGGCAGTCATTGCCTCGCTCCTCCTCGCGCCCCGCGCTCTCTGCGCATTCTCACAGCACGACGCCGCACTCCGGCACCCCGGTCCGCCTTGTCCTACTCTCCTGCCGTGTCCGCCGCAGCCACTTTCCGGGCGCATCTACCGCTGATCTTGCCCGAGATCGCGACGGATGCCGCATCCGCACCGCCCGGCGGACCCGCCCAGGGCAGCCCGGCATGGCCGTGACCAGCACGGCCGGGCCGGGCCGGACCGGGCCGGTGCTCGCCGTGGTCGGCCCCACCGCCGCCGGCAAGTCGGACCTCGGGGTGGCGCTGGCGGCCGCGATCGGCGGCGAAATCGTGAACGCGGACTCGATGCAGCTCTACCGCGGCATGGACATCGGCACCGCCAAGCTCACCCCGGCCGAGCGCCGCGGCGTCCCGCACCACCTGCTGGACATCTGGCCGGTGACCGAGACCGCCAGCGTCGCCGCCTACCAGGAGCTGGCCCGGGCGACCGTGGCCCGGGTGCTGGACCGCGGCCGGGTACCGGTGCTGGTCGGCGGCTCCGGGCTGTACATCCGGGCGGTGCTGGACGATCTGCGGTTCCCGGGCACCGATCCAGCGCTGCGCGGCCGGCTGGAGGCCGAGCTGGCCGCCACCGGCGCGCCCGCGCTGCACGCCCGCCTCGCCGCGGTCGACCCGGTCGCCGCCGGCGGCATCCTGCCCACCAACGGTCGCCGGATCGTCCGCGCGCTGGAGGTGATCGAGCTGACCGGCGGCCCGTTCACGGCCACCCTGCCCGACCAGGCCGGCGCGCCGGCGCGGTACGACGCGGTGCAGCTGGGGGTGGACCGGGCCGCCGCCGAGCTGGACGACCGGATCACCGCCCGGGTGCACCGGATGTGGACCCTCGGCCTGGTGGACGAGGTGCGCGGACTGCGCTCCGCCGGCCTCGCCGACGGGCTGACTGCCAGCCGCGCGCTCGGCTACCAGCAGGTGCTCCGCGCTCTGGCCGGCGGGTACAGCCTGGACGAGGCCCGGGCCGAGACCGTCCGCGCCACCCGCCGGTTCGCCCGCCGGCAGCGGTCCTGGTTCCGCCGCGACCCCCGGATCCACTGGCTGGACGGCGCGTCCCCGGCGCTGCTCGCCGATGCCCTCCGCACACTTGACCGGTGATCCGTAGGCTTGACCGGGTGAACTGGGTCAAGGGGCACGGCACCGGCAACGACTTCCTGGTGCTGCCGGACGCCGATCCGCTGTCGGCCGGGTTGGTGCGGGCACTCTGCGACCGGCACCACGGGATCGGGGCCGATGGCGTGCTGCGCGTGGTGCCCGCCGCCGACGACCCGGACGGCGCGCCGATGGCGGCGGCCGCGAAGTGGTTCATGGACTACCGCAACGCCGACGGGTCGATCGCCGAGATGTGCGGCAACGGCATCCGGGTGTTCGCCCGCTATCTCGTGGACGCCGGTCTGGCCGGGCCGGGCGAGCTCCCGGTGGCGACCCGGGCCGGGCTGCGCACGGTCTGGCTGCCGGCAGCCGGCGACGTGACCGTGGACATGGGCGCACCGGCCCCGATCGACGCCCACCCGCTGGTCGGTGGGCAGCCGGCCACCGCGGTCAGCATGGGCAACCCGCACCTGGTCGTCGCGCTGCCGGCCGGCGCCGCCGGCCTGGCCGAGCTGGCCGGCCTGGACCTGACCCGCCCACCGGTGGTCACCCCGACCCTGCCGGATGGCCAGAACGTCGAGTTCGTGGTCCGCACCGGGCCGCGCGGGATCGCGCTGCGGGTACACGAGCGCGGGGTCGGCGAGACGCGGTCCTGCGGCACCGGGGTGTGCGCGGCGGTGGTGGCGACCGTGCAGGCGGCCGGCGCGGGCCGGGCTGAGCCGTGGACGGTGGACGTCCCCGGTGGCCGGCTGACCGTGACCTGGACGGCGGCCGGCCCGGTGCGGCTGACCGGCCCGGCGGTGCTGGTCGCCACCGGCACGACCCGCCCCGACTGGCTCAGCACGGTGCCGCCGGCTTAGCTGCCGCTGGCCTACGGGCCCCGCTGGCTTGCGGAGCGCGGCTGGCGTGCGGGCCTCGCTGGCCTCCGGGCCCGTCGGCTCGCGGCCCCCGCTGGGTGCGGCTGCCGCTGGCTGACCGGCCGCTGGCTCAGGTGCCGGTGGCCAGTAGCCAGGACTGGTTGCGCATCGTCGCCTCGGTCTCGGCCGGGTGGCAGGCCCACTGCTGGATCTCGGCGCCGTTGGCGGTCGACACCCCGGCCACGTCCAGGCACTTGCCGGAGTGCATCGCGACCAGCTGCACCGAGCCGGCCAGCCCGGGCACGTTCCGCATCGTGAACTGCTGGTTGAGGTGGCCGGTGCAGTCCCACTGGATGACCGGGGCGCCGTCGGCGGTGGACCCGCTGTCGACGTCCACGCACCGGCCGGTCAGCTCGTTCACCAGCTCGTACGTGCGCACCGCGGCGGGCACCGGGACCAGGTGGAAGCCCTCGGCCGGAGCACCGTCGCAGCCGCGCTGCACCAGCCGGGCACCCGCCTCCCGGCTGTCGTCCCGGACGGTGAGGCAGCGGCCCGAGTGCAGCGCGCGCAGGGTGCCGCCGGCCGGCACGGTCGGGGTCGGGCTCGCGGTGCTGGCCAGCGGGGTGGTCGGCGGTGGCGTGCCGGGGGCCGGGGTCGGGCTCGGCGTCGGCGTCGGCGAGGTGAGCACCACCGCCCGGGCCGGCGCCGGGTGGCTCCGGCTGGCCAGCACGAACAGGCCCACCATCGCGGCCAGCACCACCACCGCCGCGGCCCCGATCACGATCAGGACGGGCCGGTTCCGCCGCGCCGGGTCATACCGCAACTCGTCGTCGTACCGGTCCCACCGGGCCAGCAGCCGCTGCCCGGTCAGCCGCACCCGGGCCCAGATCCGCGCCGGTACCCGGGCCGCCGGGCCGCCACCGCGGTGCTGGGGGTGCATCGCCGCGGTGCCTCCTCGCCGTCCGCCGGGTGGGGGCTGGCCCGTCCCGATGCCGCCCCGATCACCCCAAACCGTACCCGACCGGACCCACCCGCCCAGGACCCCACCGTCCGGGACCCGCCCGTTCGGGACCCGCCCGTTCGGGACCCGCCCGTTCGGGACCCGCCCGTTCGGGACCCCACCGTCCGGGACCCGCCCGTTGGGACCCCACCGTCCGGGCCCTCACCGTCCGGGACCTCCCGACCGGCCGCCGCCCCGGCTGCCGGACGTGCGTGGCGACGTCCCCGGGCCGGCCGGGCCGGGCTGGCGGGCGCGGACCGGGACCCGCCCGGCGCCGGTGCCCGCCCGTCCCGGGCACCCGCGGCCGGGCTTCGGCCAGGTCAGCCCACTGGTCAGCCCCGGTCGGTTCCCGCCGAGGTCCTGGCTGGGTCGGTCCTGGCCGGGTCGGTGCCGTCCGGGTCGGCCGCCTCGGTCAGCAGCCCGGCCGCCGGCTCGGCCAGCCCGTCCGGCCCGCTGTCGTAGGTCTGCGGCAGCTCGCGCATCCAGCGCAGCGGCGAGAAGAAGACCGGCATCGCGGCGACCAGCGCGCCGACCGCGGCCACCGCGAACGTCGGGCGCAGCCCGATCCAGGTGGACAGGGCCCCGCCGAGCAGGCCGCCGAGCGGCATGGTGCCCCAGACCAGGAACCGGATCGTCGCGTTCATCCGGCCGAGCAGCCGCTCCGGGCACAGGCCCTGCCGGAACGAGACCTGGGTGATGTTGTAGACGACCACCCCGATCGAGGACACCAGCTGGCCGACCGCGAGCAGGCCGAGCGTCCAGTCCCGGTGCACGAAGATCGGGATGGCGGCGGTCGGCACGGTGATCAGCGCGCTGATCCAGATCGCCGGGCCCTGGCCGAGCCAGCTGGCCACCCGGCGGGCGACCAGCGCACCGACCAGCCCGCCGACCGACCCGACCGCGAACAGCAGGCCGATCGTGCCGGCCGACAGGTTCAGCTGCCCGCTGCCGGCCAGCAGCGAGATCAGCGCGACCATGCCCACCGAGGAGAACAGGTTGGACGTCCCGGTGCAGGCCGCGATCGAGCGGAGCAGCGGGTGTTTGACGACGAACGCCAGGCCTTCCTGCACCTCGCGCAGCAGGTGCCGGCCGGGTGCCCGTTCCGGTGCGGGCTCCCGCGACCGGATCGCGCTGACGCAGACCGCCGACCACAGGTAGGAGACCGCGTCGACCAGGATCGCGTATGGCGCGGTCAGCCACTGCACCAGCAGGCCGCCGACGCTCGGCCCGGCCACCTGCGCCACCGACTGGCTGGCCTGCAGCTTCGCGTTGCCCTCGACCAGGTGCTCACGGCCGACCAGGTGCGGCAGGTACGACTGGTACGCGACGTCGAAGAACACCGTGCAGATGCCGGCGGTCAGCGCGACCAGGTAGACCTGCGGCAGCGCGAGCACGTCCAGCCAGGCGGCCAGCGGCAGCGAGCCGAGCAGCAGCGCGCGCAGCAGGTCGCCGACGATCAGCACGTCGCGCCGGCGCAACCGGTCCACCCAGGCCCCGGCCGGCAGCCCCACCAGCAGGAACGCCAGCGTCTCGAACGCGGTCAGCAGGCCGACCTCGAACGGGGTGGCGTGCAGCGTCTTGACCGCGAGCAGTGGCAGCGCGATCAGCGTCACCATCGATCCGAACTGGCTGATCGTGTCGCCGGCCCACAGCCGGCGGAAGTCCCGGTGCCGCGAGAGGCTGCGCGAGGCAGGATCAATGCTCACGGAAGCGAGCCTCCCGGAAGTGATTGAGACTTGTCAATCACTTTCCTGCGCCCGGTCATTAGGCTGGCGGAGTGAGCACTGAGCCAGTCCCGCGGGTCGAGGGCATCAGCAGCCCGCGCCGGCCGGCGACCGACGACGAGGCCCGGGCGATGGCGTCGCCGATCCGGCTGCAGATCCTGCGGGTCTGCCTGGACGGCGCGCTGACCAACAAGGAGATCGCCGCGGCGCTCGGTAAGGACCCGGCGAGTGTGCTCTACCACGTCCGCCGGCTGGTGGACACCGGGTTCCTGGTGGCCGAGCCGGACCGCCGCGGCAACCGCGGGTCGCGGGAGCGGCCGTACCGGTCCACCGGGAAGTCCTGGATCCTGGACGTGGTCGAGGACCGGGACCGGGTGGCCGGCGGCAGCGCGATGCTCGAGGCGTTCGTGGCCGAAGCGCAGCTGGCCGGGGTGGCGAACCTGCGGATGACCCGGCTCGGCGTCCGGCTGCCCAGGGCCGAGCTGGACGAGCTGCACGAGCGGCTGGGCGCGCTGTTCAACGAGTACGCCGGGCGCCCGCCCAGCCCGGACGGGGAGCCCTGGTCGCTGTTCTACGCCGCCCACCCCCAACCGCGCCCGTACGACGCCGACCGGCCGCGCCCGGCCGACCGGTCGGAGCGACCTGACATCCGAGCCGAAACTGCGATGCCGGCAGCGACATCGCGTGACACCATCGAGGGCGATGACTGATCCACTGACCACCAGCCCCACCATGCGGCGCATCCGCGCGGCCGCCGCCGGCGCGCCGCCGGCCGCCAGCCCGGTCGACACGGCCGTTCCGGCCACGCCCGCCGGGCCTGAGCGGCGGTTGCCGCCCGGCGTCGAGCCGGTCGGGATCTCGCTCGACCTGGAGGAGCGGCAGGCGCTGCGCCGGATCCCCGGGCTGGCCACCGAGCTCACCGACGTCACCGAGGTCGAATACCGGCAGCTCCGGCTGGAGCGGGTGGTGCTCGTCGGCGTGTGGACGTCCGGCACGATCACCGACGCCGAGAACTCGCTCGCCGAGCTGGCCCGGCTGGCCGAGACCGCCGGCTCGCTGGTGCTGGAAGGCCTTATGCAGCGGCGCGACCGGCCCGACCCGGCCACCTACCTCGGTTCCGGCAAGGCGAAGGAAGTGCGCGAGGTGGTGCTCGCCACCGGCGCCGACACGGTCGTCTGCGACGGCGAGCTGACCCCGGGCCAGCTGCGTCAGCTCGAAGAGATCGTCAAGGTCAAGGTGATCGACCGCACCGCGCTGATCCTGGACATCTTCGCCCAGCACGCCCGCAGCAAGGAGGGCAAGGCGCAGGTGGAGCTGGCCCAGCACCAGTACATGCTGCCGCGGCTGCGCGGCTGGGGTGAGTCGCTGTCCCGGCAGGCCGGCGGCCGGGTGGCCGGCGGCGGCGGCATCGGCACCCGCGGCCCGGGCGAGACCAAGATCGAGACCGACCGGCGCCGGATCCGGGCCCGGATCAGCAAGCTGCGCCGCGAGATCGCGACCACCGCGGACGTGCGCCGGGTGCAGCGGCGCGAGCGGGTGCGGCACGAGGTGCCGTCGGTGGCGCTGGCCGGCTACACCAACGCCGGCAAGTCCTCGCTGCTCAACGAGCTGACCGGGGCCGGCGTGCTGGTGGAGGACGCGCTGTTCGCGACGTTGGATCCGACCGTCCGGCGCAGCCACACCACGGACGGGCGCGAGTTCACCCTGGCTGACACCGTCGGGTTCGTCCGGCACCTGCCGCACCAGCTGGTCGAGGCGTTCCGGTCGACGCTGGAGGAGGTCTCCGATTCCGACCTCATCCTGCACGTGGTAGACGGCTCGGATGCCGACCCGGAGGGCCAGATCAACGCGGTGCGCGAGGTGCTCGGCGAGATCGACGCGCTGAAGGTGCCGGAGCTGCTGGTCGTCAACAAGATCGACGCGGCCGCCCCGGACGTGCTGGCCCGGCTGCGCCGGCTCGCCCCGGACGCGCAGTTCGTCTCCGCCCGCACCGGCGCCGGCATCCCGGAACTCCTGGCCACCGTCGAGGCCCGGCTGCCCCGCCCGTCGATCCGGGTCCGGGTGCTGCTCCCGTACGACCGCGGCGACCTGGTCTCGAAGGTGCACGGCAGCGGCGAGGTGGTCACCGAGGAGCACACCGCCGACGGCACCCTGCTGGACGCCCGGGTGAACCCCGAACTGGCCGGCATCCTCAGCCGGTACGAGGTCGCCGCCCCCTGACGGTGCGGCCGCCGGCCG
>Ga0307500_10000630_pt1 | contig 11394 bp, 11 predicted proteins | sample 14_S_MG_FD_201362 | JGI IMG/M metagenome (GOLD analysis project Ga0307500, IMG submission 201362) | Soil microbial communities from Populus trichocarpa stands in riparian zone in the Pacific Northwest, United States - 14_S | ecosystem: Environmental > Terrestrial > Soil > Riparian zone > Trees... | reverse complement strand
AAAGGCAGATACCGCTGGGAAGGCGGTGGCCGAGTCGGCTACAGCGACGCGCTAGACAAGGCCAAGGCCGCGGTCGAGCTGGCAGTCTTCAATGCAGATACGCAGCTGGATCTTTTCCAGAGCTAAAGCAGAAAAACGTGGTCTGTCCCTGTTTTTGATGTGAGGCATCCCCATGGATGACAGAACGCCCGACCTCTTCACCCCGGACAACGGCGACGACGCGGCGCCGATCGAGAGCCACGCCTCGCAGGCCTACCTCGGCTATGCGGTCTCGACGGTCAAGGCGCGGGCGCTGCCCGAGATCGCCGATGGGCTGAAGCCGGTCCAGAGAAGAATCCTCTACGCCATGGGCGACACGCCCGGCGGCGCGCAGTCGTTCTCCAAGTGCGCGCGCTACGTCGGCGAGGTGCTCGGCAAATACCACCCGCACGGCGACTCCTCGACCTACGAGGCGCTGGTGCACCTGGCGCAGCCGTTCTCGATGCGCTACCCGCTGATCGACGGCCAGGGCAACTTCGGCTCGCGCGACGGCGACGCCCCCGCCGCCTACCGATACACGGAAGCACGCCTTTCCCGATTTTCCGAGCTCCTGCTCGCCGAAATAGGGGAGGGGACCGTCGATTTTGTGCGGAATTATGATGGGAAGTTTGATGAACCCGTGCTGCTCCCGGCCAGACTTCCCTTCGGGCTGCTCAACGGGAGTTTTGGAATTCCGGTCGGTTTCTCGACCCGGATTCCGTCGCACAACCTGAAGGAGGTCGCGGCGGCGGCGGCGCACGTCATCAAGCACCCGCGAGCGAAGGTGGAGGACGTGCTCGAGCACCTGCCAGGCCCGGACTTCCCCGGCGGCGGCCAGATCATCTCGCCTCTGGAGGAGATCAAGCAGGCTTACGAAACCGGCCGCGGCTCCCTGCTGATCCGGTGCAAATGGCAGGTCGAGCCGCTGGCGCGCGGCCAGTGGCGCATCGTGGTCAGCGAGCTGCCGCACGGCGTGTCCGTGAAGCAGGTGACCGAGGAGATCGAGGCGCTGGCCAATCCCAGGCCCGGCCTCGGCAAGAAGGAGGTGACGCAGGAGCAGCGCCGCATGAAGCAGTTCATCCTCGACCAGGTCGAGGGCGTGCGCGACGAGAGCGATCGCAAGAGCAAACTGCGCCTGGTGATCGAGCCGAGGAGCTCAAGGCAAAACCCGGAAGAGATGATGGCTGCGCTGCTCGTGCACACCAGCATGGAGTCGCGCTACGCAGTCAACCTGACCTGGATCGGGCGCGATGGCCTGCCCGAGACCAAGGGCATCGTCACCATCCTCTCGGAATGGGGCGAGTTCCGCGTCACCACGGTCCGGCGCCGCACCCAGTTCCGGCTCGACCGGGTCGAGGAGCGGCTGCACATCGTCCAGGGGCGCCTCGCCGCCTACGCGAAGATCGATCAGATCATCAAGGTGATCCGGGCGAGCGAGGACCAGGCCGAGGCGAAATCCGCGCTGCAGGAGAAGTTCAAGCTGAGTGAGCGGCAGGCGGAGGACATCGTCAACCTGCGCCTCGGCCAGCTCACCAAGCTCGACGGGGTCAAGCTGGCGGAGGAAGAGAAGGCGCTGAAAGCCGAGCGCAAGGATCTCAAGACCCTGCTCGGCGACGACAAGGAGCTGAAGAAGCTGGTGGTGGAGGAGCTCAAGGAGGACGCGAAAAAATACGGTGACGAGCGGCGCACCCTGATCAAGACTGCCGAGCGCGCGCAGGTCGAGCGCAACGTGGTCGAGGAGCCGATCACGGTGATCCTGTCGCAGAAGGGCTGGGTGCGCGCGCGCACCGGGCACGCGCTCGATCTGACTTCGTTGAGCTTCAAGGACGGCGATGCATCGCTGCAGACGCTGGAGTGCAAGACCACCGACCAGGTGATCGTGCTCTCGGCCTCGGGCAAGAGCTTCACCATCGACGCGGCTGCGATCCCGAGCGGGCGCGGCGACGGCGCCCCGGTGAACACGCTCGTCAACTCGTCATCCGACGACATCGTCTGGATGCGCTCGGGCGACCCGGCCCAGCGCCTGCTCATGAACAGCTCCGCGGGGCTGGGCTTCATCTGCAAGCTCGGCGACCTCGTCACCAAGACGCGCCAGGGCAAGGACTTCATGAAGGTCGACGAGGGCGCTCGCGCCCAGCCGCCTGCATTGATCGAGCACAAAATGATCGCGGCTCTTTCTTCGGATTCGAGGCTGCTTGTCTTCCCGCTGGAAGAGGTGCCCGAGCGGCCGAACGGCGGCGTCGGCGTTCAGCTCCTTTCCGTGCCGGAGGGCGAGAAGCTCGCCGCGGTCCTCACCACCGACGCAAAATCGCTCGTCGTGTCGGGGATCCGGCGCAAGAAGCGCGCGGTCGAAACGATGGACGCCAAGCAGCTCGCCGAGCACATCGGCAAGCGCGCGCAGCGCGGCAAGCTCGCCGACGTCGGATTCCGCCCCGACCGGCTAGGAGGGGAACCGAAAGAAGAGGAGTAGAAAATGGTGACTGTCATCAATTTCGTGGGATTCCGCACGCAGCCGCTCGGAGAATGATGGAAAAATGCAGGTCATCCCCGCCATTTCCTACCCGATCGTTCTACGCGCCCACTCGAGCACGATGCCCAGGCGCGGCGGCAGGAGCTCTTCCGCCTCGTCGTAGCCGACCCAGCGCCACTCGTGGTGCTCGGGTCGCCCGAGCTCGGGCGAGACCGGCAGCTCGATCTCGGTCGCGCCGGTCTCGGCGATGAAGTAGCGCGCGACCTTGCCGCCCGAGTAGGCGAGGGTGTCCTTGTAGGCGTCGCCGAACGGAAACTCGAGGTCGGTGAGTCCCGTTTCCTCGGCAGTCTCGCGCTTGGCCGCGTCGAGCTCGGTCTCGCCGGGCTCGATCAGCCCTTTCGGGAAGTCCCAATTCTTGTAGGCGCGCAGCACGAGCAGGCGTACGCCGCGCTCGGTGCGGCGGAAGACCACGGCGCCGGCGGCGCGCCTCGGGTTGGGCCTTGGGATGGAATCCATGCGCTCCATGCGATTCAGGGCTGATTCTCGCGCGCTGCGCGAGTTCCTGCACTACTCCCGGCCGTACTGGGCGGTGGGCCTGATCTTCGCAGTGACGCTCGCGGCAGTGAGCGTCGGGCCGGCGCTTTCCCAGTCGTTCGCGGGGCTTCGCACCGCCGGCCCGTATGCCGCGCTCATCACGGCGATGGGGCTCGCCTGGTGGTTCAACCGCGGCCGCAGCTTCGTCATCGCGGCGTCGCTCCTCCTCGGCTGGACCATGATGCAGCAGTTTCCGGGCAAGGCGGTGTACACCGCGGCGGTGGTGCTGGTGCCGCTCAACTGCCTCGTAGCCGTCGTGGGCCCGGAGCGCGGCGTGCGCTACGGCGCGGCATACCGCTGGCTCGCGATCCTCGCCGCCGAGGTCGTGCTGATGTTCTGGTTTTCGCGGACCTCCATCTCCTTCGACCACTGGTGGCTGCGCTCGCCGCCGACGCCGCTCGTGGGGCGGGTCATGTTCGCCGCCGCCTTGGTCGCGGCGCTGTGGCGCGCGTATGCGGAAAGAAAGCCGATGCAGATCGCCCACGCCGGCGCGCTGGTCGCGTTTTTCGTCGCCGCCGAATGGGCCGGCCGGCCGCCGGTGTTCGGCGCGTTCATGGCCGCGGCCGGGGCGATGCTGCTCGTGGCGCTGCTGCAGGAATCGCATCAGCTCGTCTTCCGCGATGAGCTCACCGGGCTGCTCGGTCGGCGCGCGCTTCATGAGCGCCTGAGGAGCCTCGGGCCGCGCTATGCGCTCGCCATGATCGACATCGACCACTTCAAGCAATGCAACGACGCCCACGGCCACCAGGTCGGCGACCAGGTGCTGAAGCTCGTTGCCGGGCGGCTTGCCAAGGTGGCCGGCGGCGGCATCGCCTATCGCTACGGCGGCGAGGAGTTCAGCGTGCTCTTCCCCGACCGCAACGCGGCGCAGGCGCGGCCGCATCTCGAGGCCGTGCGGGGTGCGATCGAGCAGTACAAGATGGCGGTGCGCGGCGGCGACCGTCCGAAGGACCCGGACGACACGGTCAACCTGCGGATCAACAGGGCGCCGCTCAAGACGCTTACGGTCACGATCTCCATCGGCGTCGCCGAGGCCGGCGGCGAGCTGCGCACGCCCGCCGAGGTCCTCCGGGCGGCCGATGAGGCGCTCTATCGCGCGAAGGAAGCGGGCCGCAATCGTCTGAGTCTGTAGCGTGCGTCGGCACGCGGCTTGCGGCAGATAGGGCATGAATAGACTGTTTTTCTCAGGCGCACTCCTGCTAGCCCTCGCCGGCTGCGGGATGAACGAGCCCACGAACAACGCCAACGTGGATCCCAATTCGCTCGACGCCGCGACCAAGGCGCGAGTTCTCCTCCAGGGTGTTCCGGGCGGGACCGGGGCGCGCATTCCGCCGGAAGCGAACGGCGGCGCCACCGTGGGCAACGGCAGCCCGCATCGCCATCTTGTGGCAGGCTAAGACCCTCCTCTGGGCGTGGTATGGGGCTTGCAGCCAAACGGGTTCGTTTTCAACCCAACCCGGAGGAAACACATGCGTAGGTTATTTCCCCTCGTGCTGTCGGGACTGATGGCCGCTTCGTTCGGCCAGCTTGCCGCGGCACAGAGCGTTGGCGCGCAGGGCTCCGCTGGCGCCAGCGCGAACGTCGACGTGAACAAGGGCGGCAGCACCACGGTGGCCCCCGATGTTCAGAACACCCAGGGTAAGGGCTACGGCAAGAGCCGCAACAAGGACAAGGGCCATTCCGACCACGAGGCGAGCACCTCGGGCGGCGCAAGCGCATCCGGCGGTGCAAGCTCGTCCGCGGGGGCCAACGCCGGCTCCAGCAAAGAGACCGGCGACACCCAGGCGCGCCACGATGACAACCCGGCGGACAAAGCGTCCAAGCACTGAGTCCGCCATCCGCCGAGAAAGCGGCCTGCGGGCCGCTTTCTTTTTGCCTACACTACGGCGCGATGCTGGTCGTGCCCGAAAAGGAGATCGAGATCGTCGCGGTGCGCGCGCAGGGCGCCGGCGGCCAGAACGTCAACAAGGTCTCGAACGCCGTGCACCTGCGCTTCGACGTGCGCGCCTCGTCCCTGCCGGAGGAGGTGAAGGAGCGCCTGCTCAGCTTCGGCGACCAGCGCATCACGCGCACCGGCGTGGTGGTGATCAAGTCGCAGCAGCACCGCAGCCTGGAGATGAACCGCGCCGAGGCGATCGCGCGCCTGAACGCGCTCGTCGCCGCTGCGGCCCATGTGCCCAAGAAACGCAGGCCGACGCGTCCGACGCGGGGTTCGAAGCTGAAGCGTTTGAACCTGAAGCGGCGCCGCGGCAGCATCAAGGCGCTGCGCGGGAAATCGGGGTCAGAGCCCGATTTCTGATCCGGATCTAATCCACGCCGAGGAGCTCGACCTCGAACAGCAGGGTGGCGTTCGGCGGAATCACGCCGCCGGCGCCGCGCGCGCCGTAGCCGAGGTCGGGCGGAATCGTGAGCTTGCGCTTGCCGCCGACCTTCATCCCGGCGACGCCCTGGTCCCAGCCCTTGATCACCTGGCCGCGGCCGAGCGGAAACGTGAACGGTTCGTTGCGATCGCGCGACGAATCGAATTTGGCGCCCTGATTTCCGTTATTGTCGAGCCAGCCGGTGTAGTGCACCGTGACGCGCTGCCCGCTGGAGGCGGTATCGCCCTGACCGACGACGAGATCTTCGATGCCGAGTGAAGCCATGGGAATCCTCGAACAGGATGAGACCGCATGTTAGCCGGTGGGGTCCCATGTTAGACAAGGTCGTGGCTGCCGTGGAGGAGGAGGCCGAGCATCTGGTAGAGGAATTCCACCGCCCGGCGGGACCGCGCGGCCACGAGGGTCATTGCGAAGTCGACCGCGAGATCGAGGAGCGGCTGCGCAAGCACCTGCAGGCCGTCCTGCCGGCGGCGTTCGCCGGCGAGGAAACCGGCATGAGCCCGGGGAGCAAGCCGGGCTTCACCTGGCTGGTCGATCCGCACGACGGCACCTTCGAATTCATGCAGGGACGCCGCGGCTCCGCGGTCTCGGTGGCGCTCCTGCGCGGCGCGCAGCCGGTGCTCGGCGTGGTCTGCAGCCCGATGTCGCCCGATCGCGGCCGCGACACGATCGCCTGGGCCGAGGGCGCGCGCTCGATCCTGCGCAACGGCCGTCCCGTGACGAACGATCTCTCGCGCCAGTCGCTCTACCCGGATGCCTTCGTCTGGGCGACCGCTTCGGCGGCGCTCAAGCCGGTGGCCTGGTCGATCGCGGTCGCGCCGGCGCGCTACATCGCGATGCCGAGCATCGCCTACCGCATGGCGCGCATCGCCGCGGGCGACGGCGTCGCCACGGTATCGATGCATGGCGTCAACGAGTACGACGTCGCGGCCGGCATGGCGCTCATCGCCGCGGCGAACGGGGTAGTGCTCGACGCCGACGCGCGCGAGGTGGTGCTGCAGGGAAACTCGGTGACGCGCATAACCGGCGTCTTCGCCGGCGCGCCGCACGCGGCGCGCCAGCTCGCCAGGTACGACTGGAAGCGGGTCGAGCAGGAGCCGCGCCGCGAGCCGCGCAGCGTGCTCGGCTTTCCGCGGAAATCGGCATGGCTCGAGCGCGCGCAGGGCGTGCTGCTCGGCCAGGTCATCGGCGACAGCCTCGGCTCGCAGGTCGAGTTCAAGATCGCGGCCGAGATCGCGCGGCTCTTTCCGCGCGGCGTGCGCGAGCTCGCGAGCGGCGGCCCGTACCACACCATCGCCGGACAGCCCACCGACGACAGCGAGATGGCGCTGACGCTCGCGCGCTCGATCCTGCGCCACCGCGGCTTCGAGCGCGACAAGGTCCTCGACGCATACCGCGAGTGGATGCAAACCCGCCCGATCGACATCGGCGAGACCACCGAGCGGGGGCTCCTCGGCCTGCACACCACCGAGAGCGAGTCGAACGGCTCGCTCATGCGCGTATCGCCGATCGGCATCTGGGCGGCGGGCGACCCGGCGCGCGCGGCCGCCGCGGCGCGCCAGGACTCGGCCCTGACCCATCCCAACCCGGTGTGCGTTGAAGCCTGTGCCGGCTTTTGCGCCGCGCTCGCAGCCGGCGTAGCGGGCGCGGGCCGCAAGGAAATGGTGGAGGCCGCGGCGTCGAACTGCGCCGGCCCGGCGCGGGAGGCGATCCTGCGCAACGCCGCTCCCGACGACTTCTCGCGGGGTCGCGCGCTGGTCTCGCTGCAGAACGCGTTCCATCGGCTCGCGAGCAGCGCGAGCCTGGAGGAGTCGCTCGTCGCCACGGTCGGCTGCGGCGGCGACACCGACACCAACGCGGCGATCGCCGGCGCGCTGCTCGGCGCGCGGCACGGCCGCGGCGCCTTCCCTTCGCGCTGGATCTACCGCGTGCTTGCCTGCCGTCCGCTCGCCGAGGCCGCCGACCCGCGTCCGCGCCCGATGGTGTACTGGCCCGACGACGTGCTGGAACTCGCGGAGGCCTTACTGGGTTGAAAATGGTGACTGTCACCATTTTTCAGTCATCAATGAAGAATTCGACCACTTCGACCCCGGCGGCGGCGCGCGGCTGGCCGAACGAGATCCAGCCGTGCTTGCGCAGGTGGAACTCCGAGCGCCGCACGGCCAGCTCCGCGTCGCCTTCGACGGTGACATAGGTGCCATTGGTGCTGTGATCGCGCAGCACGAAGTGCTCCTGGTGGCGCTCGATGGTGCAGTGCTGGCGCGAGGCCATCTCGTCGTGCACCACCAGGCCGCTGGCGGCGTCGCGCCCGACGCTGATCGAGTCGGAATCGCGCCGGCGCGTCACCTCGTGGCCGCGGTAGCGCAGGCGCAGCGCATTGCGCGCGATGCGGCTGCGGCTTCGCACGCCGGTAAACACGGTCGCCTCCGCGTCGCGCTTCCACACCAGCTCGGCGAGGCCGATCTCCTCGGCCTTGCCCTTCACCGTGATCGCGTGCAGCTCGCGCACCAACGTGCCGAAGACCGGCCCGAGCAGCGCGGCGGTGTCGGTCGAAAGGATGATCTCGCCCTTCTTCGCCTGCGCCACGAGCCGCGCCGCGAGGTTCACCGTGTCGCCGAAGACGTCGTCGTCGCGCTGGAGCACCGGACCGTGATGGAACCCCACGCGCACCCCGAGCTTCTTGCCCGCGACCTCCGGCAGCGCCTCGATCCTCGCCTGGATGTCGGCGGCGGCGTTGGCCGCCGCATCGGGCTCCGGGAAGATCGACATGATCTCGTCGCCCATCGTCTTCACCACGCGTCCGCCCGCAGCTTCGGTGGCGGCCCGCGCCGCGGCGAGGCAGGCGGAGATCGCCTCGAGCGCAGCGTCGTCGCCAGCGGTCTCGTAGAGGCTGGTGCTGCCGCTCACGTCGGCAAAGAGCACGGTGCCGAGCCTGTCGGACATAGCGCGAATTGTGCCTCTTATTGCGCGATCCCGTTCCGGGACTACGCCACGTTTTGCAATCCATGCCGCTGACGCCCGCTCTGATCGAATCCTACGAGCGCGCCCTCTATGCACTGGATTCGGCAACGGTGCTGCGCATCGGCGTGCATAACCCCGGCCTCGACCGGCTGCTCGAGGCCCGCGGCGCCGCGACTGCGGCGTTCGTCACGGCGGCCAACCCCCGCGGCGAAGCCCGCGCGCACGCGGAGAACGAAGCCGCGATGGCGGCGCTCCGGGCGTCGCTCGCGCTGCCGTGGCTCCCGGGCGAAGGACGCGACCCCGAGGGGCGCTGGAGCGCGGAGCCGAGCCTCCTCGTGCTCGGCATGGCCCGCGCCGATGCCGAGGCGCTCGGCCGCCGCCTCGAGCAGAACGCCCTCGTGTTCATCGAGCGAGGCCGCGCACCGGAGCTCCTCGTCCTGCGCAGAATGCGCCTCGTTCTGGATACCCAGGTGTGGCTCGACTGGCTGGTGTTCGACGAGCCCACGCTCGCCGGGCTGCGCGCCACGCTAGCCGAAGGGCGCGCCGAGGTGGTGATCGACTCGGCCTGCCGCGCCGAGCTCGAGCGCGTGCTCGCCTATCCGCTGGGACGCAGCGTTGACGCCGCTGCCTGTCTTGAGCAGTGTGAAAAAGTTGCCATCAGGGTCGAACCCGTGGCTCCCGTGGGGGGATTACCTGTTTGCCGCGACCCGGACGACCAGAAATTTCTCACGCTCGCGGCCGCCGCGCGAGCCGACTGCCTCGTTACCCGTGATCGGGAGCTGTTGCGTCTTGCGCGCCGCTGTGAGTCCCGCTTTGCGATTCTTCCGCCTGGGGCGTTTCCTGTGAATTAGTTAGCGCCGAGGCGTGTCCGAGGGCGAGCAGGATGATGATGAGGAGCGCGGTGCCCGCGACCGCTTTGGAAAGTTCCATGACCGAAGTGTTGTCCAACAGGGAAAACCTGTCAGCGAACTGAGTCACGCCACGGCTAAACTTGCAGCAAGGATAAGCCGTGAACAAAGGGGTCTTGGTCGGAATCGGGGGGATCGTGTGCCTGTCGACGGCGGTGCACGCGGTGGAGCGCGTCAGCGCCTTCCACAGCGACATCCGCATCGCCGCCAGCGGGGAGCTGGTCGTCACCGAGACGATCGAGCTGCCGGGCGCGGCGCGCGAGGCCCAGCGCGGCCTGGTGCGCGAGCTCGCGGAGGACTACCGCGACCGCCACGGCAGCCGCGTCAAGGCGCCGATTGCCGTCGAGGAAGTGCTGCGCAACGGCCGCCCCGAGCCTTATGCGGTGGAGCGCATGGCGAACGGCGCCCGCCTCCGCACCGGCGAGCCGGGCCGCGCGATCGAGCGCGGCAAGCAGGTCTACCAGATCGTCTACCGCACCGCGCGCGAGATCGCGTTCCTCGATGAGCACGACGAGCTCTACTGGGACGTGGGACGCGGGCTGGACGCGGCCGTGGAGCGCCTGAGCGCCGAGGTGAGCTTCGAGCGCCCGGTGCCCGCGAGCAGCCTGAAGATCGAGGCCACGACCGGCGCGCCAGGCGCGCAAGGGCAGGATTACCACGCGTTCGTGCGAGACAGCTCGGCGGCATTCCGCGCCACGCGGCCGCTCGCGCCACGCGAAGGCATGGCGATCCTCGTCTCCTTTCCGAAGGGCGCGGTCGAGCGCCCGTCGCACCTCGCGCGCGGCAGCTGGTACCTCGACACCAACCGCGGCGTACCCGTGGGGATGGCGATCTTCGCGCTGATGCTCGGCGTCCTTTTCGCCTGCCGCATGCGCTTCGCGCGCGCCCCGTTGCTAACGCCGCGCGCCGCGCCACCCGAGGGCGTGGGCGCGGGCGGTGTGCGCTTCATCGACCGCGGCGGCTACGACGAGCGGTGCCTCAGCGCGTCGATTCTCGGCTTGCAAAGCCGCGGCTACCTGAGCGTGCAGGAGCACGGCGAGCGCTTGAAGCTCGAGCGCGGCGGCAACGACGTGGAGTGGCTGCCCGGCGAGCAGTCGCTCGCGCGGCGGCTGCTGCGCGACCGCCCGGTGGAGATTCGCCGCCACGGGCGTACCCTCGAGGAAGCGGGCCGACGGCTCGCCGTGGAGCTGCGCAAGGCCTTCGGCGCTCGCCGCTGGGCCCGTCACGCGCCGTTCGCGTTCGCCGCGGGAGGCATCGGCGTCGCCGGCGTTCTTGCGATGCGCGCGCTCGATACGCCGCCGATCGCGGCGGCGCTGGTCGCCGCGGCGATGGCGGTGGCGCTCCTCGTCTTCGCGTTCAAGCTGATGCCGATCCTCACGCCGCGCGGCGCAGAGCACCGCGAGGCGATCGCCGCCCTTCGGCAATACCTCGCGAGCGCCGACCCCGCGAGCGAGGAAGAGTTCTCCCGGCTGCTCCCTTACGCGGTGGCGCTCGAGCTCGAGGATCTGTGGGGCCGGCGCTTCGCCGAGCGCGTGCCGGCGAACCTGATCGTGCTCACGCCGCGAGCTGCAGATAGAGCGCCCGAGCTGCCCACGCGTCCATTGCGGCATAAGCGATCTGCTGCCGCGTAAGGCGGGCGGCGCCCCAGTTCGAGGTGCGGCTGCCCTTCGGGATGCGGTAGCCGAGCACGATTCCGGCGAGGTTGCGCAGCCCCGTCTGCTCGACCCCCTGGCGCCTCGCGAGCGCGCCGACGTCCACCACGTTCGCATCCTCGAACGCGAACAGCTTCTTCATCTGGCGCAGGTCGTCGGCCACTCCGATCCCAGCTTTTACCAGCAGAGGGTTCTCGAAGATTCCCTTCAGGGTGAGAGAGAAATCGAATCGCTGGAGCGGAAAGATCCAGACGACTGCCTCGCCGGCGAGCTGCACGAGCGCGGTCGGATAGCTCTCGCCCTTGCGGAAGGCGGGGCGCGTCTCGGTGTCGAAGCCGAGCACGCTTTCGCGCCGGATCGCCTCGGCTTCGTGCGCCAGCCGCTCGGCGGACTCGACCAGGCGCACCTCG
>Ga0307500_10000629_pt1 | contig 11404 bp, 7 predicted proteins | sample 14_S_MG_FD_201362 | JGI IMG/M metagenome (GOLD analysis project Ga0307500, IMG submission 201362) | Soil microbial communities from Populus trichocarpa stands in riparian zone in the Pacific Northwest, United States - 14_S | ecosystem: Environmental > Terrestrial > Soil > Riparian zone > Trees... | reverse complement strand
CGCGGCGTCGAGTTCGTCGGCATCGCGGTCAAGGACGACGAGCAGACCGCGCGCGCCTTCGTCAGCACGAACAAGATCGGCTACCCCAGCCTGTACGACCCGAACGGCAAGGTCGCGCTGCGGTTCCGGGATTTCCCGCCGCGCGCGCTGCCGTACACGATCGTGCTGGACAAGGCCGGCCGGGTGGCCGCCGTCTACCTCGTCCCGCTGCTGCGCGAGGACATCGAGCCGGTCGTGACCAGGCTGGCGGCCGAACGGTGACGCTCGCGGCCGGCGTCGGCGACACCTTCGCCCGCACCGTCACCGACGGCCCGCTGCTGGTGGCCGCGCTGGTGGCCGCGCTGGTCGGGTTGATCAGCTTTCTCTCCCCGTGCGTGCTGCCACTCGTCCCCGGCTACCTGTCCTACGTCACCGGCCTGGCCGCGGCCGACGTCGCCAGCCACCGCCCCACCCCGCCGCCCGCCGGGGCCGCCGCCGAGCCACCGCCGGCTGAGCTGGTTCCGGCTGAGCGGGCGCCGGCTGAGTGGGTTCCGGCTGAGCCGCCGCCCGGGAGGCCGTCCATCGGGCCGGTCTGCGGCACGGCCCGCCTCGGCCCGATCCCGTCCGCCGCCCCGGTCGGCCCCGGGCCCGCTGCCGGCGCTGGGCCCGCTGCCGGCGCTGGGCCCGCTGCCGGCGCTGGGCCCGCCGCGGGCGCCGGGTCCGCCGCGGGCGCCGGGTCAGCTGCCGGCAGCTGGCCGGCGGCCGAGCCGCGCGCCGTCGCGGTGGCGACCCGGCCGGCGGCGGCGCACCGGCCCCGGCTGCGGGTCAGCCGGACGATGCTCGGCGCGGCCCTGTTCGTGCTCGGCTTCACCGCGGTCTTCGTCGCCTACGGGACGTTCTTCGGCACCCTGGGGGCCCACCTGCTGCGGCACCAGGAGCTGGTCGAGCGGGTGCTCGGCGGCGTGGTCGTGCTGCTCGGGCTGGCGTTCCTCGGCCTGCTGCCGGGGCTGCAACGGGAGGTCCGGTTCCACCGGCTGCCGGCGACCGGCCTGGTCGGCGCGCCGCTGCTGGGCGTGGTCTTCGGCCTGGGCTGGACGCCCTGCATCGGCCCGACCCTGGGCGCGGTGCAGACGCTGGCCTACTCCTCGGCCAGCGCTGGCCGAGGCGCGCTGCTGTCCGCGGCCTACTGCCTCGGCCTGGGGGTTCCGTTCCTGCTCGCGGCGAGCGGGGTGCGCTGGCTGGCGGCGGGGCTGGGCGCGGTCCGCCGGCACACGATCTGGGTCACGTACGCCGGCGGTGGGCTGCTGGTCGTGCTCGGCCTGCTGCTGGTCACCGGCGCCTGGGGGCACCTGATGAACGAGCTGCGTTCCTGGGTCGGCACGTCCGGGCTGGGGACCTCGCTGTGACCACCACCGAGCCGGCCGCCGGGGTTACCGGGGAAGCGGTCGCCGGCGAGGAGGCCGCCACCGCGCTGTCCACCCAGCCGGCCCCGCCGGACCGGGACGGCCGCCGGTACGTCGGCGTCACCGGCCGGCTGCGCCGCGGCTGGCGGCGGCTGACCAGCATGCGCACCGCGCTGATGCTGCTGTTCCTGCTGGCGCTCGCGGCCGTCCCCGGCTCGCTGCTGCCGCAGCGCCCGCTGAACCCGGCCAAGGTCGACCGCTACCTGGCCGAGCACGGCGCGCTCGGCCGCTTCCTGGACCGGCTCGGCGCGTTCGACGTGTTCGGCACGCCCTGGTTCGCCGCGATCTACCTGCTGCTGTTCATCTCGCTCATCGGCTGCCTGGTGCCGCGGATCCGGTTGCACGCGCGGGCGCTGCGGTCCGCCCCGCCGGCCACGCCGCGGCGGCTCAGCCGGCTGCCCGAGTCGGCCCGGTACGAGCTGGCCGCCAGCCCGGATGCCGCGGCGGCGGCCGCGCGGAAGGTGCTGCGCGGCTGGCGGGTGGTCGTTCGGGACGAGCCGGCCGGCGTCCGTACCGTCGCCGCCGAGCGCGGCTACCTGCGAGAGACCGGCAACCTGCTGTTCCACATCGCGCTGACCGTGCTGCTGGTCGGCGTCGCGGCCGGCCGGCTCTGGGGCTACCAGGGCACCGTGCTGGTCGAGGAGGGCAAGGGGTTCTGCAACAGCGTCGCCCTGTACGACTCGTTCCGGCCCGGCCGGCTGATCAACGGCAGCCTCACCCCCTTCTGCGTCGACAAGATGGACAGCTTCACCGCGACGTACGAGGCGAACGGCACCCCGGCGCTGTTCCGCGCCGATATCGAGTACTCGGTCGGCATCGACGGCGCCGAGCGGCGCTACCCGCTGGAGGTCAACCACCCGCTGCGGCTCGACGGGGTGCGGGTCTACCTGGTCAGCCACGGCTTCTCGCCGCGGTTCACCGTGCGTACCCCGTCCGGCCAGGTGTTCAAGGACATCTCGGCACCGTTCCTGCCGCAGGACGGCCAGCTGCTGTCCGAGGGCGCGGTCAAGCTGCCGGACGCCCGCCCCAAACAGCTCGCGCTGTACGGCCTGTTCGCGCCGACCGCGGTGGCCGATGCGGCCGGCGTGGTGTCGTCCGCCTCGGCGCAGCCGATCGCGCCGGGCGTGGCGATCGTGGTCTACCGCGGCGACCTGGGTCTCGACTCCGGCCGCCCGCAGTCGGTCTACACGGTGGACCAGACCCAGATCGACCGCGGCGCGCTGACCGAGGCGGGCCGGGCCAACCTGCTCCCCGGCCAGGGCATCACCCTGGACGACGGCACCAAGATCAGCTTCGACGGCTACCGGCAGTGGGCCACCATCCAGGTCTCCCGCGACCCGGGCCAGCGGATCGCGCTGGTCGCCGCCGGCGCCATCGTGCTCGGCCTGCTGCTGTCGCTGTCGGTCCGCCGGCGCCGGGTCTGGCTGCGGTTGACCCCGGCACCCGAGGCCGGGGGCCCGGCCCGTACGGTCGTCGAAGTCGGCGGCCTAGCCCGGACCGACGCCGGCAGCTTCGGAACCGAATTCGGCAACCTGGTACGCCGGCTCTCGGCACCCGATCGCCCGCCCGCACCGCCGCCCGCACCGGCGAAGCCGGAAACACCAGCCGAGCCGCCCGCACCGGACCGCCCGGCGACGAAAGACAAGCCCGCCGTACTGGACCAGGCGGCAGCGCTGGACGAGCCCGCGGCGCTGGGCCAGGCGGTGGTGCCGGACGAGCCGGACGCGCTGGCCGGGCCGGCAGCGCTGGACGAGCCGGACGGACCGGCCCGGCCGGCGGTGCCGGACGAGCCCGCGGTGCTGGGCCAGGGCGAGGCGCCGGACCAGCCGGCGACGCTGGACGAGCCGGCGGTGCTGGCCCGGCCGGCAGCGAAGGACGAACCCGCCGTGCTGGACCGGGCGGCGGTGCCGGACGAGCCGGCGGTGCCGGCCCGGCCGGCCGGGCCGGACGAGCCAGAGGCGCCGCAGGCGCCGGAAGGAAGGACTGACCGTGCCGATTGATCCCGGCCAGGCGCACCTGTCGGACACGCTGTTCACCACCGCGATCGCCATCTACAGCGGCGCGCTGATCAGCTACTGCGCCGAGTACGCGTTCGGCCGCCGCGGCCGGATCGCCGAGACCTCAGCCGCGTTCGAGGCCGAACGGGTGCTGCTCACCGCGTCGACCCCGGTCGCGGTCGGCGCCGGGTCGGCCCCGTCCGCCCCGGCGGCTGCCCCGACCGATCCGGACCGTCCGGCCGACCCGGCCCCTCCGGCCGACCCGACGGTGCCGGCTGCCGATCCCGGTTCCGACCGGGGATCCGCCGCCAGCCTGGCCGGGCCCGGCCGGGACGATCCGGCCGGCCGGGTCGGTCGGTCCGGTCGGGACGGCTCGTCCCGACCGGTCGGCACCCCCGGCCCGGACGGCCCGCCGGACGAGGCGGCGGACGCCACCAGCGCGGCCAAGGCCGACCGGTTCGGCCTGCTCGGCCTCGCGCTGACCACGCTCGGCCTGCTGGTGCACGCGGGTTCGGTGCTGCTGCGCGGCTTCGCGGCACACCGGGTGCCGTGGGGGAACATGTACGAGTTCTCCTCCGCGGTCGGCGTGGTCGCGGTCGCGGTGTTCCTGATCGTGCTGATCCGGCAGCCGCAACTGCGCTATCTCGGCATGTTCGTGATGCTGCCGGTGATCATCCTGATGTTCCTGGCCGGCACCGTGCTGTACGCGAAAGCCGCGCCGCTGGTCGCCGCGCTGCGCTCGTACTGGCTGGCCATCCACGTCACCGCCGCGATCCTGGCCACCGGCATCTTCATGGTCAGCTTCGTGGCCACCGTGCTCTACCTGGTGCGGGACCGGTGGGACCGGATGGTCGCCGCCGGCCGGCAGCCCACCCGGTTCCCGGCCACCCTCGGCTGGCGGCTGCCCGAGGCCGAGGTGCTGGACCGGGTCGCCTACCGCACGGTCGCGTTCGGCTTCCCGATCTGGACGTTCGGCATCATCGCCGGCGCGATCTGGGCCGAGGCCGCCTGGGCCCGCTACTGGGGCTGGGACCCGAAGGAGACCTGGGCGTTCATCGCCTGGGTCATCTACGCCTGCTACCTGCACGCCCGGGCCACCGCGGGCTGGCGTGGCAGCAAGGCGGCCTGGATCAACCTGCTCGCCTTCGGCGCGATGATCTTCAACCTGTTCGTCGTGAACATCGTCATCTCCGGGCTGCACTCGTACGCCGGGCTGAGCTGATCCAGGGCGTTCGGTCGGCGAGGCGAAGAGATCGAACGACACGCAGTGGCCCCGGTTAACTACGCTTCGCCTACGCTGGTACCGAGGGAGGAAATCCGGAGGAGGAGCTGTGGTCGCTATCGGTCGGAAGCCGTGAGCCCGCGACGGCACGGGTCCGATGACGAGCGCGACTCCGATTCCGGTCTCGCCGACGCGCTGGCCCGCTGGGACACTGCGCAGCACATGATGCGGATGCCGGACAAGCCCGGTACCACCGGCCCGGTTGACCTCCCGGCCGAGCCGCCGGGCAGCCCCGCCTCCTGGACCCTGCCGGCCGACCAGCCACACGAGCCGGGGCAGCCCTGGCGCCCGGCCGCGCCGGGCAGGTCGTCCGGGCCGCCGCCCCGGGCCGCGGCGTCCGCCGCCGAGCCGTCCTACCCGACCCGCCGTCCTGGCGAGGGTTCACCCCCGCTGCCACCAGCACCGCCGACCCTTGACTCCTGGGAGGCTGTCCTGTCCGCTGACCAGCGCGCCGGATCCGCTACCGACCCCTGGGTCCGCCGAGCGGATCTGCCCGCCGTCGAGCCGCACAGCGACGCCGCGGACCTGGATCGGGACGAGACATCCAGCCACCGCAGCGGCACCTCCGAACCTCCCGGCAACGGCCACCGCACCGCTCCCGCCGCCGACACCCCCGATCGGGCCGCTGGCGAGGCCGCCGACGGGTCCGCTGGCGAAGCCGGCTCGCCCCGTACCGACACAGGTGCGCCCGACCGGCCCGGCAACGGCCGGCCCGCGCCGGCCGCGGCCGATGCCGCCGAACCGGGCGGTAGCCAGCCAGAGCCGGCCGGCTCACGATCCGACGAAGGCCGGTCCGACCCGGCCGGTTCCGGCGACTCCGCCCCTGGCTGGTCGGCCGACGACGGTGGGCCCGGCTGGCCGCCGCAGGCTGTCGCCGGCGCCGCCAACCTGGGCGCCCGCCAACCCGAGCCGCCCCGCACACCGTCCGACGACCTGTCTGGTCCGGCCCGTTCGCGGTTGGATGACGATCTGTCTGGTTCGGCCCGCCCGGGGTCGGATGACGATCTGTCTGGTCCGGCCCGTTCGCGGTTGGACGACGATCTGCCTGGTCCGGCCCGCTCGGGGTTCGGCGACGGCTCGTCGGGGCCGGCCCGCCCGGGGTCGGATGACGATCTGTCTGGTCCGGCCCGCTCGCGGTTGGACGACGATCTGTCCGGTCCGGCCCGTTCGGGGTTCGGCGACGGCCGGTCCGGGCCGGCCGGCTCTGGCGATTCCGCGCCTGGCTGGTCGGCCGATGGCGGTGGGTCTGGCTGGCCGTCCCCGGCTGTGGCCGGCGCCGCGGACGCGGCCAACCCGGGCGCCCGCCAACCCGAGCCGCCCCGCTCGCCGTCCGACGACGACGGCCGGTCCGACGCCGCCCGGTCCGGCGAAGGCCGGTCCGACCCGGCCGGTTCCGGCGATTCCGGGCCCGGCTGGTCGGCCGATGACGGTGGCCCCGGCTGGTCGGCCGCCTCGGCGGGCGAGGCAGCGGCTGAGTCGGCCTGGCCGGCCGCGGCGCCCGGTTGGGCCGCCGCCGAGGACACTGGCGGCGGGCAGCGCGCCCCGTGGGAGAACGCCTGGCCGCCGGCGCCGGCGGAGCAGTCCTGGCCGGCCGCGGCGCCAGCCGAGCCGACCTGGTCGAACACCTGGACGCCGGCCGAGCCGGGCGGCCCGGGCGGCGACCAGCCAGCCGGCGCGTGGCCCGGCCAGCCGGCCGAGCAACCGCCAGCTGGCGGCTGGCCCCCGGCGCAGTCCTGGCCGGAGGGTCCACCCGGAGCGCCGCCGCCGGCGCAGCCCTGGGCCGGGTACCCGCCCGGCCCGCCGGCACCGCCACCCGGCCAGCCGGGGGAGCCGCTGAGCGACGACTCCTGGCTGGCGCACCTGCGCGGCGAGGGTGACCCGCCGCCGTCCGTCCCGGCCTGGGGTGGGCCCGGCCCGGACGATCGCACCGGCCAGCCCGAACCACCGCCGGCCTGGCCCGGCGAGCCGCCGGGCTACCCACCCGCGCCGTACCCGCCGCCGGGCGGCTATCCCCAGTCTGGTCCCGGGTATGCCCCGCCGGGTTATCCACCGCAGCCGTACGGCCAGCCCGGCGCGCAGTACCCGCCGCCCGGCTACCCCCAGCAACAGCCCGGCCAGTACCCGCCCGGCGCCGCAGGCAGCGCCTACCCCGGCTACCCGGCCGCCGCCGACCAGCCGCCACCCCACCCGTACCCGAGCCCGCCGGCGGGCCCCTACCCAGGCGGCTATCCGGCAGGCCCAGCACCGGACGCCTACCCCGGCTCCGGCACCTACCCGGCGGCTCCGCCCGCTCCGCCCGGGGGCTACCCGGCGACCCCGTCCGACCAGCTCTCCGGTTCGGCCGCGGAGTCGTACCCGGGCGCCTCAGCTGCCTACCCGGCGTCCCCGTCCGACCAGCCGTCCGGTTCGGCCGGGCAGCCGCACCCCGGCGCCGCTTCCGGCGACCACCCGTCGGGCTCGGTGCCGGCGGCGTACCCCGGCCCAGCCTCGGGTGCCTACCCGGCGTCGTCGGCGGACCAGCCGCCGGACCGGCCGGAGGCGTACCCGGGCCCTGCCTCCGGTGGCTTCCCGGCGGTGGCGTTCGACCAGCCGGCTGGGTCGCCGCCCGAGGCGTACACCGGCCCCGGCTCCGGTGCCGTCCCGGGATCCGCAGCCGAGTCGTACTCCGGCCCGCCGTCAGGCGGCTACCCGGCCGCGCCGGCCGAGGCCTATCCAGGCCAGCCGTCCGGTGCCTACCCGGCTGGTCCGGGTGGTGCGCCGGAGGAGGCCTACCCGCCGGCCGACCAGGCCAGCGGCTACCTGCCCGGCCCGGCCGGAAGTCCGTTCGGTGACTACCCGGCCGGTGGCTACCAGGCAGGCACCGGCGAGCAGTCAGCCGGCCAGGAGGCCGGGGCCCAGCCCGGATACCAGCCCGGCCCGGCCGCGGGCCAGCCCGGCTACGGGCCGGGCTATCCCGGCCAGCAGCCCGCTGCCGGCTATCCCGGCTACCCGCCGGCCGGCGGCTACCAGCCCGACCAGCGCCCAGCCGAGGGCTACCCCGGCTACCCGCCCGGCCCGTACCAGGGCCAGCCGGCCGGCTACGGCCAGCAGCAGTACCCGCCGGCCGGCTACGGCGCCCCACCGGGGTACGCCCAACCCGGTGCCCCGCCGCCGGCAGCGGACCGGCGCGCACCGACCGTGGACGAGCTGACCGCGCAGTCGCTGCTCCGGCAGCGCCGGCCGACGCCGCAGCAGGGCTGGCGGCGGGCGCTGTACACGTTGTCCGCGCACGCGGTGAACCCGGGCCGGTCGCCGGCCGAACAGCGCCGGCAGCAGTTGGTGCGGCGGGCCACGGTACCGGTGCACGGCTGCTACCGGCTGGCCGTGATCAGCCTGAAGGGCGGCGTCGGCAAGACCACGATGGCGGTCTGCCTTGGCGCCACGCTCGCCTCGCTGCGCGGCGACCGGGTCATCGCGGTGGACGCGAACCCGGACCGCGGCACCCTGTCCGGCAAGATCCCGCTGGAGACCGTGGCCACGGTCCGGAACCTGCTCAACGACGTGGACCAGATCCACCACTACTTCGACGTCCGGCGCTACACCTCACAGTCCGCGGACCGGCTCGAGGTGCTGGCCTCGGAGAGCGACCCGGCCGTCTCGATCGCGTTCAGCGAGGAGGACTACCGGACCGTCGCGTCGATGCTGGAGCGGTTCTACAACATCGTGCTGACCGACTGCGGCACCGGCCTGCTGCACTCGGCGATGGCCGGGGTGCTCGACCTGGCCGACCAGATCGTGCTGGTCAGCTCCGGGTCGGTGGACGGCGCCCGCAGCGCCAGCGCCACCCTGGACTGGCTCGAGGCGCACGGCCACGGCGACCTGGTCCGCGGCTCGGTGGCGGTGATCAATTCGGTGCGACCCAAGTCCGGCGGGGTCGACCTGGACAAGCTAGAAGCACACTTCGCCGCCCGCTGCCGTGCGGTCACCCGTACCCCGTACGACCCGCACCTGGAGGAGGGCGCCGAAGTCGACCTGGCCGAGCTGCGTCCGGAAACCAGGGCCGCCCTGCTCGAGTTCGCCGCCGCCGTCGCCGACGGCTTCCCCCGGGAGACCGCCCCCGGTGTCCCCGCGCCGGAGGAGCCGGCCCAAGCCGACGTCCCACCGCCCCCGCCGGACGCCTGAGGCTCAGCCGAACCCGGCCGAAAAAACCCGGCCCGGCCGGGTTTGGCGTGCATTGAGGCCGGGCATCCTGGGGGACGCCCGGCCTCCACGGCCGGTCAGCCTCAGCCGGTCACACAGCCGGTCAACTCAGCCAACGGGCGGAAAGGGCTCAGCTCGGGTCGTCGTCCCGGCGGCGGGTGCGGCGGTCGAGCTCACGCAGGAAATCCGGATCGTCGTCGGGTGCGAGCACCCGGGTGCGCGGTATCGGGGCGGTGCGGCGGTTCGCCGCCAGGCGGCATAGCCCGATGATCAGGCCGAGGACAACGAGGATGAGGACGACTGCCACCCGTTCAGAGTAACGGTTCGTTGAGCCGATGTCGGCCAACGGGCACTCCAGGAGTACAGCCGGCCGCAGGTAGTGATCATCGGCCGGCTTCGTCCGGGGGCCCAGAACTATCCTCACCGGTGTCTTTCCGGCGTAGTTCCTCCTCGCGCCGGCGCAGATCGGCCTCCCACTGGTCCAGTAATTCTTTGTGCTCGTCGTTCGCCCGCCGCCCCAGCCCGGCCAGGAACTCCGGGTCGTCGTCCGGCGCCGGCTTGCCGGACCGTCCGGTGCCGGTGGTCGGCCGGGTCCAGCTCGACCAGGAGTCGTACCGACCGGTCGGCCGGGACCGGCCGGCGGGCGGCCGCTGGGTGCCGCGCCGGGGCCGGCCGAACAGCAACCAGAGCACCGCGCCCACCTCGAAGGTGAGCAGCACGATGAACACCCAGGCTACTTTCGGCAGCGACCGCACCTCGGCCTGGTCCGTGCTGATCGCGTCCAGCAGGCAGTAGAGCCAGAGGGCCAGCATGATGACGAAGAAAATCCCGCCGAACCGAAGCAACATGCGGGCTCCCTTCCTGGCCGAGCGACCAGTTCGAGCCTAGGGCATACCGGTCAGGCCCGGACCGGGCGCGGCCCGCCCAGAACGGACCGGAATCCAGGGCGAATACTAGCCGGGTGGCCTATGACGACCTGCGCGACTTCCTGGCGCGGCTGGAGCGCGACCGGGACCTGCGCCGCGTCCAGGTGCCGGTCGACCCGCACCTGGAGGTGTCCCAGATCGTGCAGCGGGTGGTCCGCGCCGGCGGGCCGGCACTGTTGTTCGAGAAGCCGACCAGCGGCTCGATGCCGCTGGCCATCAACCTGTTCGGCACCGAGCGGCGGATGGCTGCCGCGCTCGGCGTCGACCGGCTGGACGAGATCGGCGACCGGATCGGCGCGTTGCTGCGGCCCGACCTGCCGGTCGGCCTGGGCGGCCTGCGCGAGGCCCTCGGCAAGGTCGCCCAGCTGCGCGCCGTCCCGCCGCGCCGGGTCAGGACCGCCCCCTGCCAGGACGTGGTGCTACGCGGCCCGGACGTCGACCTCGGCCTGCTGCCCGGCATCCAGGCCTGGCCGGACGATGGCGGCGTCTTCCTCAACCTCGGGCTGACCCACACCAAGCACCCGGTCACCGGCCAGCGCAACCTCGGCATGTACCGGCTGCAGCGGCACGACGAGCGCACCGTGGGCATGCACTGGCAGATCCACAAGGACTCCAACGCGCACCACGCGGTGGCCGAACGGCGCGGTGAGCGGCTTCCGGTGGCGATCGCGTTCGGCTGCGACCCGGCGGTCACCTACGCGGCCTCCGCGCCGCTGCCGGCGGAGATCGACGAGTACCTGTTCGCCGGCTTCCTGCGCCGGCAGCGGGTGGAAATGGTCAACTGCCTGACCGTTCCGCTGCAGGTGCCGGCCAACGCCCAGGTCGTCCTGGAAGGGTGGCTGGAGCCGGGGGTGCGCCACCCGGAGGGCCCGTTCGGCGACCACACCGGCTTCTACACCCCGGTCGAGCCGTTCCCCGCGCTCACCGTGGACGTCATGACCATGCAGCGCGACCCGGTCTTCCAGACCATCGTGGTCGGCCGGCCGCCACAGGAGGACGGTCCGCTCGGCAAGGCCACCGAACGGATCTTCCTGCCACTGATCAAGCTGACCACGCCGGACATCGTCGACTACGACCTGCCGGTCGAGGGCGTCTTCCACAACTGCGTGATCGTCTCGATCGAGAAGCGGTACCCCAAGCACGCGCAGAAGGTGATGAACGCGATCTGGGGCGCCGGGCTGCTCTCGCTGGCCAAGCTGATCGTCGTCGTGGACGCCGACTGTGATGTGCACGACTACCGGGACGTGGCCTGGCGTGCGTTCGGCAATGTGGACTACGCGCACGACCTGCTGGCCACCGTCGGCCCGGTCGACCACCTCGACCACGCCTCGTACGAGCAGTTCTGGGGCGGCAAGATCGGCCTGGACGCCACCGCCAAGCTGCCGACCGAGGGCTACCGGCGGCCCGGTGGCTGGCCGGCCGAGGCGGTCATGCCGGCCGCCGTAGTGTCCGAGGTGGACCGTCGCTGGTCCGAGTACGGCCTGTGACGCCCGGCCCGGGCGGTGCGGCCGCACCGGGCGGCAGCGGTTGGTCGAGCGGGGATAGCTGGGGGCCCGGGGGAAGCGGGCGGCCCGGGTG
>Ga0307500_10000628_pt1 | contig 11413 bp, 16 predicted proteins | sample 14_S_MG_FD_201362 | JGI IMG/M metagenome (GOLD analysis project Ga0307500, IMG submission 201362) | Soil microbial communities from Populus trichocarpa stands in riparian zone in the Pacific Northwest, United States - 14_S | ecosystem: Environmental > Terrestrial > Soil > Riparian zone > Trees... | reverse complement strand
GCGCCCGCGAAGCTGAACCTGCGCTGACTGCCCGTAGTCTTACGTGTATTCCCGCGCTTCGCGCTACTCTGAAGCCAATGCCCTTCACCGTCTCGCACGCGGCCGCCGTTCTGCCGCTGCATCGCCTCAGCAAACACACGCTGCCCCTGACCGCCCTCATGGTCGGCAGCATGGCGCCGGACTTCGGGTACTTCTTCTCGTATGAGCTGAGCCGGCCGCTCACACACAGCCTCGCGGGTCTCTTCATCTTCTCGCTGCCGGTGGGCCTGCTGGTCTGGCTCTTCTACGTCGCCGTGCTCGAGAAGGCGACGATCACGCTGCTCTCCGACCGCTGGCACACGCGCTTCGCGCACACCGACGCGATCACGCCGTCGCTCATCGCGCGCGCGGCGATCGCGATTCTGCTCGGCGCCGCCACCCATCTTCTCTGGGACTCGTTCACGCATCGCGGAACGCCGGTCACCGACGCATTCCCCGCGCTGCTCGGGCCCACACCCGGCATGACCTGGCTGCCCATCTACCATCTGCTGCATGGGCTGAGCTCGATCGTCGGCCTCGTCATCCTCGCGCGCTGGGCGCGGCACCTGCACCGCCTGCCGGCGAAGTCGCTGATCCGGCCGTACGAGATCAGCGAGCGGATGCGCGTCGCCGCGCTCTGTCTGCTGCTGATCGTCACGCTGGCGGCCGGGCTTTGGGAATGGCTGCCCCATGCCCACGCGCGCTACGACTCGCAGATCTTCTACGCGGCGGTTGGCGGCATGTCGGGATTCTTCATTGTTTGGTGCTGCATCGCGGTTGGGCTCTGGCTCAACGCGCGCCGCTCGCGGACGCTGTCGAAATAGCGCCTCGGCGTTCGTTTAGCTAGAGTCACCCGGGAGGAACGACTCATGCAAACCGCGTCCACTTTGTCCGCACCCGGCGAACGCATCGCGGTCGTCGACGTGCTGCGCGCCTACGCGCTGTTCGGCATCATCATCACGCACTCGGTCACGGGCTTCCTCGCGGGCCAGCCGCCAAGCCCGGACTTCATGCTGTTCAGCCCGCTCGACCGCGGGGTGGCGCAGGTCGAAAACCTGCTGACCTTCGGCAAGTTCTTCACGATCTTCTCGTTCCTGTTCGGCCTGAGCTTCGCGATCCAGCTGCGCAACGCCACGCAGAAGGGCGTCGGCTTCTCGGGCCGGTTCACCTGGCGCCTGGTGGTGCTGGGGTTGATCGCCCTCGTGCACGGCATGTTCTTCACGGGCGACATCCTGATCGTCTACGCGATCCTCGGACTTCTGCTGATCCCGTTTCGCAAGCTCAAGACGCGTACGCTGGTCATCACCGCGCTGGTGCTGGTGTTCAACATCCCGGGTCTCCTGCTGGGGTTGGCGCAAGTGCTCGCGCCGCCACCGTCGCCGGAGCAACTCGCCGCCAGGGCCGAGTTCGGCGCGCAATTCTTTCGCGCCGCACAGCACGCCTACGAGGTCAAGCAGTCGGGCACGCTGGCGGAGCTGGCATACGTCAACTTCACCAACGGCCTGCTGAGCAAGTTCGCCTTCATGATCTTCACCGGCCGGCTGTGGATCACGTTCGGGCTCTTCTTGTTAGGCATGTGCGCCGGCCGGCTGGAGATCTTCAGGGACACGGAAGCCAACCGCGCCTTCTTCCGCCGGCTGCTCTGGCCCTCCGCCGCGGTCGCTGTGGCGACGACGATCGTCGAGATCGTTCATCCCAGTTCTTTTCAGATCGCCTCGGTGGTCGATCTGTTGTCGGCGTTCTCGTTCACGGTGCAGCAGGTGACGCTGTCGGCGTTCTACGTGGCGGCGGTGACCTTGTTGTATTGGCGCCGCCCTTCGGGCGGCTTGCTGCCCGCGCTCGCTCCGCTCGGCCGGATGGGGCTGACAACCTATCTCGGGCAGTCCGTGTTCGGCATCGTGCTGTTCTACGGGCTCGGCTTCGGGATGTTAGGCAAGCTCGGCGTCGCGGCGGCGGTGGGCGCCGGCATCGCGTTCTACGTGCTGCAGGTGTTGCTGGCGCGTGCGTGGATGGCGCGATTCAGTCTGGGTCCGGTGGAGTGGCTGTGGCGCTCGCTCACCTATTTCAAGCTGCAGCCGATTGCGCGCGGCGCGTCGCAACCGGCGTAGGCGAGGGGTCTTGCTGCGCCGCGGTGACCGCTGAAACTTTTACACGTCGCGACCCGCCGACAATCTTTTCGGACTGACTCCTACTTGCGACAGGCGCGTTGCGGAGTAAGGTGGCCCCTCGTTCGACGAGGAGGAACCGACATGCCGAGCACCCGACGGATCGCGCAATACATTCAGCGGCTTGCGTACGAGAACCTGTTTCAGCCCGAAGAAAGCGAAGAGCGGCCGGACGACGCGCCGCGCGCGCCGGAGAAGAGCCCAAACTACCCGGCCTGGAATTCCACCTCCTTCCTGGCCTACGTGCCGTTCCGCGGTCCGACAAACAGCTGATTCGAAACGTCGGCGCGCGCCTACGTGGAGGCTGCGTCCTTAGTCCAGGAATTTCCAGGTCCTGGCGCCGTCCAGCAGACGCACGCGAACGCCTTTCAAGATCTCCGGATCGACGTTGCGGGTGTTCACGCCCATGCGTCGCCCGCGCGGATTCTTGATCGCCTCCCAGTGCGTCAGGCATCCGCACCGCGCGCAGCGTACGAACCTGAGTCCGCGCCGGCCCCAGGCATACGACTGCATCGCGCCGCGGCCGCGGATGCGGACGCTCGCCGCCTGGTAGTAAGCCCAATGCGCGCCGGTGCGCCGGCAGATCGAGCAGTTGCAGGCGGTCAGCGAGCGCGGCTTGCGCGGGATTTCGATCCGCACTGACCCGCAATGGCACTGGGCTTCGATCATGTGAAGTGCTCCGCAAGATGCCGGTGAACTGAGTGTAAAGTCGGCGGCAAGATGCGGCACCTGAAAATGCCTCGAAAATACCTGGCCGGCCTCGCGCTCGTGTCAGCGGCTATCTTCCTCTGCGCGTGCACTTCTCCGGAGCGGCGAACGGAGCTCGAGCCGGGCGAATGGCGGCAGATTGCGGTCGTTCTCGAAGGGGACGGCACGGCCGATACGCTCGTCTCCGCGGCGCTCATCCGCGGTGCTGCTCTCAAGGATTCCGGTGCGGCGCTCGCCGATCTCGATCGCGCGCTGCGGGTTACTCCGCAGCAGCCCGACGCTGCGTGGCTGGCGCTAAATATCTGTATCGACATGCCCGGCTGCGCTCAGGCGCCGCGCGGCGCGCGGTTGCGCGAGCTGGATCCGTCTAACGCCGCCGCGAGTTACGCTGCCTTGACCGAGGCGCGCAGGAACGGCGACGTCGCGGCTGAGGATCGCGCGCTGGCCGCGATGGCGGACGCGAAGTATTTCGATCTTTACTGGTCGCGCCTTCTTACACGCAGCATCGACACGCTGGTCCGGCCACGCGGCTCCGCGCAGAGCCCGTTGCGCGATTTGCGGCTGGCTTCGGTCGAGGCGTTGGGTTGGCTGGCCGCGGTGGATATTCCGCCGTTCATGTCGAGCAGCGACACCTGCAAGGGCGATCGATTGAAGCGCGATGACGTTGCGGACTGGTGCCGAAAGCTGACGTTTGTCTACGACAACAGCGACACGTACATCGCGCAGATGTTTGGCGCGGCAACCGCGACTCGGGTGTGGAATTCTGAAAGTCCCGAGCGCGCGAGATTCTCCGGGCGCCAGCGCGAATACAACTACCTCCGCGAGATGACCGCGCCCTACGACGACACGGTGCACGTATCCGTTGAAGATACGCAGCGCTGGCTCAATCGCTTCCGCTCGAACCGCAGCGAGCGCGATGCCTATCGCGCCTGGCTCACCGAGCTCGGCATCGCCACGGAGCCGCCGGCCGATTGGGCGCCAAGAAAGACGGTCGCTACTTCCCGCTGAGCACGAGCTGGTTGCCGTCGGCGTCCTTGAACATGGCGTACGTTCCCCACGGCTCCGCCTTCGGTGGCCGCAGGAATTCGACTCCGCGCGCCACGAGCTCCTCATAAGTCTTCTGCACGTCGTCGCAGGCCAGTGAGCAATTGACGAAGGTGCCGACGCGATCCTCGTGGCCCTCGGGCGTGAACAACACCACGCAGGTTTCGGCGCGCGGAATCTTGAGCTCGATCCAGCGCTGCGGCCCCATCGGCTGATCGGTGAGGATCTCGAAGCCGAGCTTCTCGGTGTAGAACTTGAGCTGCGCCTGCTGATCCCGAACCGGGATGCCGATGAACTTCACTCGCGTAATCATGTGCCGGCCCTGCGTGTCTGCGGTGCCGCGACCCTACGAAAGTGCGCGGCTGGCTACAAGGATCGAAGCCGTTGCTATAGCATCGCTTGCCATAGCATGCCCGCCTCCTTCCGCATGGACCGTTACGTCGTCGACGTGTTGTTGCGCGACCTGGTCAGCCACGACCGTTCGCCGTCGACCTTCCTGGTCTATTTCTTCCTGGCGGCGAAATGCGGCTCGACGCGCAACGGCAGGGTGAGTTTGAGTCTCGCGGATATCGCGGATCGCACCGGGCTGTCCAAGCGCGCGGTGCAGACGGCGCTCTTGCGGCTGCGCCGCCGTCATCTCATCTCGAGCTCGCAGGAGCATCGCACGGCGACGCCGGTTCACGTGGTGCTGAGGCCGTGGCGGCCGAAGAAGGCTACTAACTGACCGGCCAGGCCCAGCAGCGCTGAACCTGGCCGGAATCCGCATCGGACTCGATTAGTTAGTCGGCGGAGCCGTCGGCGCCTCGGGAACCGACGCTGCGTTCGGATCCACCGCGGTGTTCGGGGTCACGGCCGGATCCGGAGTCGGCGCGGGTTCCGGGGTCACCGCCGGTTCCGGCGTCGCGGCCGGTTCCGGCGTCGCTACGGGAGCCGGAGCCGCCGCGGGTTTGGAAGTCGCCGCGGGTTCGCGCGCAGGTTCGCGGGACTGTGTCGTGCCGGAGGCCGGCGCGGCGAGCGACGCGACCGAAGCGTTCATGCCGAGCTGATTCTTGAGCTGGTCAGTCTTGGCGACCACTTCGCGGCCCTTGCTGGCGGCTTCGAGCGCCTTGCCCGAAGCGGCGGCGGCGCTGGCTTCCGCCCACGTGGCCTTGGCGGCTTCGAAATCCGTCTTCGCGGTTTCGAAAGTCTCCTTCGAGATTCCCTTCGGCAGCTTGCCGGCGGCGAGCGTGTCGACGCGAGCCTGGATGGCCTCGACGGTCTTCGGCACTTCCTGGTTCAGCGTTTCCCACTCGGTCTGAGCGGCCGAGGCCAGCGTCTGCCCGGAGACGATCGACTCCTTGACGGCGTTCATCTCCGTATTGAAGTCGGGCACGGCGGCGACGACCGCCTTGTAGTCCTTCTTCGCGAAGTCCGCTTTCATCGTGGCGAGATGGTCATCGACCACCTTGATCTGGTCCGGCGCGTACAGCGACGCGTCCGGGCGTACTTTTTCGACCCCGGCTTCGGCCTGGGAGATCACTCGGTTGGCAGGCTCTCGGCTGCTGCAGCCCGTGACGAGTAATGTCGCCGCGACGAGCGGGAAGAAGGCTTGTGAAAGACGCATGGGCTGTACTCCTCGGACCCTGGTTGTTAGGCACCAAGGTATGCCTTCCTCACAAACAACTTTGTAGGACATCCGGGAGCATTTCCTCGGCTTACGCCGAGATCGGTCGAGGACCGTCGCCGCGAGGCGACGGGGCGCGTGATTGGGCGCCCGCCGGGCCCTTTTTGAGCTGTCGAAACCTGAACATTGGTTAAGTTTTTCTCGCAATGCATTCGCGCGGCTTGGCCAAACTGCGCTCCCGTGAGCGACATCCGCCGCATCGACCTCAATCTCCTGCTCGCGCTCAACGCGCTGCTCGAAGAGCACAGCGTCACGCGCGCGGCGAAACGGCTCGCGCTCACCCAGCCCACCGTCAGCGCCATGCTGGCGCGCCTGCGCAAGATCTTCGGCGACAAGCTCTTCGTGCGCACTCCGCACGGGATCCTGCCGACGCCGCGAGCGGCCGCGCTGGCGCCGGCGCTCAAGGCCTGGCTGGCCGACGCGCATGCTCTCGTCGCGAGCGAGCAGTTCGATCCGGCGACGGCTGATTTCACCGCCTCGCTTTCCGCCAACGACTACATCCAGTCCGCGCTGATCGTGCCGTTCATCGAGCGGCTGAGACCGCAGGCGCCCAAGGTCCGTCTCGCGGTGCGCTCCGCGCAACTCACGGACATTCCCTCGATGCTCGCCGACGGCCGGCTCGACCTGTGCGTCACGACGACGACGGAGATCCCTTCGCACGAACTGCCATCGCGGCTGCTCTACGAAGAGCGCTACATCTGCGCCGTTCGCGGCACGCACCCGTTGAAGGCCGGCGCCGCGGTGACGGTCGAACAGTTCTGCCGCTATCCACACGTCATGGTCTCGCCCGCCGACGGCGGGTTCGCCGGTCCCACCGACCAGGCGCTCGCGCAGATCGGCCGCAAGCGACGCGTCGTGTTGTCGGCGCCGGGCTTCCTGATCCTGCCGGAGATCCTGAAGACCGACGATCTCATCGCGGTGGTGCCGGAACGTGTACTGCGCGGGCGCATGGCGGGGCTGCGGACCTTCGCGCCGCCCGTGGCGGTTCCAGGCTTCGGCGTTCACGTGCTCTGGCATCAGCGCGTGCACCAGGATTCCGCCTATCGGTGGCTGCGCGGGCTGCTGGGACTCACCGCGCACGAGATGTTATAGACCGGGCGAATATCCGGGCAAAAATCATGTGATTGGGCGCGCCGCGCGCCGGTTCCTATGCTGCTTCCACTAACACAGCGCAAGGAATCATCGTGAACTCGACTAACAAGACGGCATTGGTCACCGGATCCTCCAGTGGCATCGGCTTCGGCGTGGCAAAGGGTTTTCTCGATGCGGGCTGGAACGTCGTCATCAACGCGCGTGATCCGGCGCGGCTGCAGAACGCGGCCAAACAACTGGGGTCGCGAGCCGCCATGGCGGTGGTCGCGGGCGCGACAACCGATGCGAAGACCGGTGAGGCGATGGCGCGCGCCGCGATCGAGCGCTTCGGCAGCCTGGATGTGCTCGTGAACAATGCCGGGGAATTCGGCTTCAAACCGTTCCTGGACGTCACTCCGGAAGATCTCGAACACTTCCTGTCGGTCAATCTCAAGGGCACCTACCTGACTACCCAGGCAGTGGTGCGCGCGATGATCGCGTCCGGCCGCGGCGGCAGCATCGTGAACATCGGCACAGTTCTCACCGATCACGGAGTCTCGTGGGTCACGGCCTCGGCGCCGCTCGTCTCCAAGGGCGGCGTGCGCGCGCTCACGATTGCGCTGGCGGCGGAACTCGCGTCGCAGGGCATTCGCGTCAACGCGGTATCGCCTGGCTTCATCCGCACCCCGCTCACCGCGGGTGCGGACGCGACCACGCTCGCCGGCACGGCGCTGCAGGGCCGCATCGGCGATGTCACCGACATATTCGGAGCCGTTCGATACCTCGCGGACTCGACCTTCGTCACCGGCCACGTGCTCAACGTCGATGGCGGTTTCGTGACGGGCCGGCGCTAACTACCATGCCCGCGCGTGTTCCGAGCGTGGAAAGCCGGCTGGCGGTGCTCGGGCTGTTGTTGCCCGATCCTCCGCGGCCGGTGGGCAATTACCGCGCGGCGGTCATCGCCGACGGGCTGCTGTTCATTTCGGGCCAGTTGCCGCTGGCCGACGGGGAGCTGAAGCATCCCGGCCGCGTTGGAGCGGAGCTCACCGAGGCGGCCGGTGGCGCGGCCGCGCGCCTCGCGGCGCTGAACGTGCTCGCGCAAATCAAGGCGGCGCTGGGCGGATTCGAACGACTCGTCTCGCTGGTGCGTATGGAGGGCTACGTCAGCAGCGCGCCAGGCTGGAACCATCAACCACGCGTGCTGGATCACGCGTCCAACTTGTTCGCGGGCGTCCTCGGCGATCGGGGCCAGCATGCGCGCAGTGCTTTCGCGGTGCCGCAGTTGCCGCTGAATGCGGCGGTGGAGCTGGTGGTGACGGCGTCGGTGAAGAAATCCTGACGAGTGGCCGCTACCGGCAGCCGCCTGCCTTCTCGATCAGCCGGTCGATCGACGCTGTCAACGCCGCCTTGGCGCGGTCCGGCGGCATGTGCGCGAGCGCGGGCAGCTTGTATTCACCGCCTAACTCCTCGATGGCCCGCAGCCCGACGTAATAACCAAACCGGTCCGGAAACTCCTTCGTGCCGGCGCCGCCGGCGAGCAGCGCGTCGATGTCGGCGGGATCCGCGGAAAACAGCCGGGCCTTCGTGAAGCACAGCGCCGCGGGCCAGTTGGCGTCGACGGCGGCGCGAATCGGTTTGGGAAGGGTGAGGAGCAACTGCCGGTCGTCGGCACCGGGGTTCATCACCTCGGCGGCGTAGGTGGCGAGCCCCTCGGCCCACAGCGGGCACCACACCTGTTCGCAATCGGAGAAATACAGATGGTTTTCGACGTGGAACAGCTCGTGGTCGAGGAACGGGATGAGGTCATGCGCGTCGTGGATCTTCGCGATCACGTCGGCGCCGAAGATCAGGTACACCTTGCCGCCGATCTCGCGCGTGCCGCCGTCCATCTCCCCGAGCGCGTGTAATAGATAGACGGGGACGCTCGGCGTGAAGCCGGGAAAGACCTTGCGGAAGTGCTGGATGCCAGCCTCGAACGCGGCGGGAAAGTCCCGCTGCACCTGCGTGAACTTCGGCCGCAGGTCCGGGAAGCGCTGCAGCGCGCGGGCGATGCGCGCGTTGTATTGCTCGGGCGTGGCGCCGAATCGCGGCACGTAGAAGCCGGGCAGCAGGGCGTCCATCCGTTTCTGGAACGTGGCGACGCGGGCCGACTCTTCCATGCCGGCGGTCTCACCGACGAAGCGTGCGAACTGCCCGGTGAGGTCGATGTAACGCGGCTGGGTGGGTGCGGCTCCCGCCACGCAGGTGCCAAACAGGGTCAGCGCGAGCGCAATACAAGAGAGTGGGCGGCTTGGTTTCGGCATGAATCCATCGAACCGGATTCCGTCGCCGGGCGCAAGCTCGCGGTGCCGGCCTAATGCTGCGGTCTCTCGATCGCCGTCGCCCGCAGGGATACCTTCCTCGTGTGCCGCAGGACGACCACCTCGCAATCGCGCCCGATGCGCTCGGCATCGAGGGTCTGCTGCAGGCGGTCGATGCCGCTGATGATCTGCCCGTCAAAGCTCACGATGAGGTCGCCGGCTTCGATTCCCGCAGCCTTCGCGGGGCTGCCGGGCTCGATGCTGCGTACGCGCACGCCCGAGTCGTTCTCGATTCCATGATGCCGGGCGATACGGCGCGCGAGCGGTGCATTCGCGCCGGCGACACCGAGCCAGCCGCGACGCACGCGCCCATGGGCTAACAACTGCCCGAGCACCCACTGCGCGCTGTCGCTCGCGGTGGCGAAGCAGATGCCCTGTGCACCGGGGATGATGGCGGTGTTCACGCCGATCACCTCGCCGCGCGCGTTCACGAGCGGGCCGCCGGAATTGCCGGGGTTGAGCGCCGCGTCGGTCTGGATTACGTCGTCGATGAGCCGGCCGGTGCTGGCGCGCAAGCTGCGGCCGAGCGCGCTCACCACCCCGGCGGTCACGGTGTGGTCGAAGCCGAGCGGATTGCCGATGGCGATCGCGATCTGGCCCATCTTGAGCCTGGCGGACTGGCCGAAGCGCACGTGCGGCGCGCCGCGCGTGCTGATGCGAATGACGGCGAGATCCGAGTCCGGGTCGTCGCCGACGATGTCGGCCGCGAACCGTTCGTCCTCCTGCGTGACCACGCGGATCTCGCGCGCGCCATGCACCACGTGGCTGTTGGTGAGCAGCAATCCGTCGGGCGTGAAGAAGAAGCCAGAGCCGCTGCCGCGGCGTTCGCGGCCGTCGCGCGGCGCGCTCACGTCGATGTGCACGACCGTGGGCGCCACGGCCTCGGCGGCCGCGGTCACGGCGCTCGAATACGCGTCGAGCAGTTCGCCGTCGTCGGCGGGTGGTGGTGCCGGGGAAGGAATGGCGGGAGAATCCACGATCAACGCAGTGTCAGGGCGCCCGCGCGGGATTCAATGCCGCCCGCCGCCCGCGGTGAACCTCGCGCCCCCGATCCGCTCCAACGAACATGAAAACCCGAATCGCACTGCTCGCCCTCGTCACGATCGCCGCATCCCAGGCGGATGTCCGCGCCCTGACGCCTCCCTCGTCGGGGGACGGCGAGGCCGGCGTCCGGCTCATGACCTGCGCCGTCACGCCGGGCGGCATTCTCGAGGCCGAGGTCGACAGCCAGACCGAAGCCGCCATGGACTGCAACATCCGCTGCAACTACGAGCTCGGCGAGCGGATGTTCTCCCACACCTTCAGCGTGACGGTTCCCGGGCGATTTCACGGCCGGGTGGGCCACTTCGACACGTCCAACGCCAAGGCGGGCAACTACTCGGGCGAGATCGGCACCTGCAAGAAGAGCCCGGGCTGACGGCCGCGGGTAGCTAGTGCGCAAACAACCCAAGTGGCACAAGAAAGTTGAGCGGGACGACTTCGAAGCGGCGGAGTCGTACCTCAGTCTGATCTATTCGGTCAGGAAGAGCGCCCGGCTGGTGGCTGAGCTGCGGGGCGCGGCGCCCGCCCACTTCAGGGCGAAGGACATCTTTCGCGCCTCGCAACTATCCCGGCTGGGCGTCAGCAATACGCGCGTTCTCAGGGATCGCAAGAAGATCAGGGCGGGCACGCCGCTCTCGCCGATCTTGCTGGTGAGAGACGAGCGAAACGGCAAGGTCGTGGTTGCCGACGGATATCACCGGCTCTGCGCCGTCTACGAGATCGACGAAGATGCGTGGATTCCCTGCCGGATCATCTGACGAGCCTTGGACATAACTCCCTTCGTCAAACCCGTGAGTAGAGCCTGATCACAGAATGGCCCGCCGAAGCGGCTCTATGCTCGCATCATGACCGACATCGCATCGATCGCTTCGATCCCGAGTGCGCTGCAAAGCGCCACCGGCGCCATTCACCGCGCGGTGAAAACACTGGCGAAAGACGCGGACGTGGTCGCGAAATCCTCGGCGGTCGAATCGCGTGACACGTTGAACGCGCTGGTCGACTCCCGCCAGCAGGTGCTCTACACGCAGGCCGCCGCGAAACTCATCGCCGCGTCCGACGAGATGACGAAAAGCCTGCTCGACATCCGCGCCTGATCGCAGCTCGCCAAGCTCAGGGCTGATACGCCAGGAAGTCGTCGTAGTCCGCGGTCGCCTTGTACGTCACGAGCCCGACGCGGCCCCACCGCCCACCTGGGTTCGGACCGGGCGGTCCGACATCCTCATTCGTCGAGAACGTGAGCTGATCGTTCACGTACACGCGCGTCTTCCCGGCCACCACTTCGATGCGGATCGTGTACCACGCGCCCGGCGTCACGGTGAGCGGCGCGCTGAACATCTGCGTGA
>Ga0307500_10000627_pt1 | contig 11416 bp, 9 predicted proteins | sample 14_S_MG_FD_201362 | JGI IMG/M metagenome (GOLD analysis project Ga0307500, IMG submission 201362) | Soil microbial communities from Populus trichocarpa stands in riparian zone in the Pacific Northwest, United States - 14_S | ecosystem: Environmental > Terrestrial > Soil > Riparian zone > Trees... | reverse complement strand
TCCGCCGGCAACCCCCCGGCTTCGTCGCTCGCGCCCTCGCCCCGGGTCAGTCGCAGCACCGCGGCGGCGTCGGCGCTACCGCCGCCGAGCCCGGCGGCGACCGGGATCCGCTTCTCGATCTCGAGTTGCAGCGGTGGGTGGTCCCAGCCCGCTGCCCGCAGCGCGGCCAGTGCCCGTGCCGCCAGGTTCTCGCCCTCGACCCCCGGGCAGAGGACCTCGTCGCGCCCGCTCTCCGAGACCTCGATCGCGTCGCTCAGCGCCAGCGGCTCAAACAGCGAGCAGAGCTCGTGCAGGCCGTCGTCGCGGCGGGGGCCGAGGAAGAGGCAGAGGTTGAGCTTGGCTGGGGCTTGGATGCGCATCAGGTGGGCGTCAGTCGCCGCCCAGTTTCGCGGCAAGGGCGGCGAAGCTTGCGGGGGAGAGCGCCTCGGCACGAGCATCCTCGGCGATTCCGAGCTCGCGCAGGGCGGTGCGGGTCGCCTCCAGCGAACCGGGGCGGACGTGCTCCAGCGAGCGGGCCAGCGACTTGCGCCGGTGCGCGAAGGCGCCGCGAACCAGCTCACGGGTGGCGGCGTCGGGACCGGCTGCGCGGCGGCGCAGGCCGAGGATCGCCGACTCGATCCGCGGCCGTGGCCGGAATACCGCCGGGTCGACCGTGCGCAGCAGCTTCACCTCGCAGGCGAGCTGCGCATGAACGCTCGGCGAGCCGTAGGTTCGGCTGTCAGGCCCCGCTCGCAGCCGATCGGCGATCTCGCGCTGCACCATCACGGTCCAGCGCTCGACCGTGGGCAGCTCGTCGATCGTGCGGAGGATGAGCGGCGTGGCGATCGCGTAGGGCAGGTTGGCGACGACGGTCGTCGGCGCTGGATCGAGCGCGGCCAGGTCGAGCTTCATCGCGTCGGCCCAGTGCAGCTCGACGTTCGGCAACGCCGCGACACGCTCGAGCGCCGGCGCGAGGCCGCGGTCGAGCTCGATTGCGTGCACCTGCGCCGCAACGGCGGCAAGGCGCTCGGTCAGCGGCCCTTCGCCGGCCCCGACCTCGAGCACGACACCGGCGGGCTCGAGCTGCGCGTCCCGCACGATCGCGTCGAGCAGGTTGGGGTCGGCGAGGAAGTTCTGGCCAAGCCTGACCATGCGCGGCTCACCAGCCGAACAGCTTGCGCGCGTTCGCCTCGACGATCTCCTCCAGCTCCTCGTACGAGATGCCTCGCGCAGCGGCCACGGTGCGCGCCGTGTCGGCCACGTAGGCGGGCTCGTTGGGCTTGCCGCGCACGGCCTGAGGGGCGAGGTAGGGGGCGTCGGTCTCGACCAGGATCAGCTCGGCGGGGAGCGTCGCCGCAGCCTCGCGCAGCTCGCCGGAGCCGGAATAGGTGGTGTGGCCCGCGAACGAGCAGTACCAGCCGCGCTCGGCGGCGTCGGCGGCGCGCCAGGGCGCCGAGAAGCAGTGCAGGATCACCGGCGTGTCGCCGGCCTGGGCGTCGAGCAGCTCGAAGATCTCGTCGATCGCCTTCGTCTCGCCGTCTTTGTCGCGGCCGTGGATGACGATCGGCAGGACGTGCGCACGGGCGATCGCCACCTGCGCCTCGAAGGCGCGGCGCTGGTCGGTCGGGGTCGCCGTTTCGCGGTAGTAGTCGATTCCGGTCTCGCCGATCGCCCGTACCTTCTCGTGCGCGGCGAGGCGGTCGATCCGCTCGGCTTCGGCGTCGTCGAAGCCATCCGCTTCGGTCGGGTGGCGGCCGACGCTGGCGAAGACCGCCTCGTGGCGTTCTGCTCCGCCAATCGCCACGTCATTCTGCTCGCCGCCGAGGCCGACGTTGAGCATGCGCGTGACGCCCGCGCCAAGCGCCGCCTCGACGAGCTCCGACTCGGGTCGCTCGCAGAGGAACAGATGGGTGTGGGAATCGATCATCGCCGGTTTTCCACCCTAAGGGTTTGCAGGGGGAACCATCTAACCTCCCTTGACCATGGCCGAACGTGACTACATAGCCGCGACCAGGGAACGCGTCGTCGTCTTCGACGGCGGCATGGGCGCGACCCTGGAGCAGTTCGACCTGACCCAGGAGGACTACGGCGGCCTGCTCGGCAAATGCCACGAGGCGCTGGTGCTCAACCGCCCCGACGTGATCGAGGGCGTCCACGCCTCGATGCTCGACGCGGGCGCCGAGGTGGTCGAGACGGACTCTTTCCAAGGTTCGCGGCTGAAGCTCGAAGAGTGGGGGCTGGGCGAGCAGACGCTGGAGATCAACCGCGGGGCAGCCGAGATCGCGCGCAGGGCGGCGGGCGAGACCCGCTTCGTCGCCGGCTCGATCGGGCCCACCGGGTTCCTGCCCGCCTCCGACGATCCGACCCTGGGCGACATCTCCTTCCGCCGCCTGGTCGAGGTATTCGCCGAGCAGGCCCAGGGCCTGGTCGAAGGCGGCGCCGATCTGCTGATCATCGAGACCGCGCAGGACATCCTCGAGGTCAAGGCGGCGATCTTCGGCGCCCGCGAGGCTTTTACCGCCACCGGCCGCCGGCTGCCGATCCAGTGCAGCGTCTCGCTACTGCCGCAGGGCGGCAAGATGCTGCTCGGCACGGACATCCAGGCGGTGCTGACGACGCTTTCGGCGCTCGACGTCGACGTGATCGGCCTCAACTGCTCGACCGGGCCCGAGGACATGCGCGAGGCGATCCGCTTCCTCGGTGAGAACAGCCCGCTGCCCGTCCACTGCATCCCCAACGCCGGCCTGCCCCTGCAGGGCCCCGACGGCGAGACGATCTTCCCCGAACAGCCCGAGCCGCTGGCGGCGACGCTGGGCGAGTTCGTCGAGCGCTACGGCGTCGGCATCGTCGGCGGCTGCTGCGGGACGACCCCCGAGCACATCGCCGCGATCCGCGAGCGGGTCGACGGCCGTGTGCCGGGCGAACGGCCCGCGCCGGGGCCGCCGCAGCTCTCCTCGATGATGACCGCGACGCCGCTCGTGCAGGAGCCGCGCCCGACCCTGGTCGGCGAGCGAGTCAACTCGCAGGGCTCGAAAAAGGCCAAGGAACTGCTGCTCGCCGACGACTACGACGGGCTCGTCCAGGTCGCCGAAGACCAGGTCGAAGGCGGCGCCCACGTGCTCGACATCTGCGTAGCGCTGACCGAGCGCCAGGACGAGGACGAGCAGATGAAGGCCGTGGTCGAGCGGGTGTCGCTGACCCAGCCGGCGCCGATCCAGGTCGACTCGACCGAGCCCGACGTCATTGCGGCGGCGCTGGAGAAGATTCCCGGCCGCGCGATCGTCAACTCGATCAACCTCGAGGCCGGCGAGGACAAGGCGAACGTCGTCGCGCCGCTGGCCAAGGCGCACGGGGCGGCGCTGATCGCGCTGACGATCGACGAGGTCGGGATGGCGAAGACGGCCGAGCGCAAGGTCGAGATCGCCAAGCGGATCCGCGACCTCGTCTGCGAGAAGCACGGCCTCGACCCCGAGGCGCTGATCTTCGACGCGCTCACGTTCACGCTCACTACCGGCGACGAGGAGTGGAAGCCCTCGGCTGTGGAGACGATCGAGGGCATCCGGCGGATCAAGGCCGAGGTCCCGGGCGTGAAGACCTCGCTCGGCGTCTCCAACGTCTCCTTCGGCGTCGGCCAGCCGGCGCGCGCGGCGCTCAACTCGGTCTTCCTCCACCACTGCGTCGAGGCCGGGCTCGACCTGGCGATGGTCAACCCGAATCACATCACCCCCTACGCGGAGATCTCCGACTCCGAGCGCGAGCTGACCGACGATCTCGTCTTCAACCGGCGCGAGGACGCGCTGGAGCGCTTCATCGCCCACTTCGAGTCGAAGGGCGAGGAGGCGGCCGAGGAGGTCGGCGACCCGACCGAGGGCATGGAGCCTGAGGAGGCTCTGCACTGGCATATCCTGCGCCGCAAGAAGGACGGGGTGGAGGAGTGGATCGACCGCTCCAACGAGAAAATCGGCGCCGTCCCGACGCTGAACCAGGTGCTGTTGCCGGCGATGAAGGAGGTCGGCGACAAATTCGGCGCCGGCGAACTGATCCTGCCCTTCGTCCTGCAGTCGGCCGAAGTGATGAAGCGCGCCGTGGCGCGGCTGGAGAACTACCTCGACCGGATCGACGGCCACACCAAGGGCAAGGTCGTGATCGCGACCGTGTTCGGCGACGTCCACGACATCGGCAAGTCGCTGGTCAACACGATCCTCACCAACAACGGCTACACCGTCGTCGACCTCGGCAAGCAGGTCCCGGTCGAGACGATCATCGAGGCCGCGGTCGAGAACGAGGCCGACGCGATCGGCCTTTCCGCGCTGCTCGTCTCGACCTCGAAGCAGATGCCGATCTGCGTGCAGGAGCTGCACCAGCGCGGTCTCGAGTTCCCGGTGCTGATCGGCGGCGCCGCGATCAACCGCGACTTCGGCCGCCGCACGCTCTACCCGCACGGCAAGGAGTCCGACGACGTCTACGAGCCGGGCGTCTTCTACTGCAAGGACGCCTTCCAGGGGCTCGACACGATGGACGCGTTGATCGACGAGGAGGCGCGCGCGGCGCTGACCGAGCGGATCCACGCCGAGGCGAAGCAGCTGCGCGAGAAGCCGGTCGTCGTCGACGACTCGCCGCCGACGACCGATGCCAGCGTGCGCTCAGCCGCGGTCACCGACAACCCGATCCCCAAGCCGCCCTTCGGCGGCGTGCGCGAGGTCGAGATCGATTTCGACGAGGTCTATCCCCACCTCGACCGCCATGTGCTCTTCAAGCTGCACTGGGGCGGCAAAGGCGTCAAGGGCGAGGCCTGGCGTGAGCTGATCGAGGGCAACGGCGAGGAGGAGGGCTTCGCGCCGCGCCTGGAGCGGATGTGGCGCGAGCAGGACTACCTCCACCCGCGGGCCCGGCTCGGCTACTTCCCCTGCAACTCGGAGGGCAACGAGCTGATCGTCTTCGACCCCGAGGACCACGAGCGCGAGCTCGAGCGGCTCGTCTTCCCGCGCCAGCCCAAGCACGACCGCATCTGTCTCGCCGACTTCTACCGGCCGCTCGACAGCGGCGAACGCGACGTGGTCGCCCTGCAGGGCGTCACCGTGGGGCCGGAGGTCACCGAGCTGATCGAGCGCCTCGAGCGCGAAGGCGAGTTCGCCGAGCAGCTCTACGTGCACGGGCTCGGCGTGCAGTCGGCCGAGGGCCTGGCCGAGTGGCTGCACTCCCGCGTGCGCGCGGACCTGGGCATCGCCCCCGACCAGGGCCGCCGCTACTCCTGGGGCTACCCCGCCTGCCCGGACCAGTCCGAGCACGAGAAGGTTTGGCGCCTGCTCGCCCTGGAAGAGATCGGGATGATCCTCTCCGACGGTTACGCGGTGATGCCCGAGCAGTCGACGGTTGCGATCGTCGCCCACCACCCCCAGGCCGTCTACTTCGGGATGAAATCCGGCTTCATCCCCGAGGACAAGTCCCCCGACGAGCTGATCGCCGGCACCGAGCGCGGCGGCGAGCTGCCGCCCGAGCGCGAGCCGGTCGGCTGACGGCGGCGTCTGCGCCTAAGCTTCAGACGCCCCTTGGGGAGTGGTGTAATCGGCAACACTCGGCACTTTGGATGCCGCATTCCCGGTTCGAACCCGGGCTCCCCAGTTCCCCAAACAGCGAATCACAGGTTCGAGCAACTCTGCGGGTCCATCCGCTTGCTCTGCGAACATACGTTCGATGAGAGGGCGGCGGCTGAGCTACACGGAGCAGGAGGCGCGTAGTGCGATCGCGGCATCGAAATCGTGGGCTGAGAGCCTTCGGCGGCTCGGTCTCTGTCCAACCGGCGGGGCTTGGCGCATACTCAAGAAGCATGCGCAGGAGTGGCAGATCTCGACGGAGCACTTCGATCCCAGGGCGGCCTGTGGCGCAAATTTGAAGAGGAAGGCACGTCCGTTGTCGGAGGTTCTGGTGGTCGGCTCCACATACGGCCGTCAGCACGTCAAGCGGCGTCTTTTGGCGGAGGGCCTGAAAGAGCCGCTATGTGAGCTGTGTGGTCAGGGTGAGATATGGCATGGCAAGCCGATGTCGATGATCCTCGATCACGTCAACGGTGTCAGGGACGACCATCGGCTGGAGAACCTGCGCATGGTTTGCCCGAATTGCGCGGCAACTCTCGACACGCACTGCGGCAGGCGCAATCGGATCGAGCGGGCGAAGCGCTCGTGCCTTCATTGCACGAAGGAGTTCGTGCCGTCATACGCCAAGCAGCGCTATTGCTCACGACCGTGCGGTGTCCGCTGGGATCGATCCAGTTGCGGCAACCGGTCAGGGGGTGGCTGCCGGGGTGTGCCTAAGCCGGAGACGCGCAAAGTCGAGCGGCCGCCGTACGAGCAGCTGATCGAGGAGATCGAGGCGACGAGCTATCTTGCGGTCGGTCGCAGATACGGCGTCTCTGACAACGCGGTCCGCAAGTGGGTGCGGTTCTACGAGCGTCAGATGGAGCTACTTGCCTAGGGCGTCTTTGGCGGCCTGCTTGCTCAGCTCGAGCACGTCTTTGGCCTGGTCCGCCGGGAGGTGGGCGGCGAACACCTGCGCTTTGGCCGCTTCGGCTTTCTGGTTCTCCATCGCCGTCTTGCCTTGGTCGGTGCCGACCTTGACGCCGAAATAGGCGCCGACGATCGTCGCGATCACGCCGCCGGCGGAGCTGGCGATCGTCGCCGAGATTTCACCGCCCTTGAGCAGCGCGACGAATGCGATCACGCCGACCGCCAGAATGCCCATGCCGACCGCGACGAGGCCGCCGATCGCCTTGACCTTGTCGCTCCAGCTGTCGCCGCTGCTGTCGCTTCCGTTGTCGTTGCCGCCGCCGTCTGCCGGTTTGAGCGGCTCGGTCGGCGGCTCGGCCGCTTTGCCTCCTGAACTCTCCATGGCCTCATCATATGCGGGCTCGAGGTGCTTGATCACGTCCGAGTGGGGACCTAGGGTCGTTGCATGGAGATGGGTGGAGCCGCGTTGGACCCCGAGGTGCGTCAGGGGCTGGCGCGAAGCTGGAAGGGGCTGATGGCCGTCGGGATCATCGCGATCCTCGTCGGCTGCGTTGCGATCGTCGTCCCCGCGGTGGCTTCGGTCGGGACCGCGATCTTCATCGGCTGGATCCTGGTGATCGCCGGCGCCTTCCTCGTCGCCGGCGCCTTCGCCGCGCACACGGTCGGCTCGGTGATCTGGCGGCTGCTCTGGGCCTTCCTCACGGTGATCGTCGGCCTCTGGCTGATCGTCGAGCCGCACAACGGCACGCTGACGCTGACCTTCGTTCTCGGTCTCTACTTCCTGATCATGGGCGTCACCCGGATCGCCGTCGCCTTCGCCAGTCGCGGCCGCCAGGGCGCCGGCCTGATCGGCCTCAGCGGCTTCGCCGGCCTGCTGATCGGCATCCTCGTCCTCGCCAAGTTCCCCAGCAGCGCCGACTGGGCGATCGGCCTCCTGGTCGGCATAGACCTGATCTTCGCCGGCTGGACTCTCACCTCCGTGGCCTTGGTCGGGCGCGACCTTTCGCGCGCCTAGCTCGCAAGCAGGACTCGCGCGCCACAACTACGATCTAGCGGTGAGTTCGCCTCTGGTCCTGGTCATGGCCGCCGGTGAGGGCACGCGCATGCGCTCGTCGACGCCGAAGATGCTCCACCCTGTCTGCGGGCGGCCGCTGGTCGCCTGGCCGATCCTTGCCGCCCGCGAGGCGGGCGCCGGCCGGGTGGCGGCGATCGTCTCGCCCGGTCGCGACATCTCCGCCGGCTTCCCGGGCGAGGTCGAGACCGTCGTTCAGCCTGAGCCCGACGGCACCGGCGGCGCCGTGCGCGCGGCCCTGCCGTTGATCGAGGACGCCGAGACCGTCCTCGTCCTCTCCGGCGATCACCCGCTGATCTCCGCCGAGATCGTCTCCGGCTTCCTGGATGCCCACGCCTCCTCCGACGCCGCGGCAACGATGATGACGATCGAGCTCGAGGATCCGGGCAGTTACGGGCGGGTCGTGCGCGACGCCGGCGGGAACATCGAGCGCGTGGTCGAGGCGAAAGCGGACGGCGACGCCAGCGCCGAGGAGCTGGCGATCCGCGAGATCAACGCCGGCACCTACGCCTTCCGGGCCGAGCCGCTCGCGGTCGCACTGCGGAGCCTCTCCAACGACAACGCGCAGGGCGAGTACTACCTGACCGACGTCTTCGCGGCCCTGCGCGAGGCCGGGCACCCCGTCGCCGGTCACCGGGCCGACGACTTCGCCGTGACGATGGGCGTCAACAACCGGGTGGAGCTGGCCGCGGTGGAGGCCGAGGCCCGTCGCCGCATCCTCGAGCGCCACATGCTCGCCGGCGTCACCGTCGTCGATCCGGGCAGCACCTGGGTCGACGTCGACGTCGAGATCGCCGCCGACGCGCGGATCGAGCCCGGCACCAGCCTGCGCGGCGCCACCGCGATCGGCGCCGGCTCGGTCGTCGGCCCCTCGAGCACGCTGATCGACAGCCGCCTCGGCGAGCGCGTCGCCGTCCCACACTCCTACCTGGTCGAGTGCGAGGTCGAGGACGGGTGCAGCGTCGGTCCCTTCGCCTACCTGCGTCCCGGTGCCAGGCTGGAGACCGGCGCCAAGGCCGGCACCTTCGTCGAGGTCAAGAACTCGCGGCTCGGCGCTGGCGCCAAGGTGCCGCACCTCGCCTACGTCGGCGACGCCGACATCGGCGAGGGAAGCAACCTCGGCGCCGGCACGATCACCGCCAACTACGACGGTTTCCGCAAGCACCGCACGACGATCGGTGCCGGTGTGCGAATCGGCGTTGACACCATGCTGATCGCCCCTGTAGAAGTCGGTGACGCCGCCTACACTGGCGCAGGAGCGGTGATCAAGAAGGACGTCCCCGAGGGGGCGCTTGCAGTGAGCCAGAACGACCAGAGGAACATCGAGGGCTACGCGGAGGGCAAGGCCGCGCAGTCACGCGAGGAGGATTCGTGAGCACGATCGAGCAGCGTCCCGAGGCGGCGACCGCGGCGCCGACCGCGATCCCGCACGACTACTCGAAGCGGATGATGGTCTTCGGCGGCCGCAGCTCGATGGAGCTGGCGGCGAAGGTCGCCGGCAAGCTCGACCTCGACCTCGGCCAGGCGACGCTGAAGACCTTCGCCAACGGCGAGGTCTACTGCCGCTACGAGGAGTCGATTCGCGGCGCCGACGTCTTCATCGTCCAGTCGACCTGCGCCAACGAGCAGAGCGGGATGACGCCGAACGACGCCCTGGTCGAGCTGCTGACGATGATCGACGCTGCGCAGGGTGCCTCCGCGCACCGGATCATCGCCGTGCTGCCCTGGTACGGCTACGCGCGCCAGGACAAGAAGTCGGCGCCGCGCGAGCCGATCTCGGCGCGGATCATGGCCAAGTGCCTGGAGGGCGTCGGCACCGACCGCGTCCTCACCATGGACCTGCACGCCGGCCAGGTGCAGGGCTTCTTCCACGTTCCGGTCGACCACATGACGGCGATGCCGATGCTGACCCAGTGGTTCGCCGACCAGGAACTGAGCGACGAGCTGGTGATCGTCTCGCCCGACGCCGGCCGGGTGAAGACGGCGCGCAACTTCGCCCGCCGCATCGGCACCCACTGGGCGGTGATGGAGAAGGAGCGCCCCGCCCAGCAGGTGGCGGAGATCGGCTACGTGGTCGGCGACGTGAAGGGCAAGACCGCGGTCCTCGTCGACGACATGATCGACACCGCCGGGACCCTCTGCGCCGCCGCGCAGACGGTGCTCGACGAGGGCGCGGCGCGGGTGATCGCCTGTGCGACCCACGGCGTCTTCTCCGGCCCGGCTTACGAACGGCTGGCCGACTCGGCGATCGAGCGGATCGTCGTCACTGACACGCTGCCGCTGCGACCCGGCGCCCCCGACAACATCACCGTGCTCTCGACCGCGGGCACCTTCGCCGACTCGATCCGCCGCATCTTCACCGACGACTCGGTGTCCGAGATATTCGCCGGCGAGAACCAGCTCTTCTGAGCCCTCTGGCAGACGAGAAACGCGGCGGCGTGCGCCTGGTCGGCCACAAGGGGGCCGACCTGATCGCCCCCGGCAACACGCTGGAGAGCTTCGCCGCCGCGGTCGAGGCCGGCGCCGACACGATCGAGCTGGACGTGCTGTGGACTCCCGACGGCCACCCGCGGCTCGATCCGGGCGAGCGCACGCCGCTGGTCGTCGCCCACGACTGGCATGACGCCGAAGGGCGCGAGCCGCTGACCCTGGCGCAGGGCCTTGACGCCTTCCTCGCGCCGCCGCTGGCGGAGGTCGAGATCGACCTCGACATCAAACTGCCGGGGCGCGAGCAGGAGCTGGTCGCCGCCCTGCGCGAGCGCGGGCTGCTCGAGCGGGCAATGGTCTCGACTATGGAGCTCTCGAGCCTGGCCCGGATCCGCGAGCTCGAGCCCGGCCTGCGGCGTGGTTGGACCTATCCCAAAGTGACCAAGGACTGGACCTCCAAGCGCTGGGCGAAGGCGCCGCTGATGGCAACGCTCGTCTGGATGCGTCAGCGCCTGCCGGGCCTCGCCGCGCGCGAGCTGCCGAAGCTCGGCGTCGAGGCGATGTGGGTCTACCACCCGCTGGCCAGCCGCCAGCTCGCCAAGATCGCCGACCTCGCCGGCGTGGAGCTGATCGCCTGGACCGTCGACGACCCCGACCGCATGCAGCGCCTCGTCGACCTCGGGATCAACGGCATCTGCACCAACGACCCACGCCTCTTCGGACGCATCCGAGATTGACCACACCTGGGTGTGGTCAATCTCGGATGCGTTACTCAGACAGTGCCGGGAGTTGCCGTCGGCGGGGCGTTGCGGCCGCCCTTTTTCGCCTTCACGGCCGACTCGAGGTCCTCGGCCGTGAAGCCGCCGATCGCCTCGCCGTCGAGCGTGTAGCGGTAGAGGGCGACACCGAAGATCCCGTTCAGGGCTTTGCTGATCAGCAGGGAGATCGCCAGGCTGATCGCGCCGATTACGACGAGCAGGGCGCCGGCGAAGCTGGCCGAGGCCCAGACGAGCACGCCCGCCGCGATGACGATCGCGCTGGGCAGCACGCCGAAGAAGAAGACGGCGCCGCCGATCGCGATGTTGCCGGTGATCTGCGCGCCCCAGCGCGATTTGAACAGGTGCGCGGAGCGCTTCAGCGTCTCGAAGGGCCCGGTGCCCTCGATCGCGATCACGGGAACGGCGAGGAAGGTGACAAGCGACCAGGCCATGCCGACGAGTCGCGCCGCGATCGTGCCGGCGATGCCGCCCTGGTTTTCCAGCGCCGCCATGAACACGCTGATCGCGGTCGAGACCGCGGCCCAGCCGCAGATCTGGGAGAAACGAGTGCGCGCCACGGCCAGCCCGTCGCTGACCGTCGCCTCCTCGCCGCGGAAGATCATGTCGGCGGCCGCGGCCAGGCCGACGCTGAAGTAGAAGCTGACCACGGCGAGCAC
>Ga0307500_10000623_pt1 | contig 11447 bp, 10 predicted proteins | sample 14_S_MG_FD_201362 | JGI IMG/M metagenome (GOLD analysis project Ga0307500, IMG submission 201362) | Soil microbial communities from Populus trichocarpa stands in riparian zone in the Pacific Northwest, United States - 14_S | ecosystem: Environmental > Terrestrial > Soil > Riparian zone > Trees... | reverse complement strand
GGCGCCATCGCCGGTGTACTGCTGGCCATTCACTTGCTGCTGCCGAACATCGGCACCAAGGGGGCCGTGATCACCGGCGCCCTGGTGCAGGGCGCGATCGCGTTCCTGTTGCTGCGCGCCGAGGCGCCCGCCAGGCGCTCGGTGTTCGCGATGGCTTCGCTCGGGATCAGCGTCGCGGTCGTGCTGCTGCTGGCGGTGAACGTGAAACTCGATCCCACGCGCATGGCCTCCGGTGTCTATCGTCACGGATTCCCCACGATCGCGGTGGGCTCGACGGTGTTCTTCCTTAAGGATGGCAAGACGGCCACCATCACGCTGAACCAGGTCGGCACCAAGGTGGCGATCGCGACCAATGGCAAACCCGACGCGGCCATCAACATGGGCGAAGGACCGGCGGGTCCGGATGAAATCACCATGACGATGGCGGCGGCTCTACCGCTGTTCATGAAGCCGGACGCGAAACTGATCGCGAATATCGGCGTGGGCTCGGGACTCACATCGCATGTGTTGCTGACGGCGCCGTCGGTGGAAGTTGTCGACTCCATTGAAATCGAACCCGCCATGGTCGAGGCCGCACGCATTGGTTTCGAACCGCGCGTGCGCAGGTTTTTTCAGGATGAGCGCAGCAAGATCCACATCGAGGATGCAAAGACCTTCTTCGCGACCGAGAAGAAGCGTTATGACGTCATCGTCTCCGAACCCTCGAACCCGTGGGTCAGCGGCGTCGCCAGTCTGTTCTCGGCCGAATTCTACGATCACATCAAGCGATACCTCGCACCCGGGGGCCTGCTGGTGCAGTGGGTGCAGATCTACGAAACCGACGTGACAGTGGTGGCTTCGATTGCGAAGGCCCTGTCGCCACATTTCGCGGACTACGCCATCTACAACACCGACGACACCAACATCCTGATCATCGCAACGGTGGAAGGGTCGGTGCCGGAGCTGAATCCGTCGATGTTGCAGGGAGAGCTGAAGTCGGAATTGCACAGGGTTGGGGTCGACTCGGTGTCAGACATGCAGTTGCGCCACATCGGCAGCAAGCAAACGCTCGATCCCCTGTTCTTTTCGTACCACGTGCCCGCCAACTCGGATTACTTCCCGTACGTCGACCTGAACGCGCCGCGGATGCGATTCCTGCGACGCAACGCCCTGACGCTCAGCGAGCTGACCCGTGACAAGATGCCCGTCATGGAATTGCTGGGCGAGCCGGCGCTCGCGCCCGGCGCGCAGTTGTCGACGAACGTGCACTTCTACGAGAGACAGGATCTGGTGCAGTCGGCGCTGAAAATTCGTAACGCGCTCACCACAGGCGACCTGGGTCCTCTGCCTCCGTCTATTGCCAAGGATGTGCTCACCGTCGGCACGTCGGCTGAGCGCTGCTCGGCGCGGGGTGTGGACGACACCTGGTTCGCCGCGGCGACATCTCTCATCGGGAATACGACACCGGCCCTGGCGCCCGCGGACCTGCAACCGGTATGGCAGGCAATCGAGTCGAGCCCGTGCCATGCCAGCGCCACACCCATGCAGCGGCAACGCCTGGACTTCCTGCGCGCCGTCGCGATGCGCGACCGGGATACCATCATCGCCCTGGGCTCGGCCGCGCTGCAGGATCGCAAGTCGTTACCCCCTGAGGGCCGCGTCGAGGTACTCGTGGCCGTCAGTGCCTCGCTGTTCGGTAAAAACGACCCCGATGCCGCGGTGAACCTGCTGAAGCAGGACATCGACCTCATCGAGGAGAAGCGCGAAGAAAGCTTTGCGCTGCGCCTGGTGGAAGCCATCGCGCTGGCGCACAACGCCAGGACGGCCGGCAGGTCCGCCGCACGGTGACAATTTGCGTCACTTTGTGACGAGTTTCGGTCGGCGCAGTCGGTAACTGTCGACGCGATTACGTCCAATCGTGCGCTGCGGAAATCGACGATCTGTTTGGGATCAACAGATTGAGCACTGTCGCAAGGAACTGGCATAGGCCTTGCTTCAATGTGTCGTGGCGCTAGTTCGCGCGGCGAACTGCAAACCGTTTTTTTTCCTCAGGAGTTTCTATGAAGGCTTTCCAAAAGGGCTTTACGCTCATCGAACTGATGATCGTGGTCGCGATCATCGGCATTCTCGCCGCGATCGCGATCCCGGCTTATCAGGACTACACCATCCGTTCACAGGTTACTGAAGGTCTGAACCTCGCCGGTGCCGTCAAGGCCGCCGTGGCCGAGACCTATGCCGACCGTGGCATCTGGCCGGCGACGAACAAGGAAGCGGGCATTGTTGACAAGAACAACAACCCCGTCGTTCCGAACGGCAAGTACGTTCTTGCCATCAACGTCGACAAGGGCACGATCAACATCACCTACGGCAACCAGGCGAACAAGAACATCTCTGGCGCCAACAACAAGCTGTCGCTGGTTCCGAAAGTCAGCCCGAATGACGACGTGATTTGGCTGTGCGGCAACAATGCTGGCAACAACATTGTGCCCGCTCCGGTTGACCCGGCTTCTGGCGGCCCCGGTGCCAACAGCACGAACGTCAGCGAGAAGTACGTGCCGGCTTCCTGCCGCACGCAGACCTGATCGACCTTCGATTGGTACTGGAAGCCCCTCCCCGGAGGGGCTTCTTCTTTTGGGGATTCTCCAACTGGGAGAAAGGTCACGTGTGCCACCCCTGCCCTATGCGACCATTGGCCGCAGATTTAACAATTGCCTCACTGCGGGTCCTGAGTAGACTAGGGCTCCGCAGCGGGTTTGGTCGCTCGCACGTAAGTACATGAACGACAACGCATCTCTAGCGCTTGGTGGCAATCGCTCGGGCCTTGGCGGCTTGCCGCAGAGGCTCGTGCAGGACGGCGTGGTCGAAGAATCGGCCATGCTCAATGCGATTCAGTCCGCAAAGGATCGCAAGTCGAGCTTCGTCACGCAGCTCATCGCGGCCGGCGCCGCCAAGGCGCGCGACATCGCCATCGCCGCGTCTTCGGAATTCGGCGTCCCGCTCTACGACCTCGACTCCCACCAGGTCGACCTCGATATCGTCAAGCTGGTGCAGGACAAGCTCCTGCAAAAGCATCGCTGCCTGCCCCTGTTCCGGCGCGGCAAGCGACTGTTCCTCGCGGTCGCGGATCCGACCAACCTGCACGCCATCGACGAGATCAAGTTCCAGACCGGTCTCGGCATCGAAGCCATCGTCGTCGAAGACGACAAGTTGCAGAAGGCCATCGACAAGGCCGTCGAACAGGCCGACGCGGCCATGCCGCAGCTCACCGACGACGAGACCGGGTTCGATCTCGAGAACCTCGACGTCTCGGGCGGCGACGATGACGCGGAAGGCGCTGGCGTATCCCGCGATGACGTCGAAGACGCGCCCATCGTGCGCTTCGTCAACAAACTACTGCTGGACGCCATTCGCCGCGGCGCCTCGGACATCCATTTCGAACCGTACGAAAAGATGTACCGCATCCGTCTGCGCATGGACGGCATCCTGAAAGAAGTCGCGCAGCCGCCGGTGCAGCTGGCCATGAAACTCTCGGCGCGACTCAAGGTCATGTCGCGCCTCGACATCGCCGAGCGCCGCGTGCCGCAGGACGGCCGCATCAAGATGAAGTTGTCGAAGACTCGCGCCATCGACTTCCGCGTGAGCACCTGCCCGACACTGTTCGGCGAAAAGATCGTCTGCCGTATTCTCGATCCGTCGCAGGCCATGCTGGGCATCGACTCGCTGGGATATGAGCCCTTCCAGCGCGAGATCTATCTCAAGAACCTCGCCAGGCCGCAGGGCATGATCCTGGTCACCGGACCCACGGGCTCCGGCAAGACCGTGTCGCTGTACACCGGTCTCAATATCCTCAATCGTGAGGACACCAACATCTCGACCGCGGAAGACCCGGCTGAAATCAATCTGCCCGGCGTCAACCAGGTCAACGTGAACAACAAGGTCGGCCTGACCTTCGCGGCCGCGCTGCGCGCCTTCCTGCGCCAGGACCCTGACGTCGTCATGGTCGGCGAAATCCGTGACCTCGAGACGGCGGAAATCGCCATCAAGGCCGCGCAGACCGGACATCTCGTGATGTCCACGCTGCACACCAATGACGCTCCGCAGACGCTCACGCGCCTGGTCGACATGGGCGTGAAGCCCTACGCCATCGCGACCTCGGTGAGTCTCATCATTGCGCAGCGCCTGGCGCGTCGCCTGTGCCCGCAGTGCAAGACCATTGTCGACGTGCCTGCCGAGGCGCTGCTCAAGGAAGGCTTCCAGGAAGCCGATGTAAAGACGGGCATCAAGGTCTACGCCCCCAAGGGCTGCTCGGCTTGCACCGACGGTTACAAGGGCCGCGTGGGTATCTACCAGGTCATGCCGGTCACCGAGGCCATGGGTCGCATCATCATGGAGGGCGGCAACGCCATCAGCATTTCCGACCAGGCCGCGAAAGAAGGCGTGTGGGATCTGCGCCGTTCGGGGCTCGAGAAAGTCCGTCAGGGCATGACCAGTCTCGATGAAGTCAACAGCGTCACGATCGAATGAGTGGTCGTCGGTAAAGGATAGCGAGCATGGCAACAGCAGTAGCAACCGCAGGTTCAAAGGGAATCAAGCGCGACACGCCGTTCTCCTGGTCCGGCATGGACAAGAAGGGCAACCGCGTCTCCGGCAAGAGCCTGGCGCCCGATGAAACCGCCCTGCGCGCGGACCTTCGCCGCCAGGGTATCGCGGTCAGCCGGATCAAGAAGCAGTCCCAGGCCTTCAAGGCCGGTGGAAAGGTCAAGGCCGAAGACATCGCGGTGTTCAGCCGCCAGCTCGCGACCATGCTGGCCGCCGGTATTCCGCTGGTGCAAGCCTTCGAAATCGTCGGCAACGGCAACGACAAGCCGGCGATGCAGAAACTCATTCTCGACATCAAGGCGGACGTTGAAGGCGGTACCTCGCTGCACGAAGCATTGGGCAAGCACCCGCTGCACTTCGACGATCTGTACGTGAACCTGGTCGAGGCCGGCGAACAGGCCGGTGCCCTCGAGACCCTGCTCGACAAGATCGCCACGTACAAGGAAAAGACCGAGGCCCTCAAGAAGAAGGTCAAGAAGGCACTGTTCTATCCGGCGGCGGTCATGGTCGTCGCCATCGTCGTTACCGTGATCCTGCTCATTTTCGTGATTCCGCAGTTCGAGTCGCTGTTCAAGGGCTTCGGCGCGGACCTGCCCGCCTTCACGCAGTTCGTCATCAACATGTCGCGTGGCATGCAGGACAACTGGCCGTACATGGCCGTCGTCTCGGTCGGTACGGTGTACGCCTTCATCTATTTCAAGAAGCGCTCCAAGGCCATGCGCGAGTTCCTCGATCGCGCGCTGCTCAAAGTGCCGATCATCGGGCCCATCATGTACAAGTCGGCGATTGCGCGTTTCTCGCGCACGCTGGCGACCATGTTCGCGGCCGGTGTGCCGCTGGTCGAAGCGCTCGAATCGGTGGCCGGCGCCTGCGGCAACATCGTGTTCGAAAACGCCGTGCTGAAGATGCGCGACGAAGTCGCCACCGGTCAGCGCCTGCAGCGCGCCATGGAGAACACGGGCATCTTCCCGAACATGGTCATCCAGATGATCGCGGTGGGTGAAGAAGCCGGTGCGCTCGATGCCATGGCGGGCAAGGTGGCCACGTTCTACGAGGCCGAAGTGGACAACGCGGTCGACAGCATGTCGTCGCTGCTCGAACCTCTCATCATGGCCATCCTCGGCGTGCTCGTCGGCGGCCTGGTCATCGCCATGTACCTGCCTATCTTCAAGCTGGGCGCGGTGGTGTAAGGTCACGACCGGCCGATTCAGACTTGCGACCCAGAAACGCCGCGCCCCGCGCGGCGTTTCTCTATAACCCGATGCAACCAACTCCAGGCTTCCTTGAAACTCTCGCGCTGCACCCGGCGCTGTTCGTCGCCTGCTGCGTGGTGCTGGGGCTGCTGATCGGCAGTTTCCTGAACGTGGTCATCTACCGCGTTCCCATCATGATGGAGAACGAGCTGCGCGCCGAATGCGCAGAGCTCGCAGCGGAAGCCGTGCCGGAAGCTGAACCCGCGGCCATGCCCAGTGTTGCGACCATGACCCTGTATTCGACGGCGACGGTCATGCATGACGCCGCCTCGCCGCAGCCCGCGGCAGCGAACGACTCCGATGTCGCCATCGAAACCGCGGCACCAGTCGAAGGCAGCGCAGCGCCCGAGCCTGAGGCGCCGCCAGCGGAGGCGCCCGAACCTGCCGGACCGCCTGCATTCAATCTCATCGTTCCGCGCTCGGCCTGCCCCGCCTGCAAGAAGACCATCCGCGCGCAGGAAAACATCCCGGTGGTGAGCTGGCTCATGCTGCGCGGCAAGTGTTCGGCCTGCGGAGCGCCCATCAGCCCTCGTTATCCCATCATCGAGCTCACCACGGGCGTGCTTTCCGGATTCGTGGCGTGGCATTTCGGATTCGGAGTGACCGCGCTCGCGGTGCTCGCGTTCACGTGGTTCCTCATCGCGCTCACGATGATCGACGTCGACACGCAGTTCCTGCCCGACCAGCTCACCTATCCCCTGCTGTGGCTCGGGTTGCTGGTGAGCCTGTCGCATCCGGTCTGGGCTCCGGGGGCCGAGGCGCTGACGCCTCGCGACAGCATCATCGGCGCTGCCGTCGGCTACCTGACACTCTGGGGCGTCTACTGGCTGTTCAAGTGGCTCACCGGCAAGGAAGGCATGGGCTACGGCGACTTCAAACTGTTCGCCGCGCTGGGCGCGTGGCTCGGCTGGCAGATGCTGCTGCCCGTGCTGGTGTTCGCCTCGGGCATGGGTGCGATGGTGGGAATCGTCGCCATGATCCGCCATCGCATGGGACGCGATACGCAAATCCCGTTCGGCCCTTTCCTTTCGGTTGCCGGGTGGCTCGCGCTGATGTTCGGCAACCGGGTCGTCGACCTCTTCCTGAACAACAACCTGCTGGGGTAACCGTCATGCCGCGGCAGTACCGTGTGGGTCTGACCGGCGGCATCGCCTGCGGCAAGAGCACCGTCGCCAACCTGTTCGCGGCGCTGGGCGCAAGCATCGTCGACACCGACCTGCTCGCGCGCGAGGTGGTCGCGCCCGGTTCGCCACTGCTGGCCGAGATCGCCCGACATTTTGGAGCGGTGTTGCAGAAGGACGGCAGCCTCGACCGCGCCAGCCTGCGCGCGCGCGTATTCGCGAATCCTGCGGAAAGACTGTGGCTGGAGCAGCTCACGCATCCGGCGATCCGCGCGCTCACCGACCAGCGTTGCGCGTCGGCTACCGGAAAATACGTCATCGTCGCGATTCCACTGCTGGTCGAAACACAGGGCGCCGCGCGCTTCGACCGCGTGCTGGTCGTCGACTGCGACCCGCAGGTGCAGCTCGCGCGCCTGCAGGCGCGCGACGGCGTCACCTCTCGAGAGGCCGCGCAGGCACTGGCGGCGCAGGTCACTCGTGAACAGCGGCTCGCCGTCGCGAACGATGTGATCCTCAACAACGGCGATATCGCCGCGCTGCGCGACCAGGTCGAAAAACTTCATCGGCAGTACTCGGCGGCGGCGTCTCCACAATCAGACAGGGCCGCCAGGTGAGCCCGGCCAATCGCTCCCGGCTCGCAAGTTTGGTTTACGGCAGCCGCCGCGCTCGCGCAGAATAGCCCGATGGCAGAGGAAGCCCAGCAACAAACTCATTCGGTGGCCGAAACCGCGCCGCTGGTATTCGAGCAGCCGCTCAATGAGCGCATGCGCACCTTCCTGCGCCTCGACTTCCTCTACAACCAGGCGCTGTATCACAACGAGATGCAGAGCCAATGGGGCAGCCGCGCCGCCATGGGCAGCCTGCTCGACATCCTCGCCATCGCGGCGCGCAGCGACGTGCGCGCCGACGTGCAGAAGGAACTCGAGCGTCATCTCGCCCAGCTCAACGTGTTCCAGAGCAAGCCCGGCGTCGACTCCGCGCGCCTGCGCACGGTCATGTCGAACCTGCTGCGCCTGCGCGCGGACCTGGTCGCCTGCGGGTCTAACTATCTCGGCGGGCTCAAGGATTCGGAGTTCCTGTCCGCGATCCGCCATCGCAGCGCCATACCCGGCGGCACCTGCGAATTCGATCTGCCGGATTTTTTCTTCTGGCTGAACCAGGCCACGGACCAGCGCGCGCGCTCGTTCAACGAGTGGCTGGCGACGCTGCGCCCGCTGTGCGACGCCATCGCCGAGCTGCTGTGGATCACGCGCCAGCACGGCAAGCCGCGCCAGGAAATCGCGCGCGGCGGCGTGTACCACATCACCTTCGAGCGCGACACGCCGATCCAGCTGGTGCGCATCGCGCTGCCCGCGGAGTCCGGCCTGTATCCCGAGACCTCCGGCTCTCACTACCGGTGTTCGGTCAGGTTGTTGGCCTGGAACGGGCTCAACCAGCGGCCGCAGCAATCTACCGACGACGTGCCGTTCACGCTGACCTGCTGCACCTAGCCAGTCGGGAGTCAGTGTTCAAAGGCAAAGTCCTTGAACGTGCAGGTGTGGCCCGCCACGCTGGCCGCGGTGAAGCGGTCCATGTTGCGGTAACTCTCGGTCACCAGCGAAAAATCCTTCGCCGTCTTGAACTCCGGGCAGGCGGCGGTGAACTTCATCGCAAAGTGATGCCCGAGATCGTCGGTGACCTCGACATCCTTGTCGTCCACGTAGCGAAAGCCGTCGATCCGCTCGAGGTCCAGCGACTGCGTCAGTGCATCTTCCGCCGGGGGCGCCTTGCCGGGCCACGAAGGATCGTCGTCGATCGCATGATGGAAGGCGAGCGCCCCCGAGGACAACAGGCCCGCGACCGCAACAGCGGACAGGATCCGATTGGGAATTTTGGTCACGGCGATCTCCTTCCGGCCATCAGGCCTTTGCCCTTTCGAACTTCAGCAGCAGTGCTTCACCTTTGGGAAGCTTCGAGTCCGCCACCACGTCGATGTGCCTGCCGGTGACGGTTTCACAGGTGCCATCGAGCACTTCGGTCACCTCGCCGTCGTGCAGCACCTTGAGCGTGATGTCGCCGGGCTGCTCTGGAATGCAGAAGCGGTAGCTCGCGGTCTTGTGCAGGTGATAGGCGATCAGCAGCTTCTCGCCGTGTCGCAGCTCGGCCTCGTGCTGCATTCGCAGCATCTCGGCATCCAGGGCGCTGCCGCTGGCCCGCGCCGGCATGTTGCAGGTCAGCATCGCGAGTGTTGCCGCGCCAAGCACGGGCGCCAGGTTTCTCGTCAACTTGTTCATGTTCGCAATCTCCTTGGGTGGGTGGGTGGCGTCGCTGCCACGCTGACAGGCTCACCCACCTGGCTTACATGAACCTGACTTAAGCATCCGAAACCTGTTTCGCGCATACGCTGCACGGCATGCGCGTGCTCATCGTCGAAGACGAAGCGTTGATCGCCGACGGTGTGCGGCAGGGCCTGGTGAATGCCGCGTTCGCCGCGGATGTCGTGGGCAGTGCCGATGCCGCGCGTGCCGCGCTGCAGGCGGAGAACTTCGACCTGGCGGTGGTCGATATTGGTTTGCCGCGCGAGGACGGCCTGCAACTGCTGCGCAGCCTGCGCCTGCGCCGCATGGCGCTGCCGGTGCTGATGCTGACCGCGCGTGATGGGGTGAACGATCGCGTGACCGCGCTCGATCTCGGCGCCGACGACTACCTCACCAAACCCTTTCACGTCACCGAGCTGGTGGCGCGCTGCCGCGCGCTGATTCGCCGCGCCAACAGCCGCAGCAGCTCGACGCTCGAGTTCGGAGCGTTGAAACTCGAGATCGCGCGCAAGCAGGCCTGCGCGTTCGACTTGCCGCTCGAGCTGACGCTGCGCGAATGGTCCATCCTCGAATGCCTGGTGCTCAATGCCGGGCGCATCGTCGGCAAGAGTCGCCTCATGAGCGCGGTGAGCGACTGGAGTGACGAGCTGAGTCCGAATGCCATCGAGGTGTACGTGTCACGATTGCGCGCCAAGCTCGGTGATGCGGCGTGCATCCGCACCGTGCGCGGCCTGGGATATCGCATCGATGCGCCCGATAAATAACAGGCCGTCGATCCGCCGCCGGCTGCTCGCGCTGCTGCTGATCCCCACCGCGGCGATCGCCGCGGCGGCCACCTACGGCGCGTATCGCGGCGCGCTGGCGCCCTTCGATGCGGCCTACGACAAGGCATTGCTCGACGCGGCGCTGGCCATCGCCAGCAATATCGAGGCGCGCGCCGGCGCCGGCCCGACGCTGTCCCTGACCCCGGATGCCATCGACATGCTGCGTTCGGATTCGCTCGACACTATCTACTTTCGTGTGTCGGGAGCGGATGGCCGCTACATCGCCGGCGACCGGGAGCTGCCAGTGCCCCACCAGGGAGTCGAGAACCCGGGCTACGATGACCTGGTCTTCGGCCGTGACGCCATCCGGCTCGTGAGCTACCGCGTGGACGGCGCGGGGGGCGGATTCATCGTCACCGTCGCGGAGACCCGGCACAAGCGCAACGAGGCGCGGAGCAGCGTATTGCGTTCTTCGCTCGCGGTGGACGCGGCGCAGCTCGCCACCGCCCTGCTCGTCATCTGGTTTGGCGTCGCCTTCTCCATCGCGCCGCTGCGCGAGGTGGAGCGGCAAATCGCGGCGCGGGGTTCGAGGGATCTCGAGCCGCTCATCATCGAAGGTGTGCCGCTGGAGATCCGCAGTCTCATCGATGCGCTCAACCGCCTGTTCCGCGCACTGCAGGCCGCCGAACTGGCGGAACGCAGCTTTCTCGAGAATGCCGCCCACCAGCTGCGAACGCCGCTCGCCGGCATGCTCGCGCATCTCGAGCTGATGGCGGCCGGAGGTTCGGACGTCAGCAACGCCCAGGCGCAGGCCGCGCTCGAAGGCGCCCGCCGCCTCGCGCGTACCACGCAGCAACTGCTGGCGCTGGCGCGCTCGGATGCCGCTTCACGAACCGACCTCGCGGTCGAGGATGTGTCGTTGCCGGAGGTGATCAGGGCCTGCGTGGAGATGCGCCTGGCCTCGGCCGACGCGGCTGACATCGACCTCGGCGCGGAGCTCGATTCGGCCGCCATCGCGCGCGGCCGGGCCTGGATGCTCGAAGAGGCGCTGGGCAATCTCACCGACAATGCCATCGTCGCGACTCCGGCCGGCGGCAGCGTGACCTTGCGATGTGGTGAGACGGCCGGCCGGCCGTGGCTCGAGGTCAACGACACCGGCGTGGGAATTCCGGGCGCCGAGCGCGACCGGGTGTTCGAGCGCTTCTATCGCGCCAGCAATGCACGCGCTGCGGGCAGCGGCTTGGGTCTCGCGATCGTGCGCGAAGTCGCGCTGCTGCATCGCGCCGCGCTGACCATTGAGGAAAACGCCGGCGGCCGAGGCACACGCGTGCGCATGACTTTTCCGGAGGTCAACCGTCTGGCGCCGGCATCTTGAGCGCGTCTGCCCTTGCACTCAGGGTTGTTGCTGGCGGATCTGCAGGCCGCGTAGTTAGT
>Ga0307500_10000622_pt1 | contig 11454 bp, 14 predicted proteins | sample 14_S_MG_FD_201362 | JGI IMG/M metagenome (GOLD analysis project Ga0307500, IMG submission 201362) | Soil microbial communities from Populus trichocarpa stands in riparian zone in the Pacific Northwest, United States - 14_S | ecosystem: Environmental > Terrestrial > Soil > Riparian zone > Trees... | reverse complement strand
GCGAAGCGTTTGCGCAAGGGAGCGTAGCGACGAAGCAATCCACACTTGCTTTGCGGCACGATGGATTGCTTCGCTGCGCTCGCAATGACGGAGATGTCAGTCGACGACGGCCACGGCCTCGATCTCGATCAACCACTCAGGGGCAGCGAGCGCCGTCACACCGACCAGCGTGCTCGCCGGCGGCTCCATGCCTTCAAAGAAAACCGAACGCGCCTTGCCGATGATGGGACGAAGCTCCGGCTTGTAGCCGACGACAAAGGTAGTGATCTTCACGATATTGGAATAGCTCGCGCCGGCAGCCTTCAGCGCCAGGCCGAGATTGTGCATCACCTGCGTCGTCTGTGCGGCCAGATCACCCTCGCCGACCACCCGTCCCTCGTCGTCGGTGGACACTTGTCCCGATATATAAATCGTGCGCGCGCCCGAGGCGACGACGACGTGCGAGTAAGCCGGATTGTGATGAAGGCCGCTTGGCCTGAGGTGTTGCTTGCTCATTTTGTGCCTCCCTGACGTGCATGAAGGGCGCAAGCCTACCCGGGTCGGGCGGGCATTTCCACGTCATTGCGAGCGCAGCGAGCAATCCACACTTGCTTTGCAGCCCCATGGATTGCTTCGCTGCGCTCGCAATGACGAAAAAAGCACGCCGCGTCTAGCCGGTCACTTGCAGGGCTTGGCATCCTTGACGTCGAACCGGCCCATCGCGCCTGCGATCACGAAATCATTGTAATCCAGCACCAGCGCGCGGGAGACGCCGTTCTCGAACAGCTCGAACGACATCGCGTAAACCGGCGTCTGCTCGCCTTCCTTGCCCTTGGCGTCACGGTCGTAATAGCTCACGGTCACGGGCCAGCGGGTCAGCGTCTTCATCTGGTCGTTGGCGGTCGAGGGATCGGGGGACGCGATGTCGCGGGTGCCCGGAATCGGCTGCCCGATCACCGACAGCGTGTTGTAGACCTTCTCGCCATTGTCGGAACCGTCATAGACCGTCAGTTCCAGCACCGATTTGCCCTCGCGGGCAGCAGCGATGATGTGCTGGATCTGCTCGGTCGGGAACACCGTCTTGCCGTCGAGTTCGAACGTCTTCGCAACCGGCGCTTTCAGCTTGACCGTGATGCGGTCGCCGACCCGCTCCGCCATGCCGTCGACCGGCATGGCGTCGGTATCGTTCATGCGGGTGTCGATCTTGAAGCGGTAGCTCTTGCCCGCGGCGTCTTCCCAGGAATGCGAGCGCAGATCGCTCAGCGTCAGCTTGCCCTCGCCGCTGTCGAGTTCCGACACCTGGCGGAATTCGGACGTGTAGCCCTCGCAGGCATTACCCGAGAAATTGTAGAGGATGCGCCCGCGCGCCCCCGATATCGCGTTGCTCCCGCGCGACTTGACCAGCTTCAATTCATATAGCGCCTGATGCGAGAGGAACGGCCCGCCGGCGGCTGCCAGCGCCGGTCCGTTTGCGAAGCCTGAGAGCAGAGCGGCCACAGCCGAAAACGCCAAAGCACGAATCGGAACCGAAAACGAGCAAGCCATGTGCTGTTTTTTCCTTGATGGAGATTCGTTACATTAGTGATGGCCCTATTGCGTCGCAACTAGGGCGGTGCCCCGAACACGCAGGAATTTGACGCCGGGAAGCCTTGCTTTTCGGCAATATTACGTGACGATTTACGCCGGTCACGACCGCACGGCGGCGATCCGCCCTCGCTTGCAACCGGCGACGCGATGCGCGAAACAGTGCGGCCTGATCGCGGATCAGGACAGTCAATCAATCGGGGACGAGAACCATGGCGGGTACGGTCGAACAGAAGCTGGCGGCGCAAGGCATCGTCCTGACCGAGCCGCGTACCCCGATGGCGAATTACGTCGGCTTCGTACGTACAGGCAATTTGCTGTTCGTCTCCGGCCAGGTGTGCGCCAATGCGGAAGGCAAGCTGATCGCCAAGGGCAAGTTGGGCGCGGGCGTCACCATCGAACAGGGCTACGCCGCAGCACAGGGTTGCGGCGTCAACCTGCTGGCCCAGGTCAAGGCAGCACTTGGCGATCTCGACAAGGTGGTCCGCGTCGTCAGGCTCGGCGGCTTCATCAATTCCACGCCCGATTTCCTCGACGGACCCAAAGTGCTCAACGGCACTTCCGACCTGATGGTCGCAGCCTTCGGCGACAAGGGCCGGCATGCCCGCACCACCGTCGGCGTCGCCTCGCTGCCTTCGGATGCCGCCGTCGAGGTCGACGCCATCTTCGAGGTGTCCTGAGCGGAGCAGCCATTATGCGTGCTCCGGACTGGCTGACGGCACGGCCGGTCGCCCATCGCGGCTTGCATGATATTTCGCGCGGCATCGTCGAGAACATGCCGGCCGCCGCGCAGGCCGCCATCGACGGTAATTTTGCCATCGAATGCGACATCCAGTTGTCCTCCGATGGCGAGGCGATAGTGCATCATGACAACGCGCTCGGCCGCCTCACCGAGGGTTCCGGCGCGCTGCTCGGCAAGACCGCGGCCGAACTTAAGGCGGTTGCGTTCAAGAACACGCCGGAGCGGATGATGGCGCTCGGCGACCTCTGTTCGCTCGTCGCCGGTCGCGTTCCTCTGGTGATCGAGGTCAAGAGCCATTTCGACGGCGACCGGCGGCTGGTGAAGCGGATGGCGGAGGTGCTCAGCTCCTATTCCGGCCCTGCGGTCGGCATGTCCTTTGATCCGGACCAGGTAATGGCGCTGCGCGAACTGATCCCAGAACGGGCGCGCGGCATTGTGGCGGAGCGCGAATATACCGCCGAGGAGTGGCCGGAAGCCTCCGCCGAACAGCGCCGCGGCATGACCCATCTGCGCCACGCCTTCCGCACCCGGCCGCATTTCGTTGCTTACTGGGTGGATGAATTGCCGGCAGCCGCCCCCTGGATCGCCCGCAACATTTTTGGGCTGCCGTTACTGACCTGGACCGTGCGCACACCGGAGCAGCGCGCCCGCGCGGTGCGGAACGCCGATCAGATGATCTTCGAGGGGTTCCTGCCGGGAACCTGATCCGCGCAGTGCCACCTTGAACTCGCCCGCGCGATGCACGATCTTTGGAGCGTTGGCCACCCTGCGCGATGGCTGATCGCACGATGGGACTGGTCCGAATTTCTAGATGGCGTCATCCGAAATCACCCTCGAAGCCGTCCCCTCCGTCAGCGACATCAAGGCTGCCGATTGGGACACCTGCGCCAATCCGAAGCCCGATCCGAACAGTCTCGAAAATTTCGACACGCTGGCCGCAAGCGACTCCTGCAAACCCGCCTATAACCCCTTCGTTTCTCATGCCTTTTTCGCAGCCGCCGAGGCCTCCGGCTCGGCCTGCGCCCGCACCGGCTGGGGTGGGCGGCACCTGCTGGCTCGGCTCGACGGCGAGATCGCCGGCATCGTGCCCTGCTATCTGAAATCGCATTCGCAAGGCGAATATGTCTTCGACCGCGGCTGGGCGGATGCCTATGAGCGCGCTGGCGGACGCTATTATCCAAAGCTGCAGGCCTCGGTGCCGTTCACCCCCGCCACCGGCCCACGGCTGCTGATCCGCAGCGACGTTGATCGCGACCGGATCGGAACCGCGCTCGCCAGCGGCCTGATGGCGCTGTGCGACGCGACCGATGCCTCCTCCGTGCACGTGACCTTTGCCCGCGAGGCGGAAGCGAAGTTTTTGGGCGAGCACGGCTTCCTGCAGCGCAACGACCAGCAGTTTCACTGGCACAATGAAGGCTACGGGACGTTCGACGATTTCCTGACCTCGCTGAACTCGCGTCACCGCAAGGCGATCAAGCGCGAACGGCGCGAGGCGGTAGCAGCCGGGATCACTATCCACCATCTGACCGGCAGTGACATCACCGAGGACGCGTGGGACGCGTTCTTTGCGTTCTACATGGAGACCGGCTCACGCAAATGGGGCCGACCTTATCTGACCCGGAAATTCTTCTCGCTGATCGGCGAGAGCATGAGCCGCGACGTGCTGCTGGTGATGGCCAAACGCAACGGCCGCTGGATCGCCGGCGCCATCAATTTCATCGGCTCGGACACGCTGTTCGGTCGCAACTGGGGCGCGGTCGAGCACCATCCCTTCCTGCATTTCGAGGTCTGCTACTATCAGGCGATCGATTTCGCGATCAAGCGCGGACTCAAGATCGTGGAAGCCGGCGCGCAGGGCGAGCATAAGCTGGCGCGCGGCTACCTGCCGCAAACCACCTATTCCGCGCACTTCATCGCCGATCCCGATTTGCGCCGGGCGATCGCGGATTATCTGAAGCGCGAGCGCGCCTATGTCGCCGAGGTCGGACGTGAACTGGCGGAATCCGGTCCGTTCCGAAAGGCTGCCGACGAGGCTTGACCTCGCGCGTCGGCCGACATGAAATTGAATACGAAACTTGAGGGAACAACCATGCCCGCCTATGACACCCAAAACCCCTTCGCAAAAATCCTGCGCGGCGAGTTTCCCTGCCACAAGGTCTACGAGGACGCGCATGTGCTGGCGTTCCTCGACATCATGCCGCGTTCGCCGGGCCATACGCTGGTGATCCCAAAAGCCCCTGCCCGCAACATTCTCGACATCACGCCCGACGATTACGCCCACGTCGCCCGCGCCGCCCACAAGATCGCCGCCGCCGCGATGAAGGCGTTCAACGCCGACGGGATCACCGTGCAGCAGTTCAACGAGCCGGCCGGCGGGCAAGTTGTGTTCCACCTGCACATGCACGTGATGCCGCGGCATGACGGCGTGGCGCTATTGCCGCCCGCCAGCCGCAAGGAAGATGTGAAGGTGCTGGAGGACAACGCGACGAAACTGGTCGCGGCGCTGGGGTAGACGGAAAGCCACTGGCCGTCATTCCGGGGCGCGCCAATTGGCGCGAGCCCGGAATCCATTCATCAGCATGTTGCGCTCATCGATGGTCGCGAAACGGCTCTGCGATAACTTGATGGTCATCCTGAAAAATGACGTACCCCGGTCTGGTCGTCGTAATCTGTGACACGCGGTATCCGTTGTTCTCCAAAATAAGCACCAAAGCGCGCATTTTCGCGACATGCTCTTCAGCCGAAGGCTTAATCCAAGACACGCCAGACGTATTTCGGCGGTAGTACCCCTTCGACTTGGTGCGGTTGAACCGTTCGGGTATTGCAAGATTGGTTTCGAACCATGACAGAAAGCCCTCCAGCATCTCGCGATCCTGAAGTGCTGCGCGCGTGCCGTCTCTAAGCTCGTAAGCGGCGCGGAACACGCCTTCCTCAACACCCGTGTCTGGATGAGATCGCTGCAATACAAAGCGCAATAGGGTTTGGTTGGATTCTCCAGCCATCGAGGTCGTAATCCGCTTCAGCAACTCACAAGCCGCTCGATGGATTCCGGGCTCGTCGCTACGCGACGCCCCGGAATGACGGGCGCTACTCCGTCTCGAAATCGCCCGCCTGCGGCGGGGCCAGCGGGGTGAACTCGCAGCGGTCGGGCTTGATGTCGAGCAGCGGCGTTTCGTCGAGGCAGTCGAGGCCGCGCACCAGGATGACGTTGCCCTCGATCTTGACGAATTTCACGATCGAGGTGCCGATCGGATTGGGCCGCACCGGCGAGCGCAGCGAAAACGTGCCGCGGGTCTTCTGGTTGTTCTTCGGGCTCTGCAGCACCAGGTCGCGGCGCGACTGGTGCAGCCAGTAGATCACTTCGAGGTTTTCGTAAAAGTCCACGCCCTTGATCGCAGGCACCCAGGGCTCGAAAATCTCGAGCCGGCACACCGGGCCATCGAGCCTGCCCTGCCGCGGTGTATCCAGCCGCGATTTCCAGGGCGTGCGGATGCGGCCGACGAACACCAGCCCGGCATCGCGGGCCGGCGGCATGTCGACGGTGAGTTCGCCCTCGCGGACTTCGCTTTCTCTGACCATCATTCAATCCAATGAAATGTTGAGCTCCTTTATCACGCCGGCCCACAATTTGCGATCCGCGTCGATGAACTTGTCGATGTCGGCAAAACTTTTCGGGCGCAGCGGCGCAAAACCGGACTTGTCGAGGGAGGCGCGGAAGGTGTCGTCGCTCAGGGCGCGATCGAGGCTGGCCTTGAGCTTCTGCGCGATCTCATCGGGCAGTTTCGACTGCGCGGCAACACCGTACCAGACGCTGACCGCATATTGGGGATAGCCGGCCTCGGCCATGGTCGGCACGTCTGGCAGATCGGGAATGCGCTGCGCCGAAGAGACCGCAAGCGGCCGCAGCAAGCCGGCCTTGACCGGCGGCAGCGCCGTTCCGAGCGTGTCGAACATCAGCTGGATGTTGCCCGACAGCAGGTCGGTCAGCGCCGGCCCTGCCCCCTTGTAGGCGACGTGGACCATATCGATGCCGGCCATCTGCCGGAACATCTCGCCGGCCAGATGCGTCGTGCCGCCGGTACCGGCCGATCCGAAATTGAGCTTGCCCGGGTTCTGCTTGGCGTAAGCCACGAACTCCGCGACGGTCTTCGCGGGTACGGAAGGGTGGACTTCCATCAGCACCGGCAGATCGGTGATAATCGCCAACATCCGGAAATCCTTCACCGGATCATATGGCAGCTTCTTGTAGAGCTGCGGGTTGAGCACGACGATCGAGGCCGCGGTGAAGAAAAGCGTGTAGCCGTCGGGCTCGGCGCGCGCCACCACTTCAGCGCCGATCGCGCCCTGCGCGCCGGCCTTGTTCTCGACCACGACAGTCTGCTTGAGATCGCGGGAAAGATAATCGCCGACCATGCGGCCGAGCACGTCGGTCGGACCGCCCGCAGCATACGGCACCACCAGCTTGATCGGGCGCGTCGGATAGTCGGCCGCATGGCCCTGCGTTGCGACGAAAACGAGGCTGCACGTCAGGCCTAAGAATGTCCGCCAGTTCATTTTGTTTTTCCTTGGGGTTTCCAAGGCAAACAGTAGCGGATTATGCGCCGCCTGCAATCAACCGAGCCACCATTTCCCGGCCACGAGGACGATCTCGCCGGAGACCACGCCGGCAAAAATCGAGCGCCGCGTCAGCATGAACACGACAAAGCCCACTGCAACCGCACAGTAGCGCAGCCAGTCCGGCACGCCGGCCAGCGCGCCCGGCGGCTGCACCAGGATCTGGGCGATGACGCCAGCGAGGATCGCGGTCGCCACCGCCCTCACCCACACCAGAATCTCCGAGCCCTCGTCGACGCCGGCGCCGAACCACAACCCGGCCATGCGCCAGACTTCGTTGGGCAGAAAGCCCGCGAGCACCAGAACCATCAGCGCATGGGGACTGCCGAAAAACTCGCTCATGCGCGCTCCCTCTCCCGCCACCAGTGCACGCCATAGGCGATGGTGCCGGCGGTGACGCCGCTGATCAGGATATCGACGCCGGTGTGCAGCATCGACATCAGCGGAAACAACGCGATCCCCAGCACCAGCGCCAATATGTCGGATATCTGCCGGCAGTTGCGCGCGGTCGACAGCAGGAACGCCAGCGGCGTCAGCAGCAGGATCGCCGCCGCAAACAGCGGCGGCAGGTTGGCGGCCAAGCCATAGCCGAGCGTGGTCGCGACCATGCAAACCGTGAGAAGTCCGCAGCCGAGCCCATGCGTGAACGCAATCCGCCGCTCGCGTGGCACTTTTGGCAACAGCCGGTAGCATTCGACCCACAGGGTGACGGCGATGAAATGCGTCGCCAGCACGAGGTGGCGGCGCTTTGTCTGCGGCGTCCGCATCAGCGGCAACACCGACACCACCATCGGAAACAGCCTGATGGCGCTGACGGTCACGGCGATCGCGGCCTGTACCGCCGTCGCGCCGGAGCCCAGCGTCGAGATCAGGATGATCTGCGCGGGGCCCGCCCAGACCAGCAGCGTAGAGCCGAGCACCCAGCCCAGGCTGAAATGGCTGTCATGGGCCAGCGCACCGATACCGACATAGGTCGCAAACAGCACCAGCGTGAGCACCGTGGATGCGACCGAGCTCATGCCCCACGCGAAGGCGCGGATGGGGCTTTTCCATTGGGAGGATTCGAGTGCAGGCAGCGCCACGGGACCGGACGAGGATTTGAGTCGTTGCAGGCATAGGGCTGGCCAAAGCGGTCCGCGTCAAGCAAGCGAGGGCTCAGGGCGGCTATGCAGAAGGTCCCGTAGCCCGGATGGAGCGCAGCGCAATCCGGGAATCTCGCACGTCGGCACACCGGCCCCGGATTGCGCTGCGCTCCATCCGGGCTACGATTCTGTCACCCCGGCACGCCCCTGTTCTTCAATACGAAGCATGCACCGCCTGCCTTGCGGATACGGTTGCAGAGGTTGTCCGCGGCGGGCCGCGTGTCGGCGCCGATCCGCACCTGGTAGAACGCGCGCGTGCCGCGGCTGCGCATCACTGAGGAGAGCAGGCTCGGGTCCTGATCGCCGATCACGGCGTCGAGCCGCTTCATGGCGCGGGCATACATCGCGAGCGCCTTGTCGCGGGAAAAGCCTGCGGCGAGCTGCACGCCCCACAATTTGGCGGCGCTCAGGGTGATGTGCTCTTCGAGGCCGGCTACGAACGGATTGGGCGCCTGCTTCAGCAACGCCATCAATTCGCGGCAGCTCGACGTCGGCATCCGCTCCAGCGTCCTGGCGCCCTTCTGCGCCTTCGACCAATCCTCGACGGTGGAGCCCGTGATAGCGAGAACGTAGCTGCGCGTCTCCTGCGGCATCGCCCCGGTGCCCGCGAGCCACTCCAGAACCCGGCGTGGGCCGGCATTGTAGGCGGCGGCCGCCAGTCCCAGATTGCCGAACTGGTCGCGCAGCTCGGCCAAAAACGCCGCCGATTTCGGCAGCGCCTGCACGGGATTGAAGGGATCGAGCAAGCCGCGCTCGCTTGCGGTGCCGGGCATGAACTGCGCAATTCCCTGCGCCCGTTGGCCGCGGCGCGTCATCGGCCCGATCGCGTCGGCGCGGAAGCGGCTCTCCTGCCAAATCACGCGGGCGAAGAATTCGAGCGGCAGGTTTGAGGCTATCGCGGCCGACTCGATCATCAGGCACATCGCCTCACGCGCGTCGCTCTCCCGCACGCCATCAGCCGGCTTCGGTGCCGGTATCTCCGGTTGCTTGAGGCTCGACTGGTTAGCCTCATCCGCGTCCTCGGCGCCGGCAGGCGCAACCGAGGACAACAGCGACACCGTGCAGCATAGGGCGCGAAAAAATCGGCCTCTTTGCATGGGCGTTACAATCCGAGAAGGCGGATGGCGCCGAAAACGTTAATCAAACAACCAGGGCTGGCAAGCGGATCCGCGGTTTTACCGCCTTTTTGCACTGCGATTGCCCCGAAATCCGCGTCATCGGAACCCCCGTTAATTTACGTTAATGCCGCATTTTGCGGCAGCCGGGTTTTTACGGGGACCAAAGCGGGGTAAAACTCTCGCTCTTTGTTGGGAGACTTTCAATGCGGGACCGGCGCGAGAGCGTGCGCGACAAGGTGATGTATGGCGGCGTCGCCGAGATTGGTGACCACGGCGCGACGCGCGAATGCATCGTCCGCAACATCTCCGACAACGGCGCGAACATCGAATTCAGCAATAATTTCCAGTTGCCGAAAGAGCAGCTCTCGCTGCGCATCGCGCGCAAGGGCCGCTCCTTCCTGGCCAGGGTGATCTGGTGGCGCGACAATTTCGTCGGCGTCGCCTTCAGGGCGGAAAGCCCGGCCGAGCCGGTCTCCGACCTCGGGGAGCGGCTGCGCAGAAGCGAGATCAAGAAGCGGCAGCTGCAGCAAAAGATCGACGAACTGCTCAACGAGCGCTGAGCGCTCGCCGGCGCCCATCAGCGGTACGATGGACGTCCCACGTGCCGCATACGTTACCTCCGTATCGTGGAAGCCAGCATGTCCTCAAAACCGCCGGATGGCCTTCCCGTCTATCGCCTCCTGACCGGCAAGGACGATGCTGCGTTCTGCCGGCGCGTTTCGGAGGCCATCGAGCTCGGCTATGTGCTGTACAGCTCGCCTGCGCTGACATTCAACGGCGAATACGTCGTGGCCGCGCAAGCGCTGGTTTGGCCGGGCAATTAGGCATCAAGCCGTTAGAGCGTTTTCCAGCGAAGTGGAAACCGGTTCGCGTCAAGAAAACGCGTCAAAACAAGATCTAGAGCCCCGTTCCGATTCAATCGGAACGGAAAAGGCTCTAGCATCAAAAAGCCGGCGGTCTTGCGACACGCCGGCTCTTCGTTTTTCAGATCGATTCCAGTTAAGCCTTGACCAGCGGTCCCTTTGACGCCGGCCCCTTCGAGCCGCCTCCATTGGAGCCGCCCGATTTCGGCTTGCGCTTGCGGGCGCCGGGCAGCTTTTCCGGCTTCGGCGTGACCGGCCCTTCGACAAACTCAAAGCCGATCTTGTCCTTGCCGTCCGAGCTCGCCTCGTCCTTGACCAGCACGACGCGGACATGGCCGCCGCCCTTCAGCTGACCGAACAGCACTTCGTCCGCCAGGGGCTTCTTGATGTGCTCCTGGATCACGCGCGCCATCGGACGCGCACCCATCTGCTCGTCGTAGCCGTGCTCGATCAGCCAGGCCTTGGCAGGCTCCGACAATTCGATGGTGACGTCGCGGTCGGCGAGCTGCGCCTCGAGCTGGAGGACGAACTTCTCCACCACCATGCCGATGACGTCGGCATTGAGATGGGCGAACGAGACGATCGCATCCAGACGGTTGCGGAATTCCGGCGCGAACTGACGGTTGATCGCCTCGTGGTCGTCGCCTTCCCGCTTGTTGCGCGTAAAGCCGAAGGCCTGGCGCGCGAGGTCGGCGGCGCCCGCGTTCGTGGTCATGATCAGGATCACGTTGCGGAAATTGACCTGCTTGCCGTTGTGGTCGGTGAGCCGGCCGTGATCCATGATCTGCAGCAGCACGTTGTAGAGATCCGGATGCGCCTTCTCGATTTCGTCGAGCAGCACCACGCAATGCGGATGCTGGTCCACGCCATCGGTCAACAGGCCGCCCTGGTCGAAGCCGACATAGCCGGGAGGCGCGCCGATCAGGCGCGACACGGTGTGCCGCTCCATATATTCGGACATGTCGAAGCGAAGCAACTCGACGCCGAGCGAAGCCGCGAGTTGTTTCGCGACTTCGGTCTTGCCGACGCCGGTCGGGCCCGAGAACAAATAGGAGCCGATCGGCTTCTCCGGCTCGCGCAGGCCGGCGCGCGCCAGCTTGATCGACGCCGACAGCGACTCGATCGCCTTGTCCTGGCCGAACACCACGCGCTTCAGCGTCTGCTCCAGATGCTTCAGCACCTCGGCATCGTCCTTCGATACGCTCTTGGGCGGAATCCGCGCCATGGTCGCGATCGTGGTCTCGATCTCCTTGATGCCGATGGTCTTCTTGCGCCGGTTCTCGGCGACCAGCATCTGCGCCGCGCCCGACTCGTCGATCACGTCGATCGCCTTGTCCGGCAGCTTGCGGTCGTGGATGTAGCGCGACGACAATTGCACCGCCGCCTCGATCGCCTCGTTGGTGTATTTCAGC
>Ga0307500_10000621_pt1 | contig 11455 bp, 8 predicted proteins | sample 14_S_MG_FD_201362 | JGI IMG/M metagenome (GOLD analysis project Ga0307500, IMG submission 201362) | Soil microbial communities from Populus trichocarpa stands in riparian zone in the Pacific Northwest, United States - 14_S | ecosystem: Environmental > Terrestrial > Soil > Riparian zone > Trees... | reverse complement strand
GCTGGTCGGCCGGCTGCGCGGCCTGCCAGGTCGCCGCGGCCGCGTCGAACTGCTCGCTCGCGTCCGCCCAACCGGTTGCCAGCAGGTTGGTCCGGGCCAGCTGGGCGCGGACCAGCTCGGGTCCCACCGTCTGCCAGTCGGCGGTCCGGCGCTCCAGCCACGCCGGGGAGGTGTCCGGGTCGGACAGCCACATCCCGAGCCGGCGGTGGAACTCGGCGCGGTAGGTCGTCTCGAACTGCTGCCAGGACCGGGCCTGTGCGTGGGCCAGCACGCCGGCCGGGTCGGCGGTCGGGTCCGGCCGGACGAGCAGCCGGCCGGCCGCGTCCTGCAGCCCCTGCCGCAGTTCGGCCTCGGCGCGGAACATCGGGCCGAGGCGATCGGCCATCGTGTCCCACTCCGCGGTCCCGTAGGCCGATGTGGCGCGCTGGGTGAACCTGGCCCGTACCTCGTCGGCGACCGCTGCGGGCAGCGCGGTGTCGTGCCCGGCGTTGTACGCGTGTACGGCGGCATCGAACCGGTCGTTCGCCGCAGCCAGCGCCGCGGACTGTCTACTGTGCTCAGTGAGCAGATCCGGCACCGTGGCCAGCAGGTCCGCGCTGCGCTGCCGCCAGTCCTGCCACGCGGCGGCGAGTGGCGCGCCCGGCTCGCCGGTCGCGAGCGGGCGCAGTGCCTCGCCGGCCGCGGTCCGCACCCGCTGCAGGAACTCGCCGCGCGCCGCGTCGGCGGCCGCCACGGGGATCTCGGCTCCGTCGGCCCGCAACGCGTCGACGGTCCGGGTGAACGCCCGCTCGCCGTCGTTGACCGCCGACCCGAGCTGGTTCTCGTAGTTCAGCCGGGACCGGTACCTCGTCTCCAGCGTGGCCGGCCGGACGTCGTCCGATGTGGACAGTGGCTCGTGTTCCCGCAGTTGCAGGCGGTCCGCCGGCTGTGCCGCCACGCTCGACTCGGGCGGCTGGAGGCTCGCACCGGCGGCGGGCGCGACATCGGCCCCGGCGGTGGCCTCCCGGTCCATGAGCGACCGCCACAGCTCGCGCAGCCGCGCCCGGGCGACCGGCGGCGGCACCTCGTCCGACGACCGCTGCTCCTGCCGGCCGAAGTCGAACCAGTTGTCGGCCCCCGCCTCCTGCTCGAACCAGCCCTGCAGGTCCTCGATCTCCGCCCACTGGGACCGGTGCGCCTCGTGGTACGCGGTCCCCCAGTCGCGGCGGAACCGCTGCCCGAGACCGGCGACGACATTCTCGGCGACCTCGACGCCGGCCTCGGTGTACAGCGCCTCGAACCGGCGGCCGCCGTCGCGCAGCGCGCCGGACATGCCGGCCTCCAGGTCGAACCGGTCGGGCAGGCCCGCCGCGGCCATCTCCAGCCGCATCCGGAAGTCCGCCTCCGGGCCGGCCGGCCACTGCGGACCGGACTCCGCCGGCCGGCTGCCCGGGCCCAGGTGCGCCGCGTCGTACTCGCCGCGCAGCCGGTCGGCGAACTCCTCCTGCACCCGCTCGAAATCCCCGCGCGACATCTCACCGCCGCCCAGGCTCCACCGGGAGAAGTCGTCCGCCAGCCTCGGCCACGCCTCGTGCACGGCCTGCTCGCGGGCCGCGACGTGGTCGATCAGCCCGTCCGCGACGCTCAGGTGCTCGCCGAACGACTCGACGAAGTCCCCGCCCTCCGGTCGGCCATCGAACCGCGCGTGCCAGTCGTCGACCAGTCGGGACCGGAACAGGGCCTCCGCCTTCGTCCGTACCGCCACCACGTCCGGCGGCAGCGGCTGCTCCGGCTGGAAGTCCCTGCTGGCGGCGCCGGTCTCAGCCGGCTCCGGCCGGCCACCGCTGTAGGCGGACAACTGGCCGCGACGGACGACGAACCGCACCTCGGTCTCCGGAGCCGCTCCGGACTCGAAGCCCCGGCCGGCGAAGTCGTGCCCTCGCCATACGGCGTCGAACTCCGCCCCGATCTGCTGATCGACGAGCTCGTCCCGCTGGTAGCGCTCCAGCAGCCGCGGCACCCCGCGGGCCTCCCCGGTCAGCAGCTCGTCCCACGGTGCGCCCTCCCGCACCCGCTCCGGACCGTCCGGGACCGCCCCCGTCGCGTCCCGCCACGCCGCGTTCACCTGCTTGGAGAAGTCCTGGTAGGCACGCTCCCGCACCCAGTCCGAGACGCCCGGATCGGCACTGCCCAGCAGCTCCTGGCGCGGCCGGTTCACCTCCGCCAGCTGCCGGTCGAACGCCTGCCGGATCTCGTCGGTGCCGTAGTGCCGGGACAGCTCGGTCTGCACCAGCTCCGGCAAGGCGTCCCGCCACGCCCGCAGCCGCGACTCCAACTCACGGACCGCTCCCGGCTGGCGCGCGCCCACCAGGTCACGGCCGTCCCCGATCGCCATCGTGACCTCGTGGTCGAGCCGGCCCAGCACCGCCTCGCCGGCCGCGGCCACCTCGGCGTCGGACAGCGGCCGGTTCCGCGCCTCGTTGAACGAGAGCAGGCCGTTGTTGACCGCCGAGCCGGCCTCCTCCCGCACCGCCGCCACGGCCTGGCCGCGGCGCTCCGCGGCCAGCAGCCGGTGCGAGTACTCGTGCGTGATCCGCTCCTGGTCGGCCTGCCACGCCAGGGCCGGACCGTCCTCCCCCGCCACGGTCGCCGCCCGCGTTCCCTCCTCCCCTACCAGGGTGATCGAGGACGCGGCGTCGTCCCCGACCGCGGTCACCTCGGACACCGCCTCGTCCCCGGCCGCCGTCACCTCGGACACCGCCTCGTCCCCGGCAGTGGGCCGGTCGCCGCCGACCTCCGGCGCAGCCGTGTCCGGCCGGTCCGTCACCTGCCGCGCCGGCGCGGCGGTCGACCTGCCCGGCTCCGCCGACCGCGAGCCGCCCGCCGGTACCTCTGCGGACGCGGTCCTGCCCTGCTCGGCAGGCCGACCGTCCTGCACGCGGTCGTTCGGCACACTCGTGGCCGGTCGGTCCGCCGGCCGGGCCGCACCCTCCCCGGGTGCCGGCCGTCGCTCCGCCGGCAGCGACCCGTCGGTCCGCCCGGTCGGCGACCGCGGCACGTCCGCAGCCGGCCGATCCCCCGGCTCTGCGACCGGCGTCCGGGCCGGCGCCCCCGCCGTTGCCGGCTGCGACGCACTCCCCCGCGCCTCCGCCGGCGCCTCGGCCGGCCCGGGCTGCGACCGCGGCGTCGCCACTGCCGGCCGATCCGCCACCTGCTCGACCGGCGCCCGCGCCGCCGCCGCCGGCTGCGGTTCACCGGCCCGCACCTCCCCCAGCCCGGCCTGCGACCGCGGCGTCACCGCAGCCGGCCGGTCGGTCGGCTGCTCGACCGGCGCCCGCCTCGCGGCCGCTGGCTGCGTTTCACTGCCCCGCACCTGCGCCTCGCCCGACCCGGCCGGCGACCGCGGCGCCACCGCAGCCGGCCGATCCGCCACCTGCTCGACCGACGCCCGCCCCGCCGCCGCAGGCTGCGTTTCACTCCCCCGCACCTGCGCCGGCGCCTCGCCCGGCCCCGCCGGCGACCGCGGCGCCACCGCTGCCGGCCGATCCGCCGGCTGCTCGACCGACGCCCGCCTCGCGGCCGCCGGCGCCTCCGCCGGACCAGGCTGAGCCCCCGGCACCTCCACAACCGGCCGATCCACCGGCTGCTCGACCGGCGCCCGGCTCGCCGCCGACGACGGCACACCGTCCGCCCCGGCCGCCGGCCGCGACTCGCTCCCCCGCGCCTCCGCCGGACCTGGCTGCGTCCCCGGCGCCTCCGCAACCGGCCGGTCCGCCGACTGCTCGACCGGCGCCCGCTTCGTCGCCACCGGCGGAGGTTTGCTCGCCGGCGCGTAGGCCGGCGGCGGTCCGTCGGTCAGCTCCGTCCCGCGCGCCGCCGCAGTCTCGGGCGGAACTGCCAGCGGCCGGTCCACGCTGGCCGGCACCGCCAGGTCCGCGCCGAGCTCGTCCACCTTCAGGCCGTCCGCGCCAAGCTGAACGTCGTCCAGCGGCCGCACCTCGGCCATCTCGGGTAGGTGCGGAACGCCGCCGCCGACCGGCGGTTCGAGCGACCTGCCCATGAACCCCTGCAGCCCGTCGCCCAGCAGGGGGGTCGCGCTGCCGAGCACGCCGGCGGCGAAGTCGGTCGGGCGGAGGACGAACCCCTGCCCCTGGCTCGCGGAGAACAACCCGCCGGTGAACGTGCCGTGCAGCCCGGAGGCGACCAGGTCCGCGGTCACCGTGGCCGCCTTCGTCAGGGCCGGCCCGGACAGCGCGCCGAGCTTGCCGACCGTCTTCTGCAGCGCCCCGTCCAGGAGCTCACCGCCGAGCCGCCCCAGCTTCGCGAACGGCACCGCCAGCGCCCCGCCGATGGCCCCGCCGACCGCGGCCTGCTCCGTCAGCGACGAGTCGTAGTGGTCGCGGGTGTGCAGGATGTCCTTCTGGATGAACTGGGCGACCCGGTCCAGGGCCACCATCATGGCGGTCGACACTGCCGTCGCCGCCAGGATGTGCAGGATCAACTGGCCCAACCAGCTCGTGGTCAGCACCCGGGTGATCTCGAACTGCGCGGCCAGCCAGACCAGGCTCCCGCCGACCGTCCAGGCGGCGTTGGCGTACGCCCAGGCGATCTGGATCAGCAGCAGCGCCAACTGCAGGAAGATCATGATCTGGACGTACTCGACCTGGGTGGCCCCGTCGTTCAGGAAGACCGCCAGCGTCCGGTACTGCTCCGCCGCGGCGAGCAGGTACTGCGGGTCCTGCTCCGTGTACGGCGCCATGGTGTCGGCGAACGCCGCGTCCGCCTGCCCCGCGATCCCCAGCCGTACATTCCGCACCGCCAGCGAGATCTCCGGCGCCACGTTGTGCTCGAGGTCGTCGCCGACCCGGTGCAGGTCACCGGCGCCGGTGCGCATGTCATCGGTGGGCAGGTTCTCCCACTCGGAGCCCGTCACCACCAGGAACAGCGGGATCAGCACCGGCGGCAGGTTGATACTCACTGTGTTTCCCGTTCGCGGCGCTCCGCGCCAGACGCGGCGTCTTCCCTCGGCACCGCACCGGCGCCGACGCCGGCCGCCACGACGACCATGACGGTTCTACGAGGCCGCGCCACCGGCCAGTTCACTCCGGTGCGGGTCGGCCGAACTCGGCGGCCAGGTGGGATCGACCGCGTCGAGACCCTCATCGCGGATGAGTCCCGTTCCTCGTGGCTCTGGCTCGGCCGCGTCGCGGTTCAGCCGGCCTGCTCGGCCTCGATCGCCACCCGCAGCTGACGCAGCGCGTAGTAGATCCGGGATTTGACCGTACCGACCGGGATGCCGAGCACCACGGCGGCCTCGGCGCAGGTCCGGTCGGCGAAGTACACCTGCTGCAGCACGGCGCGGTGGGCGGGGCTCAGTGTCTGCAGCGCCTGGCTGACGAAGACCGACTCGACCGTCCGAGCGGCGTGGTCGCTCACGCTCCAGGTTGCCGCGTCGGTGTGCGTCTCGTCGACCTCCGGTGGACGGCACCGCCTGGCACGCATGCGGTCGATCGCGATGTTCCGCGCGACCCGGATCAGCCATCCTCCGATCGAGCCGCGGTCGGGGTCCAGCGTGGCGGATTTGCGCCACGCCCGCAGCATCGTCTCCTGGACGACGTCCTCGGCCAGTTGCTGATCCGACACCATCCGGCCGACATAGGCGAGGAGGCTGGTGGAGTGCTCTGAGTAGAGCGTTCTGAGGAAGGCGTCGGCGTCACCGCCGGTCGCCGGCTGGGCTTCGCTGTCCAACACTAGTGGCGCCATGTCGTGACATTCCTTGTCTGCTAGTGAGCCGCGTCGTGACCGCCCGGGGAGCGGTGCGGTCGACGCCTCGGGAGCGCTGACCGTCCTGTCTGGTGTCCCAGCCTGAGGTCCGCGACCCACCGACCACATCCGTGAGCTCACCGAAATAGCCGTGCGCCGGCCCAACTGGCCGGACGCCGGAGACCCCGGCCGGTGCCCGTGGCTGCCCGACCGGTGGTGCACCGTTGTTACCCCGTTGACTGGCCGGGCGGATCGCGCGTGCGGGTGGGATTGCCGGGAAGCTCGACGGACGTGCCGAGAGGGGGGCAGGCGTGCGTCGAGCCTGGACGGAACGGGATGCCGCGGCGGACAGCCGCCCCAGACCCGTGCCCGCCTCTCGCCCACCCGGTGACGTGCTCGGCCTGCTGCGGCTACAGCAGACGGCGGGTAACGCGGTGGCCGGTCAGCTCGTGCGGGCGCACCGGCCGACCGTGCAGCGCGTCAACCCCGAGCCGATCCCAGCGCGCGGCTCGACAGCCAAGACGGTCGAGTCGATCTGGCACATCGCGAAGCGCTTCAGCATCGTGATCCGGCCGCACGACGGAGGATGGCGGCTCGATCGCAACAGCAGCTGGCCCGCCCTGCTGAGCAAGGTCAAGGTCGGCGGCCCTTACGTGAACGCGTTCGTGCAGCCGTTCGAGGCCGGCAGCCGCGACGAGCTGTGGCTGTTCGTCACCAACGAGCCGGGCGGCTGGGGGGCGGGCAGCGGCTCGCACACATCCGCGCAGCGGATCAACGCGCTGGCCGCTGGCGAAGCACAGTGGACGCTGCACGCCGATGACACCGTCACGCTCGAGGCGGTGAACAACCGGACCTCGCTGTACAAGCTGGATCCCATCGGCGGCGCTGAACAGCGGCGGGCCGATCCACGGGTGCTGCAGAGCCGACTGCTCGCCGAGCAGCACCGGCTCACCTTCCACGGCTGGACCGACTTCCTTGACACCGCCTATGCGCGCACCGGAGCCGAAGCTGTCGAGGGCACCACGGTGGCGACGCTTCCGCGTGGCCAGTATCTGGTGACGAACCAGGAGGTCAGCCAGGAACAGCGGGACAAGCTGCGCAGCGACGGGATAACCCCGCAGAACGAACTGATCACCTACCGCCCGACCCTGGCCGAACTGCCGGAAGGCCTTCCGCCGACCGCGACGCTGTCCACAGCCGACAACAACTCGCTGCTCCCCAGCGAGACGAACAGCAACACGACGACCACCACGACGACAGCCACCGGTGCCGAGGACACCGCGGCGCTGACGCCGCAGGCCCCGACACCACAGCTCCCGACACCAGCCGCTGCCGGACCGGAGTCGTCGCGGGATCTGCCCCCACCAGCGCAACCACCTGCCGCGCCGCAGCCGCAGGCTGCGGCGGAACCGCCGCCGGTCGTGCAACTGCCGGCGCCGCGGCAACCCGCACCGGACGAGGCAACCGGCAACGAGCCGTCACTCGTGCCGATGGCAACCGACGACTCGTCGACCGGCCGACTCAAGCACAAGGACAAGCTGGACGACGACGACCGCGATAGGAAGAAGACCCGCTCGTCGACCGACGGCTGAGGCGTGGTTCCTCCGGCCGGCACCGGCCATCTCGGCTCCTGACCCACCTCGCACGACCGCACCCCGGCCCCAGCTCCACGGGCAGCAGGCGGATCGCCCGACTGCCGTCCGCCAGGGCGTGCGCGGGCCCTCGGCAGCGCCGCCGACCCATCCGTGGCGCGCGGCCCCGTCGCCCGGGCCGTCCGCACGCCGCGTCCGGACCTGCCGGTTGGCTGAGCCGATCATCCGGCGGAGCGGCTACGGTCCGAGGCTGTGCCGCTTCCCGAAATCACTGTTGCGACCCCGGTGGATCGCGCACCGGTCGTCGACTCCCTGATTGCCGCGTTCCGCAAGGACCCCGCCCTGCGGTATCTCTTCCCTGACGAGGGGACCTACGCCCAGTACGCGACCGCCTTCTTCGGGCACCTCTTCGACAAGCGGGTGCTGAAGGGGACGATCTGGACGATCGAGCGCGGCGCATCGACCGCCATCTGGGAACCTCCCACAGCCACGGACGCGTCCTCGGACGACGACCTCTGCGCTCAACTGCCCGCCGACGCGCTCGCTCGCCGCCGGGTCTACGACCGGGCCGTGCACGCCGCCCTACCAACCTCCCCGTTCTGGTACCTCGGTGTCCTGGGCACTCATCCGGACAGCGGCGGCCGTCGGTGGGGACACGCTGTCATGAGCGCCGGGCTGCACCGCGCCGCTGCCGACGGCCTGCCCGCGGTCCTGGAGACCAGCAACCCGGCCAACGTCGAGGTGTACCGCCGCGCCGGATGGCAGGTCGTGCATACCGTCACCGATCCCCTGCCGATCTGGATCATGCAGCAGTGACCGGTCCGGCGACCGACGACGACTTGCGGTCGTAGCTGGCTCGACGGCCCGCCTCGACGAGCAGTCGACGGCAGGTCGGATGGCACGACGCGTTGTCAGGGCGGTGGCGGCGGGCCAGAGTCGGCGGCGTGGCTGGATCGGGTGGGGCTGGATCGGGTGGGGCTGGATCGGGTGAGGTGCGCGAGGCGGGGCCGGCCGATGCCGGATCGCTCTCGGCGTTCTTCGCCGCGGTGTGGGCGCACGGCGGTCCGGACGCGCCGGGGTTCGCCGGCGCCACCGCCGGCAGCATCGCGGCGGTCCGGTCACCGGCCGCGCTGCGCAGCCGGATGGGACAGCCGGGCCGGCGGATGTTCGTCGCCGCTGTGGGGCCCGCCGTGGTCGGCTTCGCCGCGACCTCGAAGATCGACCGGGACCACCTCGAGCTGGCCGGGATCGCCGTCCTGCCGGCCCACACCGGTCACGGGATCGGTAGCCGGCTGCTGGAGCTGGTTGCCAGCTCCGCCCGCCAGGACGGCTTCCGCCGGCTGAGCGTACGCACCGAGCTGACCAACGACACCGCCCTGCTGTTCTACGACTCCCGCGGCTTCACCCCGGTCGGCGAGCAGGTCGAAGTGATCAACGGCAGCCGCATACCCGTCGTCGCCCTCACCCGCTACCTGGAGCCGGTACCGACGGCCCGGGCGGCGGGCTCGCGGAACTGTCGGTGGCTCCTGTGATGATGCGGCTCGCCGGTCCAGCCGGCCATGGCACACCTGTGAACCCGAGGAGAGAAAGCGTGCATACGCCAACTGAACGCTGCCGCGTCGGCGCCGTTCGGAAGAAGGCCGGGGTCAATCCGTGAAACTCGGGCTGATGCTCTTTACCGCGAACGACCCCGAAGACAACAGCACGCGTTCGTACGACTCGATCCGCGCGATAGCGCAGCGGGCCGAGATGGACGGCTTCGACAGCATCTGGCTGCCTGACCACCTCCTGTATCGCAAGCCCGGTGGGCCGACCCGGGGGGTCTGGGAATCCTGGACGATGCTCGCGGCGCTGGCCGAGGCGACACAGCGGGTGGAGATCGGCACGCTGGTGCTGTGCAACGGCTTCCGGAACCCGGCGCTCCTGGCGAAGATGGCGACGACCGCCGACGAGGTGAGCCACGGACGCGTGATCCTGGGTATCGGCGCGGGCTGGAATGAGCCGGAGTACCAAGCGTGCGGGCTGCCCTTCGATCGTCGTGTGGACAGGTTCGAAGAAGCCCTGCAGATCCTCAGGCCACTGTTGCGGGAAGGGCACGTCGATTTCGCCGGAAAGTACTACCAGGCGGCGAACAGCGACAACGTACCGGCCGGTCCCCGGCCAGCCGGGCCGCCGTTGCTGGTGGGCGGCGAAGGTCCGCGCATGCTCAGGCTGACCGCGCAGCATGCCGACCTCTGGAACACCGGCTACCTGGGCAGCGCGGAAACCATGGCCGAACCGCTGGCCAGAATCGAAGCCGCGTGCCGCGAGGTCGGGCGCGACCCGGCGACGCTTGGCATCACCGCGCTCATCGGCCTCTGGTTCCCAGACCTGCAAGCGGAGAAACCGGGCTTCTTCAACAATCCGCTGACAGGTACGGCGCAGGAAATCGCGGCCGCGATGCGCGACTATGCGGAGCTCGGCGTGCGGCACATCATGTTTCAATGCTCGCCGTACACAGCTGAAGCGCGCCAACGGCTGGCCGAGGCGCTCCACCTCTACCGCGGCATGCGGCAGCCATGAGAATCCCGGAGTCCGGCGCCATGCGGGCGCGCTGACCGCCGGCGGGCCGACCAGGGTCGCGGGCCGCTCCGCGGCCAGCATGCGGCGGCGGTCCAGGTGCCTGGTCGGGTGATCGGATCGGGCCACAGCGGTCGGGCGCTACCGGGCTGCCTTCGGCCAGGGTTGACGTCGAAGGGAGGCCTCGTGATCTCGGCACTCAACCGGCTTGTCGACCTCGTCGAGGAGCACCTCGGCGAGGAGCTCGACGTCAACGGACTGGCCAGGTCGCTCGGTACGACCGAGTACCACCTACGCCGGATGTTCTCATCGTTGGCGGGCATGCCGCTGTCGGAGTACGTGCGCCGGCGCCGCATGACCGTCGCCGCCGCCGGCGTCGTCCGCGGCGACGACGATCTGCTGAGTATCGCCGTGCGGCACGGATACGGCTCAACCGAGGCGTTCGGCCGTGCGTTCCGATCGGTCCACGGTGCCGGTCCCGGTGACGTTCGCCGGGACGGAGGCCCCCTTCGCGCCCAACCACAGCTCAGGTTCCGCCTGACCGTCGAAGGGACCACCCCCATGGACACCCGCATCGTCGACCGCCCCGCGTTCCAACTCGTCGGACACGCAGCCCGGGTTCCGCTGATCCACCAGGGCGTCAACCCGCACATCCAGCAGCACATCACCGACCTACCGGCGGAGGAACACCGGCGGCTGCAGGCCCTCAGCGACACCGAGCCGGCCGGCCTGCTCGCAATCTGCGACGACCTCGACCCCGACCGCACCGACGGCAGCGAGCTGACCTACCTGCACGGAGTCGCCGTCACCCGGAACACACCACCGCCCGACGACCTCGACACCATCGAGGTACCGGCCGGCACCTGGGCGGTCTTCCACACCGCAGGGCCCCATCCACAGGCACTGCAGCAAGCCTGGGCCGCGACCGCGACCGAATGGTTCCCCTCCAACCCATGGCGACTGCGGCCAGGACCGGAGATCGTCGCAGTGCTCGAACGCGCGGACGACTTCAGCACCGCCACCTGCGAGCTGTGGCTACCCGTCGAACCGGCCTGACCGACCCCAGCGCCGTCCGGCAGCGGGGTCAGGCGACCCTAGAACCCGCCGCGGCCGGCGGTGCCGCTGGCGCCGGAGACACCGGGAACGACGCCCAGTACAGCGGGCCGGCGAACGGGCGGACCTGCCCGAGCCCCATCGCGCCTCCCGCCGCCGCGCCGTCCCGCTACTGGATGTGGACTATCTCCCGCATCGACACGGTCGCGCCGGCCCGGTCGCCCAGCCCGGGAACCGCCAGGATCAGGCCGACGGCGGCGAGCACGGCGACGACGACGGCAATGCGCATCGGATCCCCCAGGAGCCGGACACGACGCTCCGCGCCGTGTCGCGAGCGTGCGACACCACGACGGTAGCGCGTGCCGGTCGTCACCGGGCGGTCACCCGCCGCATCTCGTGCCGACGGCCGTCCGTGAGGGTCAGCGCGGTAGCTCGGCGTCGATGCGCCGTCTCGGCACTTGGGTAGCCTGGCTACGCGCCGTCCCGTAGTCGGCGCCGTGGGGTGACGG
>Ga0307500_10000620_pt1 | contig 11466 bp, 11 predicted proteins | sample 14_S_MG_FD_201362 | JGI IMG/M metagenome (GOLD analysis project Ga0307500, IMG submission 201362) | Soil microbial communities from Populus trichocarpa stands in riparian zone in the Pacific Northwest, United States - 14_S | ecosystem: Environmental > Terrestrial > Soil > Riparian zone > Trees... | reverse complement strand
TTTCGTGTCGGCGACTAACCACCCGCCCGGGCCACTTCCACCATGTAGGTGTGCACGTCACCGTGCATGTTGGAGCGGAACACCACCCACTTGCCATCCCGCGTGAAGAACAGGTTGGGCTCCAGGCGATAGTCATGGGTGTGCATGTCCACCAGGCGTTCGGCCTCCAGGGTGCCGGGATGCACCAGGTCCGCGGCATTCGGCGCCGAGATCCCCGCGACGTCGGGAATGGCCTTCGGCCGGAATAGATAGATCCACTTGCCGTCCCTGGCGTGCGCCACCATTTCGGCGTCGCCGCCATCGCCCGCGAACAGCTTGCCGTCCGGCGAGATGTTGTAGTGCACCGACCATTGATCGCGCTCCACGTGGTACCAGCGCCGCCCGCTGCCATCGGGCTCGGCGGCCGCCAGCCAGAAATCCTCGCCGCGCGGCGTCTGCAGGTCGTACCAGAGGGTGCGGCCGTTGACGTCGAAGAACTCGTGCCCGGCGATTTCCATGTTCATGGCGCGGCGATGCACGAGTTTCGGTTCCTCGCCGAGCCGCATGGACCAGATCCGATCTACCCGATGCCAGGGACCCTCGTGGCAGAACATCAGCGCGCCGGGATCCGTGGGAGAGAACTGCAGGTGATTGAGCCAGTCGGTCGAGCGATGAATGACGGTCTGTTCGCCCGTGGCGATGTTCACGGTGAACATCGCCATCGGGATGCGCGCCTGTTCGCGTTGCAGGAGGCGCACTTCCTTGGCCTCGGCGAAGCTCAGCGGCTTGCCGTCGGGCCCGGTGGCCGCGTAGTTGGCATCGAAGCGCGGATCGCGCGGCCCTTGCTGGAGCTGCCAGGCCTTTTCGGCATAGACCCCCAACAGCAAGGTCTCGTCGCTGTTGACCGATTCGATGAAGCCGCGCTCGATGCGCGCAATCCGCCGGGGCTTGCCGCCGGCCACCGGAACACTTGAAATCGACGTGGGGGATTGCTGCGCCGAGTCGCCCGCGCCGCTGGCATCGGCGAAGTACACCAGTCCGGTCTTGCGGCCCACGAACAGCGCGCGCACCTTGCCCGGAACGATGAGCCGCTGGCGGCGCGTGGCGAATTCGATCGTGGCGATTCCGGCGGGTGTCTCGACGATGACGAAGCGTCCGTCGGGCGTGAGGCTGTTCTGGTGAAAATACAGCGAGCGTGTGCCGGGCTCGCTGGAGAGCTGGATCACACGATGACCCGTGGCATCGAGCCACTCTGTCGGGGCCTGTTCCGCGCCCGGGCAGGCGCCTGCAGCCAGTAATGCGTTCAACAGGAATGCGGACGTAATACGCACAATTCCTCCAATGACAAAACCGGTATCGAAGTCCGCGTGACGCGAATATGCACAAAGAAGGGCGGCGGTGCAAAATCTCCCGCCACCTCGGGGGGTTCATGCGTCACGCGATCATTCTCTTCGCCCTGTTATTTGCCCCGACGGGCCAGGCCGCCGGAACCTTCGACGTCGACATCGAGGTGGATGCGCGCGGCCAGGGCGCAGTCCTCACGCCGGTCTGGCGCTTCTTCGGCGCCGACGAACCTAACTACGCGACCATGAAGGACGGCCGCCGGCTGCTCGCCGAACTCGGCGCGCTGAAAACCGGCGACGTGTACTTTCGCGCACACAACCTGCTGTCCTCGGGCGATGGCACGCCGGCGCTCAAGTGGGGCAGCAGCAATGCGTATACCGAGGACGCGGGCGGCAACCCGGTCTACGACTGGCGCATCATCGACGGCATCTTCGACGCCTATCTTGCCAATGGCGTGCGCCCGTTCGTGGAGCTCGGGTTCATGCCGCAGGCGCTGTCCACCGCGCCGGCTTCGGTGCCGTACAAACATTCCTGGCGGCCGGGCTTCGACTACAACCTCATCAGCGGTGGATGGGGTTACCCGCCGCGCGACTACGATCGCTGGTCGGAGCTGTGCTACCAGCTGACGAAACACCTGATGCAGCGTTACGGCGAGGCCGAAGTGCTGGGCTGGTGGTTCGAAACCTGGAACGAGCCGAATGGCCCGGCGTACTGGAAGGCGACCGCGGAGGAGTTCTACAAGCTGCACGACTACGCCATCGCCGGGGTGCGCCGCGCACTGCCGCGCGCGCGTGTCGGCGGACCGCACACCGCGGGCCACGGCGGCGCATACATGGAAGGGTTTCTCGACCACATCCTCACGGGCAGGAATTTCGCCACCGGCGAGACCGGAACACCCACCGACTTCCTCGCCTTTCATGCCAAGGGCCAGCCGAGCTTCGTCGACGGTCACGTGCGCATGGGAATCCAGGCGCAGCTCGCGACCATCGACACGGGGTTTCGGATGATCGCCGCGCGGCCGCAACTGGCGGGCAAGCCCATCGTCATCGGTGAGTCGGATCCGGAAGGTTGTGCCGCCTGCCAGGGACCGAGATTCAGTTATCGCAACGGCACCATGTATTCGAGTTACACCGCCGCCAGTTTCGCGCGCAAACACGAGCTGGCCGCGCGGCACCGGGTAAACCTGCAGGGCGCGCTCACCTGGGCCTTCGAATTCGAGGACCAGCCCTGGTTCGCCGGGTTCCGGCAGCTCGCGAGCAATGGAATAGAGATGCCGGTGCTCAATGTCTTCCGCATGTTCAGCCGCATGCATGGGCGCAAGGTGCCCGCGCGCAGCTCGCACCAGGTACCGCTCGATGAAATTCTCGTCAGTGGCGTGCGTGGCGAACCCGACGTCGGTGTCATGGCGAGCCGCGGCGACGGCCAGCTCGCCGTTCTCGTCTGGCACTACCACGACGACGACGTCGCGGGGCCGGACGCCCAGGTGAAACTCAGCATTGCGGGTTTGCCGCGCGGCACAACCGGGGTGACGCACTTTCGCATCGATGAAGAGCACAGCAATTCCTACGCGGCCTGGCGGCGCATGGGCTCGCCCATCGCCCCCGACAAGGCGGCGTACGACAACTTGCGCGCTGCGGCACAACTCGCGGCGCTCCCGCCGGCGGCGGAAATTCGCCGGGAGAAGGACAGGACGGTGGTTTCATTCCTTCTGCCGCGCCAGGCCGTCTCGCTTCTCGTGTTCTCGGGACTGCGCTGAAGTACAAACTGCCAGTAACCTTGTAAGACTTTCCACGACGTCGCTCCATTACGACGGCCAGGCGTCGCAAATCGCAGTCACTGCTGGTGCGATTATTGCTATGCATGGGTACCGGCGCGAATTCCGCGCCCGAGGGGAAGCAATGACGGCTCCAGGATTACTGTCCGAAGAAATGGGTGAGGTCTCCGGACTCTCACAGAGCGGGGCGCTGTGTTACGCCATCATCGAGGACGCCGAAGTCGCGCGACAGTTCGAGCTCGAGCCGCGTTCGGCGGTGGAGTTGCTGTGCGTCGTGATGCTGGGGCCGGCGAGGGTGCCCTGCCTGTCGTCTCCGCTGCCGGGTGAGCTGTCGAGGCTGATCGCCTGAGATCGCCTGAAATCGTGTTAGGCGGGTTACTGCGACGTATTCGCATTGCGATTCGCAAATCGAGCCGCACCTTCGCGGCTGGGCTAACATGCGCGCGCCTTACACACCGGAGGACGTGCCATGGTCGATTCGACGCTGGACCCCAAGCTGACCAAGAAGGTCATCGACAGCCTGAACCGGATTCTCGAGCTCGAGCTCGCCGGCGTGGTGCGCTACATGCACTACAGTTTCATGATCTTCGGTCACAACCGCATTCCCATCGTGGCGTGGCTGCGCGACCAGGGCAATGAATCCAACGCGCACGCCGTGCTCGCCGGCGAGCACATCACCGCCTTCGGCGGTCATCCGTCGCTGAAGATCGGGGGCCTGCTCGAGACGCACCAGCACGACGTCAACGAGATCCTCAAGGAAGCCCACGAGCACGAGAAGGAAGGACTCGACGCGTACTACGCGCTGCTGGAGCTCGTGGCCGGCAAGAGCATCCTGCTCGAGGAGTACGCGCGTGATCAGATCGCCGCGGAAGAAATGCACCTGGCGGACATACGCAAGATGATGCGCAAGCCCGGTTCGATCAAGTAATCGACCGGCCTAGCTACCGCCGGCGATCGTCGGGTCGCGCTCGAGGAATCGCAGCGACCACTCGAGCGGCGTTTCGGCATCATGGCGATACGCACGGCTCCATTGCGGAGCCGCCAGTTCCTGCCAGCATCGCAGCGTCGACCCGCCGACCAGCACCACGGGGCCGGGTGTGAGGTCGAAGCCGCCGGCGCCCGCGAAGTTCTCGATCGCCGAAGGACTCCAGAAGGCATACCCGGGCGGCGATGGTTCTGCCGGCGAAGCCCGCAGCGCGCCGAGCTCCTGCGCCAGGTTGTCGGGAGCCACCGTGGAGTAGACGGCCCGCGTATTCACGCGCAGGCGACTCGCCATGGTCGCCACGCCGGCCAGATGCTCGGGCTGGCGCAATGCCGCGTCGCTGGTGGGATAGAACACCTCCGTGCCGTCTTCAATCGCAGGCGCGTCGAGCACCGCCTGCGCCAGATCGCGAACCCCACCATGCGAAGCCAGCGCGACACGGATCCCGCGTGCCTCGAGCGTGGCGGAAGTGGTCGGCGCGATGGCCGCCACCATGGTTCCGGGCGGCACCTCGACACGGGCCGCCGCGGCGCGGCTGGTCACGAACAACAGGGCAGGTCCGGAAGCGCCTATCTGCTTGAGCTCGGGCCAGTCGAGCCAGCGATGCTCGATGCAGCACACCGCGAGCGCGTCGAACCCCTGACGCCGAAGCTGAATGACCACGCTGTCGGCATGCGGTTGCGACTTGGTGATGATCCAGGTGAACGGCAATGTAACGACTCCGTCATGGATGTTAGCCCCGCCGCCGGTACAGCGCCCGGACCGTGACACAGCTGTGACAGATCGGAGCGGCGGCGCCCGTACGCTTTCGATTGATTCCAATGGAGATTACTGCCCGATGCATTCGCGCGAGCGATTTCTCGCGGCGCTGCGCGGCGACGCGCTCGACCGACCTCCTGTCTGGCTCATGCGCCAGGCCGGCCGCTACCTGCCCGGTTATCGCGCGCTGCGCGCCGAGCACAGCTTCTGGGACGTGTGCCAGAAACCCGAGCTGTCGACGCGTGCCGCACTCGAGCCGCTCGACCTCTTCAAGCTCGACGCGGCCATCGTGTTTTCCGACATCCTGGTAGTGCCTCTCGCGATGGGGCTGGGTGTCAGTTTCGGTCCGGGCGAAGGGCCGCGTATCGCGAAGCCGTTGCGCACGGCCGCCGACTACGACGCCTGGCAGCTCGACGGCGTGGTGAAACGCATCGACTACCTGCCGCGCGCGGTTGCGCACCTGAAGCAGACCCTGAACGGCCGCTACGGCATCCTCGGCTTTGCCGGCGCGCCGTTCACGCTGTTCGCATACTGCGTGGAGGGTGGCGGCAGCGAGGATTTTCGCGAAGCCCGCACGCTGATGCATCGTGACCCCGCGCTCGCAAAGCGCGCGCTGAATACCATCGCCGATGTCGTCGGCGAGCTGCTGCTGGCGCAGGTCGATGCCGGCGCGGATGCCGTGCAGTTGTTCGATTCCTGGGGTGGCCTGCTCGCGCCCGACGAATATCGCGATTTCGCGCTGCCGGCGCTGCAGCGGATCACGGCGCGGCTGGGCGCACGGAAAGTACCCACGTTATTGTTCGTGCGCGGCGGTCATCATCTGCTGCCGCTGCTCGGGGAGAGCGGCGTCACCGGCTTCTCGCTCGACTGGCGCACGGAGTGGAACGTGGCGCGCGAGATGTATCCGAAGCACCTGCTGCAGGGGAACATCGATCCGGTTTTGTTGTTAGGCAGCGCGGAGGTGATCCGGCAGCGCACGCGCGCCCTGCTCGAGACCATGAAGCGCACCTCGGGCGGCAGGAGCTGCATCCTCAATCTCGGGCACGGCATCCTGCCGGGCACGCCGCCCGAGACCGTGGCCGCGCTGGTCGAAACGGCGGCGGAATTCGCCTGAGGTACGGCCGTGATCCCGCTCGCGCTGGTCGGCATGAGTTATCGCGAGGCGCCCTCCGCGGTGCGCGCGGCGCTCGTGGCCCTCGATTCCGGCGCGGCCGGGCCGGCGCGACAGCTGCTCGAGGCCGGTGAAATCACCGGCGTGGTCCGCATCGAGAGTTGCGCGCGGGTCGAATGGCTGATGGCATCGCCGCGGCCTGCATGGGCGGCGGAGTTGTTGAGCGCGGCGCTGGTCGGCGCCGTGGAGAATCCCGAACACGTGCGGCCGCGTGTGCGGCATGGCGCGGCCGCGGTGGGTGGACTGCTGCGGGTGGCGGCCGGCCTCGATTCGGTGGCGCAGGGCGAACACGCCATCGGCAACCAGATCCTGCGTGCCTTCGAACGCGCGCACGAAGGCGGCACGGTGTGCCGCAACCTGCACGTGGCGTGGCGCGGCGTCGGTGAAATGCTGAATCGCGCGCGCCGCATCCTGCCGCAGGGACGTGTCGGCGGCGTACAGGCGCTGGTGATGCAGCTCATGCCCGACGTGCCGCGCGATGCACCCATCGCGGTGTTCGGCCTGGGCGAGATCGGGCGCGCGATGCTGCGTGCGCTGGCCGACGCGGGTTTCACGGCGGTGGAGAGTTTCAATCGCGCCAGCATGCGTGCCTTCGAAGGTGCGGTGCAGCGTGCGCAGGTGGTGATAATTGCATCGGGCGCGCCGCGTGCCTGGCTCACCCTGCCGCAGGGCAACGGCCGGCGAGCCTTCGATCTCGGCAGTCCCTTGCAACTCGTCGAGGCGCCGGGATGGGAGCTCACCACGCTCGATGAGCTGCTCGAAACACACGGCGCCGTCCTGCCCGAAGATCGGTACGCGGCGCTGGATGCGGAATGCGGCACCTCCGTGGAACGAATCTGCCAGACATTGCTCGCGCCGCCGCCCAGCGACACACTGGCCGCGATGACCGCCATGCGCACGGAATTCATGCAGAACAAACTACCCGGCTTGCTCGAAGGCCTGCCCCCGCAGCGTGCGCGCAAGCTCACCTCCGAGGTCAACGCAGTACTGCACCAGTTCATTTCCGCCGCGAGGCGCGAGCCATGAGCCCGCGGCAGATCGGCAGTCGCGGCAGCGATCTCGCGCTCTGGCAATCGCGTACGGTGCTGGCCGCACTCAATTCCGCCGCGCCCGCACCCGCCTGGCAGTCGGACATCACGGTGATCACCACGCGCGGCGACGTCGACCAGTCGCCGTACCTGGCTGGGGGTGTCGAAAAGGGCTTTTTCACCAAGGAGCTCGAGATCGCATTGCTCGAGCGCCGCATCGATCTCGTGGTCCATTCGCTCAAGGACCTGCCCACCGCCGAGCCCCAGGGACTGGTCAACCGGACCATCCTGCCGCGCGCCTCGGCGGCCGACTGGCTGTTGATCCGGCGCGAGTTCTACGCACCTCGTGAGGACGGTCTGCTGCCGCTGGCGGCCGGCGCGCGTGTCGGCGCTTCCAGCCTGCGGCGCGGCGCCTTGTTAGGTCATTACGCGCCGCAGGCGAAATCGGTGCCGCTGCGGGGCAACGTGCCCACCAGGCTGCGCCGCCTCGCCGAAGGCCAGAACGTCGACGCCATCGTGCTCGCGGCCGCCGGAATCACGCGCCTGCAGCTCGATCTGTCGCCCTTCGCGCGGGTGGAGCTCGCGCCCGAATGGTGGGTGCCGGCGCCCGGGCAGGGTGCGCTGGCCGCGCAGTGCCGCGCGGGGGACACCGCGATCGAATCCCAGGTCGCGGCGCTCGCGGATGCGGCCTGCGTGAACGCAACCCGCTGGGAGCGCGAATTCCTGCGTGTCATCGAGGGCGGCTGTTCCACCCCTTTCGGATGCCACGTGGTCGGCAACCGCGCGTATCTTGGCATCGCTACCGAGCGCGGCTGGGCGGCACGCAGCATCGACCTTCCCCCAGACTTGCTCATTGACTCCTCAAAGGACTCGCAACGTGACTCCTTCATCCGCGCAGCCGTCGCCGGCTGCAAACCCGTCGAGCTCTCCGAAAACGACGCTCGCGCGCTCGGCCGCACTCTACGCGCGCGCTGAGGCGCTGATCCCGGCCGGGGTGTCGAGCCCCGTGCGCGCCTTCCGCAAGGTGGGCGGCACGCCGGTGTTCTTCAAGGAAGCCAGCGGCGCCCATGCCATCGACGAAGACGGCAACCGCTATCTGGATCTGTGCATGGCCTGGGGACCGCTGATACTGGGTCACGCGCATCCGCGCGTGGTGGAAGCCGTGCAACGGGCGGCCGCCGAAGGACTCGCTTTTGGCACCGCGCATCGCCTCGAAGGCGAGCTCGCCGAGCGCGTGCTCGCGGCGTATCCGTACGCAAGGCTGGTGAGATTCGTGGTGAGCGGCACCGAAGCCGTGGCCACCGCGGTGCGCCTCGCGCGCGGCAGCAACGGGCGGCGTCGCATCCTCAAGTTCGACGGCTGCTACCACGGCCATGTCGATCACCTCATGGTCAAGGCGGGCAGTGGCGTCATCACGCAAGGCCTGGCCGACAGCGCGGGCGTGCCGGCACAGGTCGCGGCCGATACGCTGGTCCTGCCGCTGGGGGATATCGCCGCACTGGAGCGCGCGTTCGCGGAAGCGGGCAAGGACATCGCCGCGGCTATTATCGAACCGCTTCCAGCCAACAACGGCCTGCTGCAGCAGTCGCGCGACTTTCTCCTGCGCCTGCGCGAACTGACCCGGCAGCACGGCACCGTGCTGATCTTCGACGAGGTCATCACCGGCTTCCGCTTCGGGTTCCATGGCTACGACAAGTTGTTAGGCATCGAACCGGACCTGACCACGCTGGGCAAGATCGTCGGCGGCGGCATGCCGGTGGCCGCGGTGCTGGGGCGTCGCGAGCTGCTCGCGCAGCTGGCGCCGCTCGGGCCCGTGTACCAGGCCGGCACCATGGCGGGAAATCCCGTGTGTCTCGCGGCCGGCCTCGCGACGCTGACCGAGCTGGCCGAAGGCAGCGTCTATCGGCACCTCGACATGCTGGGCAAACATCTCGACTCGGCGCTGACGCGACACGCGCTGCAGTCCCAGGCGCAGATGCCGCGCGTGGGACCCATCGTCTGGCCGTACTTCGATACGCGCGCGGCATTGCCCGTCGCGGCTTCGTCGATCAGCGCCAGCGCCATCGAGGAGTACCATCGCCGCTACCGCGGCTGGCTGGCGCATGGTGTCTACCTGCCACCTTCCGCATACGAGGTCTGCTTTCTGTCGGCCGCTCACACCACGGCCGATGTCGATAAACTGCTCGACGTGCTGGCAACGAGCGAAAAGGCCTGATGCGCCCGGGATTCCGGCAATGGTTCGCCGAGCGCGCCGAGCTCATCGTGCTCGGCCTGACGCTGCTCACTACCGCTGCGCTGGTCGTGTGGTGGACCATCCTGCTCGGCGGTGAAATGCGCACCAAGGAGATGCTGGAGCGCGAAGTGCTCGCGGTGCAGGCGGGTATCACCGCGCAGCAGCGCGAGGCGAAACTCGACGAAATCGCCGCGCGGCACGACCGCCGCACCGTGATGCTGGTGGGCGAGTCCACCCTGCTGGGCCTGCTCCTGTCCGGCAGCCTGGTGGTGCTGTTCCTGCTCGCGCAACGGCGCAAGCAGCAGCGCGAAGACATGGAGAAGCTGCTGCAGTTCACCAGCCACGAGTTCAAGACACCGGTCGCCGGCGTCAAGGGACTGCTGCAGAGTCTGGCCATCGGCAGCATTCCCGAGGCGCAACGCGCCGAGCTCATCCAGCTCGGCCAGCTCGAGTGCGACCGCCTCGAACATCTCGCCGAGACCATCCTGGCCTATCAACGCGCCATGTCGCGCGAACCGCATGAAGGTGTCCAGTCCATCGATGCCGCGCGTTTCATTGGCGAGCTGCTCGCGCACCGCGCTCGTACCGCAAGCGCGGGCGACGTCGAATACGCCGACATCGACGCGGTGCAGGTGTTCGCGGACCGTGACGGCCTGCGCGTGATCCTCGAAAACCTGCTCGACAACGCACACAAGTACGGTGGCGGCACCGTGCGCCTGTCCGCCGCGGTGAGCGACGGTCTGTGGCGTCTCGATATCAGCGACCGGGGTCGCGGCTTCGCGCCGGACTCCGCCGAAAAACTCTTCGACCTGCACAATCGCGGCAGCGGCGAGGGTGTCACGCATGGCGCCGGGCTGGGACTGGCCATTGCCCGGCAACTGGCACGCCGCATGGGTGGGGACATCATGGCGCGCAGCCCGGGTCCGGGCCAGGGCGCCGTGTTCAGCGTGACGCTGGCGCTGGCGCCGCGACCCACGGCGGCGGTCGGCCGCGAAGGCGCGGCGCATGGTTGACCGCATCGCCATCGTGGAAGACGAAAGACTGGTGCGCGAGCTGGTCGCCGTGAACCTCCGGCACGCCGGCTACGAGATCGTGGCCGCCGAGAATTTCGAGGAAGGCAAGCAGCTGCTGGCGAAACAGGATTTTCAGCTCGCCATTCTCGACGTGATGCTGCCCGGCGGGGACGGGTTCGCGTTGACGCGCTTCGCGCGCGAGCAGGGCGTCAACGCGCCGATTCTCATGCTCACCGCGCGCAGCGACACCACCTCGAAGGTGCGCGGCCTCGATGCCGGCGCGGATGACTATCTACCCAAGCCATTCGACGTCAACGAGTTGCTGGCGCGCGTACGGGCGCTGCTGCGGCGTGCCAGCGGCCGTCCGGCCAGCGCGCCGCCGCGCCTGGCCTTCGCGGCGTATTGGGTCCGATTCGATACCGGCCAGGCGTTCACCAACGAGGGCGAGGTGTCGCTGTCGGACAAGGAACTGCGGCTCATGGAGGTGTTCGCCGCCAACGAGAACCGCGCGCTCACCCGCACCGACCTGCTCGAGGAGGTGTGGGGCATGGACCAGTTCCCCACGGACCGCACCGTCGACAATTTCATCCTGCGGCTGCGCAAGCTGTTCGAGCCGGACCCGGAAAATCCGGTGCACATAGTGACGCTGCGCGGACGCGGGTACTTGTTCAGGAGCGCGCCATGATGGGCGCGACTTTTCGGAGCGCGCCATGAGCGTGACGGCGGTCCGGGTCACGCCGATTGGCGCCGCCGAAGTCGACGCCGCGCGCGATTATTTCCTCGATCTGCACACGCGGCTCAGTGATACGTGGAAGTCACTCGACGCCGCGAGTGAGCAGCGGCGCGACGAGTGGCAGCGGCCCGAGGGTGACGTGCTGGCCGGCAGTGGCCGCCTGTCGCTCATCGAAAACGGCGCCACGTTCGACCGCGCCGGCGTGGCATTCAGCGACGTCTCGGGCGCCAGGTTGCCCGCGGCGGCCAGCGATCGGCACACGGAGCTCGCCGGCCAGCCGTTTCGCGCCATGGGCACGAGTTGCGTGGTGCACCCGTTGAATCCCCATGCGCCGACCTCGCACGCCAACGTGCGCCTGTTCACCGCGCGCGGCGGCGAGATGTGGTGGTTCGGTGGCGGCTTCGACCTGACGCCGGTCTATCCATTCGAACAGGACGCGCGCGACTGGCA
>Ga0307500_10000619_pt1 | contig 11479 bp, 8 predicted proteins | sample 14_S_MG_FD_201362 | JGI IMG/M metagenome (GOLD analysis project Ga0307500, IMG submission 201362) | Soil microbial communities from Populus trichocarpa stands in riparian zone in the Pacific Northwest, United States - 14_S | ecosystem: Environmental > Terrestrial > Soil > Riparian zone > Trees... | reverse complement strand
AACGTAAGGAAAATCCCTTGAACGCGAACCTCGGCGCAGCTCCGGTCGTCACCGTCGGATCGGTCAAATTCGGCAACGATCTGCCGATTTCGATCATCGCCGGGCCGTGCCAGCTCGAGAGCCGCGTGCATGCGCTCGAAGTGGCTGGGGCGCTGAAGGAGATCGCAGGCCGCCTCGGAATCGGCCTCGTCTACAAGACGTCGTTCGACAAGGCCAACCGCAGCAGCGGCTCGGCCGCACGCGGTATTGGCCTGGCGCAGGCGCTACCGATTTTTGCAGAAATTCGCTCTTCGTTGGGATTATCGGTCCTCACCGACGTGCATGAACCTCCGCAATGCGCCGAAGTTGCGCAAGCGGTCGACGTGCTGCAGATCCCGGCATATCTGTGCCGGCAAACTGATCTCCTGCTGGCGGCCGCCTCGACTGGCAAAGCCGTCAACGTCAAGAAGGGCCAGTTCCTCGCGCCGTGGGACATGGCCAATGTCGTCGCCAAGATCACCGGCGGCGGTAATCCGAATGTACTGGTGACCGAGCGCGGGGCGTCGTTTGGCTACAACACGCTGGTGTCGGACATGCGCGCGCTGCCGATTATGGCGCGCACCACGGGCGCGCCCGTCATTTTCGATGCTACCCATTCGGTGCAGCAGCCGGGCGGCAAGGGGACGTCGTCGGGCGGCGAGCGCGAATTCGTGCCCGTGCTGGCGCGCGCTGCGGTCGCCGTCGGCGTCGCCGGCGTGTTCATCGAGACCCACCCCGATCCCGATCATGCGCCGTCGGACGGGCCCAACATGGTGCCGCTGCGCGAGTTCGAAGCGCTGGTGAAGCGGCTGATGGATTTCGACGCGTTGGCCAAGAACGCCTTGCCGTGACTGCATCGAGCCGCCTGCCGCCGGCCCTCAATATCATCACCCTCGCGACGTTCGCTGCCAGCCTGTCGGCGCGCGCACTGGATCCGGTGCTGCCGCACGTGGCCGACGATTTCAGCGTCAGCATCGCGTCCGCCGCCGGTTTCGCCGCCGTCTTCGCCTTCACCTTTGCGATCATACAGCCGGTGCTTGGGGCTGCGGCCGATCTGTTTGGCAAGGCGCGACTGATGATCGTGTGCCTGGTGCTGCTGGGGCTTGCCAACATCCTCGGCGCGATGGCGACGTCGTTCTGGCTGCTGTTCGCGTCGCGCATCCTCGCCGGGATCGGCTCCGGTGGCGTATTTCCGGTTGCGCTCAGTCTGACCAGCGATCTGGTTGGGCCCGAAAAACGCCAGATCGCGATCGGGCGCACGCTGATGGGCTCCATGACCGGAAATCTGTTGGGGGCCTCCGTCTCCGGGCTGATCGGCGATTTCCTGGGCTGGCGCGGCGTTCTTGCCGTGCTCGGCGGTTTGGTCATTGTCGCCTCGATCGCGGTGGCCGCAGGCTTTCGCGGCGCGGCCTTGACCCGTCCTCCCAAGACCAACTTTGCCGCGCTTAAACAGGGCTATCGCACCATCTTCTCCAATCCCAATGCATTCTGTTATGTGGCGGTGTTTGTCGAAGGTTGCTGCGTGCTGGGGCTGTTTCCCTACATCGCGGCGTTCCTGTTCGAACTGGGCGAGACCAGCCTTTCGATCGCCGGGCTCGTGATCGCGGGCTTCGCGGTCGGAGGCCTGTTTTACACGCTGAGCGTTTCGCGATTTCTGCCATGGCTCGGCGTCAAGGGGATGATGATATCGGGCGCGACGCTGGTGGGATTGGCCCTCGCTGTCGTCGCCCTGGGTCCCAGCGCGAAGGTCCAGGCTGTCAACCTGCTCTTCATGGGCTGGGGCTTCTACATGATCCACGGCTGCCTGCAGGTGTTCGCCAGCGAATTGTCGGTGGAGGCGCGTGCGACCGCGCTGTCGCTGCATTCGTTCTTCTTCTTCATGGGGCAAACGGTCGGCCCGATCGCCTATGGTTTCGGCATCCAGCATGCAGGCAAGGTCCCGACCTTGCTGACCGCAGCGACAATCATGATCGTGCTCGGAATTGCCTGTGCCAAGCTGCTGCGGCAGACGCGGCCGGCGGACTCGGCGGCGACGTAGTCCGCCGCGCTATCTCTTTAATTTGAGCATGATCTTTTCGGAAAACCGGTGCCCACTTTTCCGGATCATGCTCTAGAAGAATCCGATAATGTATTCGACAAAAAAGACCGCGGTGGCATAGGTGAGAGCGCCGATGGCCAACAGGGCAACCGACAGCCACACCCATAAGGGTGTCGTTTCCTTGGTCATCCTGATCGCCCTTGTCCTCAAACGCCGCATCCTGGCAGCGTTGATTTCTCCCGGCCGGGTGACCATGGCGCAATTCGCAAGCATATTGAAAGGAAATGGCGGGCTCGCGTCAGGATGACGCACATCTTCGGCGCGCGATCAGGCGCGGCTGCCAAGGTCAGGTAGCCGCCTATGGCACGGAGATTGCTTCATTTCCTGTCATTTAAGGTGATGATGTGGACGCTCAAGTTATTCCCCCGACCCAAGGCAGGTTCGCCGCCAGAAATACCGGTTACGCCAATGAGCCGCCGCTCAAGCATTTTCTGACAAGCTGCTACGAGGAATTCAAGCCGGATAATTCCGGCACTGTCGCCGATTACATTCCCGAGCTGAAGCGCGCCAATCCTGAGCATTTCGGTGTCGCCCTCGTCACCATCGATGGCCACGTTTATGAGGTCGGCGACAGCGCGGTACCGTTCACCATTCAATCGGTCTCCAAAGCCTTCGTGTTCGCGCTTGCGCTCGATATGGTTGGTGAAGAGCGCGTGTCGGCGGCCATCGGCGTCGAGCCGAGCGGCGAGGCGTTCAATTCGATCCGCCTGACCAACGACAACCGGCCGTTCAACCCGATGGTCAATGCCGGCGCGATCGCGTGCTCCGGCTTGATCCATCAGGTCGACGGTGCGCACGCGTTCGAACGCATCCGCGAGAAGCTCAGCCAGTTTGCCGGGCGCGAGCTTGACGTCGACGACGCCGTGCATGCCTCGGAAGCGTTGACGGGCAACCGCAATCGGGCGATTGCCTGGCTGTTGCGGAATTACCTTGTGCTGCAGGACGATGTCGATGCGGTGCTGGACACCTATTTCCGACAATGCGCCATCCTGGTCACCGCGCGCGATCTTGCGGTGATGGCGGCGACGCTCGCCAATCGCGGCGTCAATCCGGTGACGGGCGTTTCCGTCATTTCGCCCAACATCGTGGCGCGTACGCTCTCGGTCATGACCAGTTCGGGCATGTATGATTACGCCGGCGAATGGATCTATCGTGTCGGCATTCCCGCCAAGAGCGGCGTCGGCGGCGGCATTGTCGCAGCGCTTCCGTCGCAACTGGGGCTCGGCACCTTTTCGCCATGCCTCGATAGCCATGGCAACAGCGTGCGTGGCTTGAAGGTCTGCGAGGCGCTGTCGTCGCGCTTCGACCTGCATATGCTCAACCGCAGCGCCGATGTCCGCACCTGTATCATCGCCGACTACGACATATTCGGCATCTCGTCGCGCCGTAGCCGCCAGCCCCACGAGCAGCAGATCCTGGACGAGCGGCACAACGATATCAGAGTGATCGAACTGGTCGGCGCACTGAACTTCGCGACGATCGACTATATGACGCGGCGGCTGGCCGGCGAACCGCCGAACGCACCGCTGCTCATTCTGGATTTTCGGCGGGTGCCTGATCTGACCGCAGCGGGCGCGCAGCTGCTCGGCGAGAACCTCACCTTGCTCGGCAATACCGGCGTCACCGCGATCCTGACCGGCCTTGAGGCGACCTCGGCGGTCTGGACGGAAATTCGCGCGCGAATGGCCGAGCCGCAAAGATTGAGGCGCTTTGCGCTGCTCGACGACGCCATCGAGTGGGCTGAGGACCAGGTCATCTATCGCTATGGCGGCTTTACCTCATCGAAGGAAACCAGCCATCTCGGCGAGCAGGCGTTACTGGCGGATCTGGCCGCCGACGAAATCGCGGCGCTGGCGGAGCTCTCGACCGCCCGCCGTTATCAGGCCGGTCAACGCATCATCTGCGCCGGCGAGCCGGCCAACTCGCTGTTCTTCCTGCAGAGCGGAATGGTCAGCGTGAAACTGCCGAGCGGCGTGCGGCTCGCCTCGCTCGGGCCGGGTATGGAATTCGGCGAGATGGCCATCATCGAGAACTACCGCAGCGCCGACGTGTGGGCCGACACGCCGGTGACCTGCCTCGAACTGCCGCTCGACAGTTTTGATGATTATCGCCGGCTGCACCCGCAGATCGCGATGAAGATCATGCGGAATTTGTCAGCGCTGCTGGCGCGGCGCCTGATCCTCGCCAACGCCAAGGTCGATCTGCTCAGCGCGTATTAGGCCAGCTACCCGTTGATCCAGATCAAGGTCGGTGATCTCGACTGCAATAGCTGACCATCGATACGGTTTCAGTCGTCCTGGGGTGTCTCGGCAAAGTCCGCGAGCCCAAGCGGGAGAGCCGCCATTTCCGTTACGCTCACCCAGAACCTGCGAAAACTGTCCGGATCGATGATCAGGCGGTCGATCAGAAGGCGGATCGTCGCCATCGCCGTCGGTTTGATCATCCTCATGGTAGCGACGTCTGTGCTGTCGATGGTGATGGTCGGCCAGGTCGGCCACCTGCTCGATGAGCTGACGACTAGGTACACCCCGGTCAACACCCATTTAACGCGTATCAATGTTTTATCGTTTGAAAGGGCTCTCGCGCTTCGCCGGATGGTGATCGCAAAAATGCAGGATCCACCCGATGAGATCGGGTACAACACGCGCAAGCAGTTGTACGATGCCAAGGATTCCGAAGTTGTCAGCGAGGCGCAGGCTGCGCGCAAGCTCATCAATGCGATCATAGAAGATACGAGCACGCCCTCCGACAATGTCGCACTGGCGCGCATCGACAGTCGAATCGATAGCTTGATGAGTGAGTCCCGCCGTTATCTGAAACAAGAGTCGGGGGAGCTGCTTTCAGGCCTTGAGGCCCGGGACTTTGCGGCAGTGCGGCGTAGTCTGGCGCGAGTCGATGCGCTTCGAGACGAACTGGATGAAAAGATCGAATCCGTTCGCGGTGAGATGGTTAAAGTGAGCTACGGGGCCATCGCGAAGATCAGGTCGGAGCAGACCCAGGCGGTACTGATCTCGATGATCGTCACGGTGCTCACAGCGATTGTCGGCCTGGTTTTTGCGAACCTTGTCAGCGGCGGCATCAGTCGACCTGTCCGGAAATTGCTCGAGGGTACGCAAGCGGTCGAGGCGGGCCATCTCGATCAATCCATCGATGTGACGACCGGCGACGAAATCGGACAACTGGCCGCAGCATTCAACCGGATGGTCCTGCAACTGCGCGACAACGCGCGCATCAGGGAAACCTTTGGCAAGTACATCGATCCACAGGTCGTGGAAGGATTGATCGACCGGCCGAATCTGACCGCGGCGGAAGGCCAGCGGCGGGTGATGACCGTCATGTTCTGCGACTTGAAGGGATTCACCAGCCTGAGCGAAGGCATGACGCCTCAGGGACTGGTCAAGGTCATGAACCGCTATTTGTCCATCATGTCCGAACCGATCCGGAGCAACCGGGGCATCATCGACAAATATATCGGTGACGGCATCATGGCCTACTGGGGTCCTCCGTTCGTCGACGAGGCGGATCACGCGCGCTTTGCATGTCTAGCAGCCGTGGAAATGATCGAGCGCATCTCGACCCTGCGTCGCGAAATTCCGGAATTGCTTGGCGTCCTGGGTACCCCCATGGAGACATGTGATTTGAGGATCGGCGTTGCCACTGGCGAAGCATTGGTCGGTAGCATCGGCTCTGATGTCATGATGAGTTATACCGTGATGGGCGACGTGGTGAACCTCGCCTCGCGGCTGGAGGCCGCGAACAAGGCGTATGGCACCCGCAATCTGATTTCCGAGAGGGTTTTCAACGCGGCCAGTGCAGCGATCGAGGTTCGGGAGATCGACAGGGTAGTGGTGGCGGGCCAGACCCGCTCGGAGCGGATTTTCGAAATTCTTGGACGCAAAGGCGAACTCGTGCCGCAACAACTGACGTCCCGGGACAGGTATCTTGAAGGACTTGCTGCCTATCGCGAACGGAAATGGGACGATGCGCTTCGCGCGCTCGGCGCCTCGCTCGAGGCGGTACCCGACGACGGTCCGTCGATGGCTCTGATCAGCCGCATTGAGGGCCTCAAGGCAAACCCGCCGCCCCAGGATTGGGACGGGTCATGGTACATCGAGAAATAGCCGCCACTGGTCCGCGCCAACGTCGACCTGCTCAGCGCGTATTGAGGGCTGACGACAACAGCCTCTCGGCCTGCCTCGTCGCTTCGGCAAAGGAAGGCTGCTTCGTTGCATTCTGCGTGAAGCAGCGCTTGTAGGCGTCTTCGCCTTTCTGGCGCAGGTCTCCCAGTTTGCCGTAGGCCTTCCTGTCGATCTTCTCGGATCGGAGGTCGTCGTCCGCCTGTTCGGTCTTCTTGTTGTAACTGGTCCGGATGGCGAGGCAGGCCGGGACCTGCACCTTGGGATCGATCGATCCGTAAGCGATGTAAACCTTGCCATTGGCCATCGCGGAGACGAACACATTGTCGGCTGCATCAGGGATTTCGGATTGGGTTCGCCCTGCCAGCACGGCGTAGGCAAAGCTGGCGCCGGTTGGCCTCGCGATCGGCAGCGAATTGAAATTTACTACCGCTGACCCGCTCGATATTGCCTGGGTGTAAAAGCTCTCGTCCTTCAGCGCCGCGCCGATCTGTTGCGGCACGTTCCTGGTATCCTTGCCCCACCAGTCCTTGTGGGCGCGCAGCCAGCGTTCGAACAGCGTTTGCGTCGTGACGATGATATGCGCTTTGGGTTCGACATACTTGCCGTCGGCACCGTTCTGGCCTGCCGTCTCGCCATTGTTCCCGAGCCTCGCATCGAACCGCAACCCATCAAGGGTCCCGAAGCCTTCGTCACCTTTGGAGAAGGTGTCGATGTTCAGTTTGGCCGGACCGAAGCCGTCGCGGTCAGGCTCATTGAGAATGGCGCGCATCTGCGCCGCGAGATCGGTGCTCGCAGCTTCCTCGGCCTTCCGCGCCGCGTCGTCGGCGTTTCCGGCATCGTAGATCGTCGAAATTTTCTCGATCGCGGCGTCGCGCGCGGCGATGTAGCGGTCTTCGGCCGCTTTTGCGGACGGTGCGGCGGTCGCAATTGTGGCGGCGAGAAAGAGCGGGACGATCAGCCCAAGGATAGCGGAAAAGGTATTGTGCATGTGCGGTGGTCGGTCGGCCCCGTCGTCTGGTTCAAGGCGAACGATTGAGATCGACCCCTCTCCAGTCGCAGGACGCACGTTCAGCGCTTGCCAAGTTTCCATATTGTGCAAGGATGACCCGGCTTTGACTGTTGGCGCTCTCGGCTATTGACCTAAATCAATGATTTGCTCCCTTGACGGGGTCGAATTCGGCCTCGCGCTCTAAATGGTCCGCGGAATAATCGCGGGCGTTCGAATGGAGAGCCTTTTGACTGAGTCGATTCATCCCAGCGCACCCCATCACCTGCCGTCCTTCATCACCGCGCCAGGTGATACCGATGTCCTGATGGTCGGAGTCGGTATTTTTCTGATCATCGCCGTTCTCGCGGTCGGTAACTTCTATTTGCACCTGCACTCGCTGCCGGAGCGGATGGCCCACAAGTCGCAGAAGTTCCAGTTTGAGATCGTGGCCGTGCTGTGCCTGCTGTCGCTGTTCACGCACAACCACCTGTACTGGGTGATCGGCCTGTTCCTCGCCATGATCGACCTGCCGGACTTCAGCTCGCCGCTGCGCAGGATCGCCGGATCGGTCGAAAAGATGGCCGGCGTTCCGCCTGAACCGGACCCAACCGAGCCGCCAGTTGGAGACGCGGTGCACGCTGCCGCAACCGACGAGGCCAAGGCCCGCATCGAGAAGGCCGGTGGCGCCAAGAGCGAGGTGCATAGCCATGCTTGAGATCATGCTCTGCTCGCTCGTGACGATATTGCCGGATTATCTCTATCGCCGCTATCGGCAGGGAAAGCGCATCGGCTACGAAATCACGCTCTATTCGGTCTGGTTCGAACTGCGATATGGCATCATCGCCTGCCTGATGCTCACGGTCTCGCTGATCACGATGATCTTCTACTTTCATCCATCGACCACGTCGGCGACGTTGTACTACCGGACCGTCCCGATTATGTCCGAAGTAACCGGCCGGGTCGCGGAGGTTCACATCGATGTCAACGCGTCCGTCAAGCAAGGTGAAGTGCTTTTCAGACTGGACAGCGCCAAGCAGGAAGCGGCGCTACTGACAGCCAAGCGCAAGGTCGTCGAAGTCGATGTCGCCATGCTGGCGGCGCAGGCCGATATCATGAAGGCGGAAGGCCAGCTTCAGGAGGCCAAAGGCGCGCTGCAGCAGGCGCAGGACGAACTCGATACCAAAAGCGAGCTGCAGAAGCGCAACCCCGGAATCGTGCCGCAACGCGATATCGAAAAGCTCACGGTAGCCGTCGCGGGTCGCCAGGGCTCCCTCGACGCCGCGACCGCTGCCAAGCAATCCGCAACGATGCGACTGACAGATCTTCTTCCTGCGGAGAAAGCAAGCGCAGAGGCGACACTGGCCGAAGCGCAGGTCGATCTGGACAAGACCTTTATTCGCGCTGGTGTCGACGGACGGGTTGAGCAGTTCGGATTGAGGCCGGGTGATATCGTCAATCCAATGATACGGACGGCCGGCGTTCTGATTCCGGAGGGGGCGGGACGGCGGGCTCTGATGGCAGGGTTTGGGCAGATCGAGGGGCAGGTCATGAAGGTCGGAATGGTGGCCGAGGCCACCTGCATTTCCAGGCCGTGGGTCGTCATTCCGATGGTGGTTACCAACGTGCAGGACTTCATCGCGGCGGGCCAGTTCAGGGGCGGCGAACAACTGATAGAGGCGCAGCAGGTCGCGCGTCCGGGCACCATTCTTGTTTTCCTGGAGCCGATCTACAAGGGCGGGCTGGAGGGCGTGACGCCCGGCAGCAGTTGTATCGCCAACGCCTACACCAGCAATCACGAACTGATCTCGTCAGGCCAACTCAGTTCGTTCAAGAGCTTCGCGTTGCATGTCGTCGATGCGACCGGACTTGTGCACGCGTTGCTTTTGCGGATCCAGGCGCTACTGCTGCCGATCAAGACGCTGGTGCTGAGCGGGCACTGAGCGCCGCGAACCGCCATCGTATTCGGCTGCGCGTAATGCAAGAAAACAGCGGGACTCGCACGCTGCTATGTCTTTCGAGCGACTGCATCCCCGGGAGTTTGTGATAAAGAGCACTGGTCGACGGCCGAAGCGGGTGCAATTGCTGACCTGCTTTGTACTGGGTACCAGCGAATGATTGTCCGAGAACGTTTCCGCGGCCTATTCCAGAAATACTTGCTTGTGCTGTTCATGGCAGTCGCGGTCCCGCTGGCGATTAGCGGTATTGTCGAAGCCTGGTTTGGCTATCGCGACCAGCAAGCAAGGCTCGATCAGTTGCTTGGCGTTCAAGCGACATCTGCCGCAGCCGAAATCCATGACTTCATTTACGGTATCACAAACCAGCTCGGCTGGTTGGTCCAGGTCCCCTGGAGCGACGAGCCCGACGAGCGGCGGCGGACCGAGGCGTTGCGCCTGTTTCGGCAGGCTCCTGCCATCGTCAGTCTGGCTCTCCTCGACAACAATGGCCTGGAGCGCCTTTATATTTCACGGATCGGGCTCAATCGAATTGAAAGCCGTACCGACCGATCGGCTGATCCTGCGGTAGCCGGCGCTCGCTCGACGCAAATCTGGTTTAGCGATGTAGGCTACCATCGAGGCTCCGAGCCACACCTGACGGTCGCGGTTGTCGGCAATCGAGCAGCGGTCGGCGTGGCTATTGCGGAAGTCAATCTCAAGCTGATCTGGGACGTGATTTCTACGATAAAAGTAGGAAAGACAGGCTTCGCCTTCGTCCTGGATCGACCGGGTCGGCTCATTGCGCATCCCGACATCAGCCTCGTCCTCCGTGGGGCGGAAGAGGCAACGTCCCAGCCGTTCCGCACCATACGGGACGCCATCGGTCCCACGGGGGCCGGCTTCGCGACGAGCCGGGATGTGCGCGGCCGTGAGGTCGCCGCCGTCGCGGCTCCCGTTGTGGGTCCCGATTGGACCGTGATCGTCGAACAGCCGCTCGCTGAAGCCTACGGACCGATCTATGCAGCCTTATGGCGGACTGCAGCGCTTCTCGCGGCAGGTACGATGTTCGCCGCATTGCTTGCCTACGCACTGGCGCACCGGATGACCGAACCAATAAGGGTGCTTGAAGAAGGCACCCAGAGGATCGGGGCCGGGGCTTTCGACCACCGCATTTCCATCGAGACGGGAGACGAGTTTCAGCGCCTTGCAGGCAGCTTCAACAAGATGGCTGCCGAGCTGGCGCTCGGGCAGCAACATCAGGAACGCATAGCGAGGCTGAGGCGGTTCCTCGCGCCGCAGGTGGCCGACCTGGTCGATCGAGCGGGCGACGACAGTGTGCTGGACGGTCGCCGCGCAGAGGTTGTCGTCATATTCTGCGACTTGCGGGGCTTCACCGCATTTTCCGCAGCACTTGCACCAGAGGAAGTCATGAGCGTGCTGTCGGAGTATTATGAGGTCCTCGGCAGAGCCATTACGCAATTTGCGGCGACACTCATCAGTTTCTCTGGAGACGGCCTGATGGTTCTCGTGAACGCGCCCGTTCCCGTTGAAGAACCGGCACTGAGGGCTGTCGATCTCGCTGTCGAGATGCAGAAGAGCGTACAACGGCTCGTCGCCGGCTGGCGATCACGAGGCTACCAGGTGGGGTTCGGGATTGGTCTTGCCAGTGGGGCGGCAACAGTTGGACGGATCGGATACGAGAACCGCCTTGACTACACCGCCATCGGCAGCGTGGTAAATCTTGCGGCTCGCCTGTGCGCATCTGCCGCAGACCGGGAAATCCTGATAGACGCCGAAGTCGCCGAATGCGTCAGGGGCAAGCGCGCTCTGGCCGAACTTGGGGACCGCGAAATCAAGGGATTCGACGAAGCTATTCCGGTATTCGGAATTTCCTTTGAGGCCCTGTAGCCGATGCCAATCCGCGTGGGCCTGGCGCAATCCATTCGGGACTAAGTCAACGTCACGGGATATGCTGGAACCGGCGTCCGGTGGACAGCCAATTGGTGAAGGGATGAAGCGCGCCAACTTCGATGCAATAGCGTCCCGCAGATACGTCAGGCGGCGAGACGTTCTTTCGTTGATCACGGGCGCCGCCGCCACGTGGACAACCTCCGTCCATGCGCAAAAACCGGCGATGCCGGTCATCGGTTATCTTTGCCCGGAATCTCCGGAGCTGTTCGCCAGTCGACTTAAAGCTTTCCATGAAGGACTTGGCGAAACCGGCTTTGTCGAAGGCCGTAATGTCGCCATCGAATATCAGTGGGCCGAAGGACAGTACACGCGATTGCCTGCCTTGGCAGCG
>Ga0307500_10000616_pt1 | contig 11499 bp, 10 predicted proteins | sample 14_S_MG_FD_201362 | JGI IMG/M metagenome (GOLD analysis project Ga0307500, IMG submission 201362) | Soil microbial communities from Populus trichocarpa stands in riparian zone in the Pacific Northwest, United States - 14_S | ecosystem: Environmental > Terrestrial > Soil > Riparian zone > Trees... | reverse complement strand
CGAGCCGGCGCCGGACGAGCCGCGACCCCGTACCGGTTCGCCGGGCAGTCGCCGTACCGGTACGCGCACACCGGGCCGTACCGGCCGGCGTACCGGTACGCGTGCCGGCGGCCGGACCGATGCCGAGCTGACGGCCGCGCTCGCTGAGCTGCCCCGGGAGTCGGACGGCACCGTGCCGATCCGCCGTGCGACTGCCGCCCTTAGCTGCGGCCCGGACCGTGCCCGGCGGCTGCTCGCCGGCGCCGGCCTGCTCCGCACCGCACCACCCAGCAACGACCCGCTGGCCGAGACGACGTCGGCCGCCGCCTGACCGGAAGGAGATCCCACGATGACCACCGACACCATGCCGGCCGGCGCCGACGAGCCCGCCGGAGCGGACGGCGACGTCCTGCCGTTCCCGGCCCCGACCAGCGGCGGTGACGACCAGGCCGCCGAGGTCGACGACGTCGCTGACCTGGTCGACGACGAGCCCGACCCGGACGCCGGCGCCGGGCGGCCGGTCGACCCGGACCCGCTGTCGCCGGCAGTGCTGGGCCCGCCGTGGAAGCGGCCGGCCGAGCGGCGCCCGGTCCTCCCGGTCTGGCTGACTGACCCCGAGCAGCGGCGGGCCGCGTGCCGGTGGGCGCTGGGCCGCGCGTGGCACGCCACGTCGTTCCAGGCGGTACGGCTGCCGGTGTACGCCGGCCGGCTCGCCGGCATGGCTCCGCGGGGCGCCGGCCGGCTGCTGGCCGGCACGATGCGCTGGGCGGTCGACGCGGAGACCGCCGGGCTGCGCCGGGACGCCTCCTGGCGGGGGGAGCCGCGGGAGTACGTGGCGATGCTGCGGCACCGGGCCGAGCGGGTGCAGGCCCGCCTGTTCGGGCTGCTGCTCGTCCTGCTCCTGGCGGGGCTCGGGCTGGTACTGCTGTCCCGCGCATCGATCGGCGCGCAGCTGGTCGCCGCAGCTGCCGTGGTCGCCGGGCTGGGTTGGCTCGGCCGGCGGCCGGACCGGCCGGTGGTGTCTTCGCCTACGGTCACGACGACCGGGGTGGCGGCGCCGCGGCTGACCAGCGAGGCAGTCGTGACCGCGCTGGGGTCGCTGGGTATCGCCAGCATCAATCAGGCGTTGTCGAAGGATCCGCGGGTTCGTCGCGCCGATCACCCGCGACGGCGCCGGCTGGCGGGCGGATATCAACCTGCCGGCCGGGGTGACCGTCGGCGAGGTTGCCGACCGCCGGGACAAGCTGGCTTCCGCGCTGGCCCGGCCGCTGGGCTGCGTGTGGCTGGAAGGCAACGCCGAGGTGCACCCGGGCCGGCTGACGCTGTGGGTGGGCGATGAGGACATGGCCCGGGCCAAGCACCGGCCCTGGCCGCTGGCCACCTCCGGCACGGTCGATCTGTTCGCGCCGTTCCCGTTCGGTACCGACTCCCGGGGCCGGCTGGTCACCCTCACGCTGATGTTCGCCGCGATGGTGGTCGGGTCGATCCCGCGGATGGGCAAGACGTTCGCCGTCCGGCTCATCCTGCTGGCTGCTGCGCTCGACCCGCGCGCCGAGTTGCACATCTACGAGCTGAAGGGCACCGGTGACCTGTCCCCGCTGGAACCGGTGGCGCACCGGTACCGGGCCGGGGAGGAGGGAGAGGACATCGCCTACGGCCTGGCCGGCATGCGCGAGCTGCAAGCCGAGCTGCGCCGCCGGACGAAGGTGATCCGCGAGTTGCCCCGCCAGCTCTGCCCAGAGAACAAGGTGACCAGCGAGCTGGCCTCCCGCCGCTCGCTGCGGCTGCACCCGATCCTGCTCACGGTCGACGAGTGCCAGAAGTGGTTCGAGCACCCCGAGCACGGTGGGGAGCTGACCACGATCGCCGAGGACCTCGTCCGGCGCGGCCCGGCCGCCGGCGTCATCACGGTGTTCGCCACCCAGCGGCCGGACGCCAAGTCGCTGCCGACCGGCATCAGTGACAACGCGGTGCTGCGGTTCTGCCTGAAAGTCATGGGCCACACCGCGAACGACATGGTGCTCGGCACGTCCGCGCACAAGAACGGCATCCGGGCGACCCTGTTTTCCCGGCGGGACAAGGGAATCGGCCTGCTCGCCGGCGAGGGTGACGACCCGCGGGTGACCCGAACGTTCTATGTGGACGGCCCGGGCGCCGAGGTCATCGCCGCCCGCGCCCGGGCACTGCGGGAGGCCGCCGGCACGCTGTCCGGGCACGCGCTCGGTCACGGCCCGGACGCCGCGGCCGAGCTGGCCGCCGCGAACCTCCTTGACGACCTGGTCGCCGTCATCCCGGCCGACGAGCCGAAGATCTGGTCGGAGACCGCCGTCGCTCGGCTGGCCGAGCTGCGGCCGGAGATCTACACCGGCTGGCGGCCCGAACAGCTCGCCGCCGCGCTCAAGCCGCACGGCGTCCAGGTCGGTCGGCAGGTCTGGGGCACCGACCCGGCGACCGGCAAGGGCGCCAACCGCAAGGGCATCCACCGCGAGGACATCGCCGCTGTCATAGCGGAGCGTGACCGGCGCCGGCGCGCCGGCTGACCGCGGATCGCCGCTAGGTCTAGCCGCCCACCCCGCTAGACCTAGCGGCACCGCTAGCCCCCAACACATCCCCTGATCAGGACGCTAGCCCGCTAGCGCCCTGCCCGGCCCATGCCCGGAACCGGCCTGAGGAGGCGCCATGACCCCCCGCCGCACCGCTAGCCGCCCCACCACCCCGAACACAGGACGTGACCACCGTGGCCGGCTGCTCGCTGCCGCGCTCACGGCCGCTGCCCGCGGCTGGCACGTCTTCCCGCTCCGTCCGGACGCCAAGCGCCCAGCGTTCCCCGACCACACGGCCGACCGGTGCACCGGCGCCGACCCGCGGTGCCGCGCCGGGCACACCGGCTGGGAGCAGCGGGCGACCACCGACCCTGACCGCATCCGCCGAGCATGGTCGAGCACGCCCTACGGCATAGGTGTCGCATGTGGACCATCCGGTCTGCTTGTCATCGACCTGGACCGCCCGAAGGCCGGTGACACCGCGCCGGCGGAGTGGCGGCTGACCGGCGTCCGTGACGGATCGGATGTCCTGGCCGTGCTCGCCGAGCGGGCCGGCCAGCCGTTCCCGGCGGACACCTACGTGGTCCGCACCGGCCGCGGCGGCACGCACCTGTACTACGCCGCACCGCCCGGCGCCGGGCTCGGCAACACGGCCGGCGACCGGGGCGGGCTGGGCTGGCTGGTCGACACCCGCGGGCACGGCGGGTACGTCGTCGCCGCCGGCTCCACAGTGGACAGCCGGCCCTACGTCGCGCTCACCATGCAGCCGCCGGCGCCGCTGCCCGGCTGGCTCTGCGAAGCGCTGACCCGGCCCGCGCCGGTCGCTCCGGTGTTGGCCGCGTCCGTGTCCGCCGACCGATTGCCGGCCTACGCCCGGGCCGCGCTCGCCGCCGAGCTGGCCTACGTCATGGCCGCTAGCAAAGGCTCACGCAACCACACGCTGTTCGGCGCCGCGGCGAACCTCGGCCAGCTCGTCGCCGGCGGCACGCTGGCCACCGAGCTTGTCACGACCGAGCTGGAACAGGCCGGCGCACGGATCGGACTCAGCGCTGCGGAGGCCGCCGCGACTGTCCGATCTGGACTGCGCGCCGGCGCGCAGCGCCCCCGCGTCCCCGGCCGGCCCGGGCGGACGGCCGCATGACCAAGCCTGAACCGGCGCCGACCGGCCGCCGGCCCTTACACGTCGTGCCGGCCGCGGGGGAGTGGGAAGCCGAGCCGGTGCCACTGTCGGCGCGCCGTCTACTGCCACCCTTCCCGGTCGACACGCTGCCCGCCTGGCTCGGCGACCAGGTCGCCGCGGTCGCTGAGTTCACCCAGACACCGGCCGACCTCGCCGGCTGCATCGGCCTGGCCGCGCTGTCCACGGCCGCCGGCGGCCGGGCCGTGGTCGAGGTGCGGCCCGGCTGGCGGGAACCGGTCAACCTGTTCACCGCGGTCGCGATGCCGCCCGGGTCACGCAAGTCGGCCGTGTTCGCCGCCATGACCACGCCCCTGCTCGCCGCCGAGGCCGCGCTCGTCGAGCTGGCCCGCCCGGTCGTCGTCGAGGCCGAGCTGGCCGCCCGGGTCGCCCGCGCACACGCCGAACGGACCGCCAAGGCCGCCGAGGTCGCGACCAACGCAGAAGCGCGGATGAACGCGTTCGCCGACGCTTCGTCCGCCGCCCTTGCCGCCGAGGAAATCAGCGTCCCGGTGCTACCCCGGCTGATCGCCGACGACGTCACACCCGAGGCCGCCGCTTCGCTGTTGGCCGAGCAAGGCGGCCGGCTGGCCGTGCTGTCCGCCGAGGCCGGCATCTTCACCACCCTCGCCGGCCGCTACTCCGGCGCACCCAACCTTGAGGTCTTCCTCAAGGGCCACGCCGGCGACATGCTCCGCGTCGACCGCAAAGGCCGCCCCGCCGAACACGTCGAACAGCCAGCCCTCACCCTCGGTCTGGCCGTCCAACCGGAAGTCCTCGTCGACATCGCGCAGATGCCCGGCTTCCGCGGCCGAGGCCTGCTCGCCCGCATCCTCTACGCCCTGCCGCCGAACACCGTCGGCCGGCGCCGGGTCGGCGCCCCGCCGCCGGCCGAAGACATCACGACCGGCTACGCCACCCAGCTCCGCGGCCTGGTCCTCACCCTCGCCGACTGGACCGACCCCGCCGTCCTGCCACTGGCACCCGATGCCGACGCCCTGGTCCTCGAACTCGAAGCTGCCATCGAGCCGCGGCTCGACCAGGAGGCCGGCGACCTGGCCCACCTCGCCGACTGGGTGTCCAAGCTCACCGGCGCCACGGTCCGCATCGCCGGCCTGCTCCACCTCGCCGCTCACCACAGCACCGGCTGGAACAGGCCGATCAGCGCCGCCGCCGTCGAATCCGCCGCCCAGCTCGGCCACTACTTCCTCGCTCACGCCCTGGCCGTCTTCGACCACATGGGCGCGGACCCGCTCATCGACGACGCCCGCACCGTGCTCGCCTGGATCACCCGCACCGGCGCCGCCCGGTTCACCCGCCGCGACGCCTTCAACGACCTACGCGGCAGCCGCTTCCGCAAGGTCACCGACCTCGACCCGGCGCTCGGCCTGCTCGCCGATCACGGCCACCTGCGCCCTGTTCCAGCTCCGCTCCCGGCGGCATCCGGCGGCCGGCCGCCGTCGCCGGCCTACGACGTCCACCCCTCCCACGCAGAACCCGCACAACCCGCACAACCCCCCGCCGGCGGCCGGCGATGACCAGTTCTGCGGGTTCTGCGGGTTGTGCGGGCTACCCCGCCGAGCTGGCCTCGCTCCTCGGCCCGGGGGCATTACATCGGCCTGGCCGCGTTCGCCGCTCTACGGCCGTCTCAGGGCCTCCTCAGCCGGCTTCTACCGCTCGCGGTCCGCCCGGGTCTGGAACACCCCGACGGGATGCTGCCGACGCTGCAGCGCCCCCTCTGCGCTTCCAGGACGCCCGTTCTGCTGACGACACGGACGGGCGCGCCGAGCAACACCCTCACCCCCTGGCTCCCTGTACCAAAGAAAGGCCCGTCCACACGTGACGCGACCCCCTGCTCCCCGGCCCGGCTTCCGGGCTCACCTCACGATCGCCGACCTCTGCGCCGAGCTGGACATCGCTCGGTCGACGTTCTACGACTGGCGCGCCAAAGGCCGCGCGCCGCGCTGCATCAAGCTCCCGAACGGCGAGCTGCGCATCCGCCGCGCCGACTTCGACGCGTGGCTCAACTCATGCACCGAGCGGGCCGCCTGATGCCGGCCACCCGAGACACCACGACCGCCGTCCGAATCTGGGGAATCGAGTCGTACAAGGGCAAGCGGCGAACGACGTACCGGGTGCGCTGGTCAGTCGCCGGCCAGACACGGAAGGAGACCCGGACAACCCGCGCGCTCGCCGACAGCTTCCGCGCCGAGCTGCTGTCCGCCGCTCGGCGGGGCGAGCCGTTCGATGTCGCAAGTGGACTGCCGGTCTCGCTGCTGCCGAAGGAAGCGGGCTATTCCTGGTACGAGCACGCGTGTGCCTTCGCGGACGCGCAATGGCCTCGGTCGGCGCCGCGGTCGCGTCAGTCACGGGCCGACGCACTCGCCACGGTCACGACCGCGCTCCTGCTTGACCGACCCGACCAGCCGGATCCGAAGCTGCTCCGCGCCGCCCTCTACGGCTGGTCGTTCATCCGGACCCGCAAGGAGAGCGACCCGCTGCCCGAGCGCCTGGTCGCCTCGCTCGACTGGCTGACGACCGGCACGGTGCCGCTTCGCGCGTTCGAGGACGTGACGACGGCGCATGCCGCCCTCGACGCGCTCGCACTTCGCGCCGACGGCAAGCCAGCCGCGGCTAACACGATCGCGCGGAAACGCGCCGTCCTGTACTCCGCGCTCGGCTACGCCGTCGACCTCGGCCGGCTCGATTCTCACCCGCTCGAACGGGTCAAGTGGAAGGCGCCCAAGGTGGCCGAGTCGGTCGACCGGCGCGCGGTTGTCGACCACGCACGTGCCCGCCGGCTACTGGCCGCCGTCCGCGCACAGGGGCCGATGGGCGAGCGTCTGGAAGCGTTCTTCGGCTGCATGTACTACGCGGCACTTCGGCCCGGCGAGGTGGTCGCGCTCGGCAAGGGAAACACGTCGCTGCCGGCGGATGGCTGGGGAGAGCTGGCGCTCGACCTGTCCGACCCCGCAACCTCTCCACAGTGGACAGACGATGGCGCGCGGCGCCGCCGCCAGTTGAAGCACCGGGCGAAGGAGGAGGTGCGGTTCGTCCCGGTCGTTCCTCAGCTCACCACCCTGCTCCAGCAGCATTTGAGCCGCTTCGGCACCGCACCGGACGGCCGGCTATTCCGAGCCGAGAACGGCGGCCCGGTCTCCGACAGCGTGTACGGCCGCCTCTGGCAGAAGGCACGCCTAGCCGCGCTGACCCCGGAGGAGCAGGCGTCCCCGCTCGCGGCACGGCCGTACGACCTCCGGCACGCCGCAGTGTCGACGTGGCTCAACGCCGGAGTGCCGGCAACTCAGGTCGCCGAGTGGGCCGGCCACAGCGTCCACGTCCTGCTGAAGGTCTACGCGAAATGCATCCTCGGCCAGCAGGACGCGGCCCGCCAGCGCATCGAGGCCGCCCTCGCGCTGAGCTGACACCGGGGCAGGGAGGCGTGCGACCCGGCGCCTCCCTGCCCATCGTCTGCCAAAGTCGCCCCGTGCTGGGAGAACGCGCAGGTCAGAGCCGGTGTCGAGGGGGTCTGTAAAACCGTCGGCTCAGCCTACGTTGGTTCGAATCCAACACCCGCCACCACCAGCACAGACAGCCCGTGACCTGCGGTTATCCCGGTCGCGGGCTGTCTGGTCTGTGGGCGTCGGTTGTCCCATGGTCTCCCGTGGTCTCCCGCTGGCGGTCGGGTTTCACGGACGCCGGCCGGACGGCGGTCCGTCCGGCCGTGGGGCTGTCGGGGCGGCTGTGGGCCAGCGGCGGGTGGTCTGGCAGGTGGGCCTGGGCCGGGATGTGGGGCCGGTGTCGGCCCGGTGGTCGGGCCGCCGGATCCCCGATGGTGACGTTGCCGGCTGCAGGGCGGCAGGGGCCGGCTGCGGCGGTCTGGCGGGCGTCGGTCGCGGTCCGCGTTGTCCCGGGCGGCGGTGCCTGGCCCACGACCAGCCGACCCACCGGTCCGCGAACTGCCGTCAACTGGACCGACGCCGGGCCGCGCACCAACGGTCACCCCTGACCAGGAGCGGCACCCGCTCGCGGCACGCCCCCACGCCCCACGGGCCAATCCCGGCCTCACAGCAACCGCAAGACAGGACCGGCCACCGCCGCGCGAACCCGGAAATGCGTACGCACATCAGCGTGAGTCGTTCTTGTCAAGCGTTGGGTCGGTGCCTCGTCCGTCGTCTCGTCCCTGCATAGCTGAATGGGGTTGGTCCCGGCAGCGTGTGATCGGGTTGGTGAGACGACGGGCGGGGCTGCCCGTGATGTGCGTCGAGATCACGGTGTGTCTCAATGCCGCGTAGGGCTCGCCCCGACCGTCAGCTTGGTGGCCACGGTGATTGGTTCAGGCGGCGGTGGCTGGCTCGCGCTGTGCTCGACTGCCGTGGGTGGCGATGGTCGGGTCCCAGGTCTGGCCGGTGGTGATCACGGCGTGCAGGTGTCGCAGGATCGCGGCGGCGATGGCGGTCTGGGCCTGGGTGGGGGTCAGCTTGTTGTGCTCCCGGCTGGTCAGGTGCTGGTAGCGGGCGGCGTATACGGGGTTGGCTCGTTGCGCGCCCCAGACCGCACGCCAGGCGGCCAGGCGCAGCCCGGGGCGGCCTTGGCCGGTAAGTTTCGTTCGGCCGACGAACGCGCCGGATAGCTTCTCCCGGGGGGCCAGGCCGGCGTGTTTGACCAGCGCGCGGGCGGTGGTGAACCGTCGTGGGTCGCCGGTCTGGGCCAGGATCGCCGCAGCGCCCACGGCGGAGATTCCGGTGATCGAGCAGGCCAGGGTGGTCAGGCCGAGTTCGTCGAGCACGCCGGTCATGCGTGCCTCGACCTCGGCCAGTCGCTGCTGGGCGTGCTGCCAGTCGGCGAGCAGGAACTGCACGCGCTCCAACGCCCCGGGCCGGGCCGCGGTCACACCGGCGGGATCAGCCAGGGCGGTGAACAGGCCACGGACGATACGCAGCGACGGCTTCTGCCCGCCACGGCTGAGGATGACGCGGCGGACCGCCTGCTCGAACCGGACCGCGCCCAGGCGTCGGGTACGGCCGAAGTCCCCGCGGTCGCGCTCGACGATCACCCATAGCGCAGCCGTCCACGTCTTGGACCGTAACGGCTGTGCCGCGGTGGCCAACGCGGCCGGCCAGACACACTCCAGCAGGTCGCGGATCTGGTGGACCTGACTGCCGATCTCGGTGATCAGCTGCTCGGCGGCGAGCACCCAGATGACGCAGCCGCACCCAGGTCGCATCGACCGGCTCCGGGATGTAGCAGCGCCGCTGGGCAGCGAGCCGGGCGATGAGCACCGCGTCCTTCTCGTCGGTCTTGTCGAACGTCAGATCCTCGGCACGCCGCGACCACGAGGTGACCATCGGCTGCACACACACGAACGGCATCGACCGATCCGCCGCCAGCTGACCGAGGACCTGCCAGCGGTGCCCGGTCGGCTCGCACGCCACCGTCACCCCCGCGAAGCCCTTCGCCGCCGCACGCCCAGCTGCCCAGTCCAGCGCTGCGCCCAGATCCCACGCCCGGCACCGAAACGTCTTACGCGCCAGCACCTTCGAGTCGTGATCGCACACCACGACCATCTGTTTGGCATCGGCCAGATCGATCCCGACGATCGCGTTCGCCGGCGGCACCAACACCCGCAACCGAGCCAACCTCGCGTTGCGGTTGCGGTCACCCCGCGACACTCCACTACCGTCGACCACGAACGTCCTCCTCCTGCGATGGGACACCAAGCCCGCAGCGCATCAGGAGGACGTTCCCACGCCCCGCAACGACACGCAGAACGTCTTTCTATGCCGCGACGCACCTTCGTGACCACCATGCTCGACGCTGGCGTCGACCTGCGCGACGTCCATTCCGCGGAGCGGTGCAGTACGACGGCCAACAGGCACGAGGAACGGTCGGCGTTGACGGCCACTTCTTCGCGGTAGTGTCCTGAACACTAGACCGATCCTGACGAGGCGACGATGCTCCTCACCAACGTATCCCCGCAGAGATTGTTTCGGCTACGGTTTCGGACAGTCGAGGACGGCGGTTTCGCCGGCCTGGTCTTCTATGTCGGCCGGGCGGCCGACGACCCCGAGGTGCACCGCAGGTTTGTTGAGGACTGGAGCAGCATCCACGACATTACCGACCGTTATCTCGGAGTCATCGCGCCGATGCCGGGAAAGTCGATTCTGGTCGCTGGCCCCTTCGAGGGCGGCCAAGGATATGCGGTGCCAGACGTGGGCCTCTGGGGCAACCACGATCGGCTGCGAGCGGAGTCAACACGGGCAGTACGAATGCTTCCGGACCCGTCTGTGTACGGTCTGGATCGCCACGAATTCGTCGTCGGTGCCGGCTCGCGGATCGGCAGCGAAGCAGACCATCAGGACTCGTTGACCCAGGTGGCGACAGTATTCCAGAACTTCTTCGGAATCACTGAATCGCTGCTGCCCTGCGCCGTGATCGTCGCACTACGGGAGAAAGAGGCATTTGTCATCCGGCTGACCGGTATGCTGACCGGATATCGACTACTCAAGTACATCAAGATGCGGATCGAGCCGGTCGCCACACGGATCAACCAGAAGGAAACCGAGATCGAGGCCGCAAAATCGGCGCTCGCTGCAGCACACTATCGCTACCTCGCGACGCACCGGGCCGAGGCCGTTTATCGCGAATGGGACGAGCATCGCGCCGAAGCCGCCGACAAACTTGCCGAAGCCGCTGCGCGCCGGACCGGCGAGGCCCACGAACTGTGTTCCTGGATGAGCGAGCGGCTGACACTGCGGGACCCGCTCACGGCCGAGGAAGACGCCCAAGCACAGCGACTGCTGGTGCTCATGCGGACCGGCAGATTCGGTGAACCCAGAAGACTGCGGCGTGTCCTCACCAAACTGAGGAGCGGCTATCCCACCGCGCATCCCCACGTCGCGGCGGTAGCCGATTTCGACGCGCTTGCCTTTCGCGCCGCGGCGGATCGCGAACAGGCCAGCCAGGAAGCCCTGAACCGGCTGAAAGCCGAGATGAGCCAGATCTGTGACGATCTCCGTCTCGACGCAGCCGTCACAGCGGCGGCGGCCGACATAGGTTTGGAGCCGACCGATTCGCAGGAAAGTCACCAGCGGCGGCCTTTCGACTGGCCGATCACCGTCCTCGCCCCGCCATCCCGGTCAGGCCCGGCCGTTCGCCTCCGTCGGGCATGACCGAGAGCCACGGGCCGCAGGTGCCCTACCAGAAGTTGCTGCTCGATCAACTCGCCGACGAGCGAGCCACCAAGACCTCCCTCGAACAGCGGGGCATCGCCGTCATCTCGACCGCAGGCACCCTGGTCGCGATCACACTCGGCTTCGTAGGGCTGGCCAACCGCGGCGACACGAACGTGCTGCCGGCGACCGCCATGCTGTTGTTGATGATCGCGCTCAGCCTGCTGGTTGGTGCGTCCGCTGGCGGGTTGCTCATCAACCTGCCGGCCCGCTCGCCAATCATCGACACATCGGACCTAGCCGGGATCACCGCCCAACACGACCAACACATCACGCCCCCGGACAGCAGCCGAGAGGAGTACGACACGTTCGCGCGGCTACTGATCGAACTGCGAAAGGTCACCAGGACCCGGACCCGAGCCCTTTTCCTCGCGTTGATACTCGAAGTGCTGGCACTGATCCTGATGGCCAGCAGCGCCATTCTCACGCTCTGGCCAGCACTGCGGCCCGGACGCTGACCGCTGCCGGTTGACGATTGGGTGGCGGGCTCACACTGTTTGGGTGGTGGAGTACCGCTGAGCCGGTCGGTGGCCGGCCGGTAGTCCGGCCAGATCAGCGACTGGCCACC
>Ga0307500_10000615_pt1 | contig 11511 bp, 9 predicted proteins | sample 14_S_MG_FD_201362 | JGI IMG/M metagenome (GOLD analysis project Ga0307500, IMG submission 201362) | Soil microbial communities from Populus trichocarpa stands in riparian zone in the Pacific Northwest, United States - 14_S | ecosystem: Environmental > Terrestrial > Soil > Riparian zone > Trees... | reverse complement strand
TCGGGTCCGGGTCGGGCACCGGTATCGGGCACTGCTGAGGGAGCGCCGGATGGGCAACAGGTATCTCGAACTGGCCGACTGGCGCCGCCAGGTCGCGCGGCTGTACGCCTCGGCCCGGGCCGAGCCCGACCCGGCCAGCGGGCACGAACGCTGGCGCCGCGGCCGCGACCGGCTGTTCCGCGAGCACCCGCAGAGCCCGCTGCCACCGGGCGATCCGCTGCGCGAGACCGGCCTGCCGTACTGGCCGTACGACCCGGCACTGCGCTTCGAAGTTCCACTGTGGACTGTCGACAATGGACCGAAGCTGGTCGTGCCGACCGGCGGTGACGGTGACGGTGACACCACGCTGGCCCAGATCGGCTACGTCGACCTGCCGGCGCCGGTCGACGCGCGGCTGGACGTCTGGTGGCTCTACCAGTACGCCGGCGGCATCTTCGTCCCGGTCCGGGACGGCACCGCCGGCACCGGCAGCTACGGCGGCGGCCGCTACCTCCTCGACACGGCCAAGGGCGCCGACCTCGGCAGCACCCCGACCACCCTCACCCTCGACTTCAACTTCCTGTACCACCCGTCCTGCCGCTACGACCCGTCCTGGACCTGCCCCCTCGCCCCCGAAGGCAATCGCATATCTCGCCGCCTCGAAACCGGCGAACGCCTCTGATTGACTGGTGTCACAGCCGTGTTGGCCGCTGCGTCCGGCTCCTTGCGAGTGCGGTCCGAGATGTGTTCTACTTGGCGCAGAACATGTTAGGCTGGTGTCTAGAGGCTTTCGGTCTCGAACACCACATCCTAAAGCCGTCCCGTATGGGGCGGCTTTAGCGTATTGTGCTCGGGTGCATATCTGCTACATCGACGAGGCTGGCGGATTCGAGGACCCGGACGGGAGCCTCACCGCCACGCCGGCAATGGTCATTCTCGGTCTCATTGTGGATGCCGCGCGGGTGCCCGCGCTGACCCGGGACTTCCTCGCTTTGAAGCGCCGGTTCTTCCCCGGCCGCTTCAAGACCGGGCGAGCTCTTGATCACATCCTGGTGGAAGTAAAAGGAGGTGAGATACTCCAGATGACCCGGGACGACTCCAGAAACAAGCGGCGCCAGGCACAGCGACTCCGCGGCGAGCTGCTCGACCTGGTTCAGGCCCACGAGTGTTCCGTGGTTGGTCGGGTGTGGGTCAAGGAGGCGCACCGGTCGATGGACCCGTCGGGTAGCTACTGTTACGCTGTCCAGGACATAGCCGTCCACTTCAACCAGGTGCTGATGAGTGGTGGCGAGATGGGCATCATCATCGCCGACGGCCGGCAGCACCACACCAACAGGAACGTGGCACATTCGGTCTTCACGCAGAAGGCCCGGGTAAGTGGGGATGCGTACCCGGCCATCAAGGAGATTCCACTCTTTGCGGCTAGCGACAACCACGCCGGTCTGCAGGTCGCCGATCTACTCGCCTCGACGCTCGTCTTTCCGATGGCGGCGGCCGGGTACTGTCCGCCACGACGAGCGAATCCACATTCCTCCGGACGGTACGCCGTGGTCGGCGCGGAATTTGGTAGCCGGGTGCAGGATCTGCAGTACCGCTATCGGGATGAGACCGGCCGGTGGCGGGGTGGGCTCGTGGTGAGCGACCCGGTCGGCAAACAGTCCGGCTCGCGCTTGTTCGAGTAGTACTCCGGCCGTAGTTCGTGATTTTCATTGCTGGGCCTGTCCAGCAGTGAAAGCAGGAAACGTGTGCCGACGCCGGCAGATCAGCAGCCCCGCTGCGTTCGATCGGTTACCGCTGTCGCTGTCGATCAGCGCCCAGCCACAGACGGGGCTTCCCTTAGCGCCAGGACTGGCCGCTGCCTGGTGCGGTCTACGGCCGATTTCGCAATGTCGGTATGCGGCCTTTGGCCCGACCGGCGAGACCGAGCCCGGTCGGACCATGCAGCCAAGACCGCCCTGCTGCCTGGTGCCGTGGTGAGGCGTGGTGAGTCAGTGTGGAAAGCTGTCGCTGTGGTGCAGAGGACGAACCGCGATGGTGGGCAGCCCGGGTTGGACTTCTTCGTGTCCTACACCGGGCGGGATGAAGGCTGGGCGAGCTGGATTGCCTGGCAGTTGGAGGACGCGGGCTACTGCGTGCGGTTCCAGGCTTGGGACTTCAACGCCGGTACTGGCTTCGTGCATGAAATGCACCGGGCGGTAGCGCAAGCACAGCGGACGGTGGCCGTGCTGTCTGGGGCGTATCTGCACTCGGCATTTGCGCAGGCCGAGTGGCAGGCGGTGCTGGCGGTCGATCCCGTGGGTGAGCGCGGAGGCTTGCTACTGTTCCGAGTCGAGGACTGCGAGCGACCTGGGCTACTGCGCCAACTGGTAAGCGTGGACCTGTTCGGCGTTGATGAGCCAACTGCTCGACGCCGGTTGTTGTCGGCGGCGGCAGGCAAGCGAGGCAAGCCGGCATTACCGCCGACCTTTCCCGGCACGGCGGGCCTGGCTCGCCGCCTATGCTGCCGGCCTCGCCAACAACACCGACCCCGACGAATGCCGCCACGCCGCTGCTACCCGACTGCTCGACTACTACACCCACGCCGCGTGCACCGCCGCTCGACTCCTTCACCCACACCGCTGTCGAATCCGCGTCCCCCTAGCAGCACTTGCTGTCGGCGCCACCCCGGAGCACCTCGAAGATGACCGAGCGGCGTTGGCCTGGCTGACCACCGAACACCCAGCGCTGCTGACCATGCTTCGATTTGCCGCCGACGAAGGATTCGATGCCCACACCTGGCAGCTGGCCTGGGCACTCAATACCTTCCTGAACCGGCGGGGACACTGGTACGACCAGGCTGGTGCCTGGCAGTCCGCCGCCATCGCCGCCGATCGCCTGACCGACCCTGTCGCCGCCGCTTCGGCCTACCGTGAACTCGCATGGGCGAACACTCGCCAAGGCAACTATCCCCAAGCCGAAACACGCCTCCGCCGTGCCATGGAACTGTGCAAGGAGGCCGGCGACCAGGCCGGTCAGGCTGACACTCATCTCGGTTTCGCCTACTTCTGGGAGCGACAGCGCCGACCAGAGCTGGCTCTCCGCCACGCTCAGCAGGCTGTCACGCTCTCGCAAGCTGCGGATGACCGCCCACGCCAGACCCACGCGCTCAAGACGGTCGGACGAATCCACGCACTGTGCGGCGATCACGCTGCCGCCCTCATCCACTGCCAGCAAGCCGTTACCTCGCACCGGCAGGCAGGTGATCGCTGGGGAGAGGCAAACGCCTGGGACAACATTGGCGAGGTCTACCACCGGCTCGGCCAGCTCGCCGACGCCCTCGACTGCTACAAGCATGCCCTCGCCCTAGTCCGAGATCTCGGCGACCGCCACTATCAGGCCACCATCCTCACCAGCCTCGGAAGCACCCACGAGGCGGCCGGGCACCCTGCGGCCGCTAACATCGCCTTTGCCGAGGCGACGAAGATCCTGATCGACCTCAAGCATCCCGACGTCGAAGCCGTTCGAACCAAGCTCGAGCTTCTCGATCAGCGCGGCGCCGACACGCCGTGCTGATCCGATGTACGGCGGATTCGTCGCTGTCTAGTACTCCAGCCGTGCTTGCGGCTGGAATATTAGTCCGCCGGGTGGTGGGCCCGGCCACTTACCGGCATCCCGGACCGGATCAGCGGTAGGCGCCGGCGGTGGTCAGTTTCTGGTCGAGGAGGTCGAGCACGGACGCGGTGAACGGGAGGGACGGGTGGTCGTTGTCCTTGCGGACGACGATGCCGTCGATGGCGGCGTCGCAGAGCGGCAGTCGGGGGCAGATGGCCTTGTCCAGGTCGACCGCGGTGACGTCGTGCCTGGTCTTCGCGCGGGCCTCGAGTGCCTGTTCGGACGGCAGTTTGCCGGCCGAGCGGGACGCGCACTGCTGCACGTACGTGGCCCGGGACAGGCACTCCCGCTGGTTGAACCGGGTCGACGGGGTCGGCTCGATCACGATCAGCCGCGCGCCGTACGAGCGGATCTTGTCGACCGCGGCGGGGAGCGCCGCGGTGAGCACGCGGCCCGGGTTGGTCTCCCCGGGCGCACCGTCCTGGAACAGGTCACGCGGGTAGTTCGGGTCGTCGTAGCCGCGGTTGATCGTGATTACCACGTCCGGCTTGATCGTCGGCAGCATCTTGTCGTAGAGGAGTTTCCGGTTCTCCCGGCACGGCGCGGCGTTGCTGCCGGACGGCAGCACGCCGTCCTCCCACGGGCAGACGTAGTACATCCAGGTGTAGAGGGTCAGGTCGTGCCGCTCGGCGAGCTGGTTGAACACGGTGAAGTACATCTGCAGGTGCGAGTCGCCGAGCACCAGCACCTTCGGCCCGCTGCCCTGCCGGGACAGGCAACCCAGCCGGATGATCTGCTGTAGGCAGGTCTGCGCGGGCGGGCCCTGGCCGGCGGCCTTGATCGCGTCCCGGCCCGGCACCGGCGTCCGGGGCGCGGGTGCCTTCGTGCCGCCGGTCGGCTTCGAACCCGACGTCCCGGGTCCCGGCGCCCCCGTCTCCGGCGCCCCCGTCTCCGGCGGCAGCTGATCCTGCGTCGGGCTCTGACCACCGGTGGCGTCGACGGCGAACGGGGTCAGCGGGGTGACGGCCGGGTCCCGGTCGGTGGTCAGCAGCGGCGGCAGTACCAGCAGGCCGGCCACCGCGCTCGCGGCGAGCCCCGCGGCGAGCACTCCGCGGCTACGCGCGGCCAGCGCCGGCGACCGCCGGATCGGCTGCTCGACCAGCCGGTGGCTCAGCGCCGCCAGGCCGAACGAGAGCACCATCGCCACCCCGAACAGGCTGTGCGGCGAGATCACCACGAACCGCTCGATCAGCAGGATGACGGGCCAGTGCCAGAGGTAGGTCCCGTACGAGATCTGGCCCAGGTACGTCACGGTCGACCAGGACAGCGGCCGGGCCGCCAGCCCGCGCGGGTCCAGTTCCAGCGACGCCAGCAGCAGGACGGCGAACGCGGCGGTGAGCATCCCGCGTACCCCGACGCTGACGTGCACGGCGGTGCCGGCGAGCACCAGCAGGCTGCCCAGCGCGAGCAGCTGGCCCAGGCTGGCCGCGGCCCGGCCGGCCCGGTTCGTGACGGTGATGTTCCGGCCGTAGCAGCACAACGTGAGCAGCGCGCCGGCGAGCAGCTGGTAGGCCCGGGTGTGCGTGCCGAAATACTCGAAGGACGGGTCGCCGCGATGCATCGCCGAGAGCAGCAGCGCCACCGAACCAACCAGCAACAGCACGGTCAGCACCGCCAGCCGCCGCCGGGCCCGGCCCGGATTCCGCCGGGACAGCAGGAAGACCGCCGCGACGACCGCCGGCCAGGCCAGGTAGAACTGCTCCTCCACCGACAGCGACCAGAAGTGCTCGAACGGGCTGTGCTGGTTGGCGCTGGCGAAGTAGTCGGTGGCGTGCGCGGCGAAGTGCCAGTTGGCGAAGTACATCGCGGCGGCCCGGGCGTCACCCAGCAGCGGTTCGCGTTCGACCGCGGAGGCCACCGCGATCCAGACCAGGCTGGTCACGCCCAGCACCAGCAACGCGACCGGCAGCAGGCGACGCATCCGGCGGGCATAGAAGTCGACGAAGCTGATCCCGCCGCCGTACGCGGCCGCGAGCAACAACCGGGTGATCAGGAATCCGGAGAGGACGAAGAACACGTCCACCCCGATGAAACCGCCGGGTACCCGGTGCATCCCGGCATGGAACGCGAGCACCAGCACAACCGCGACAACCCGCACCCCGTCCAGCGCCGGCCGGTACGGCAACTTCGTTCCGCCGGTGGACACCGCGCGGCCGGGGCCTGACACCAGCGGCGACGGCGCTGCCTCGGAGGGTGTCCGGTCCGGCGGTGCCGATCCGGGTTGATGTGCTCGGCCGGGCCCGCGCGGCCCGGCCCCGTGCCGCCCCCTGGGCGCCGCGCTCGTGCGAACAGCGTGCGTCACCGGTCAATCCCCCAATTCCGCGCAGGACTGAGCCGGCGCGCACCCGCCCGCGCCCCGCTCTCCCATAGCGTTCCGTTGTCGCCACTAGACACGCGTGGGTGGTCGGTTAGGTTGTCTGCGCGGCGCCCGGAAACTGCGTTGGCGGTCGTGCCTGCCCGGTTCCCTGCCTGATCGGGTAGGCGGCCCGCGCGCTGGGAAGCCGCCGGAACGGGGCGCCGGCTCAGACACCGCGTCCTGGCCGGCGAGTGGCCAGTGCCGGAGCCGGCCGGAGCGCGGGCGGGCTGGCCCGGTCGGGGAGCATGTGACGCACTGGTGCGGCCGTGGCCGGGAGGACTACCTCAACCGGCGGATGATCGCCACATCAGCTGTCGGATCAATCGTTTGCTCTAGTAGGACACCGCACCGGTCGGTGCGGCGGCCGGCCGGTGAGGCCTGGTCAGACGGTGGCGGTGCGGCGGCAGAAGAGGGTGTACTCGCCGGTGACGACGTCGCCGTTGCTCATCGGGCGGTAGGTGGCCGAGATCAGCTCCCAGCCGTGCGCGGCGAGCAGAGACAGGCCGCCGTTCAGGTCGGTCTTGGATGTGAGGCCGACCAGCTCCTCGCCACCGGTCCATTTGTAGGCCTGCGTATAGGGACTGAGATAGGCGGTGAACGCACGCTGTTCTTGCATGACTACAGATAGTAGTTGAGCGGCATGCGATCGGGCAGCCGCGGCCCGCGGGCCTGTCACCAGCTGATGCCTCGCGCGACGGCCATCGTCACTTCGCGACGTTTAGGCTCGGGTAGGCACTTTCCGGGAGGAGTCAGGATGGCTGGGACAACTGTTGGCGTCATCCTCAACGGAGTCACCGGGCGGATGGGTTACCGCCAGCATCTGATGCGGTCGATCCTGGCGATCCGCGACGACGGCGGGCTCGAGCTCAGCGACGGCAGCCGGGTGCAGGTCGAGCCGCTGCTGGTCGGCCGCACCGAGGCGAAGCTGGCCGAGATCGCCGCCCGGCACGGCGTGGCCCACTACACCACCGACCTGGACGGGGCGCTGGCCGACGAGCGCTGGCGGGTGTACTTCGACACCCAGGTGACCCAGGCCCGGGCGCTGGCGATCAAAAAGGCGATCAGCGCCGGCAAGGACGTCTACACCGAGAAGCCGCTCGCCGAGACCTACGCCGAGGCGACCGAACTGGCCGAGTTGGCCGCCGCCGCCGGCATCCGCAACGGGGTGGTGCACGACAAGCTGTTCCTACCCGGCCTGGTCAAGCTGCGCCGGCTGATCGACTCCGGCTTCTTCGGCCGGATCCTGTCGGTCCGCGGCGAGTTCGGCTACTGGGTCTTCGAGGGTGACTGGATGCCGGCGCAGCGGCCGAGCTGGAACTACCGGGCCGAGGACGGCGGCGGCATCGTCGCCGACATGTTCTGCCACTGGAACTATGTGCTGGAGAACCTGTTCGGCCGGGTGGAACACGTCTACGCGCAGGCGGTGACGCACATCCCGTCCCGAGTGGACGAACGCGGTGCCGGCTACCAGGCCACCGCCGACGACGCGGCGTACGCGGTCTTCGGGCTGGCCGGCGGGGTGGTGGCGCAGCTCAACTCCAGCTGGACGACCCGGGTGCACCGGCGCGAGCTGGTCGAGTTCCAGGTCGACGGCACGCTGGGCAGCGCGGTCGCCGGGCTGTTCGACTGCCGCGTGCAGCCGCGGGTCGCGACCCCGCGACCGACCTGGAACCCGGACGTCCCGGAGACCCACGACTACCTGGCCGACTGGCTGCCGGTGCCGGACGGCGAGCCGGTGCGCAACGGCTTCCGGGTGCAGTGGGAGCAGTTCCTCCGGCATGTGCTCGAGGGCGGCCCGTACCCGTACGACTTCGCCGCCGGGGCCCGCGGGGTGCGGCTGGCCGAGGCCGGGTTGACCTCGTCCCGGACCGGTCGACGGGTCGAGCTGTGACGCTCCTGCTCAGCCCGGACGGGCGGGTGGTGTCGCACCCGCTGGCCGCCCCGCCGCGGTTCTCCCGACCGGCCGCGCCGCTGCGCGCGCGGACGGCGTACGCGGCGGCGCACGTGATCCCGCTGCCCTGGGCGGAGAACGTGCCGGGTGCGCCGGCCCAACTGGACTGGGACGCGACGCTGGGCTTCCGCCGGTACCTGTGGTCGTGGGGGCTGGGCGTGGCCGACGCGATGGACACCGCGCAGCGCAACATGGGCCTGGACCCGGCCGCCACCCGGGAGCTGATCGCCCGCAGCGCCGCCGAGGCCCGTGCTGTCGGCGGGGCACTGGTGGTCGGCGTCGGCACCGACCACCTGGATTCGCCGGTGGCCGGCCTGGACGAGGTGATCGCCGCGTACCTGGAGCAGCTGGGGTACGTGGTCGAGCAGGGTGCCGGTGCGGTGCTGATGGCCAGCCGTCAGTTGGCCCGCGTGGCGCGGTCGGCGGACGACTACCGCACCGTCTACGACGCCGTGCTGTCCCAAGTGGACGGTCCGGTGCTGCTGCACTGGCTGGGCGAGCAGTTCGACCCGGCGCTGGCCGGCTACTGGGGCTCGGCCGACGTCGCGACCGCCAGCCGGACCGTGCTGGACGTGATCGCCGGCAACCCGGGCAAGGTCGCCGGGGTGAAGATGTCGCTGCTCGACCCGGCCGCCGAGGTGGCACTGCGGCGCGCGCTGCCGCCCGGGACAGCGCTGCTGACCGGCGACGACTACCACTACGTGGACCTGATCGCCGGCGACGACGGCGGGCATTCGGACGCCCTGCTCGGCGCGTTCGCGGCCATCGCGCCGGCCGCGTCGGCGGCGCTGCAGGCGCTGGACCGCGGCGACAGCGCCGAGTACCGGCGGGTGCTGGGGCCGACCGAGGCGCTGAGCCGGCACATCTTCGCCGCGCCCACCCCGTACTACAAGACCGGGGTGGCGTTCCTGGCCTGGCTGAACGGGCACCAGCCGGCGTTCGCGATGGTCGGTGGCCTGCACGCGGCCCGCAGCCTGCCGCACCTGAGCGAGATCGTCCGGCTGGCCGACGCCGCCGGCGCGCTGGAGGAACCCGACCTGGCCGCGCACCGCTGGTCGGCGCTGCTGGCCACACACGGCCTGGCACCACGGTGAGCGGAGCGCAGCGAACGGGAAACACAGTAAGGGTGCATCCGCGGCTGTCGTTGAATCAGGCGACGATCCGGCGGGCGCCGCTGGCGGACGCGGTCAAGGTGACGGTGGCGGCCGGTGTCGGGAGCATCGGCCTCTGGCGCGAGCCGGTGACCGACGTCGGGCTGCCGGCGGCCGCCGCGCTGGTGCGCGCGGCCGGGCTGCGCGTCTCCAGCCTGTGCCGGGGCGGGTTCATGACGGCGAGCGAGCCGGCCGCGCGGCGGGCGGCGCTGGACGACAACCGGCGGGCGATCGCCGAGGCGGCGGCGCTGGGCACGGCCGAACTGGTGCTGGTCGTCGGCGGCCTGCCGGCCGGCTCGCGTGACCTGGCGGGGGCGCGGCAGCGGGTGCGGGACGCGATCGGCGAACTGGTGCCGGACGCGCTCGCCGCCGGGGTGCGGTTGGCGATCGAGCCGCTGCACCCGATGTACGCGGCCGACCGCGCGGTGGTGTCCACATTGGCCCAGGCGCTCGATATCGCCGAACAGTTCCCGGCCGCGGCGGCCGGTGTCGTGGTGGACACGTTCCACGTCTGGTGGGATCCGGACCTGCTGGCCCAGATCGCCCGGGCCGGGTCGGCCGGCCGGATCGCCAGCTACCAGGTCTGCGACTGGATCACCCCGCTGCCGGCGGACGTGCTGCTCGCCCGTGGCCTGCCCGGCGACGGGCACATCGACTTCGGCCCGGTCACCGCGGCGGTGACCGCGGCCGGCTACCGCGGCGACGTCGAGGTGGAGGTGTTCAACCAGGCGGTCTGGGACGCGCCCTGGGCGGACGTGGCGGCCGCCGTGGTGCGGTCGTTCGCCGAGCACATCCCGCTGCCGGCCGGCGCCCCGTGACGGCCACGATCCATTCGCGGCCCGCCCTGGTCGCGGCCGGAGGAGCCGGACGCCACAGTCGGGTGCCGGCGCGGGCCGGTCGGGTCGACCCGGCCCGCGCCGGGAGCCGTCAGCTGGTGATCAGGTCGAACTCCTCCCAGGCGCCGATCGCGGTCCGGTTGGCGATCAGCGCTGCCGCGCCGGCGTTCTCGGCCGTGACGTAGCGGCCGTTGGCGGCCGCGCGCAGGCTCACCGAGCCGTCCGCGTTGCGGATCAGCGCGAACGTCTCCCACCCGCCGACGGCGGTCCGGTTGGCGATCAGCGGTGCGGCGCCGGCGTTCTCCGCCGCGACCAGCCGGCCGTTGACCCGGGCCCGCAGGGCGATGTTGCCGTTGCCCAGGTCGATCCGCTCGAACTGCTCCTGGGTGCCGATCGCGGTGCGGTTGGCGATCAGCGCGGCGCTGCCGCCGTTCTCGGCCGTGACGTACCGGCCGTTCGCGTGCGCCCGCAGGCTGATCGAGGCCGGCGGTTGGGTGCCGGGCTCGAACTGGGTGACCCAGAACCGGGTCCGGTCCAGATAGGACGTTTCGGAAGCGGTGCCGGTCGTGCCGTACGCGCCGGAGTAGGTCAGGTAGCCTTGGCCGGCCGGCGGGTTCGCGCTGGTCGGCTCGATCTGGGAGCCCTCGTGCCACTCGTTGAACGAGGTGATCGAGACCCAGGTCGGCGGGCCACCGGTGCTGGCGCCCAGCGCGTTGGACCACTCCCGGTCGTAGGCGGCGCCGTTGTCCCGGTTCAGCGTCGGCGTGGTGTTGCCGGGTACGGCCCGGTCGTCCAGGTAGCCGGGCGCGATCGAGGGTGACCAGACCAGCCCGTTCGCCGCGCAGAACGCGCTGGCGCCGGCCCAGCCCGGCGCGGTCGCCCCGGCGATGCCGTCGTAGGTGTACATCCCGCCGAAGTGCGCGACCTTGGACGTGTCGGTGGTCTGCGCCAGCACGATGTTGCCGGCCCGCACCTGGTCCAGTGCGGTCCAGTCGGTGATCTGCAGGCTGTCGAAGACGTAGAAGGCCGGCCGGTTGCCGTGCGCGGTGTCCCGGTAGAACGCCGGGCTGCCGCCGTACCGGGCGTTGATGTAGTTGATGTCGGCCACTGTGGACGCCGCGGTGCGGCCACCGTACGGCTCCAGGTGCCAGGCCACCTTGAGGCCGTGCCGGTCGGCGGCGGCCAGGATCCCCGGCACCAGGCCGTCCTCATAGGACCCCTGGCCCCACCAGCTGGTCACCACCACGCCGACGCCGGCCTGGCTGATCCAGGCCATGTGCTGGTCCACTGTGGCCGCGTCGCCGGAGTCGTAGGCACCGCGCACCGGATAGTAGTTCGCGCCGATATCGAGTGGCGGGGTGTGCCCGCCCTGTGGCCAGTGCCGGTAGCTACCGGCCACGCTGGGGCTGCCGTACCAGGGGTAGTAGAAGATGTGCACGTTGCTGGAGACGGCCGCGATCGCCGGCGCGGCGCTGGGCGGCGCCGCGGCCTGGGCCGGGCCGGTCGCCAGCACGGCCCAGCCGGCCGCGAGCGGCAGCAGCGCCGCCACGGTGCCGCGGGCCCAGCGACTGATCGAGTGCATCGAGT
>Ga0307500_10000614_pt1 | contig 11513 bp, 13 predicted proteins | sample 14_S_MG_FD_201362 | JGI IMG/M metagenome (GOLD analysis project Ga0307500, IMG submission 201362) | Soil microbial communities from Populus trichocarpa stands in riparian zone in the Pacific Northwest, United States - 14_S | ecosystem: Environmental > Terrestrial > Soil > Riparian zone > Trees... | reverse complement strand
CATTCGGCGCCATGCGGCACGCCCTCCCTGTGACGGATGCACATTCCTACCAGTGGGCCGGCAGCTTGCGGAGCAGCACGATGCGCTTCGTTTCCACTGCGACATAGCCGCCCGCCGAAAGGTCGCTCAGGATGCGACTGACCATCTCGCGCGAGCCGCCGATGCGCGCGGCGATCTCGGCCTGCGTCAGGCGCTCGCGCACCACGCGCCGGCCGTCGTCCTCGACCGCCTGGTCTTCGAGGAACCGCACCAGCCGGCTATAGACATCCTTGAGCGCGAGGCTGCGCACCTGCTCGGTGAGCGAGCGCACCCTGCCGATGAGCTTGCGCACGAGGTCCCGCGCGAACTGCGGGTTGCCGGACAGCAGGGCGGCGGTGTCGCGCTGCGGAATCACGAAAAAGCGCGAGGGCTCGAGCGTCATGACCGAAGCCGCCCGCGCCTGGCCGTCGAGCACCAGCTCGCCGAAGAAGTCGCCGGCCCCGATGGTATTGACCACCACCTCCTTGCCGGTCTCGTCAGCCACGAAGACTTTCACGCGGCCCGACAGGACTACATAAAGCGAGTCGGTCGGGTCGCCTTCGCTCACCACTACGACGTTGCGTCCATGAGACCTGACCGCGCCGCCGGGGGCTAGGCCGCGCAGCGCTTGCTCGTCGAGATGGGCGAAGGGGGGTTGGTCGCCAAGCATGGCCGGGATTTTATGGATTAGCGCACAAAAGGCCAGTGTAACGCGGCGCAGACCGCGGCGGCGGTGGTCGCGATACTGGCCTCGCTACTCCAGATCAACCCACTAGACAGGAGACCGATATGCGTAACACCAAGATGGCTGCCGTCGCCGTAGCGATTCTGTGCCTGGGCATCATGTCCGTCGCGGCTTTCACGCCCCAGTCCCGCACGCCCGAAGCAGCCCCGCGCGCGGTGTCCTCCCCGGAGCCCGCCCTCGAGACCTTCTACGTCCCGGCGCAGCATGTCAATGCCGCCGCAGCCGTCGAGAAACCTGTCGAGGAGTACTACTGATCCTTCGTCACCAGGCCCGCGGCAGGGTGCGCGCGATCGTAATGCGGTCGCGCGCCACCTCGATGTAGCCGCCCGCGGTCAGCTCGCTCAGGATGCGGCTGATCATCTCGCGCGAGGCACCGACGCGATTCGCCATCTCCTGCTGCGTCGGCCGGTCCTCGATCACGAGCGCGCCATCGCGCTCGACGGCGAGCTCCAGCAGCATCCGCGCCACGCGGCCGTATACGTCCATGAGCGCCAGGCTCTTGATGTCGTGGGTGAGGCCGCGCACCCGCCGGATGAGCTTGCGGATGAGATGCAATGCGAACTCGGGGCTCGTCGCCAGGAAGGCCGCGAAATCCTCCTTGGGCACCACCAGGAACCGCGTCGGCTCGAGCGTCATGACCGAGGCCGAGCGCGGCCCGGCGTCGAGGACCATCTCGCCGAAGTATTCGCCGGCGCCGGCCTGGTTGAGGATCATCTCCTTGCCCTGGTCGTCGCTTACGTAAATCTTGACCCGGCCGGAAACGACGATGTAGAGCGAGTCGGTCTTGTCGCCCTCGCTGACGACCACGGTGTTCTTCGCGAAGGTGCGCACGATCGCGCGCTGGCACAGCGCCTTGAGCTCGGCCTCGCTCAGGACATCGTCGGGCGACGCGTCCTTCGAACCCGGTTTTGGCATCGGCCCTCCGCCTCAGCCATTTTGGTGGCAGCGGGCAGGCTGCGCAAGCGCGCCGCGGATTTCGTGAATAGTTGACAAGAATCGCGTGCAACGCGACGCGGACCGCAGCGTTGCTCGTCGGCACACTACCTCGAGGGTCAAACAAGGGAGCAGACATGCGGTGCATGGAACTGGAAGTCTCGAGATTTAGCCGCTTGGCGTTCGTGGCACTTGCGCTGCCCTGCTCGCTCGCCCGGGCCGACGTCGTCGCCGACTGGAACGCGATCGCCCTCGAGACCGTGACCTCGGTCGAGCAGAGCGCCGCGCAGGCGGCGTACGCGATGGCGACCGTGCATGTGGCCATGTTCGAGGTCATGAATTTCATCGAGGGCACCTATCCCCCGCGCTTCCTGGTGAAGCCGCCTGCGCCGCTCGGTCGCTCGGGAGAGGCGGCCGCGGCGGCGGCGGCCCACTATGTGCTGCGCGAGATGCATCCCGGCCGGGGCGCCGCGCTCGACGCCGCGCTGGAGCGTTCGCTCGCGCCGGTACGCGACGAGTTGGAGAAGTCCGCCGCCCGTACCTGGGGCAGACATCTGGGCGCCAACATCTACGCGATTCGGTCCTCGGACAAGGGCGAATCGCCGCCATCCCTGCCGTCCTCCCCGCCGTTCTCCATAGAGGCCCCGGGAGCGTCCGCCAGCCCGGCGGCGGCGCCCGACTCGGTGGCCAAGCTCGCGGCGATGAATGCGGCCGTGGCCGCGTTCATCGAGTCCAGGCGCCTCAAGCCGATCGACGCGGCGAAAGTCCATGCCGCCGCCTCGATGGCGGTCAGCGACGCCTTGATTACGGAGCACAACTCGCAGTTCTCGACAGCCAGGAGGCAACCATGAGTATCGGCAGATATGTCGTCATCATCGCGGCCAGCATGTCGGTGGGCGCGGTCCTGGGCGCGACGTTCGCGCCCCAGCACGAGAGCGGAGAAGCGGCGGCGCAGCGCACGAGCTCGGCGCCGGCGCCGACCCCGGCGCTCGAGACCTTTTACGTTCCGGCTCAGATCTTCAATCAGGCGACCAAGGTCGAGGACCAGCCCGACGCGTTCTGAACCGGGCCGGCTTGTTTCGCGGTCCTGCAACGAACCGAGGCGGCGGGCGGGACACGCCCGGAAGGCCCAAGCTGGTTTATGCTAGCGCGAGATGAGCGCCGCCACCCAGTACGTCGTGCGCGACGGCATTGCCGTCATCACGCTCGACAACCCGCCGGTGAACGGGCTCAGCAACGCGGTACGCACCGGCATCCTGCATCACCTGAAGGCAGCCGACGCCGATCCGGCGGTGAAGGCGGTCGTGATCACCGGCTCCAGCAAGGCCTTTTGCGGCGGCGCCGACATCCGCGAGTTCAACGCGCCGCGCCTGAAGCCCGATCTCCCCGAGGTCAACGAGCAGCAGGACGGGATGAAGAAGCCGCTGGTCGCCGCGATCGGCGGCTTCGCCCTCGGCGGCGGCCTCGAGCTCGCCCTCGCCTGCCATTATCGCGTCGCCGCGCCGAAGGCGCAGCTCGGGCTGCCCGAGGTGAAGCTCGGAATCCTTCCCGGCTCCGGCGGCACGCAACGGCTGCCGCGCGTGATTCCGATGGCCGAGGCGGTGAAGATGATGACCACCGGCAACCCGATCCCCTCGGAGAAGGCGAAGGAGCTCGGGCTGGTGGACGACATCGTTTCGGGCGACCTGGTCGAATCGGCCATCCAGTTCGCGAAGACCAAGGTTGGGAAGCCGCTGTCCCGCATCCGGGACGCAAAGGCGAAGCTGGAGGAAGACGCCGCGCCGTTCTTCGCGCGCGTGCGCGAGCAGGTGGCGAAGGAATCGAAGGGCTATCCGGCGCCGCTCCTCATCGTGGAATGCGCCGAGGCGGCGGTGAAGCGCCCGTTCGAGGAGGGCCGCCGGCTCGAGCGCGCGAACTTCGACAAGCTGGTGTCGGGATCCGAGTCCAAGGCGCTGCGCCACATGTTCTTCGCCGAGCGCCAGACGTCCAAGATTCCGGACGTGCCCGAGGACACGCCGGTGCGAGAAGTCAACAGCGCCGCCGTCGTCGGCGCCGGCACGATGGGCGGCGGCATCGCGATGAGCTTCGCCAACGCCGGGATTCCGGTCACGATCGTCGATGCGACGCCGGAGGCGCTGGAGCGGGGTCTCGGCAACATCAGGAAGAACTACTCGGCGACGGTGGCCAAGGGCAGGCTCGCGCAGGCCGACATGGACAAGCGCATGGGCCTCGTCCGCGGCTCCACCAGCCTCGGCGACGTGGCGAACGCCGACATCGTGATCGAGGCGGTGTTCGAGCGCATGGACGTGAAGCAGGAGCTGTTCCGCAAGCTCGACGCCATGGTGAAGAAGGGCGCGATCCTCGCGACCAACACTTCCACCCTGGACGTCGACCAGATCGCCGCCGCGACGAAGCGCGCGGGCGACGTGGTGGGCACGCATTTCTTCTCGCCCGCGAACGTGATGCGGCTGCTCGAGGTGGTGCGCGGAAGAGAGACCGCGAAGGACGTGCTCGCGACGACGATGAAGCTCGGCAAGCGCCTGAAGAAGCTGCCGGTGGTCTCCGGCGTGTGCGACGGCTTCATCGGCAACCGCATGCTCGAGAAGTACACGCAGCAGGCCTACTTCCTGCTCGACGAGGGCGCGAGCCCGCAGCAGGTGGACGGCGCGCTGCAGCGCTGGGGCATGGCGATGGGCCCGTTCACGATGTACGACATGGCCGGCAACGACATCGGCTGGGAGATCCGCAAGCGCCGCTACCGGGAGCGCCCGGACTTCGTGTACTCGCGCGTGGCCGATCGCGTCTGCGAGCGCGGCCGGTTCGGGCAGAAGACCGGCAAGGGCTTCTACCGCTACGAGGCCGGCAGCCGCACGCCAATCCCCGATCCTGAAGTTGATTTGTTGATTGAGGCATATCGCGTGGAGATCGGAGTCAAACCGCGGCAAATCTCCGACGAGGAAATCGTGCAGCGCTGCATGTACGCGCTCGCGAACGAGGGCGCGCGCATCCTGGAAGAAGGCATCGCGCTGCGCGCCTCCGACATCGACATGGTGTACCTCACCGGCTACGGCTTCCCGCCGTACCGCGGCGGGCCGATGTTCTACGCCGACAGCGTCGGGCTGCCGAAGGTGCTCGACGCGATGCGCGGATTCCAGAAGGGCTACCAGGGCGCGCAGTGGAAGCCCGCGCCCCTGCTCGTCAGATTGGCCGAGGCCGGCAAGCGGTTCAACGAATAGGAGGAGAGCAGATGACCGAAGCTGTCATTGTGTCCACGGCGCGCACGCCGCTTTGCAAGAGCTGGCGGGGCGCGCTCAACAACACCCACGGCGCCAAGATGGGCGGCCATGTGGTGCACGCCGCGCTCAACCGCGCGAAGGTCGACGCCGACGAGGTGGAGGACGTGATCATCGGCTGCGCCAACCCCGAGGGCGCGACCGGCTGGAACATCGCCCGCCAGATCGCGATCCGCGCCGGCTGCCCGGTCACGGTGCCGGGAATGACGGTGAACCGCTTCTGCTCCTCGGGTCTGCAGACGATCGCGCTCGCGGCGCAGCGCATCATCGCGGGCGAGGGCGAGGTCTACGTCGCGGGCGGCGTGGAGTCGATCTCGCTGGTGCAAAACGAGATGAACAAGCACCATTTCCAGGACGAGTGGCTGCACCGGCATCACTGCGAGATCTACTGGCCGATGCTGCAGACCGCCGAGTACGTGGCGCGTCGCTACGAGATCACGCGCGAGGACCAGGACCAGTACGGCGTGCAGAGCCAGCAGCGCGCGGCGAAGGCGCGCGCCGCGGGCAAGTTCAAGGACGAGATCGTGCCGATCACCACCAAGATGAAGGTGGTCGACAAGGCGACCGGCAAGGACTCGATCCACGAGGTGACCGCGTCCGAGGACGAGGGCATTCGCCCGGACACCACCTACGAGGGCGTGTCGCAGATCAAGCCGGCGATCGAGGGCGGGTGCATCGCCGCGGGTAACGCCAGCCAGTTCTCCGACGGCGCGTCGGCCGCCGTCGTCATGAGCGAGCGGGAAGCAAGCCGCAGGGGACTCACTCCCCTTGGCGTGTTCCGCGGCTTCGCGGTCGCCGGCTGCGACCCGCGCGAGATGGGCATCGGCCCGTTGTTCGCCGTGCCGAAGCTCCTCGAGCAGGCCGGCAAGGACGTCGGCGACATCGACCTGTGGGAGCTGAACGAAGCCTTCGCGGTCCAGGTGATCCACTGCCGCGACCGGATCGGCATCCCGAACGAGCGCCTCAACGTGAATGGCGGCGCCATCGCGCTCGGCCATCCCTATGGAATGAGCGGCGCGCGCCTAGTCGGCCATGCGCTGATCGAAGGCAAGCGCCGCAAGGCGAAGCTGGTGGTGGTGACGATGTGCATCGGCGGCGGCATGGGCGCGGCGGGGCTCTTCGAAGTCACCTAGCAGAAATTGCTCGTCCTGAGCAACGACGAGGTCGCGCGGCTCCTCGGCATCGAGGACTGTATGGCCGCGCTCGAGCCGATGTACCGCGACTACGCGAACGGGCAGGCGCTGCTCTCGCCGCGCGTGGACAACATCGCGCCGGCGACGCATCCGGGCGGCTACTACGGCTTCAAGCACATGGGCGGCACCTGGCCGGCGCGCAGCATCCAGGCGCTACGGATCAATTCCGACGTGGTGACGCACCCGCTCGTCGCCGGCAAGCCGCGCCGGGTCAAGCAGCCGCTCGCCCCGGGACGCGACGGCAAGGGCCGCTGGGTCGGCCTGGTGCTCCTCTTCAGCACCGAGACCGGCGCGCTGCTCGCGATGTTTCCGGACGGCGTGATGCAGCGCCTGCGCGTCGGCGCCGCGAGCGGGCTGGCGCTCAGGCACCTCGCGCGCGAGAACGCCTCGACGCTCGCGCTCATCGGCACCGGCTGGCAGGCCGGCGCCCAGCTCATGGCCGCGCGCGCCGTCCGGCGTTTCAAGGAAGTGCGCGTCTTCAGTCCCAGGGCGGAAAGCCGCACCGCGTTCGCCTCCGAGCACGAAAACGTGAAGACGGTGGACACCATCGAAGCCTGCGTCGAAGGCGCCGACGTGATCCTCGCTGCGACCTCCTCGATGGTGCGCGTGATCGAGCCGAAGTGGCTCAGGCCCGGCATGCACGTAGGCTGCATCAAGACGCAGGAGATCGACGCCGAGGTGCTCGGCCGCTGCGACCGCGTCTTCGTGCACACGCGCCAGCAGGCGAAGCAGATCAGCAACGTGATGCCCGGCACGCCGAACGCGAGGAAGGAGAGCGATACTGGGTGGTGGAAGGATCCGGCGCTCAGCTACCCCGATCTCGGCGATCTCCTCGCGGGCAAGGCGCCGGGGCGGCGTGAAGCCTCCGAGATCACCTGCTTCGCCAACAACGTCGGCACCGGGCTGCAGTTCGCCGCCGCCGGCGCCGCCGTGCTCGCCAGGGCGAGGGAGATGAAAATCGGCACCGAATTGCCGGACCACTGGTTCTCCGAAGATGTTCATCCCTGAAAAACTCCAAGACGAGATGCGCGAGTGGCGGCGCGACATCCACGCGCACCCGGAGCTCGGCTTCCAGGAGAAACGAACCTCCGAGCTGGTCGCGGCGCGGCTCGAGTCGTTCGGCATCGAGGTGCACCGCGGCATCGGACAAACCGGCGTGGTCGGCGTGCTGCGGAGCGGGACCTCGGAAAGAAGCCTCGGGCTGCGCGCGGACATGGACGCCTTGCCGATCCAGGAAGCGAACACCTTCGCGCACCGCTCGCGCCACGGCGGCGTGATGCACGCGTGCGGGCACGACGGCCACACCGCGATGCTGCTCGGCGCGGCGCAGCACCTCGCGCGCACGCGGCAGTTCGACGGCACGGTGCATTTCATCTTCCAGCCGGCCGAGGAAGGCATCGGCGGGGCGAAAGCGATGGTCGAGGACGGCCTGTTCCGCCGCTTTCCCTGCGAGGCGCTCTTCGGCATGCACAATCGCCCGGGCATGGCGCTCGGGCGCTTCGCCGTGCGCTCGGGGCCGATGATGGCGGGCGGCGCCTTCTTCGACATCGACGTCGCCGGCCGCGGCGCGCACGGCGCGCGTCCGGAATCGGGCATCGACCCGGTGCTGGCGGCCGCCCACATCGCGACCGCGATCCAGAGCATCGTCTCGAGGAACGTGCGTCCGGTCGAGACCGCGGTGGTGTCGGTGACGCAGATCCATGCCGGCGACGCCTACAACGTCATCCCCCAGAGCGCGCGCCTCTCCGGCACGGTCAGGGCGTTCTCGACCGAGGTGATGGAGCTGATCGGCCGCAACCTCGCGCGCATCGCGCAGGGCGTCGCCGCGGGCTTCGGCGCGAGCGCGAAGACCGATTTCCGACCCATCTTTCCGCCGCTCGTGAACGACGCCAGGGAGGCCGAGTTCGCCGCCGGCGTCTGCGTCGAGCTCGTCGGCCCGGACAAGGTGCGGCGCGACCCGCCGCTCATCATGGCCTCGGAAGACTTCTCGTACATGCTCGCCGAGGTGCCCGGCTGCTACGTCAACATCGGCAACGGCGACGGCGAAGGCGCCTGCGAGGTCCACAACCCGGGGTACGACTTCAACGACGCCGCGCTGCCCTACGGCGCCGCCTTTCTAGTCCGGGTCGTGGAAACCAAGCTCAAACCTCAAAACCGGTAGCCGACTCCGAGCGAGTAAAGATCCGCGTGGCCCTTGCCGGTGGCGTCGTTGCCAACGTCGTCGAAGCGATCCCAGCCGGCCTTGGCATACACGTTGCGGTTGAAGTCGTACATGACGCCGAGGCCGGCGAGCAGCCCGTCCTTCGAGTCGGACGCATCGAGGGCTCCGCCGGACTTGGTCTCGGTGTGAGCGATGCCGGCCTTGCCGTAGACCGAGAAGTTCTGTTGCAGCGGCAGGATGCCGACCGCGGAAAGCGAGAGCGCCTTCGGCTTCACGTCACCGTCGCCCGCCGCAGCCGAGCTGAAATGGAACTTGCCGAGGTCGGTATAGGCGCCTTCGACCGCGAAGTTGCGGTTGAGCCGGTAGCCGAGGTTGACGTCGAACGCCATGTCGCTCTTGTCGAACGAGTCGAGCGAGTCGGTGTTGATTCCGGAGACGTGGCTGCCGCCGACGTCGAGCCCGCCGTACCAGCCGGTTTCCTGCGCGTGCTGCGCGAGCGCGCCGGACGCGCCGAGCGCCAGCGTCGCTGCAACCAGGAGTCTCTTGAGCATGATCATCCCTTTCGATGGTGAGCTGGATTGCCCGGCGGGAAGCTTGGGCGGCGCGCGCGTAAAGCGCGGTCAGCCGAACGTAAATTCGCGTAAGCCCTTCAATGCAGGTGAAACAGAGCCAGCTTGTCGCGCTGCGCGGGCGTGAGGACCGCCGCCACCCGGCTCAGAGTTTCGGCGCGCATCAAGGCCAGCTCGGAGAGCGCCCCAGCCGCGGCATCGGCGAGGCTGCGCGCCTGCGCGCGGTCGAAGCCGGGCGAGAGCGCGGCCCGGCGCAGCGCCTCGTGCGCGCGGTGCACGAGCTTCATCTGCTCGCGCATCGCGTTCGCCTGCTCGTGGAAGATGCCGTACACCCGGTCGCGCTGCGCTTCACTCAGGTCGAAGGTGGGAATGCCGAAGGCGAAACTGCTCGCCAGCAAGAAGGCCTTGATGTGCTCACGCATGGATCGTCCCCTGATCGGCGGGCCAATTCGCCCTCCCGAGTTTCGTCCCGCGACATCCAAGGTGCGTAAGCGGGCGGTAAATCTGGGTAAAGAGGCGCTGCGCGAAGTAACCGCTTAGTATCATCGCGCCGTGACGGCGGTTCTCCTGGCGGACGACGACATCGAGCTCTCCGGCATGCTCGCGGAGTACCTCGAGCGCGAAGGCTTTGCCGTGACCGCGGTGCAAGACGGCGAGAGCGCCGCGCGCCTCGCGGCGGGCGGCGCCTACCAGATCGTGGTGCTCGACGTGATGATGCCGCGCATCGACGGGGTCGAGGCGCTGCGCCGCATCCGGCAGGCGAGCCGGGTGCCGGTCATCATGCTCACCGCCCGGGGCGACGACGTGGACCGCATCATCGGCCTCGAGCTCGGCGCCGACGACTACGTGGCCAAGCCCTGCACCCCGCGCGAGCTCGCGGCCCGGTTGCGCGCGATCCTGCGGCGCATGCAGCCGCACGCGGAGAACGGCGGGCCGCTCACGGTCAGCGGCCTCGCGCTGTGGCCGGAGAAGCGGCGCGTCGAATGGCAGGGCCGGCCGATCGAGCTCACCAGCATGGAGTTCAATCTGCTCGAGGTTCTCATGCGCAACGCCGGTCGCGTAGTGAGCAAGAAGGACCTTTCCGAGCAGGCGCTCGGACGGCCGCTCGCACGCTTCGAGCGCAGCGTGGACGTCCACCTGAGCAGCATCCGGCAGAAGCTCGGCGATGCGGCGAGCCTGATCCGGACCGTGCGCGGCCAGGGCTATCACCTCGCCCGGGAATAGGCGATGGGGCGCCTCTTCTGGAAGATTTTCTTCGCCTTCTGGCTCACGGCGCTCGCGGCCGCGGCGGCGACCGGAACCGCGGTATGGCTGCAGCACCACCCCCGCTCCGCGGCCGACGCCGAGCTCGCGCAGGGGCCTGCCGCGATGCTCGCCGGCGAGCTCGCCTCCGCGACGCTGCGGCACGGCGGCATCGAAGCGCTGCGCGAATGGCTGAAGGAAACGCACCGCGCGCAGGGGCCTTCGCTCTTTGTGGTCGATGCGCACGGGCGCGACCTGCTCGGCCGCCCCGTTCCGGTGCAAGCGCTCGCCCGCGCGCGCGAGCTCGCCGCCTCGGACGAAAGTCCGCGCGCCGCCCGCGAAGTCGCCGCGGCGGGCGGCGAGCGCTACGTGCTTTTCACGCCGCTCGAAGGCGAGCCGCGCCGGCCGCGTCGGCCACCGCCTCCGCCCCCGCCCTGGGAGCTCGCCATCATCGTCGGCATCGCGAGCTTCGCGGTCAGCGGGCTGCTCGCGTGGTACCTGGCCCGGCCGATCCGGGCGCTACGCTGGGCCTTCGGCGCGGCCGCCGAGGGACGCCTCGAGACGCGCGCGCGGCCGCTCATGCAGGGCCGCCGCGACGAGATCGCCGATCTCGGCGACGACTTCGACCGCATGGCGGAGCAGCTCCAGGGCCTCGTGGCGGCGCAGCGGCGGCTGCTGCACGATGTGTCCCACGAGCTGCGCTCGCCGCTCGCGCGGCTGCAGGCGGCGATCGGACTGGTGCGCCAGAACCCGGCCAAGCTCGAGGCCTCGCTCGAGCGCATCGAGCGTGAAGTGACGCGCCTGGACGAGCTGGTCGGCGAGGCGCTCACGCTCGCCCGGCTGGAAAGCGGCGCGCCCGAGGCGGCGGCCGAAACGGTCGACCTCGCCGACCTGGTGGCCGACGTCGCCGAGGACGCGCGCTTCGAGGCGCAGGCGACCAACCGGCAACTCGCCCTTCGATCGGTGGACAGGCTGCGCGTTCGCGGCCACAGCGAGCTCCTGCATCGCGCAGTCGAGAACGTGGTCCGAAACGCGGTCAAGTACACCGCCGCCAGCACCGAGGTGGAGCTCGATCTTCACATGGCCGGCGCCTGCGCGGTGCTCGTGGTGTCGGATCGCGGGCCCGGCATTCCGCCGGGCGAGCTCGAGCGGGTGTTCGAGCCCTTCTATCGCATCAGCGGCGACACCGTGAAGGGATTCGGGCTGGGCCTCGCCATCGCGCGGCGCGCCGTCATGGCGCACGGCGGCCACATCAGCGCGCACAACCGGGAGGGCGGCGGGCTCACCGTGAAGATCGAATTGCCTCTAGCTTCTTCGACGTAGGAAAAACAAGCAGAGGTTTTTTGTTTCTTACTTTTG
>Ga0307500_10000613_pt1 | contig 11514 bp, 8 predicted proteins | sample 14_S_MG_FD_201362 | JGI IMG/M metagenome (GOLD analysis project Ga0307500, IMG submission 201362) | Soil microbial communities from Populus trichocarpa stands in riparian zone in the Pacific Northwest, United States - 14_S | ecosystem: Environmental > Terrestrial > Soil > Riparian zone > Trees... | reverse complement strand
CGGGAAGTTCCCGTTCGCGGGCCCAGTGCCGTTCGCATTGCCTGGGAAAGCGCCGCCATTGCGCTGCCGGAACCCGCCGCCAGCGGGGCCGCCGCCGAACCCGCCGGCGACCGACGGCCCGGCCGACGGCAGCGCGCCGGTGTGCGTAGTGGACGCGGTCTGCAGCGAGTACGCCAGCGGCGCGGCCAGCACCGCGGCCAGACCGACGCCGGCCACCCCGATCGCCGCCTGGCGATTCAGCCACCGGGTGCCGATCACGCCGAGCGCGGCGATCACGCCGGTGAAGAGCACCAGCGTCCGCAGCCATGGGTGCCAGTCGGCGGAACGGTGCAGCAACACCGAGGCCCACACCGCGGTCCCGGCGATGAGCGCGGCCAGGATCACCCGGGCGACCACGTCCCGGCGGGCCCACAAGCCGACCGCGGCGGCACCGATCAGCGCGCCGATCGCAGGTGCCAGCGCGACCAGGTAGTACGAGTGGATGATGCCGCGCATGAAGCTGAAGGTGCCGGCGGTGATCAGCAGCCAGCCGCCCCAGATGATGTAGCCGGCGCGGCCGAGGTCGGTCCGGCGGCCCCGCCAGGTCAGCCAGAAGCCGACCAGGATGGCCGCCAGCGCGGCCGGCAGCAGCCAGCTCGCCTGACCGGCGAACTCGGCGCCGAACAGCCGGCTCCACCGGGGTGCGCCGCCGAACGCCGGCCCGGTGCCGTTGCCGAAGCCGACCGATCCGGTCTCGTTGCCGTTCAGCCGGCCCAGGCCGTTGTAGCCGAGCATCAGTTCGAGCACGCTGTTGCTGGGCGAACCGCCGATGTACGGCCGGGCCGAAGCTGGCACCAGCTCGACGATCGCCACCCACCACCCCGCCGAGACGATCAGCGCGACCAGGGCCAGCAACAGTTGCCCGATCCGCCGCCCCAGCTTCGGCGGCCCGGCGATCAGGTACGCCAGCCCGAAGGCGGGCACCACCAGCAGCGCCTGCAGCATCTTCGCCAGGAACCCGAAGCCGACGGCAGAGCCGGCGAGCAGCAGCCAGCTGGTCCGGCCGGTCTCGATGGCCCGGGTCACCGCGTAGGCGCCGGCAACAAGCAGCAGCACCAGCAGTGCGTCCGGGTTGTTGAACCGGAACATCAGCGTCGCCACCGGCGTGACCGCCAGCACCAACCCGGCGATCAGGCCCGCCACCGGCCCGGCCCAGCGCCGCACCGCGGCATAGAGCAGGGCTACGGCGGCGACGCCCTCCAGGGCCTGCGGCACCAGGATGCTCCACGAGTTCACGCCGAACACCCGCGCCGACAGTTCCATCACCCAGAGCGAAGCTGGGGTTTTGTCCACCGTGATGAAGTTGGACGAGTCGAACGAGCCGAAGAAGAACGCCTTCCAGCTGGACGCGCCGGCCTGAACGGCGGCGGAGTAGTACTCGTTCCCCCACCCCGACCGGCCCAAGCCGTACAGGTAGAGCACGGCGGTGCCGAGCAGCAGGCCGAACAGCGACGGCCGGATCCAGCGCGCGTCGGTCCGCGCCCCCCGGGCCAGCCGGGCCAGCCGGCCCGGCTGGGCAGGCTGCGGCGGCGACGCGATGACGTCGGGCCAGCCGACGTCCGGCGCGGTAACGGTCATGTCAGCTCTCCTGTGCGGTCGTGGTCAGGGTCAGGTGTGGACCAGGTAGGTCGGCGCCGTCCCGGCGCACCGGGCCGGGCGCCGGCCCTCGGGCCGAACGAAAGATCCAGCTGCGGAACAGCACGAACCGCAGCACGGTGGCGAGCAGGTTGGCGCCGACCAGGACGGCCAGCTCCGGCATCCGGCTCGCGCCCGGTGCCAGGCCATGCAGGCCGGCCAGCGCACCGCTGGTCAGCGCCAGCCCGAGCGCGAACACCAGCAGGCCGCGAATGTGGTCGGCCGCCGCCCGGGACCGGCCGCGCACGCCGAAGGTGAGCCGGCGGTTCGCCGCGGTGTTCGCGACCGCGGTGGTTACCAGGGCCAGCGCGTTCGCCGGCTGGGCGGCCAGGCCCATGTCCCGCAGGCCGAGGAACAACACCAGGTACGCCAGGGTGCTCGCCGCGCCGATCGCGGCGAACCGGACGAGTTGCCCGGGCAACCGCGGCGGCACGCCGGGCAGCTCGCCGGCCAGCTCCAGCCGGTGCCGGCGCAGCGCACCGACCGGGATCGCGCCCGCGGCCAGCCCGCGGCCGAGCCGGGCGATGCCGCGCAGGTCGGCGATCGCGGTAGCGATGATGTCGACCCGGGAGTCCGGGTCGTCCACCCAATCGACGGGGACCTCATGGATACGCATTCCGGCCGCCTCGGCCAGCACCAGCAGCTCGGTGTCGAAGAACCAGCCGGTGTCCTCGATCAGCGGCAGCAGCTCGGCGGCCCGGTCCGCGCGAATCGCCTTGAACCCGCACTGCGCGTCGGAGAACCGGGTGCCGAGCGTCGTCCGCAGGATCAGGTTGTAGCAGCGCGAGATCAGCTCCCGCTTCGGGCCACGGCTGACCCGGGCAGAGCGGCTCAGCCGGCTGCCGATGGCCACGTCGCTGTGCCCGGACAGCAGCGGCGCGACCAGCGGCAGCAACGCGGCCAGGTCGGTGGACAGGTCCACATCCATGTACGCGAGCACCCGCGCGTCGCTGGCCGACCAGACCGCGCGCAGGGCCCGCCCCCGGCCCTTCTCGGCCAGGTGCACCACCGCGACCCCGGGCAGCTCGGCGGCGAGTGCCTCGGCTATCTCCCTGGTCCGGTCGGTGCTGGCGTTGTCGGCGATGGTCAGCCGGTACGAGAACGGGAACCGTTCGCCCAGGTACTGATGCAGCCTGCGCACGCTTGGCGCCAGATCCTGCTCCTCGTTGTACACCGGGATCACGATCTCCACGTCTGGGCGGTCCCGGTGCGCCCCGACCGACCCCGGCAGCTGGCCGTCCCTCGTCTCGATCACGTTGCCCAGCGTCGGCATCGCTGCTGGGCCCCTGATGGGAGCAACCTGTGCGTCAGCCATGAAGGGCCGGGCACGCTGCCGGCCCGCGCACATCAACCGTTCGGTGGATGGCGGCCGGCCGGGCGGCGGATCCAGTCGATCAACCACGGACCGGCCTGATCATGGCTTGCCGGCCGATTCGGGGCACCGCGTCACACGCGAGGCTGAACTCGTAGATCCGGCAACCAGAAGTGAGTGGACATGGCTGTGATAGAGGTACGTGACCTCCGCAAACGGTACGGGCAGCGGCCGGCCCTGGACGGGGTGTCGTTCCAGGTCGAGGCCGGTGAGATCTTCGGCATCGTCGGGCCCAACGGCGCCGGCAAGACGACCGCGGTGGAGTGCCTGGCCGGGCTGCGCCAGCCCGACTCCGGCCAGATCCGCGTGCTCGGGCTGGACCCGCAGGTCGACCGGACGCAGATCCGGCAGCGGGTCGGCGTCCAGTTGCAGGAGACGCAGTTGGCCGACCAGATCAAGGTCTGGGAGGCGCTGGACATGTACGCGTCGTTCTACCCGAAGCCGCGGGACTGGCGGGAGCTGCTGGCCCAGTGGGGTCTTGCCGACCACCGCAACGCGAGGTTCAGCACCCTGTCCGGCGGGCAGAAGCAGCGCCTGTTCATCGCGCTGGCGCTCGTCGGCGACCCCGAGGTGGCCGTGCTGGACGAACTGACCACCGGGCTGGACCCACAGGCGCGGCGGGCCACCTGGGAGGTCGTCCGGCAGGTCCGGGCCAGCGGTGTCACGGTCGTGCTGGTCAGCCACTTCATGGACGAGGTGGAGCGGCTCTGTGACCGGGTCGCGGTATTCGACGGCGGCCGGATCGTCGCCACCGACACGCCGGCCGGGCTGGTCGCGACCACCGAGTCGGAGCAGCAGTTGCGGTTCCGGCCGATGGCACCGTTGGACGAGACGATGCTGGCCGGTCTGCCCGGGGTGCGCACGGTGGTCCGGGCCGGCGAGCAGGTCGTGATCACCGGGGTCGGCGAGTTCGCCGACGCGGTCACCGGCGCGCTGGCCCAGCAGCAGGTGCTGGTCGCCAATCTGCGGATCGACCAGCCGACCCTGGACGACGCCTACCTCGCCCTGACCGGCCACCCGGGCCGGGCCGACCTGCCGGCCGGCAGACCGGAGAACGAGCCCACCGAGCCCGGCGGCGAACCGGTCGCGCGGGTCGAGACGGAAGGCGTGAACCGATGACCGCGCTGGCCAAGATGACCCAGGTCGAGGCGAAGCTGTTCGTCCGGGACAGGATCTCCTTGCCGCTCACGATCGGGCTGCCGGTGGTGCTGCTGGTCGCGTTCGGGCTGATCCCCGGGTTCCGCGACCCGAGCCCGGACCTGTCCGGGCAGACCGGCACCGAGCTGATCGCGGCCATCGGCGTCGGGCTGACGCTGGCCATGCTCGGCTTGTCTGTGCTGCCGACCACGCTGTCGAACTACCGCGAACGGGGCATCCTGCGCCGGCTCGGCGCCAGCCCGGTGCACCCGCGCACGCTGCTGACCGCACAACTGCTGGTGTACGTGGCCGCGGCGGTGCTCTCCATCGTGCTGCTGCTCGCCGTCGGTACCCTCGCGCTCGACCTGCCGCTGCCGGATCAGCTGGCCGGTTTCGCGCTGTCCGTGCTGCTCGGCATCGCCGCCTTGTTCACCGTCGGGCTGCTCATCGCCGCGGTGGCCAGCAGCACCCGGACCGCAAACGCGATCAGCATGACGCTGTTCTTCCCCAGCCTGTTCCTCGCCGGGGTCTACGTGCCGCGCGAGGCGATGCCGTCCGTGCTGCGACACGTCAGCGACTTCACCCCGCTCGGCGCCGCGCTGCAGTCGGTCCGTGACTCCTGGAGCGGTCACCTGCCGAGCCTGCTGCACGTCGGCACAATGGCCGGGTACGCGGTGCTGGCCGGCGTCGCCGCAGCCAGGTACTTCCGCTGGGAGTGAGGGCGACCCGATGACCGAACCGGGGCAGGACAGCCGGCTGGACCGCTGGGAGCACGGCGAGAAGGCGGTGATCCGGTACGCGCCGTACGCCACGCTCACCTTCTCGATCGTGCTGACGCTCGCGTCGATCGGCCTCGGCTACGAGGGCGGTTGGGCCTCCCTCGGCCCGACGCTCGCGGTGGCGCTGCTCGCGGCCCTGTGGATCTGCTGGCTGGTGACCCTGCACCCCACCTGGATCGACGATCGACGAACCGGCGCGATCTTCTACGCCGGCCTGCTGGCGTTCGCCGCGGTGCTGGTGCTGCGGGCGCCCTGGTTCGGATTCTTCGCGTGGCTCGGCTACGTCTACGCCTACACCGCCCTGACCGGCCGGTGGCGGTTCGCCGGGATCGTGGCGACCGCGATGATCGCGGCGGCGGCACAGATCGGCGGCATCCTGCCGCGGTCGGTCGGCATCCTGATCGCCTGGCTCGCGCTGGTCCTGTTCAACTCGGCGCTGGCCGGCGCGTTCGCGATCATCGGCTGGCGCAACGACCAGCAGAAGGAGATCCGCAAGCAGATGGTCGCCGATCTGGCCGAGGCCAACCGGCAGCTGGCCGCGACCATGCGGGAGAACGCCGGCCTGCACGCCCAACTGGTGACCCAGGCGCGGGAGGCCGGAGTGCTGGACGAGCGGCAGCGGATGGCCCGGGAGATCCACGACACGCTGGCGCAGGGGCTGATCGGGATCGTCGCGCAGTTGGAGGCTGCCCAGCAGTCGGCCGGCCACCAGGCGCGCTGGGAGCGACACCTGGAAAGGGCGACCCGGCTGGCCCGCGACAGTCTCACCGACGCCCGCCGGTCGGTGCAGGCGCTGCGCCCGGAACCACTGGAATCGGCCCAGTTGTCCGACGCGCTGGCCGGAGTGGCTCAGCGGTGGTCATCGATCACCGAGGTCGCCGCGGACGTCGCCATCACCGGCACCGCCCGCCCGCTGCACCCCGAGGTAGAAGGGACACTGCTGCGCGCCGCGCAGGAGGCACTGTCCAATGTGGCCAAACACGCCAAGGCGTCCCGGGTCCACCTGACACTGTCCTACATGGAGGATCAGGTCACCCTGGACGTCCGGGACGACGGGGTCGGCTTCGATCCCGCCCTCCCCCCGGCCCCGGACACGGGCGGGGGGTTCGGCCTGACCGCGATGCGACAGCGGGTGCATCGCCTCGCCGGCCAGCTGGAGATCGAGTCCGAGCCCGGCGGCGGCACCGCCATCTCCGCGAGCCTCCCAGCCGTCCCCGCCACCCCACCTCCCCCCGCGCGCCCGGCACTGCCCGCACCGGCGGACGCCACGGCGCCACCCGAGCCGGCTACCACACCGCCGCAGGGCGGCCCCGGTAACACCCAGCGGCCGGAGGCAGCCGCGACCGACCGGACAGCCCCGGCCCGACCCCCGACCCCAGCCGAACCACGGACCCCAGCCGGACCTACCCCAACCGAACCCGCCCCAGCCGAGGCCGCCAACCCGACGGCCGTGACAGCCGTGACGACCACGGACCCGGCCACGCCGGCCCTCCCGGCCGCACGAGCCACCCCGGCCGAACCCGCCAGCCCGGCGGCCGCGGACCCGGCCATGCCGGCCGTCCCGGCCGCACGAGCCACCCCGGCCGAACCCGCCAGCCCGGCGGCCACGGCGAACGCGGACCCGGCGATGCCGGCCGCCGGCTCGGCGACCCGGCCGGGCACCACCGCAGGCGCCACCGCGAGCGCCACCGCGAGCAAGGTGGCGGCTGACACGGCTGTGGGTGCTCGCCGTGGGTGAGCCGATCCGGTTGCTGATCGTGGATGACCACCCGGTGGTCCGGGACGGGCTGCGCGGGATGTTCGCCGGGGTGGCGGACGTGCAGGTGGTCGGCGAGGCGGCCAACGGTGCCGAAGCGGTGGTGCAGGCCGAGCGGCTGCGCCCGGACGTCGTGCTGATGGACCTGCGGATGCCCGAGATGGACGGGGTGACCGCCATCCGCCGGCTGGCCGAGCGCGGTCTGCCGGCCCGGGTGCTGGTACTGACCACCTACGACACCGACCGCGACGTCCTCCCGGCGATCGAGGCCGGCGCCACCGGCTACCTGCTCAAGGACGCGCCGCGGGACGAGCTGTTCCGTGCGGTCCGGGCCGCCGCCCGAGGCGAGGCGGTGCTCTCCCCCGCGGTCGCCACCCGGCTACTCGGCCAGGTCCGCGAGCCGGCCCGGGAGCCGCTGAGCCAGCGCGAACTGGAGGTGCTCGGGCTTATCGCCCGCGGCGCCACCAACCGGGAGGCCGCCGGCAAGCTGTTCATCAGCGAGGCCACCGTCAAGACCCACCTTCTGCATGTCTACGCCAAGCTAGGAGTCAAGGACCGCGCCGCCGCCGTAGCCGTCGCGTTCGAACGCGGCCTGCTCACCTCCGGCAACCGGTAGCGCAGCGTGCCGGATGGCCTGCTCGGTGGTCAGTAGGTCATTCGTCCGACCAGCTCGCGGAGCTGACCCGCCAGGTCGGCGAGGTCGCTGACGGCGTGCCGGGTCTCGCTGACCCCGGCGGTGGTCGTCTCCGCGGCGGCCGCGACCGAGGTCACATTGCCGGCGATCTCGGCGACACCGAGGGAGGCTTCGCTCACGCTGCGGCTCATCTCGTTGGTGGTCGCGGTCTGCTCTTCGACCGCGCTGGCGATCGTCGTCTGGTAGGAGTTGATCTTGTCGACGACCTGGGCGATCTCGGCGATCGCGCCGACCGCGGCCACGGTGTCGGACTGGATCGCCTGGATCCGCTGGGAAATGTCCTCGGTGGCCTTGGCCGTCGCCTGAGCCAGGTCCTTCACCTCTCCGGCGACCACCGCGAAGCCCTTGCCGGCCTCGCCGGCCCGGGCCGCCTCGATGGTCGCGTTCAGGGCGAGCAGGTTGGTCTGCTCGGCGATCGAAGTGATCATCTTCAGCACGTTGTTGATCTCCGCGCTCGACGCGCCCAGCTTCGCCACCGTGGCGTTCGCGTGGCCGGCGACCTGCACCGCGTGGTCGCCCACCCGGGCCGCCTCGGTCGCGTTCTGCGCGATCTCCCGGATGGACGCGGTCATCTCCTCCGCGCCGGCCGCCACCGTCTGGACGTTCCGGCTGACCTCCTCGGCCGCCGCCGAGACCACACCGGACTGGGTCGCGGTCTCCTCCGCCGACGCGGCGATCGAGGCGGACACCTGGGACAGTTGGTCGCCGGACTTGGCCAGCGTGTCGGCGTTCCCGGCGACCGCGCCGACGATCTCGCGCAGCCGGCCGGTGGCCGTGTCCAGCGCCGCCGCCATCTGGCCGAGTTCGTCGCCGGATTCCACCTTGGCCGAGCGGGTGAGGTCGCCCTCGGCCAAGCCATCGACGACATGCAGCACGTTGCGGACAGCCCGCACGATGGACTTCGCAACCCACCGGGCCAGCCACAGTGCGAGCAACGCGCCGATGACCAGCACGACCAGCACGTCGCGCCGGGCGCTCGCGGCGGTGGCCCGGGCTTCCTGCACCTGCGCGTCGGCGGCCGCGCTCTCGGCCGTCTCCAGCGCCGACAGCGCCGCGTTGTACCGGACTGCCAACGGCTTCACCTTGCTGTCGCGCAGCGCCAGATAGCCGGTCAGGTCCTTGGCCTTGGCCAGCTGCAGCAGCGGGCCGCTGACGATGGTGGTGTAGTCCAGCCAGGCGGCCTTGAACTCCTGAACCTCGGCGGCCTCGCCGCCATTGCTGGCCACGTACGTGGCCATCGCGGTGTTCACGTCCTCGATGTCCTTCAGGTACGCGGTGTGCTCGACATCGCTACCGAGCAACGCCTCGGCAAGCGCATCGACGCGGGTCTGCAGCACCCCCCGGCGGACCGCCGAGAGCTGGGCGACCGGCACCAGCCCGTGCTCCTTCACTGCGGCGACCCGGTCATTGAGCGCGTTCAGGCGCGTGATGCACAGCACCCCGATCCCGGCGGCCAGTACGATCGCCACCAGCACCGCGCCGAGGATCTTGGTCTGCACGCCCCGGTCGCCGATGAGCCGCCGCCGGTGACCCTCCGCAGCCACGACATCTGTTCCGCCCATGCGCGCCCGCCTCCGTGTCCGGCGGACCTGGTCCGCTCACCGGACCTATCGGAAGGCGCGCGGCGTGGCTGACCTAACCCGCCACACCGACCCACCGGCCCGCCGTTTGATCCAGCCGACCAGACCCGGCCGGCCAGACCCGGGGAGCTACCCCGGCGCCGGCCGGCCGACGGGGAGCGTGAACGCTTTTCCGGGTCGGGACGGACAACCAGGTGTACGCCGTCTCCAACCCGGAAGGCCGCAGCTGATGCGAGATCACGCATGAACCGGGCCAGCCCAGAGCTCACCCCGGCCCCGGCCCAGCCGCCGGCCCCGGACGCTGTCACCGTCACCGTCACCGACGCCGGCATCATCGCGGCGTCCCGCGATGAACCGGAGCGGTTCGCGGAGTTGTTCGACCGGCACGCGGCCCGGATCCACCGGTACGTGGCGCGCCGGCTCGGCCGGGACGCCGCGGGCGACATCGTCGCGGAGACGTTCCTGGTCGCGTTCGGCAAGCGGGACCGGTATGACCCGGCCGTCGCCGGCGCCCGGCCCTGGCTGTTCGGAATCGCCACCAACCTGATCGGCCAGCACCGCCGGGACGAGGTCCGCCGGTACCGGCTCCAACTGGCGCTGCCGGCCGAGCCGGTCGAGGAGAGCCCGGCCGACCGGGTCGCGGCCGGGGTGAGCGCGCAGGCGGTCCGCCGGCCGCTGGCTGAGGCAGTCGGCGCGCTCTCCCCCGGCGACCGCGACGTGCTGCTGCTGATCGCCTGGGAGCAGTTCAGCTACGACGAGGTGGCCGCCGCGCTGGGCATCCCGGTCGGCACGGTCCGGTCGCGGCTGAACCGCGCCCGCAGCCGGGTCCGCGCCGCGCTCGGCGGCAGCGACCCCACCAGCCCGCACGATCTTCCCCTGGAGGAGCACTCCCGATGGATGACCTGACCCTGCTCACCGAACTGAACCGGGACGAACCACTGGCCGGCCCGGCCGAGCTCCGCCCGGCACGGGACCGCCTCCTCGCCGCCGCGGCCGCCGAACGCCCGCCCACCGGCCTCGCCAACCTCGCCAGCCAGCCCGCCGGCCTCGCCAACCCCTCCACCCGCATCGCCAACCCGTCCGCCCGCATCGCCAGCTCAGCCACCAGCCTCGCCAGCTCGGCCGACCCGCGGAGGCTCGCCGCCGGCACCGCCGGCACCACGACCGCCGGCAGCACGACCGCCGCGACCAGCCGCCGGCGGTGGCGGTTGACCGCGGCCGCCGGCGTGACGGTGAGCGTGGCGGCCGGGATCGCGGCGGTGCTGGTACTCGGGCCGACCGCGCCGATCGGCGGCAAGCCACCGGTGGCGCAAGCGGACGCCCGGGGGGTGCTGCACGCCGCGGCGGTTGCCGCGGTCCGCCAGCCGGACCTGCACCCACGCCCGAACCAGTTCATCTACCTGCGCACGGTCGACGCCGAGGCCGGGCAGCCGGCGCGGACCCGGCAGGTCTGGCTGTCGGTGGACGGCAGGCGGGACGGTCTGGTCGACGACCGGGGCGGCGACCGGTTCGTACTGCCCGGCTGCCCGAACGGCCGCCAGCCGGATCGGGACAAGCAGGACCGGGTGATCCCGGAGCAGTCGCACGAGTGCGTGGCGACCCCCGCCTACCGCACCGACCTGCCGACCACCGCGGATGCGATGCTGGCCTGGCTGCGACAGAACGCCGGCGGCAAGCCGGGTGACATCAACGCGCTCGGCAAGGGCATTCTCGACCTGGCCGGCGCCGCCTACCTGCCGCCGCGCTCGCTCGGCGCGCTGTTCGAGGCGGCCAGCCGGCTCGACGGCATGCAGGTGATCCCGGACGTGGCCGACGGCGCCGGCCGGCACGGCGTCGGGGTGGCCTGGCTGCGCGACGGCACCCGGATGACGCTGATCTTCGACCGGAACACGCACGCCTTCCTCGGCACCCGCTACACCTACAAGGAGTCGAGCAACGGGCCGGACCTCGCGTCCGGGACCGCCCTGACGAGGGTCGCCGTCGTCAACCGCCCCGGCCAGCAACCCTGACCAACCGGCCCGGGGGGCCCGGCTGGGCCGCTCCTGGGAGCCGGCCCCTCGCGGGCCAGGCCCTCGGGGGCCGGCTCGCCCGAACCGGCCCCTCACCAGCCAGGCCCACCCGAACCGGGCCCTCGCAAGCCAGGCCCGCCCGAGCCATGCCATCACGAGCCAGGCCCGCCCGAACCGGCCCATCACAAGCCAAGCCCTCACGAGCCGGCCCCTCACAAGCCAGGGCATCATGCGCCGGCCCTCGCGAGCCAGGCCCGGCCGAGCCGGGCCCTCGCAAGCCAAGCCCGCCCAAGCCAGCCCCGCCCAAGCCAGCCCCGACCTGTCGGGGCCGGCTCGCCGCGTCCACCGGCGGCAGATGATTCAGGTAAGAGCCGGCCACCGCCCGCGCTGATACCGATCGGGCCGGAATGGAGTACCCACCGCCGCGTCACCCCTGGATTGAGTAGTCGCCTGCTCAGGTACCCGGGCCGGAAGCTCGCTTTCCTGGTGCCAGGCCGCCGACCGGTGGCCGGA
>Ga0307500_10000609_pt1 | contig 11533 bp, 9 predicted proteins | sample 14_S_MG_FD_201362 | JGI IMG/M metagenome (GOLD analysis project Ga0307500, IMG submission 201362) | Soil microbial communities from Populus trichocarpa stands in riparian zone in the Pacific Northwest, United States - 14_S | ecosystem: Environmental > Terrestrial > Soil > Riparian zone > Trees... | reverse complement strand
CATCGCGCTGGCCAACGAGATCCCCGGGGCCGAACTGCTCCTGCTCGACGGCACCGGCCACCAGCCGCCCCCGTCCTCGACCTGGGACCGCGTCGTCCCGGCCATGCTCCGGCTCGCCGCACGGTAGCGCCCCGGCCCGGCGGCCATCTCTCCGGCGACCGTCCCGGCCATGTCGACAGTGGCCCGGTCGCGCACAGATCCGGGTTCAACCGGCCCGCCGGCGGCCGCGACCAGCGTCCCGTCCGGGCTGGCGGCGACGCTGGTGACGGGCCCGAGCGCCGGTCAGGGGGAGGCGGTGTGGGAGTCGCCGTCGCCGTCGCCGTGGCGGACCTGGCGTCGGTCCGAGCGGCCGGCGGCGAGGTACGCCTCGATCTCGCGGACGCCACGCGGCGCCTCCGCGGCCACGGTCGCGTCGATGCCGGCCGGGTCGAGCGGGTCGGGCGGGGCGGACGGCGCGGGGGCGGCGGCGCCGCGGTAGGCCGCGCCGGCGTACCCGAAGCCCCAGCAGGCCGCCGTGGCGGCCAGGGCGGCCAGGATGATCCAGCCCAGACGGGCCAGGAAATGCCGCAGCACGACCAGTTGTGACCGCGTCACCGCCCTCGCGGTGGCAAGGGCCGAACCGACGGAGGACACGGCGCACCTCCACGTCGAGGAACCCGGACGTGCGGCCCGCGGGCCGCGCCCGGCACCGTACGCCGGCTCACCTGGAGGAACAAGCACCGAGCGAGACCGACCCGTTACGAACCGGCGCCGCCGCCAGCCGCCACCTGCTGCCGCGTCAAAGCAACGTTGGCTACGTAATCCGGGCCGTCGCACGCCCGGCGACCGGCACGAGTACGACGTCGACGTTTCTGGGCGAGGCGCTAGCTCTCCAGGTAGCGCAGGACGGCGAGCACCCGGCGGTGGTCGATGTCGCTCGTGGGCAGGTCCAGCTTGCCGAAGATGCTGCTGATGTACTTCTCCACCGCGCTGTGGCTGACCCGCAGTTCGTCCACGATGCCGTTGTTGGACCGGCCCTCGGCCATCAGCCGCAGCACGTGCGACTCCCGCGGGGTCAGCCGGTCCAGCGGATCGTCGCGGCGGCGCACCAGCAGTTGGGCGACGACCTCCGGGTCGAGGGCGGTGCCGCCGGCGGCGACCCGGCGCAGGGCGTCGAGGAAGTCCGACACCTGGGCGACGCGGTCCTTGAGCAGGTAGCCGACTCCGGCGGTGCTCACCGACAGCAGGTCGTGGGCGTACCGCTCCTCCACGTACTGGGACAGCACCAGGACGGCGACGTCGGGGTGCTCGCGGCGCAGGACCAGCGCGGCCCGGATGCCCTCGTCGGTGTGGGTGGGCGGCATCCGGACGTCGACGACGGCGAGGTCGGGGTGGTGCTCGGCGACCGCCCGCAGCAGCCCCTCGGCGTCCGGCACCGCGGCGGCGACCTCGAAACCGCCGTCGGTGAGCAGCTTGGTCAGGCCGGCGCGCAGCAGCACCGAGTCCTCGGCGATCACGACTCGCATGGCAGCTCCGCGGTGATCGTCGTCGGTCCGCCGGCCGGGCTGCGGACGGTCAGTGTGCCGTCGACCGCGGCGGCCCGCTGGGCCAGCCCGCGCAGCCCGGTGCCGCCACCGGTCCCGGCCGGGCCGGTCGTCGCGCCGCCGACCCCGTCGTCGGTGACGACCACCCGCAGCCGGTCGGCGGCGCGGGTGACGGTGACCTCGGCGTGGCCGGCCCGGGCGTGCTTGGCGACGTTCGTGAGCGCCTCGGAGACCACGAAGTACGCGACCGCCTCGATGGTCGGCGAGCACCGGGCGGCGACGTCGACCCGCAGCTTCACCGGCAGCGGCGCCCGCGCGGCGATCCCGGACAGGGCCGCGTCCAGACCCCGGTCGTTGAGGACGGCCGGGTGCAGGCCGCGGACGAACTCGCGCAGCTCGGCGAGCGCCACCATCGCCTCCTCGTGCGCCTGCCGGATCGCGTCCGACGCCGGCCCGGGCGCGTCGCCCAGGCTGGCCCGGGCCATGCCCAGGTTCATGGCCAGCGAGACCAGCCGCTGCTGGGCGCCGTCGTGCAGGTCGCGCTCGATCCGGCGGCGCTCCGCGTCGGTCGCGGCCACGATCTCGGACCGGCTGCGGGACAGCGCGTCCACCTGCAGGGAGAGCAGGTCCGCGCGGCTGACGCCGAGCAGCGGCACGGCCACCCGCTGGTCCACCCGGGCCAGTGCGTGGGCCAGGAACGGGGCGACCGTCAGCAGGACCCCCGCCGGCACCGCGACGCCGAGGCCGGTCAGGACGGTCCGGGCGGGGGAGGAGCCGTCCGTCCGGTTGGCCAGCAGGAGTATGGCCAGGCCCACCGCCGACCAGCAGACCGCGACCAGCGCCGCGCCGATCCCGATGAACGGCGCCAGCAGGTGGTAGCCGAGCTGGCGCCAGCTGGCCGACGACCGCCACGGCAGCGCCGCCGGCCACGGCGCCGGCGGGATGTCGACCCCGAGCAGCCAGCGGAACCGCAGCCGCTGCAGGGCACCGAACACCGGCCCGCACAGCAGCACGACGACCGGACCCGCCACCGCGGTCGCCGCGTAGATCACGGCGAGGTACCAGCCGCCGGTCGGCCCGGTCACCAGGCTCCACACCGCCGCCCACCAGACCACGGCCACGGCGGCGATCACCAGGATCGCGGCGGCGCCGAACAGCAACCCGACCACCGCGTGCGCCGTGGGCCGCCAGCTGCTGATCGGCCACGGCGAGCTGCGCGCGGCCGGCAGTCCGGGAGCCATGCGGTGACCGTAGAGAACGGCGTCGGTGCCGGCTACCGGGAGTCCCACAGGTCAGGGGTGTGGAAATCCACACCCCGTGCGCCAGCCGGCCGCAGCGACCGCCCCGAACGACGCCGCCCCATCGACCACGATCGCGGTACCGACTCGACGCCCCACCTGCCGCCGCCGATCCGCGCCACCGCCGCCCGCCGCCCGGTAACGCCGTCGGCTCTCCGGTGATGGCATCGCTTCGCGGGGTGATGGGTTTGCTCGCCGGGTGAGGCCTGTCCGCCATCACCCGCGACCCCGAACCCGTCACCGGACGCCCGAACCTGTCACCCGAGACCCGCCCCCGTCGCTCGTGGCCTGGGCGCGGCTCGGGGCCTGGCGGGCGGCGCGACCTGCCCTGGTTCCGCGTGTGACGCCGTGCGCTGTCCGGTGACGGCGTCCGCCCGCGGGTGACGGGTTAGCTCGCCGGGTGGGGGCTGTCCGCCATCACCGGCGACCCCGAACCCGTCACCGGACGCCCGAACCTGTCACCCGAGACCCGCCCCCGTCGCTCGTGGCCTGGGCGCGGCTCGGGGCCTGGCGGGCGGCGCGACCTGCCCTGGTTCCGCGGTGACGCCGCGCGCTGTCCGGTGATGGCATCTGCCCCGCGGGTGACGGGTTTGCTCGCCGGGTGAGGCCTGTCCGCCATCACCCGCGACCCCCAACCCGTCACCGGACGCCCGAACCCGTCACCCGTGACCCCGAACCCGTGACCCGCGACCCGTCACCCGCGACCCGTCACCCGCGACCTGGCCCCGTCACCCGTGGCTTGGGTGTGCTCGCGGCTGGCTGCGGCGGGGTAGATAGTCGACCCTGCCGGGTCTAGTTCCCGTTGTCCGATTCCACTAGCGTACGGAGCATCGTCGGTACTCCGTTAGGGGGCCTACATGTTCGGCAGAAGCCTCTGGGTCCGGCTCGCCTTTTTCGCCGTCGCGACGCTCGTCCTGTCCGCCGGTATCGCCCGGATCGCCGGGGTCAACCAGGTGGCCAGTGCGGCGACCTGCGCGACGCGGAGCCTGCACGAGCCCTCCCCGGACGACGCGACGCACGACCACGTCACCGAGAACTGCTTCACCGCGGCGGAACTGGCGGCGTTGGACGACTCGGGTGCCACGCTGGCCGCCAACCAGGTCGCCGCGAGTGGCAACGTCCAACTGCTGGCGACCCTCCCGAAGGAGGGCGACTTCGCGCCCGCGGGTGCGCTGAACTCGGACCTCGCCTTCGCGCACGGCTTCGCCTTCGCCGGCAACTACAACGGTTTCGTCGTCTACGACGTCCGGCAGGCTGGCCACCCGCGCAAGGTCGCCCAGGTGTCGTGCCCCGGCTCGCAGAACGACATCTCCGTCTACGAGAACCTGCTGATCCTGTCCACCGACTCGTCCCGGAGCAATTCGGGCTGCGCCAGTACGACCCAGTCGGCGACGATCAAGGCGTCCTGGGAGGGCCTGAAGATCTTCGACATCAGCGACCCGCAGCACCCGGTCTACGTCACCTCGGTGGAGACCGACTGCGGCTCGCACACGCACACCACGATCCCCGATCCACGCCATCAGCGGGCGATCGTCTACGTCCAGTCGTACTCGCCGGGCGCGACCTTCCCGGACTGCCAGCCGCCGCACGACTACATCTCCGTCGTGGAGGTCAAGGCCGACGCTCCGGAGCAGGCCCGGGTGCTGGACAAGCCGCTGCTGTTCCCGGACGGCGGGTTCCCCGGCATCCCGGGCCAGACCTCGGCGACGTCGGGTTGCCACGACATCACCGCCTACCCGGCCAGGGGCCTCGCCGCCGGCGCGTGCATGGGCCAGGGCGTGCTGCTGGACATCCGCAACCCCGCCAGCCCGAAGGTGATCGACTCGGTGACCGACCCGAACTTCGCCTTCTGGCACTCGGCCACCTTCAACGACTCGGCGACCACCGTGGTGTTCACCGACGAGCTCGGCGGTGGCAGCGCCCCCACCTGCAACCCCACGATCGGGCCGAACAAGGGCGCGGACGCGATCTACCGGATCGTCGACACCGCGGCGGGCAAGCGGCTGCAGTTCGCCTCGTACTACAAGATCTCGCGCACCAACGCGAACACCGAGAACTGCGTCGCGCACAACGGCTCGCTGATCCCGGTCGAGGGCCGGGACCTCATGGTGCAGGCCTGGTACCAGGGTGGCATCTCGGTGATGGACTTCACCGACCCCGCCCGGCCCCAGGAGATCGGCTGGTTCGACCGCGGCCCGTTGAACGAGAAGGCGCTGTCGACCGCCGGCTCGTGGTCGGCCTACTGGTACAACGGGCTGATCTACTCCAACGAGATCCAGCGCGGTCTGGACGTCATCCAGCTCGTGGACCCGCGGGTCAGCTCGGCCACGCTCGTCCGGCAGGACGTCCTCAACGTGCAGACACAGACACCGCTGCCGCACTGACGCCCCCGCCGGCGGCGGCGCCGCCGGCGGGGTCCGTCCAGAGCAGAACTCCGCCCGGGTCAGGGGGTCGGGGCGGGGGAGGAGGTCGGGGGAGCCGCGACGAGGGTGACCGGGACCGGTGCGGAGGTGGTCACCGCGCCGCTGTTGTCGCGGGCGACGGCGGTCAGGACGTACGGGCCGGGGGTGGACGGGGCGAACCAGGCGCCGAAGTACGGGCTTGCCGTATCGACGCCGAGCGGGGTCGAGCCGACGAAGAAGCGGACCTCGGTGACCGTGCCGTCGGGGTCGCTGGCGGTGGCGATCAGGGCGATGTCGCCGCGGGCCGGCAGTGCGGTGCCGGGCCGCGGTGTGGTCAGCTCGACCGTGGGTGGCAGGTTGCCGCCGCTGCCCGGCACCGCACACGGCTGCCCGTTGAGCGCGAAGTTGGTCGGCACCGGGTTGGTGCCGGTGTGGGTGCCGACGAAACCCAGCTCCACGGTGCGGCCGGCCGGGATGACCGGGTTGTACGCCGCGTTGGTGACCCGGACCGCTCGACCGACCTGACCGAAGTCGCCGTTCCAGCCGTGCGCGACGGTCTGCCCGTCGGCCGGGAACGTCCAGGTCAGCGTCCAGCCGTTGATCTCAGGTCCGTCGTTGCCCAGGGTGATGCCGGCGGTGAAGCCGGCCGGCCACTCGGAGCGGACCTGGTAGTCGACGTGGCAGGCGGCGGCCGCCGAGGCCGGAGCCGGCAGCGCCACCAGGAAAGGCCCGGCGAGTAACACGCTGCCCAGCAGGATGATTCGGCGGGCGCGGAGGACTGGTCGCATGGCGGTGCCTTCCCGGGCGAAGGGGCTGCGTGGGTGCCCGCTCATGGGACCGCAAGCGCGCACGCCGCGGTGCCGCCGCCACTGCGCGTATTCATGCTACCGGTCAGACACACCCGGACCAGTCGCCCGGTTCGACCGGGTCGCCGCCGGCCAGGCCCGCCAACCGCCGGCCCGGCCGACCGCCAGCCAGGCCGGCCAACCGCCGGCGAGGCCAGGCCGACCGCCAGCCGGTCGCGGGCCGGGGGCAGAATCGGGGCATGTCTACTCCGGTCAACCTCACCGAAGCGCTGGCCTCGTTCGACGCCGTGTACAGCCCGCGGATCGTCGCCCGGGTGAACGACTACGACGTGCGGATCGCCCACACCGAGGGGGAGCACATCTGGCACGTGCACGAGCACACCGACGAGTTCTTCCTGGTCCTCGACGGGCAGTTCGACGTGGCGCTGCGGGGCCCGGACGGCGCCGAGCGCACGGTCACGCTGCGGGTCGGTGACACGTTCGTGGTGCCGAAGGGCACCGAGCACAAGCCGTCCTCACCGGGCGGGGCGATCCTGATGTTCGAGCCGACCGGGACACCGTCCACCGGCGACCGGCACGACGAGATCCCGTCCACTGTGGACAGCACGACCGGCCACGAGCTGCGGTGAACCGCTTCCACCGGCGCTACTGCGCCTCGCCCACCTGGGCCCGCCGGGTGGAGCGGGAGCTGCTGCCGTGGGCGCTGCGCGACGTACCGCTGGGGGACGACGTGTTGGAGATCGGCCCCGGGCTCGGCGTCACCACCCGGCTGCTGACCAGGCAGGCGCCGCGGCTGACCGCGCTGGAGGTGGACGAGCGGCTCGCGGCCGGGCTGCGCCGGCAGTACCCGGACCCGGCCGGCCCGGTCGCGATCGTCACCGGCGACGGCGCGTCGATGCCGCTGCCGGACGGCCGGTTCAGCGCGGCGGTGTGCTTCACGATGCTGCACCACGTCCCCTCGGCGGCCCAGCAGGACCGGCTGTTCGCCGAGGCGTACCGGGTGCTCCGCCCCGGTGGGGTCTTCGCCGGCTCGGACAGCCAGCTCAGCCTGCGGTTCCGGCTCTACCACCTGTTCGACACGATGGTCGTGGTCGACCCGGCCACGCTGCCGGCCCGGCTCGCCGCCGCCGGCTTCACCGACGTGGACGTGACGGTCCGGACCGCGCTGCGCTTTTGCGGCCACAAGCCCGCGGCCTGAGGCCGGGCCGCGGTACCGGGGAATTGACACATCGGCCCGCTCGCCCACAATTTCCGTGGGGCGAGTAGGGGGCGGGCGATGGGTGGGGTGACGAGTCGGGTCCTGGTGCCGTTCCGGGGCGAGGGCGCCGGGGTCGGCGAGCTGACCTGGGGCCAGCAGAGCGTCTGGCAGAACATGCAGCGCACCGGCGCGACGATGAACATCGGCGACACGACGGTGCTGCCGGCCGGCACCTCGATGGACGACATCGTGGCCACGCTGCGGTTCATCGTCGGTCGGCACCAGGCGCTGCGGACCCGGCTGCGCTTCGTCCCCGGCGGCCAGCCCCACCAGGTGGTCTCCGGGTCGGGCGAGGTGGCGCTGGAGGTCGTCGACGTACCGCCCGGCGGGGACGCCGACGCCGCCGCCGAACAGCTGCGCTGCCGGTACGAGGTCACCCCGTTCGACTATGCGGACGAGTGGCCGGTCCGGATGGGCGTGGTCCGCCGCGCCGGGGAGCTCACCCACGTCGTCGTGCTGTACTGCCACCTCGCGGTCGACGGCTTCGGCATCGACGCGCTCGTCCGCGACCTGGTTCATCTGGACCGGTCGACCGGCCGGGCCACCGCGCCGGTCGCCGGCCTGACGCCGCTGGAGCTGGCCGCGCGGCAGCGCACCAGGACGGCGTTGCGGCAGAGCGAGAAGTCCTTGCGGTACTGGGAGAACCTGCTGCGGGCCATCCCGGTGCAGCGGCTGGGTACCTCCGCCGACCCGCGGCAGCCGCGGTTCTGGAACCTCACCTTCCGGTCGCCGGCGATGCGGCTGGCCATGCAGGCGATCGCCCACCGCACCCGCTGCGGGGTCGGCTACGTGCTGCTGGCCGCGTACTCGGTCGCGCTGGCCCGGCGCACCGGCCGCAGCCCGAGCGTGGCGCAGTTGCTGGTGAACAACCGGTTCCGGCCCGGCTGCGCCGACTCGGCCAGCCAGCTCGCCCAGCTGAGCCTCTGCGTGATCGACGTGGCGGACGTGACCTTCGACGAGGCGGTGGCGCGGACCTGGACGGCGGCGACCAACGCCTACCTGCACGGGTACTTCGACACGCTGGCGTTCTACGACCTGCTGGCCGGGATCGGCCGGGAGCGCGGCGAGATCGAGATAGCGTGCATCGTCAACGACCGCCGTGACCAGCGCGGCGCCCAGCCGCTCGGCCCACCGCCGACCCGGGAGCAGTTGCGGGCCGCGCTGCCGCTGACCACGTCCTGGTGGGCGCGGAAGATGGACACCTTCGACGCCACCCTCAACGTTACGGTCGACTCGGTGCCGGGCGCGGTCGAGCTGTCGGTCTGCGCCGACACCGGCCGCCTCGGCCCGGCCGAGATCGAGGGGCTCGCCGTGGAGATGGAGGCGGTCACGGTCGAGGCGGCGTTCGACGCCGCCGTCCCGACCGGTGTCCGCGCCGCGGCCGGAGCAACTAGCGCCTGACCCGCAGGGTGAGGGTCGCCGGGCGGAGCCCGGGCGCTCTCGCGGTCAGGGTCAGGCTGCCCGGCCTACTTGCCGGCCGCAGGATGGCGAGTGCCAGCCCGTGCCAGGTGTAGCGGCGCGGCTGCCGGAAGCTGTCGACGTTGTGCGGGTTGCCGTTGCCGACGGCGGCGATCCCGCCGGCGCCGCTGACCTCGAACGTCACCTGGACCACCGCGTCGGGGACGACGTGGCCGTGCCGGTCGGTCACCTCGGCGAGCACGTGCGCGAGGTCGTCCCGGCCGGTGGTGAGGCCCGCGACGTCGGAGCGGAGCCGCAGCGCGGCGGGCGGGCCCACGGTCCGGAGTGTCCGCCGGCCGATCTCCCTGCCGTTCCGGCTGGCGATCGCGGTCAGCTGGCCCGCCGCGTACGGCACGGTGAAGGTGGCCATGGCCCGCTCCGGAGCCGTCGGCGCGCCGCCCGGGAACTCGGCGCCGTTGAGCAGCAGCCGCGCGCTGTCGCCCGGCGTGTAGACGTGCACGACCATCGGGTGGGCCGGCTCGACGTCCCAGGTCCAGCTCTCCAGCTCGTCGAAGTACCCCCACCACACCGCGTACTGCTCCAGCCCCGGCGGCGTCGGCCGCGCCACCAGCAGCTCCACCGGGCTGCGCCCGGCCACCGCGGCCCGCCAGTGGTTCTGCGGCTTGCGCTGCCCGATCAGGTCGAGGTCCCCGCAGTTCGCCTGGAAGTACGGGTAGGGGTAGCCGAAGCCGCCCCAGCCGTGGTGCAGCGTCCGGGACAGCGACCACCCGGGCATGACGCTCTGGTCGCCGATCGCCGCGGCCGTGCCCGCCGGCGGGATCGGCGTCTTGCCGATCCCGGCCTCGCCCAGGTAGTCCTGCGCGGCCCAGACCCAGGTGCCGGTGGCCCAGACGTTGTCCCGGGCGAACGTGATGTCCTGGTGGATCGTCGCCGGGAAGGTCTCGCCGTGCTGCATCGCCTTCTCCGGGTGGGCCGCGTGCATCTGGGCGTAGCCCTTGCCGTTCGCGTTGTAGTGCACGTCGCCGATGTCCACGTACTGCCAGGACGGGTCGTCGGGGGAGAAGGTGGAACCGCCGCCCAGGGTGATCGGCCGGGTCGGGTCGAGGGAGCGCAGCCGCGCCGCCAGCTCCGCGCCGCGCCGCCCGCCGGTGTTGTCGGTGATCTCGTTGCCCAGCGACCAGGTCACCACGCTGGGGTGGTTGCGGTCGCGCAGCACGAAGCCGGTCAGGTCGCGCTCCCACCATTCGGCGAAGAACCGGGAGTAGTCCTGCGGGTTCTTGCCGGTGTCCCACACGTCGAAGACCTCGTCCAGGACCAGCATGCCGAGCCGGTCGCAGGCGTCGAGCAGGGCCGGCGCGTGCGGGTTGTGCGCGGTCCGCAGCGCGTTGAAGCCGGCCGCCTTGAGTAGCTCGACCCGCCGCTCCTCGGAGCGGCCGAGTGACACGGCGCCCATCGGGCCGTGGTCGTGGTGCACGTTCCCGCCGATGATCTCGACCGGCTCGCCGTTGAGCAGGAAGCCGACCGCACCGTTCCAGACCAGCGAACGGATCCCGAACGTGGTGGTGACCGTGTCCACGACCCGGCCGTGCACCAGCACGTCGGTGCGCGCGGTGTAGAGGCTCGGCGAGTCCATCGACCACAGCGCGGCCCGCCGGATCGGGATGTCCAGTGTGGACACCGTCGTCGCACCGGCGGTCAGGGTCTGCGCGGGTGCCGATTCGGTGGCCACCACGTGCCCGTGCGGGTCGAGCACGGTGACCCGCACCGCCGCGGACGCCGGCTGCCCGCCGAGGTTGCCGACCGACACCTCCACCCGCGCGAGCGAGCGCTGCCGGTCGGCGACCGGCGTGGTCACGTAGACGCCCCAGAGCGGGACCCGGACCGGCCCGGTGATCGTCAGCCAGGTGTGCCGGTAGATCCCCGAGCCGGCGTACCAGCGGCTGTTCCGGCCGCTGTTGTCGACCCGCACCGCCAGCACGTTCTCCCCGGCCCGGTTCAGGTGCGGGGTCAGGTCGAACGCGAACGACGTGTAGCCGTACGGATGGAAGCCGAGGTGGACGCCGTTGAGCCAGCAGTCCGCGTTCTGGTAGACGCCGTCGAACCGCAGCTCCACCTGCGACTGCGCGGCGGCGGATGCCGGCAGCCGGAACTGCTTGCGGTACCAGCCGATCCCACCGACCATGTACGCGGTGGAGCCGCCGTTCTCGCTGTGCTGCGGGTCGAACGGGCCGATCAGCTGCGGCGGCACCGGCTCGGTCGGCGGCACCTGGGTGACGAGCAGGGACGGGTCGCTGGTCGCGCCGCCGTCGGTGGACGTGGCGCCGGGCAGATCCTCGATGGTCCAGTCGTGCGGGAGGTCGAGCGCCCGCCAGGAGCCGTCATCGAAGGACGGCGCCTCCGCGCCGCTGACCTCACCGCGGTTGAACCGCCAGCCGTCGTCGAAGGAGCGCTCGCGCGCCGACGCCGCCAGCGCGCCCGGGTCGGCGGCGGCCGCCTGGTCCAGGTCGAGGGCGAGGAAGCCGGCGGCCGCGGCCCCGAGTTGCAGTGCCTGACGCCGGGTCACGCCGGCCGGCGAACCGGGCTCGTCCTGCGGCGCGTCATGGACAGGATCAGGCATAGCGGGATCCTCCGGTCAACGCTCGCCGTCCGCCGACGGCTCGAACTGGGCAGCGGGGCACGATCACGTCGAACAGATTGTGAACGCTAACATAGTCTTCGCAATCGAAACAGATCGGCCGATACCGCGAATTGTTTCGTCAGCTGGGCCGGGTCGGCCCGGTGCGGCGGTGGGTGTGCCGCACCGGGCCGCCGGTCACGCCTGCCGGTG
>Ga0307500_10000608_pt1 | contig 11542 bp, 9 predicted proteins | sample 14_S_MG_FD_201362 | JGI IMG/M metagenome (GOLD analysis project Ga0307500, IMG submission 201362) | Soil microbial communities from Populus trichocarpa stands in riparian zone in the Pacific Northwest, United States - 14_S | ecosystem: Environmental > Terrestrial > Soil > Riparian zone > Trees... | reverse complement strand
TCGGCGAACGGCTGAGCCCACCCAAGCCTGGCACCATTACACCTTCGCGGGTACCGTTACACCCGTGGCGTTGAACATCAAGGACGCTGAGACCGAGCAGTTGGCTGCCGAAGTGGCCGCGTTGGCCGCGGAGACCAAGACCGGTGCGATCCGGGCCGCGTTGCTGGAACGCAAGCAGCGGCTGACCGCACAGTCCGGTCGGCAGGGGCGGTCCAGCCGGTTGCGCCGATTCCTGATCGAGGAGGCGTGGCCACAGATCCCGGCGGACGCGCTCGGCGGTGCGCCGTCCAAAGTGGAGCGGGAAGAGATCCTCGGCTACGGGCCGGACGGCGTGTGATCGTCGACAGTTCAGCCGTCGTGGCGATCCTGCTGCGCCAGGCCGGGTACGAGCCGTTGCTGGATCGGCTGGCCGCGGCGTCGACGGCCGGCATCGGGACGCCGACGCTGGTCGAGGCCGGAATCGTGCTGGTCGCCCGGATCGGGATCCCGGGCAAGACGCTGCTCGCCCGGTTCATCGACGAGGCGGGCCTCACGGTCGTCCCGTTCACCGCGGAGCACTGGCCGGTGGCGGTCGGCGCGTACGTCCGCTATGGCAAGGGGCGGCACCCGGCCGCGTTGAACTTTGGCGACTGCCTTACCTACGCGGTGTGCCGGGAGGCCGAGCAGCCGCTGTTGTGCATCGGGGACGACTTTCCCCGGACCGACCTGGAGTTGGTGGGGTGACGGTGGCGGCGCTCCCGGCGGGAGCGCCGCCACCGCGACCGGCTGATCAGTGGTGGTCGGGGACGCAGCGGTGGGCCAGGCGGGTCTGCGTGACGCCGCCGCCGGCCAGCACGCTGTAGGTCTGGGCGTCGCCGACGGCCCAGACGTCGGCGGGGCCGGTGCCACCGATGCCGCGGTAGGAGTCGCCGAAGGAGGGTTCGCCGGCGATCGCCGACGTGCTCCACGCCGTCCCGTCCCAGTGCTGCACGCCGGCGAAACCGGTGGTGTAGACGTCGTCCCGGCCGAAGGCGCGGACCGAGATCAGGCTGCTGGTGACGCCCGGCTGGCCGGGGCCGGGCGCCTGACTCCAGGAGCGGCCGTCCCAGTGCAGCACGAGGCTGACCGAGAACGGGGCTGACGCGGCCCGCCGGCTGCCGACGGCCCAGACGTCGGTGGGGGTGCGGGCGCTGACCCCGGTCAGCACGGCGAGCCGGTCGCCGGTGTCCGGGTTCGGCACGATCGTCCACACGCGACCATCCCAGTGCTCGGTGATCGGCCGCTCGCTGCCGTCCGGAGCGAAGTACCGACCGACCGCCCAGATGTCGCGTGTGGACGTTCCGGCGACCGAGTAGAAGATGCTGTTGGTCAGCGCGGCCGCCGGCTGCGGGACGATCAGCCAGCGGTGCCCGTCCCAGTGCTCGATCAGGGCGTGCAGCGTGCTGCCGTCGCTGCTGGTGCCGACCAGCCAGGCGTCGGACGGGCTGAACGCGAGCACCGACTTGGCCACGCCGCCGTCGAACCGCGCGTCCGGCTGCTGCTGGATCGGCGTGAGGATCCAGCGGTGCCCGTTCCAGTGCTTGACCACCGGGTGGTACGGGAACTGCTGCTTGCTGGCGGCGTCGTCGAGCAGCACCTCCTCGTTCATCAGGTAGTTGCCGACCAGCCAGCCGTCGTTGGGCGAGTCGAACGACATCATGTCCAGGCCGTTGTTCAGCTCCACCGTGTCCATGGCGGTGCCGATCCGCGGGTGGTCCACTTCGGACACCGTGTGGCCGTCGTAGTGCTGCAGTTGCAGGTAGAAACCGGCGAACAGCGGGTTGGCGCCCAGCGCGGCGAACCACACGTCGTTCTTCGAGACCGTCCCGACGCCGCTGCCGATGCCCTGCGCCTCCGGCGGGTCGACCAGCGGGTACGGGGCCGAGACCTGGTTCCAGCTGCCGGTGCAGGTCTGCGGGCTGCCCGGCACCAGCGGGTCCACCGCGGGGGCGGCGGCGCCGGATGGGGTGGCCTGGGCCGGGCCGGTCCCGCCGGCCAGGCCGAGCAGCGCCGCCGCGAGCGTCGCGCTGACTGCCAGCTTCGGGCGCATCAGAAGCCTCCCGTGCCGTTCGGGGTGCCGAGACCGGTGGGGCCGTCATAGCCCCGCACCGACCGGCAGAGGTAGTTGCCGCAGTAGCCGTTGATCCAGCCCTGGACGTCGAACAGGCCGGACGGGTGGCGGTAGGGGTAGCTGGCCGGAACGCCGCTGCCGGCGTTCCCGGCCAGCGCGAACACCGCGGCCACGATCGGCGCGGCCGCGCTGGTGCCGCCGGACACCACCCAGCCGCCGAAGCCGCCGAACGTGTCGTAGAGGGCGACACCGCTGACCGGGTCGGCCACCGCCGCCACGTCCGCGACCGTCCGCATCGAACAGAGCTTGTCGTGCTGCCAGGCCGGCTTCGGGACGTACGCCGAGCAGCCGGAGCCGGCGCCGTCCCAGGCCCGCTCGGACCAGCCGCGCGAGTTGCCGGCCCGGGCCAGCGTGGTGCCGCCGACCGCGGTCACGTACCGGGACGCGGCCGGGTACTGCACGCCGTAGGCCGAATCCCCGGACGAGGCGACCACCGCCACCCCGGGCTGGTTGTAGAACGCCTCGTAGCGGTCCACGCCGGAGAACTCGACCGCCCCGTAGCTGTTGGAGATCTCGGTGGCGCCGAGCTTGGCCGCCTCGGCCACCGCGGCGGACATCGCGTCCAGGCCGTTGTCGTCGGACTCGACCAGCAGCAGCTTGCAGTCCGGGCAGACCGCGGAGACCATGTCCAGGTCCAGCGCGATCTCCAGGGCCCAGCCGGAGTCCGGCGGCGGGTACTGGCTGCCGCCGCGCTGGTCGACCTTGCGGAAGCAGCCGTTCTCGGTGGTGCACGGCGGCAGCCCGAACTGGGCCCGGTAGACGGCGAGGTCGGCCTCCGCGTTCGGGTTGTCGAACGCGTCCACAATGGCCACCGTGTGCGTGCCGCCGCCGTGCAGCGGGGTCTTGTACGCCGAGCGCAGGTCGGCCGGGCCGTAGCCGCGCGGCGCCGGCGTGGCCAGCGGGGTGCCGTCCGCGGTCGCCTGCACGACGGCCAGGCAGCGGGCCAGCGGGCCGGGCCCGGTGCTGGTCCCGCAGGCGGGTACCAGCCGGACCGCGGCCGGTACGGCCGCCGCGGCCGGGGCCGGCCCCTGGGCGCTGGCGGTGAGCGGGCCCGCGGCGGCCACCCCACCGGCCGCCATGGCGGCGAGCACCGCCGCCAGCACCGCGCGCGAGCGCAGCGTCGGCATCGCGCGGGAGCGCAGCATGGGCCTGGTGCGGGAGCGCAGCATCGGCGTCCTCCTCTCGGTCATCGGGTCACCAGCTGGTAGGCGCGCAGGACGGTCTGGTCCACCGTGTTGCCGTCGGCGTCGGCGGCGTGCACCCGGACCGCGACGTAGCCGTTGGAGTCGGCCAGCGCCGGGTACCGGACGTTCGCGGTGAACCGGCCGCCGCCCGCGGCCCGCACCGGGGCGGCCGTCCACGTCGCACCGTCGTCATAGGACAGTTGCAGGCTGGCCTTGAGCCCGCGCGCCGCGGCCATGTGCTCCTGCCGGCTGACCGTGACCGTGATCGGGGCGGTGCCGCCGGCCGCCACGGTGTTGTCCGGTGCCAGCGGCAGGTCGTAGCCGACGAACAGCAGCGGCAGCATGCCGCAGGTCACCGTCGTGTCGGGTAGGCAGTCCACATAGGACGGTGGGCGATCCGGCCGGCTGGCCGGGTTGGACGAGAACGTCCAGGACGTGTGCACGTCGGTGGACAGCGGCCAGTCGGCCCGGGTCCTGGTGAGATCCCAGTCGAGCCGGTAGTTCGCCGCCGTCGGCAGCAACGGGAACATCGCGTACGGCAGCAGCGTGGTCATCGCCAGCGTGCCGTTCTGGTAGAAGCGGGTGGTGCTTCTGGTCGTGCTGGAGTCGACCTCCTGCATGTCGATGTGCCCGGGCTGGGCGTCGCCGAAGGGCATGATCCGCAGCGCGAGGTTGTCGTCCTGCCGGCAGGCGGCGCAGCCGTAGGTGTGGAACGCCAGCGGGCCGGCCGGTGAGTTGACCAGCCCCGGCGCCCGCGGCAGCGGGATGCTCTCCCGCTGCACGGTCGGCACCAGCGGCCCGGCGAACCAGTCGTCGCGGATCCGCTTGCTGGCCGGCAGGTGCCGCCACGAGTCCAGGTAGAACTGGCAGGCGGGGGTCTGCACGATCTGGTACCAGACCGAGGACGCGGGGCTGTAGAGGTAGTCGGTACGGGTGGTCGCGCCGGGCAGCGGGACGAAGTAGCCGGTGGAGTACGACGACCACGGTTCGGTCACGCTGAAGCCCTGGGACATCTCGCAGGTCGGCGCCGTCGCCGAGGCGGGCCAGTGGTAGGTCTCGTCGGCCGTGGTCAGCGCGGCCGTCGGCACGTCGTACGCCACCGATGCGGGTATGCCGTGCTCGTCCGGGAAGTCCAGCAGGTAGTGCGACCCGGCCGGGTCGAACGTCGGGCCGGCCGAGGCGATGATGTACGCCTGGAAGCCGAATGATCCATTGTGGACGGGCCGGGTCGGGGCCGCGGACAGCGGGGAGTCGGCGTTGCCGACCGCCGCGAGGACGAAGGCGAGTTGGCTACCGAAGAAGAAGTCGCCGCCGGTGGCCGAGCGCCGGTCGAACGCCAGCGAGATCAGCCCCGGCGCGGTGGGCTTGCCGCCGACCGCGGCGGTGATCGGGTTCGCGGTCCGCGCGTCGAGGGTGAGCGTGGTGTTGCCGCGGATCGACCGGTCCGGCTCGGCGACGAACGCGGCGTCGTAGTTGACCCCGTCTTCGTGGAACCGCACCACGTTCGCGGCCACCAGGTAGTTGCCTTCCGGCACGCTGAACGAGGCGGTGCCCTGCACGACCGTGATGCTGAAGAACCGGCGCAGATCGTCGACGTTCTGCACGAACACGATCGCGATCGACGGCGCGCCGGTGCGGTCCACGGTGTTCACGGTCAGCGTCCGCTGGGCCAGGCCGGCGCCGGCGCCGGGCCGGCTGCCGTGGGTGGTGGGCGGGCCGGCGACCCCGGCCGCCGCCGGGCCGAGGCCGAGGTGCCGCACGCCCGGCAGCCCTCGACCCGCGGACCTCGCGCCGGGCCGGTTGGCCGCCCCGAGCGCGGTGCCGAGCCGCCACGCCTGGGCCTTGTTCAGCGTTGCCGGCCGCTCCGCGCCGGCACCGCCGGCCACGCTCAACCCGGGCACGGCCGGCGGACCGGCCGCCGGGTCGAGGGTGGCCACCAGCGGCAGGCTGCCGGCGGCCGGGTCGGCCAACCCGGCCCGGGCCAGATAGCTGACGTCGAACAGGTTCACGTCCAGTGTCGAGCCGATCGACCGCAGCGCGCTGCCGGGCACCACGTACCGGTCACCGTCCACAGCGAACTGTTCGAATTGGACAGTTCCGCTGCCCGGATGGTCCTTGTCCGGCGGCAGCGGCACGACGTTCTGCCGCCCGCCGGGCAGCGTCGTCAGCCGCACCCGGTCGCCGGTCAGCAGCGTGATGTCCGACACCGCGCGCTGCGCGACCGGGGCGCCCGGCGTGCCGGGCCGGGCCGGTCCGGCGGCCGGTTCGGCGAGCTGGTCGACGGTGGGCGGGTCGCTCGGTGCGGCGGCCGACAGGCCGATCCCACCGGCGACGAGCAGCAGCACCGCTCCGGCAGCGCCGAGGGCGGCGGCCCGTCGAGAACGCGGCAGGCGCTTGATCAGCACAGGCATCCCCTTTGTCCGGTGCCGGCTTGTGCCACTTGTGGTCGGTCTGAGCCGGCGATCGAACGATGACAAGAAACGCCGGCCGAGAGAAGATCGCTGCTGTGGCGGAAACAGCGCGTGGCAGAACTACGCCATGACGGCGCAACCAGAGCAGCGCTCCGGCTCCGGCCCCGGGCCGGTGCTGGACGTGCTCGGCCTGACCGAGCAGGAGGAGCGCGCCTACCGCTGGTTGGTCGACAAAGGACTGTTGCCGATCGGCGAGGTGGCTGCCGCCTGGCAGCAGTGGTGCCGGGCGGACGAGGTGGCTGAGACGCTGGCCGGGCTGCACCACAAGGGCCTCGTCTCGCTGCTGCCCGGCCCGCCGTACTCGGTGCAGGCCAGCTCGCCGGAGGCGGTGCTGGACCGGTTGGTGAGCCGGCGGGAGGAGGAGCTGCGGTCGGCCCGGCGGCTGATCGCAGATCTGACCCAGCGGCACCGGGTCGCGCCGCAGAACGGCAGCAGCCGCGATGTGATGGACATCGTCTATGGCCGGGAGGCGGTCGTCCAACGTGGACTGTCGATGCTCAACGACACCCGCCACCAGTTCCGCGGCTTCGACAAGCCGCCCTACTACTCGGACACCAACGACATCCGGGATGAGCTCGCCGTGCTCGCCCGGGGGCTGCGCTGCCGCTGTGTCTACGACCTGAGCGCGCTGGAGGTGCCCGGCTACCTCGCCGTGATCGAGCAGCTGGTGGCGGCCGGCGAGGAGGCCCGGGTGCTGGACGGGGTGCCGATGAAGATGGGCATCGCCGACGACCGGGAGGCGCTCCTGCCGCTGCAGCGGGACGGCGCGGTGGTGGCCGAACTGTTCATCCGCTCGTCGGCGCTGCTGGACGCGCTCGGCAACCTGTTCGAGATGGTCTGGGACCGGGCCACCCCGCTGCACGTGGCCGCCGCCCGGGTCGGCGTCGAGGCGCCGCCGGCCGGGGAGCAGGCGCCGCAGCCCGCCCCGGACGAACTGCGGGTGCTGGCGCTGCTGATCACCGGCCTGCCGGACGAGTCGATCTGCCGCCGGCTCGGCATCAGCCAGCGCACCCTGCAGCGCCGGTTGCAGGGCATGCAGACCCGGCTCGGCGCCCGCACCCGGTCGCAGCTGGCCTACCTGGCCGCCCGCCGCAACTGGATCTGATCCGGCTCCCGGCCCGGCCCGGCTCCCGGCCCGGCCGGGGTCCGGGGCCGGCCGGGGGCCGAGGCCGGGCCGGACCGTCAGGTGTGCCCGATCAGGATGGGTTCGATGTCGTACAGCGCGACCCGGAAGTAGAACGCGTAGTCGCCCCGGTCGCCGCCGTCGTCGATCCCGGTGACCACCTGCATGTGCGTGTACTCGAGTGCCCGCGGGTCATCGCTGCGGGTGAGCGTGTGCTGGCTGAACGTCGGCGCCCCGAGCATCTCGTCGGCCCGGATCAGCAGCGCCTGCGGGGTGTAGAGGTCGTCACCGGCGCCGAGCGCGCCGGCGATCCGGTCGGTCAGGGTGACTGTGACCGTGTTCAGGAAGCCGTGGTCGGAGTCCAGCGCCTCGGACGGGATGCCGAGCACCGCGCCGGCCACCTTGGCCGCCTCGGTCACCGCCTCCTGAACGGCCTTGCGGATGTCGTCCAGGTCGCCGGAGTCGTGCTCGACGAGCACGCAGTGCAGCCGGACGTTGTCCGGCGGACCCTGGTAGACCCGCTGCTCGATGGAGACGATCCGGTTGCCGTCCGGGCCCAGCTCGAACGGGTCGCCGCTCTCCGGGAACGCGAACGACTGCCCGGTGTGCGAGGCCGGCACCACCACGCCGACCGCCCCCTGGATCTCGTCCACGCTCTCCTGCCGGATCCGGCACTCGATACCGGCGAACCAGATGTCGGCCTGCCGGGTGCGCTTGCCGCTGGTCCGGCCGGCCGGATCGAGCTCGATCAGCCCGCCGCGGAAATCGGCCCGGGCACCCCCGCCGTCCAGCGGGCGGATCACCGGCTGTTCGGTGGCCCGGCCGTCCGGCCCGATCGGCAGCCCGAGGCCGGACGACCGGATGCCGCCGAAGTCCTGCCAGGCCTGGGTGATCGCGGCGGTGCGCAGCTGCTCGGCCAGCCCGCGGTCGGGCGTACCGGTCAGCGCCATCAGGTCGCGCAGCGAGAACGCGCCGACCCGTTCCATGATCGGCCGGGCGGTCAGCATGGCCGGGCCGTCACTGCAGCGCCACCAGGATCGGTACCAGCCCGGTGCCGGCCGGCAGCCCGGCCAGCGCCTTGCCGAGCACCGCGCCGAACGAGCGCTGCCGGTCGGTCGCCCGCATCGCGTGTCCGGGCCGCTCACCGGTGGTGAGCAGGTCGCCCAGCGTGATCGGGGCGGACCGGGCGTCGGCCAGGCACCAGACCTTGCCGAACAGCGCGATCGGCACCCGGTTCCGCTCGGACTCCCGGTGGTCCAGCCGCATCGCCGGCCGGTACGTTCCGGCGCCGGAGACCACCCCGGCCACCCGCGGGTCGTACGGGCCGTCGCTGGCCCGGACGCTGCCGTCCCGGTCCAGCACCATCACGGTGCCCGGGCCCGGCACCGGGCCGTCCGCGACGTCGAAATCCTCGGCGCCGTCGGCGTTCTTGAGCAGGATGTTCACCGCGGCCGAGATCGTCCCGGTCACCTCCACGTTGCCGTCGAAGTAGCCGGCGTTCTCGCCGGGCAGGTTGTGCGCGCCGAACACGGCGGCCCGGCCGGCGGTGAGGCTGCGGCCGGACAGGATGCGTTCGGTGGTCAGGTCGGTGATCGGGCTCGGCCTGGTCGGGTCGAAGATCTCGCCCCCACCGCCGATGATCGGATGGCCCATGGCGGACGCCTTTCCTCAGGACTGGTCCCGGTCGCGGGATGGCCCGGTCGCGGGATGGCCGGCCACGGCGTGGCCCGGTCGCGGGGTGCGCGCCCCGGTGCAAGCGTTGCGTCCCGGCCAGGGGCGCGGAACCTGGCTGCCCCTGCACCCGGTTTCAGGGCCAGCCCGCAACGTCCCGCCGCCAACCGGCCCAACCGGCCACGGGCGGGCCGGCGGCTGGAGCGCTGGCTCAGCCGGGCGGAGCGGCCGGGGTCAGGCGTCCGCGCTGCGCAGGTGGGTGAGGACGGCGAGGACCCGGCGGTGGTCGTCCGGCTCGTCCGGCAGGTCGAGGCGCTGGAAGATCCGGCGGACGTGCGACTCGACCGTCTTCGGGCCCAGCCGCAAGGTGCGGGCGATCGCGTCGTTCGACCGGCCCTCGGCCATCAGCGCCAGCACCTCACGCTCGCGCTGGCTGAGCGCGGCCCACCGGCCGTCCCGCCGGCGGGCGCCGAGCATGGCGCTGACGATCTCCGGGTCGAGCACGCAGCCGCCGGCGGCGACCCGGCGCACCGCGGCCAGGAACTCGTCCACCGCGCCGACCCGCTCCTTGAGCAGGTAGCCGACGCCGCGGGCGTCCGCGCCGAGCAGTTGCCGCAGGTACTGCACCTCGACGTGCTGGGAGAGCAGCAGCACCCCGAGCCCGGGATGGCCGGCCCGCAGCTCGACCGCGGCGCGCAGACCTTCCAGCCGGTGCGTCGGCGGCATCCGGATGTCCACGATGGCCACCTCCGGCGCGGTCGCCGCGACCGCCGCGTGCAGCGCGGACGCGTCGCCGACCTGGGCCGCGACGATCAGCCCGGCCCGCTCCAGCAGCGCCGCCAGCGCCTCCCGCAGCAGCACCGCGTCCTCGGCGATGACGACCCGGAGCCGGCCCGTCCCCGCCGCTCCGCCGGTCTCATCCGGAACGCCCGGGCCGGGCCGGCCGGCCGTCGGGCCGGGCGCGGTCGGGCCAGGGGCGGGCGCGGTCATGCCGGGCTCCGGGGCAGCCGGGCGGAGACGACGGTGCCGGCGCCGGGGCTGCTGCGGACGGCCAGCTCACCGTCCAGCGCGAGCACCCGGTCGCGCAGGCCGCGCAGGCCGTGGGTGGCCCCGGTGAGCACCGCGCCGACCCCGTCGTCGCCGACCTCCACCTGCAGTTGGCCGCCATCGCCGCGGATGTCCACCCGGACCACCGACGCGTCCGCATGCTTGAGCGCGTTGGTCAGCGCCTCGCCGACGACCAGGTAGGCGGTGGACTCCACCGCCGGATGCAGCCGGGGCAGTTCGCCGGCCCGCAGTTCGACCCGGATTGGCGACCGTTCGGCCAGCTCGCGCAGCGCCGGTACCAGCCCGGCGTCGCCCAGGATCGCCGGCCGGATCCCGTGCGCCAGCGCCCGTACCTCCCGCAGCGCGTCCTCCAGCGCGCTCGCCGCCCCCGCCAGCAACCCTGCCGCCTCGGCGGTGCCCGCATCCCGGGACGCCAGCCGGACGCCGACCAGGGCGGCCACCAGGCCGGGCTGGACGCTGTCGTGCAGGTCGCGCTCCATCCGTTCGCGCTCCGCGTCGGCGGCCGCGACGATCCGGGCCCGGGATGCGCGGACCTCGGCCAGTTGCGCCCCCACCTCGGCGGCCAGCCGCTGGTTGTCCAGCGCCAGCCCGGCCGCGGCGATCACGCCGCGCAGCAGGTGGCCGTCCTCGCGCAGCGTCTCGTCGTGCGCGATCGCCGCGACCCGGCGGCCGTCCCGCTCGACCAGGCTGACCGCGCGGCCCGGCCCGGCCGCCGGCAGCGCGGCGCCGTCGGCGGCCAGGTAGCCGCCGTCGACCCAGTAGCCGACCCGGGCGGTCGGATCGCCGAGCGCGTCCGCGAGCAGCCGGTCCAGCCGGGCCGCCGAGCAGGGCGACCGCAGCTGTTCGACCAGCCGGCCGACCGCGCCCTGCCCGGACCGCAGCCGCAGCACGCCGAGCCCGAACGCGACCGGCAGCAGGCAGGCGGCGAGCTGGTAGCCGCCGAGGAACAGGTCGTACAGCGGGTCGCTGACCGGCCGGGCCAGCCCGGCGGCAGCCGCGGCCGCGGAACCGGCGACCGAGCAGCCGAGCACCGGCCCGAGCACCCGGCGCGCCCCGGCCCCGGCCGCCCGCCAGCGCAGCGCCAGCACCGCGATGATCGTCGCCGAGACCGGCAGCGCGGCCAGGTCGACCAGGTCGTCCGGCCACTGCTGCTCGCTGATCAGCAACAGGTTCGGGGTCCGGGTGCCGGTGAACAGCTCGGCCACCGGCACCAGGCCGAACCCGATCGCGTACCCGGCCGCGGCCAGGTAGCGCTCGCCGGCGCGGTGCAGCCGGCCGGACGGGAACACCAGCACCAGGTTGACCAGGAACCCGGTGGACGCGCTGCGCAGCAGCAGCCCGATCGTGTGCGGCACCGGGCCGGCGGCGAACTGGATGTCCTCGGCGGCGACGCCGATCCCGACCGCGATCATCAGCAGGCCGCACCGGTTGTCCGGCCGGCGGGCCTGCGCGGCGACGCCGGCGGCCAGGTAGAGCAGCCCGGTCAGGCTGCTCAGCGCGATGTCGAGGGCGGGGTGGGTGCCGTCGGCCAGCTTCAGCGCGAGCACCCAGCCGGCCAGCCCGGCCCCGGCCGCGGCCAGCCCGTACGGCGCTACCGGCGACCCGCCCGGCCCGCGCATGATTCCCGCCTGCGTTCCATGCCTGGCTCGCTCCACCGGCTCGGCCACGTCGGTTGCGCCGCCGAGTCTGGCAGAACCCGCCGCGCCGCCCGGCCGGAACGTCCCGATCCGGCCCGCTCGGGCAGCGTGCCGGGGAAACGAGCCGAGCCGGCGGTGCCTCCCCAGGCACCGCCGGCTCGGTGGTCAGGCCGCCGTCACGGCAGCCGGACGCTCACCACCTGGCCCAGGCCGGCCAGCACGCTGAAGTTCGTCACGTA
>Ga0307500_10000606_pt1 | contig 11548 bp, 1 predicted proteins | sample 14_S_MG_FD_201362 | JGI IMG/M metagenome (GOLD analysis project Ga0307500, IMG submission 201362) | Soil microbial communities from Populus trichocarpa stands in riparian zone in the Pacific Northwest, United States - 14_S | ecosystem: Environmental > Terrestrial > Soil > Riparian zone > Trees... | reverse complement strand
ACGTTCCATCAGCAGCGGATCGCCGGACGCCATCGCCGCGATCTCCGCCATGCCGACCGCGTCCTCGTCGGCGAACTCCATGTTGAATGCGCCGTCATACTTCCGGATGCCGTTGATCATCCGCAGCTTGGTGGCGTTCAGATCCCACATCTTGGCGTCGGACGTGCGTTCAGTGACGTAGGCTAGGATCTCCACCTCGAAGTTGTCGACGCCGTACTTCTGCAGCAGCTCGTTGCCCTGGCGGATGATACGGCCCTCGCGCTGCTCGATGTCGGATGGCTTCCAGGTCACGTCGCCATGGTGGAGGCCTACCAGCCGCTCCTGCACGTTAGTCCCGGCGCCCATCCGTGGCGTGGAGCCGATCAGCACCCGGATCTCGCCCGCGTTCACCGAGTCGAACAGCGCCTTCTTCTCCAGGTCGTTGGTCGCCTCCTGCACAAAGCGGATCTCGTTGGCCGGGATGCCCCGCGCTATAAGGTTCTTCTTCAGTTGGTCGTAGGCATTCCAGCCGCCCGCCTGGGCGGCGCGCATCGCATCGATCTCGGTAGGATCGAACTCGTCCAGCTTCTCGGTTATCCTGCGATAGGCCTCCTCGTCGCCAGACTGTTCCGCAACCTCCCGCTTCTGGATCAGATCGTCGTATTCCTTGATCAGCTTGTCGTCGCCCTTGGCCTTCGGCACGCTGCGGTCGAGGAAGATCAACTGGGTGCCGAGATCCTTGGTGGTCGCGGCGTGGATCCTCGCGACATTATCGGCAATCTGGTCCAGCTTGCCGCCGGTCTCCAGGGTCTGCAGGTTGGGATCCACGGCGCGGGCATCCAGCGACACCTTGCGCGCCCGGTCCATCAGTCGCAGGCGTTCGGCATTGCGCTGGATCGGGTCCGAGATAGAGGGTAGACCGTTGAAGGCAGCCACCACCGCCATCAGGATCCGGTTCTGCTCCGGCGTCGGCTTGACCACCACCTCCTTGCGACTGCCACCCTTGACCTTCGGGATCGGAAAGCGGGCGCCGTTGTTGTCCTCGGCATAGGCCTTGTTGATATCCTCCTGGCTGACCGGATCGGTGAAGCCGTAATAGAGCTCCATCAGCGCGCGCATGTTCGACCAGGACCGGCCCAGCCGCGTCACTTCCTTCAGACCGCCGGACATCGTTGGTTCGTACTTGGCCTGCGCCGACACCGACTGCGTGCGCCAAGCGTCGAAGTGCTCCAGCCCGAGCTCCTTCAACTCCTCGGGCATCAGGTAGCGCATCATCGTATACATCTCGACGGCGCTATTGCTGATCGGCGTTCCCGTCATGAAGGTGACGGTGGCGTTCGGGTTCTCGCGCAGCGCGCGGATCTTGTTGTAGAGATCGAATGCCTTCTCCGAGCCGGACGGGTTGCCCATGCCGCTGGTGCCGGTCATCCGCGACGAGTAGAACAGATTCTTGAACTCGTGCGCCTCGTCCACCGTGAGGTCGTCGATACCCATCTGCTCGAACGTCAGCATCCGCTCTTTTTTTGTTCTCCCCTTCAGCCTGTCCATCTTGTTGCGGAGCTTGTCGCGCAGCGCCTCGGCCTGCTTGACGGTGAACGGCTTCATGCGCCCGCCGCCGATACCCTGCGCCGCTGCCTCCTCCTCGGCGTCCTTGATGGCCTGTTCTGCCAGTCTGAACTCAACTTCGAGGAAGCGCATTTCGGTCTCCGGCGCGAGGCCGATGAATCCGAACGACGAATGCGGCACGATCACGATGTCCCAGTCGCCGGTCGCGATCTTGGCAAACAGCCGACGGCGGTTCTTCGAGTCAAACTGGTTCTTGCCTGCTGCCAGCACCTTGGCTGCCGGATACAGCCGATAGACGTCCGCCGCCCACTGATCGACCAGATGGTTTGGCACCACGATAACGGGCTTCTGCGACAGCCCCATCCGGCGCCGCTCCATCGCCCGCGCAATGGCCGTGAAGGTCTTGCCCGCGCCAACGACGTGGTCGAGCAGCATGAACTTCTCGTAGATGCCGCGCCACACCGCGTTCAACTGGTGGCGACGCAGCTTGATGATCTCGTCCGGCACCTTGCCGGGCAGCGTCAGATGCGAGCCGTCGTGTTGCCGGGTAACTTTGGTGTTGAACTTGTCATTGTAGATATCGACCAGTTGGTTGCGGCGCGCACTGTCCTGGAACACCCAGTCGGCGAACTCGAGCTCGACCTCCTTGGCTTTCTGCTGCACCAGGGCGGTAGCCTCCAGATCGACAACCTTGTTGCCTTCGGCATTCTCGGTCATGACCTTCGGCACCCGCGAGTTCAGCATGCCGTTGAGGATCTCTTCAGCTCCCCTCCCCTTGGTGCTCCACTGCTCGTACTTCGCTGGGTTGGGCCGTCCTGGGATATTCAGCGAGAACGCATTGGTGGCGGGCGCGTAACTCACCACGGCCTTGCCGCCGAGCAGGTGATCGACGAAGTCGGCGTAGATCTGCGGCGGGATCCAGTTCGAGCCGATGATCGCCGTGACGTTCTCGGCGGTCCAGCGCTCCGGCTGCACCTTCTCCAGCGCAGCGGCGTTCTTCTCGTGACCACTCTCCCGCGCCGCCAGCAGCTTGCGCCGCACATTGCCGGACAGATAGACGTTCGGCGTCTCGTAGGTCATGGTCTCTGGATTGTAGTAGGCCAGCGGGTTGTCCCCTCCCGCGATGGCGTCGATGGCGTCGAACGTGTTCATGCCGAGCAGGCTGGCGATCCGGTCCACATCGACGCGGCCGAGCTCCGACATCGTGATCGACATCGCATCCGCTGGCGAGGCCGCCGTGGTCGGGGTCTCGTACTTCAGCACCACCCGGCGCGACATGATCGCCGACGGCTTGGCCGTGGACGGACGCGCGGTCTGGCCGGTCGCAGCCGCCTTGGTCGTGGTGATGGCCTCGCGATAACCGCTCTCCAGCGACGCCACCAGGGCGCCGTCAGGCAGATCGTTGACCAGCCGCAGGTTGACCGGATCATTCAACAGGCCGTGCTCCGCCACGAAGCCGTTATAGGCTGCCGCGAGCTTCTGACGGTTGCCCTCCATCGCCTCGGTCGGGGCGTCCTGCGCCTCCAGCACCAGTTGCCGCTTGGTCAGGTCGCGGATGTTGACGATGGCGCCCAGCTTCTTGAACTTGACCTCGCCGAGCTTCATGTTGCCCGGCACCTTGTTGTCCGGATAGTACTTCCGGACGTAGACGTTACGTTTGCCTTGCTTCTTCTTCTTGCCGCCCTCGTCGGTCTCGGCTTCCATCGAATACCAGTTGCCGTCCTTGTCCATGGTCAGCGTGCGCGACCAGGGCGAGTCCGGCGACACCACCCGCCGCGTCGCCTCGAATGTGCCGCCCGGTGTCTCGCGCTCGATCACCTGCAGCATCTGGCCGTCGGGACTCTGGGTGACGTGGCCGGGCTCGTGGCCTGACAGCGCGATCTCCAGTGACTCGCTCATCCCCTTGTGCCGTTCGGCCGTGGCGTCGAGCACCTCCTGGGTGGTGTTCATCGTGTTGTGCGCCAGCCGCTCGACCGCCGCATTGAGCATCGCCTCGAAGTCGGCGCCCTTCGGCAGGCTGACATTGACCTCCGGCTTGTTGCCGTACATCGAGCCGGAACGCTCCAACTGCCCGACGATCATGCTGCGGTTGGAGTGCTTGGCGAAGTACTTGTTGATTTTCATCGACTCGCCGCCGAGCGGATCGCGGACGTCCATGGTGCCAACCCACTCCATGTCCCACGGCAGGCTCTTGCCCTCCTTCTTCGCCTTCTCGTATTCCTTGGTGACAAACTCCTCTTCCGCTGCTGTGCGCCGTTGCAGGAACACGATATCGGTCACGACTTGCGTGCGCGCGTTCTCCTTGAAAGCTGTGTCCGGCAGTCGGATGGCCCCGACCAGCTTGGCTTTGAGCGCCATCGCCTCGCGCGCCTTGGGATCCGCCGCGTCCATCAGATAGCGTGACACCACCATGGCCTGGACGCCACCAGGACGCAGCGCATCGAGCGAGGCCAGGAAGAACTGATTGTGTATCGAGTGGCCGGTGACCGCCGGATTGAACTGGAAGCGCAGCGACTCTTTGCCGAACGGCGGGTTGCCGATCACCAGCGTGAACTCGCCACTGGGCAGCGGTACCTGATGGAACCCGGAATGCAGCACCGTCTCCTGCGGATATAGCAATTTTGCGATACGGGCCGTGGTGGGGTCATACTCGACCGCCACGAACTTGGAGGCGCCGGCGACCCCCTCCGGGATCAGGCCAAGGAAGTTTCCAGACCCTGCCGAGGGCTCCAGCACCAGACCGCCCTTGAAGCCGAGTTGCGTGACGGCCTTCCAGGTCGCGTCAACGACGGTCTTCGAGGTGTAATGCGCGTTGCGGGTGGTCGCGCGCGCGAAGTCGTATTCCTCCGGCGACAGCAGCCGCTCCAGTTCCTCGCCTCTGGATCGCCATTCCTCCTTGAGGTTGCCATCTGGATCTCGGAACGCATTCGCCAGCCCGCCCCAGCCGACATAGCGCGCCAGCGTCTTCTGCTCGTCCGGCGTGGCACGGCGGTTATCGGCCTCGATGTCCTGTAAAAGTTCGATGGCTGCAATGTTGTCGCGGAATTTTACAGCCTCGGAGCCCTGCCCGAGGTTGAGCTCATCGGTGATTCGGAAGTTGATGGCCGGGATATTCGGCCCGTCGGCCGGGGTTACTCGATCCGCACCGGCGGATCCCTCTGATACTCCGCCTCCTTCTCGGCGAGCTCTTGGGCCTGCTCGTCGTCCACCTCTTCCTCCGGCAGCAGTATCAGTTGCGGCAGCACCACCTCGCGGGCCTCGTGCTCCTGGTACCCCTTCTTCTGCAGCGCCTCGATCTCCTCCTGGGCGAGGTTCGCCGCCCCGAGGAGCTGGTCCTCCAACAGGCCCTCCGCCTTCAGTTGCCGGACCATGTCCGGCAGGTACTTCGTCCAGTGCTTTCTCGCCAGACTCTTGAGTTCCTGCACGCTCACGAGCGCCTCCTGTGGCTAGTTTTACGATACCATCGCGGACGTCTTTTGTGAATTGTTCCAGATAGGGCCGCAACTGACGCAGCCTGTCCATGGCCCAGCCCATGTGGTCCTGCAGGGCCTTCGCCAGAAGCTGGGCGAACTCCTTCATGTCCTTCCAGGCGCCCGCGAACTCATCGGCGGCCTTCTTGAAGAACGGCTTGGCCTTGGCGTAGGTCTCCTCGTCGAAGGTCGGGCCAGATCCCAGCTTGCCCTTCGGGCTGAACAGCTCGTCCAGGCCCCTGAGCGCCTCCATGGCGCCCTTGCTGATCCCCCCGGCTGCGGCCTTGCCTGCCTCGGCTGCGGTGCGCTGGGGTGGTAGCGGGGGCGGTTCTAAGACTACTCCAGCTTTTGGAGGAGCCGCTTGCGGGGCCACCTCGGGCTCCTTGCCGAGGATGTCGTCCCAGATGTCGGCGATCTCTTCGTCGGTAGCCTTGGCTGGCGCTTTGGCGGCCTTCACGCGATCGAGCAGTTCGGTCTTCTGCGCCGGGGTCAGCTTGGCGAAGTTTGGATTCTTCCGCTTCCCGGTGATCTCCTTCATCAGATCGAACGCGAGCTTGGTCTCGTGCGTGCGACCGTCCGCGTGCATCGGCAGTTCGGCCAGGATCTGCGCCCAGGTTGGCGCCTCGACGGCTTCCTGCGCTGCCTTCGCCTCGGCGGCTTCCTTCTCGCGCTCTGCCTGGGCGGCGGCCCTCTCCTCTTCCTTGGCCTGGGCGGCGGCCTCCTTCTCGGCAGCAGCCGTCTCCTTGGCAGAAAGCGGCTTGGCAATGTCCTTGCCCGGCTTGCCCCACTGTACCTGGGGCGCGTTGCCCTTGACGGTGACCTCGGAGAACATGACGGTGTTGCGGTCTGGCGACCAAAGCGCCGTACCCTTGCCGTAGGAATCCAGCGTCCAACCGCGCGCGATGGCGGCTTCCCTGAACTCCTTCAGGGTAGTTCCCGTCGGCGCAAGATCAGCGTCGTAATTGCCCTTATCGATTTCGCCCTGGATGTAGTCGAGGAAGGCCTCAACGGTCTTCGGCTCGTCCTCTTCCTCGGCCGCGAGCTTCTCTCGCTTCTCGCGCTCCTTCTCGCGATCTACCCGGTCGGCGTCGTCGGCAGCTTCGGCGGCAGCGGCGGCTTCTTTAGCGGCTGTATCACGGGCTGGACGTTCGGTGTCGGGCTTGGCGCCTGCGGTGTCATCTGGGCCGTGTGCTTCGGGTTCTGGCTTGCCCCCGACAGCCTCGCCGCCGCCTGGAACGACGCCAGCTTCTTCGACAGGAGCTTTGGCGGCTTCTTCAGCTTCAGGGCGTTTGCCTTCACCACGCCCGCCGCCTTCAAGTGCGCCTTCGCTGGTGGGTGCCAATACATCTCTGATATCCTCGCCGTAAAGCGTCTCCGCTTGCTGTATATCCATGTACCCGTCTTCGACGGCGGTCTCGACCACCGCCTGCCCGAACGCGGTCGCCGCATCCATACCTGGGTTCTTGGCCAGGATCTCGGCCGCACGCGAGATGTCCGACTCCAGGACGTCATCGGCGTCAGTCCCGAGCGCTGTCACGATCTGATTGTAGTGATCATGGGCCTGCGGTTTGGCCGGAGCCTGCGCTGCGGGTGCTGCTGGTGCCTCTGCCGCTGGCGCTTCTGCGGCCTTGGGCTGCGCCGGACCCGAGTGCTTCTGCACCAATTCCCGCATCTTCTTCTGGAACTCGGGGCCCTTGGTCTCTGTGATGTTGCCGTAATCATTCGCGAAGGCCTGATACTGCTCGCGCGTCTGGAGGCCGCCGCGCGCGCGCGCTATCTTGGCCGCCTGCAACATCGGATCCTGTCTGCCTAGCTCCTCGGTCTCTCCCTTCTCGATCTTGCCCCATAGCCGGTCATGGAGACCCTTGGCCATGCCACCAGCCATCCCGGCGCCCATGCCTCTGAGGCCGGTCGTATCCTCGCCGGCGGGTGCTTCTGCCGCTGGCTTCGCCTCCGGCTGCTTCGGCAGCGGGTACTGCGCCATCGCCTTCTGGAGGTCGATTCCCTCATCCTTGGCGTCCCGCACCGCGCGCGCACGCTCGAGTGGGGACATCTTGCCAATGAAGTCGTCGTCCCAGCCCTGCGCGCGCATGGCGGCGTATTCTTCGTGGCTGGGTGGAATGGGTGGGGGTTTGCCGGAGGTGGGTTGTTCGGCGCCTGGAGGGGGTGCTGTTGCACTTGCACCAGCTTCTGTTGCACCAGGAGGGGGTGCTGTTGCGCCGGGAGGGGGTTCTGAGGGCTTGGCGCCACCCCTCTTGATACTGTCAGCGAGCACGTAATTGTATAATTCGGCGTCCGTCATCGATCCGACGTCGAGCGTCGAATCGATATGGGAAACCACCTTCTCGAAGGTGGCGCGCCTTCGTGGCGTCTCAAACTCGAAATCGGCAGGCTTGGCATTCCGAGGCGGTTCTGTACCTGGAGCCTCACCTGGAGCCGCGCCGGGAGGTGCACCGGGAGGCGCACCGGGAGGCGCACCTGGAGCCGCGCCGGGAGGCGGCGTACCAGTGCCGGGCTGCCCAGACGGGCCAGTGCCAGAAGTTGAAGGCCCGCCTGGGCCCCCGGCTGTTCCTCCACCGGGAGGGGCTCCGGGTGGAGCGCCGGGAGGCGGTATAGTAGTCCCAGGCGCGGGTGGTGTCGCCTCTCGCGTCAGGTGAGCACCGGCGCCCATCGCACCGCCCTGAAGCCCGCCTGTAGCTAGTCCGCCCAGCGCCTCATTCAGCGCGCCCTCGGTCATCGGGCGGTTCGGATCGCCCATCCGCACCGCAATGTTCTCGGCCACCTTCTGGCCGTAGGACTGCGGCAGTTCCTCGAACACACCTTCGCCGAGCGCGCCAGCCAGTCCCGACTTGAGTGTCGACGAGATCGATTTCTTGCCGAGCCTCTCGGTCAGGATCTTGGCAACGGCACGGTCGCCCATGCCGCCGAACATGCCGGTAATGACGCCGGACATGAAGAAGCCGCGCGTGGCCGCGTCCTCGACCAACTGCCGCTTGGCATCATCCGGTGACTTGCCGGACGCCAGCAGCGCCTTGTAGCCATCGGACGTTGCCAGCACCTCGGGCGTCAGCGCATTCATCGCGTCCCGCACTTCGATCGCGGTGTGGGCGCCGCCGAACAGGCCCTCGCTGACGCCGCCGGAGATCGTCGCCGTGCGCGCCGCCAGCTTGGAAGCTATCTCGACGGTCTTGCCAGCGGCGATGGCGCCGCGGTACGCCCACTTCGCCATCCCGAGCCCCGGCAGCATGGTAAGGGCTTCCTCGGGCAGCGATTCCGTAACGCCACCGATATAGGCGTAGGGGTCGCTCCAGGCGTCGCCGAACCAGCCCTTCTTCTCGTCCCACCAGTCTTTCTTCCGGGCCAACCGCTCCCGTTCGCTTTGCTCGCCGCGAAGGCCCTTCTTCTCGGCCTCCAGTTCCTCGCCGACCTTGAAGCCGTGCTTGGTGTCGAACTCATCGAGCGCCTTGCCGATATCCTTGCCGTAGCCGGGGATGCGGTCGACGAGCTCACGCAAGCCCTGCGTCGCGCCGATCTTGCCAATCTGCAGGCCCTTGCCGACGTCGGAGAAGGTCTGGCCCCAGGTCTTAGTCGGCTCCTCGCCGGGCTTGGCGGGCTCCTCATCGACCGGGATGCCGGGGTATTTGGCCTGTTGCGGCGGCTTTTCACCCGCAGCCACTGGCGTCGGCTCTGGTGCCGGCGCTGGCGTTGGTGTCGGATCGACAAACTCATCCGCCGGAACGCCGGGGAAGTTGCCCGCTGCCCTGCCCTTCTTGCCGCTGTAGTCGACCACGGCAGGCTTCGTCGGCTCCTCCCAGAGCTTGCGCGCCAGCCTCGTGTTGAGCATGTGCGGTTCGAGATCGTCCGGAAGTGGCTCCTTGGTGACGGAGCGGATCAGGGCATCGTTGGCAACCTTGGGGTCGAAGTCGTCATTGCCGATCAGCGAGTCCTCGAAGGATGCCACTATCCGACTTCCTCTTCGGTATCGTCTTCCATCGCCGCGCGCGAGCCCGCTGGCGCCGTGACAGGTGCCGCCGGTCTTGCGGGCGGAGCCGCCGGAGCAGCACCAGCCCCGGCGGGTGCCAGTGCGGGCGCACCCGGCGCCGGAGGCTTGCGCATCATCTTCTTGGTCTGCGGATCGATGAAGTAGCCACCAACCGGCAGGTTGTCATAGGTCTGCTGGTTCAGCTTGTCGCCGGAGAGCGCGCTTTCCGCACTCATGCCTCCTACCTTGGCAATAGACGCGCCGAGTGACGGATCGAGGCCAACAGCCCTCATGTGTACCGCATTCCGCTCCTCGATGGCCTTCTGCAGCTTGGCGTCTGCCGCCTTCACCTGCGGATGATCTGGCCCCATCTTTTGATCCTTCATCAGGGCCAGCTTCTCGTCTCTGGCGGACCTGACGATGTCATCCTTGCCCACTGCCGCCTGCGCCCGCAGGTAAAGCTGGTACGGCGAGTCGTTCTTGTTGCCACGGCCGAGATAGGCGTCCTGGGCTTGTGCCAGCGCCAGTTGGGTCCGTGCGACGTTGAGTTGCCCGGTCATGGCTGAATTGTTGGCGAGGATCTTCTGCGCGATGTGCTTGCGCTGGCTCTCCTCGACGCGGTCCCGCTCCGCGAACACGCCCGTCATGCCCGCGCCAGCGCCATGGGCGAACGAGGCAAACTTGCCCATGCCGGTGGGGGCTCCGATGTCCTTGAGGCCGGCGGCCATGCCGCGCAGGATCTCGGACGTGACCTTCTTGTTCTCCTCCGGCGTCTTGGCGCCCATCAGCTTGCCGAGCCAATTGATCTCCTGGCCCTTCTGCTGAATCGCCTGGGACGCCACGGCCTGCTGCTGATCCGGGGTCGCTCCCCCCGTCGGCGTCGCTGCGGGTGGTACAGTCCTCTGCCCCAGTTGATTGGCCCCTGGTCCGGCCCCAGGCGGGCGTGCCATCGGCATCGGGACAGGAGGTAGAGGCGGTTGGTTAGGCGCGCGAGCCGCATCGCTACCGATGCCACCGGGCCGAACCGGCGGCGGCGCACCCGGCACAGGCGGTACGTTGAGGCCCTGTCCGCCGCTGGTGTCCGGCGGGATGCCGCTACCGGGCGGGCCGGGCGGTGGCGCCACCGGGGGCGGCGGCGTCGGGAAGCCGGTCGGCGCACCCATCTGATCTTGACCCATCTCGGGCGGCGGGCCGGGCGGCGGGCCGGGCGGCATCGGCGGGGGTGCGAATCCCTGCCCACCGCTGGTGTCCGGCGGAATGCCGCTACCGGGAGGTGGAGGCGGCGGCGCTACGGCCCCCGGACCAGCGGCTTGCGGGCGCGCAGGCGGCAGCGGCACATTGGGCGCAGGCTGTGGCGGCGGCGGGGTGCTCTGGTCCCCTATTGCCATCGAGTTAGCGCCCGCGCCAGCACCGCTACCGATACTGTCTGTCAGCCAATCAAGGAGGCCCATCAGATTGCTCCCGCCATCGCGCGCGACAGCTCAGTTGCCTTGCTGTAGTCCACCATCTTCATGCCGCCCGGTGACCATTCACGCACGGCCTTCGGATTGCGCTTCTCGACGTCCTGCGCCATCAGACCGATCCGCATCGTTCCCTCGGGCTCGCCCTTGTAGCGGAACGAGTAGACCGGGAGACCATCGTGGAGCTTGCCGATCCGCACCACGTCATCCTTCACCCGGATATCGGACGCATACGCCGTCGCCGCCGCGCCCGCGATAGTGCCGAGGAACTGGAGGCCGGAATTGTCCGGCTTGGTCTCGACCGTGGTCTGCGCCGGTGGCATCGCTCCGGAAGCCGCCGCCAGGGTCTGGTTTGCCAGTTGCTGGGTCTGGAACGGATACTGCTGCGCCATCAGCCACTGGTTATAGTCCGCCGTCTTTCCGGCCTGATCATGCGCGGTCTGCTGCTGGCCCATCTGGTTGACGGCGCCTGCGACGCCGAGTTGCTGGTTCTGCAAGCCCTCCAGCGCTGTCGCGCCTTGGAATTGCCGCTGCAGCGCCTGCTCGCCGAACTGGCCTTGCGCGACCTGACCCTGCAGGTTGCGGCTGGCATCCTGCTGGCCGGCACCGACCGCGGTGTTGAAGGCGTTGTTGTAGGCGCTGCCGATCAGGCCTTCGCGCGAGACGTTGTTCAGGAAGGTGTTCTGCGCCTGCTCGATGCCGGTACGGGCATCGCCGAACGCGCCGGAGCCGGTCGCGGTGGAATTGGTCTGTGCCCGATTCCTCGCCAACTGCATGTCGGACTGCATCAACTGCGGTGCCAGCGCGCTCATGACGTACTGGTTCATGTACGGCGACATATTCTGCGCGCCGGTCTGCGTGTTGATCTGCTGCGGGCCCGCGCCGGAGGCGCTGTTGATCATTCCCCGCGAGGCTGCAGCGGTGTCATTGGCCGCGATGTCGCCCACCATGCCGAACGACTGCTGTTGCTGGCCGGAGAAGTCCGCCACCTGCTGGCCGCCATAGGGCGTGAAGCCCTGATCACGCAGGTTCGCGGCGAAGTCGAGGTTTTGGTTCGCCGCCGCCGTTACCTCGGGCCTGATATTCGGGGT
>Ga0307500_10000605_pt1 | contig 11548 bp, 7 predicted proteins | sample 14_S_MG_FD_201362 | JGI IMG/M metagenome (GOLD analysis project Ga0307500, IMG submission 201362) | Soil microbial communities from Populus trichocarpa stands in riparian zone in the Pacific Northwest, United States - 14_S | ecosystem: Environmental > Terrestrial > Soil > Riparian zone > Trees... | reverse complement strand
GCTCGCGGAACATCTCTGGCAGACCACGATGGACAAGCTCGCCGTCGATCAGCCGAACTACGCGTCCTACAAAAGGGAGCTAGGGAAATCGTAGGATGGGTGGAGCGCAGCGAAACCCATCATGCGTCGTGACGCACAGCATGGGTTTCGCTGCGCTCTACCCATCCTACAAGGCTAGCGGCAACTCCTTCCGTCATTCCGGGATGGTGCGTTAGCACCAGACCCGGAATCTCGAGATTCCGGGTTCGTCGCTTCGCATCGCCCCGGAATGACGACTACGTCGTCACTTCCCCAGCCATTTCGGGGGACGCTTCTCCGAGAACGCCTTCGGCCCCTCGATATAGTCCTGCGAGGCCGCCATCGCCTTCACGGCTGGATATTCCCGCTGCTCGGCCATCGCCTGTTCCAGTGACACTTCAAGCCCGCGTTGAATCGCCTGCTTGGAGGCGCGGATCGACATCGGCGAATTCTTGGCAATCGTTTCCGCCCAGCGTTCCGCCGCCGCCAGCGCTTCGCCGGCGGGAACCACCTCGTTCACGAAACCAAGCTCAAGGCCTTCCTTGGCCGAGACATGGCGGGCGGTGAGGATCATGCCCATGGCGCGCTTCAGGCCAATCTGTCGCGGCAGGCGATGCACGCCGCCGGCCAGCGCGGCAAGGCCGACGCGCGGCTCGGGCAGCGCAAAGGTGGCATTCTCCGACGCAATGATGAGGTCGCAGGCCAGCGCGATCTCGAAACCGCCGCCCATCGCCACGCCGTTGACGGCGGCGATGATCGGCTTGTCGCAGTCGAACCGCGTGGTGAGGCCGGCAAAGCCGCCCTTGTCCCAGCCGCGTTTGCCGCCGGCTGCCTGCCATTTCAGGTCGTTGCCGGCGCAGAACGCCTTGTCGCCGGCGCCGGTGACGATCGCGACCCATTGCTCGGGATCGGCGGAGAAATCGTCGAACACCTTGTTGAGCTCGAAATGCGCGTCGATATGCAGCGCATTGTACACTTCGGGCCGCGACAGCGTCACGATCGTGATCGGTCCCTTGCGCGTCACCTTGGAGAATTTCAGGTCCATGTTTGCTCCCGTTTCGATTTTCTGCGGCGGAGAATATGGTCGCGATACTACCGCGCGCCCGCCGTCCGTTACCATCCAATTACGCAAGGCCCCCGCGCGTGCCAAGGTTGATTCCGTTGCTTGACTTGGGCGTGGTCTTCCAACCTAAATCGATCCGAGCAGGAGCGCTCTCGTAGCGCCTAAACGCAAATCAACAACACACGACATTTCCGGGAGAGACCACCTTGGATTTCAACCTGCCTGCCGACCTCACGGCCTATCTCGACGAACTCGACCGCTTCATCGCGCGCGAGATCAAGCCTCTGGAAGAAGCCGATGACAATATCCGCTTCTTCGATCATCGCCGCGAATGGGCGCGAACCGATTTCGAGAATGGCGGCCTGCCGCGGCATGAATGGGAAGCGCTGCTGCGCAAGGCGAAGAACCTCGCGGACGACGCCGGACATCTGCGCTTTGCCATTCCGAAGCGTTACGGCGGCAAGGACGGTTCCAACCTCTGGATGGCCGTGATCCGCGAGCATTTCGCTTCAAAAGGCCTCGGCCTGCACAACGACCTGCAGAACGAGCATTCGATCGTCGGCAATCTGCCCATCGTCACCATGCTCGACCGTTACGGCACCGAGGATCAGAAGGCGATGATCGACGGTTCGATCAGGGGGAAGTACCGCATCACGTTCGGTCTGACCGAGCCTAACCACGGCTCCGACGCAACGCATATGGAGACAAGGGCCGTTCAGGCGGCGCGTGACAACGTCAAGGGCTGGATCATCAACGGCGAGAAGATGTGGACGACGGGAATGCATGTCGCCACCCATTGCGCGCTGTTTGCCCGGACCGCGGGCAATGACGGCGATGCCCGCGGCATCACCTGCTTCCTGGTTCCGGCCAAGAGTCTTGGCGTGAAGGTCGAGGAGTACATGTGGACCTTCAACATGCCGACGGACCATCCTCGCGTCAGCTTCACTGACGTGTTCGTGCCGGAAGATGCGTTGTTCGGCGAAGTCGGCCGCGGCCTGTCGCTGGCGCAATGCTTCGTGCACGAGAACCGGATCCGGCAGGCAGCGAGTTCGCTGGGGGCGGCCGTCTATTGCATCAACGAAAGCGTCAAATACGCGCGCGAGCGAAAGCCGTTCGGCAAGGCGCTGGCCGAGAACCAGGCGATCCAGTGGCCGCTGGTGGAACTGGCGACGCAGGCCGAGATGCTCAGGCTGTTGATCCGCAAGACCGCATGGGAGATGGACCAACTGACGCAAGCGCAGGTCGAGCACACGCTCTCCGACCGGGTCTCGATGTGTAATTTCTGGGCCAACCGCCTGTGCTGTGAGGCCGCCGACCGCGCCATGCAGGTCCATGGCGGCATGGGCTACTCACGTCACAAGCCGTTCGAACACATCTACCGCCACCACCGCCGCTACCGCATTACGGAAGGCAGCGAGGAAATCCAGAAGCGCAAGGTCGCGGGATTTTTGTTTGGGTATATGGGCGCGGGGAAGCATTGAGCTTCCTCCGTCATTGCGAGCGCAGCGAAGCAATCCATATCGCGGCATAACGGATAGATGGATTGCTTCGTCGCTATCGCTCCTCGCAATGACAGCTTGCGAATCGTAGGGTGGGCAAAGGCGCTCTTGCGCCGTGCCCACCATCTATCCAGATCGCACTAGTTGATGGTGGGCACGCTTCGCTTTGCCCACCCTACGAAACTTCGCGGGTGACGACAGCGGTGGATGATCAATTCACCTGACGATCCTTGCCCGCCCAATACGGATCACGCAGATTCCGCCGCAGGATCTTGCCCGACGGATTGCGCGGCAGCGCCTCCAGAAAATCGACCGATTTCGGCGTCTTGAATCCAGCGATACGCTCGCGCGTAAAATTGATGATGTCGGTGGCGGTCGCCTGCTTGCCGGGCTTCATCACCACGACCGCCTTGACGGCTTCGCCCCATTTGTCGTCGGGGATGCCGATCACGGCGGCTTCGGCCACATCAGGGTGATCGCAGAGCGCGCTCTCGACTTCGGCCGGGTAGATGTTTTCGCCGCCAGAGATGATCATGTCCTTGATGCGGTCGTGGATATAGAGGTAGCCGTCCTCATCCATGTAGCCGGCATCGCCGGTGCGCAGCCAGCCGTCGGCGCCGAGCGTTCTGGCGGTTGCCTCCGGCAGGTTCCAGTAGCCGGCCATGTTGTGGTCCGAGCGCGTCGCGATTTCGCCGACCTGCCGCGGCGGCAGCGGCTTGCCGTCGGGATCGAGGATAGCGAGTTCCACACCCGCCAGCGCTTTGCCGGCCGAGCGCATCCGCTCAAGACCTTCGATGTGGTCCTCCGGCGGCAACGCAACGATGGTCCCAGTCGTCTCGGTCATGCCGTACAATTGCACGAACCCGCATTTGAAGACCTCGATACACTCTTGCAGCAGCGCTGCCGGAATGGGGGAGGCGCCGTAGAGCATGTATTTGAGCCGGGAGAAATCCATGGTCTTGGCGCGCGGCTGTCGGACCACGAATTGCATCGCCGCCGGCACCATGAAGAGCTTTGTGATGCCGAACTGCTCGAAGAAGTCCAGCACCTTGGTTGGATCGAACTCGCGTGCAATCACACTGCGCGCACCGTGTCCAAGTCCCACCACGCCCCAGCCGGAACCGCCGATATGGAAGATCGGCATAGCGACCAGCGACACGTCGTCGGTCGACCACCTGTTCCATTCCGGCGTCTCCTCGGCGCTGCCAGCCTGCAACAGGCTGGAGAAGTTTGAGTGCGACAGCATCGCGCCCTTCGGCTTGCCGGTAGTGCCAGAGGTGTAGAGTTGGATCGCGATGTCCTTCGACCTGAGCGGCACATTCGGATCGTCGCCGCTCTGCGCGTCGCGCCACGGCGTAAAATCCTGCCATTCCGGAGCACCACCTTCGGTGGTGATGATGGTGCGGACACCTGGCAGCTTGTCCTTGATCTGGCGGATCTGCGTGACGAACTCAGGCCCGACGAACAGCGCCGGCGCCCTGCAGTCCTCGACGATGAAGGCGACCTCGGGACCTGCGAGCCGCCAGTTGACCGGCGCCATCACCACGCCGGCCTTGATCGCGCCCATCAACAGCTCGAAATAGATGTCGCTGTTCTTGCCGAGATAGGCGATGCGCTCGCCTTTTGTGACGCCCATCGCGATCAGCGCGTTGGCGACCTTGTTGGTCTTGACGTCGAATTCGGCAAAGGTCGTGAGGCGACCCTCGAATTCATAGGCGACGGCATTGCCGCGGCTTTTCGAGCGCTCGCGCACCATATCGGCGAGGTTCGTCAATGCTGTTGAAGCAGGCATGTTTCTCCCGGGACGTTTGTTCTTGTTGGCTAGGAGTGTGGCGTCATCCGGCAACAAAGACAATACGGCACTGTCGTCCCTGCGAACGCAGGGACCCATACGCCGCGGCCTATCGGTGAGAGGATGGAGCTAGCTGTCCCCGTACCAGTCGACGCTGGTGGTTGTGGGTTCCTGCGTTCGCAGGAACGACAGCAGAGATCACCCTCGCGCGGCGCGGTCCTTTTCGTTCTGCGCCTTGATCGAGTCGCGCGCCTGGTTCCAGTCGGCGTCGCTCCAGTCGCGCAACTGATAGAAGTTGCCGCCCATCGCCAGCGCCTGCGCGCCGTCCATGGCGATGGTTTCGCCGTTGATCCAGTCGCAGCCGCCGGAAATCAAAAACACCGCGAGGTTCTGCAACTCCTCCATGGTGCCGACCCGGCCCATCGGGTTCAGCGCCTTGGTCCGCGCGCCGGCCTCGTCGCCGGGCTTGATGCGCTTGCTCATGCCCTCGGTCGGGATTTCGCCGGGCGCGATTGTGTTAAGGCGGATGCCGTGCTTGCCCCATTCGACCGCGAGCGACATGGTCATGGCGTGGATCGCCGACTTGCTCATCGCCGACGGCACCACATAGGGCGAGCCGTTGCGCACCCAGGTCACGGTGATCGACACCACGTTGCCGGGCAGCTTGGCGGCGATCCAGCGCCGGCCCACCGCATGCGTGACATAGAAGGTGCCATGCATCACGATGTTGGCGACGGCATCGAAGCCGCGGGGCGAAAGCTCTTCCGAGCGCGAAATGAAATTGCCGGCCGCGTTGTTGATGAGGTCGGTGAGGGGCCCCGAGGTCCAGATCGCCTCGATCATTTCGTCGACGGCCATCGCGTTGCGGATGTCGACGCCGTGGCTGACCACGCGCCCGCCATACTCGCCCATCAGTTCGGTCGCGGTCTCGTCGCACACGATCTTGCGGCGGCCGCAGATATGGACCTCGGCGCCGAGTTGAAGAAACCGCGCCGCCATGGATTTGCCGAGGCCGGTGCCGCCACCGGTTACGAGGATGCGCCGCCCGGCGAGAAGCTGATCGTTGAACATCGTTTCCACCCACGGGAATGTCTGTTAATTGGTCGATTGACTAAATCTCGCCAACGCCGTTCTGTAAAGCGCCAAGCAATCAAGAGTGGAGGAATTCTCATGGAGCAACGCGTCTCGATATCGATTTCGGACGGCATTGCCGATGTCCGACTGGTGCGGGCCGACAAGATGAACGCGCTCGATGCCGCGATGTTCGAGGCGCTGGTGGCCGCCACCGAGCGGCTTGCCCATGAAAAAGGTGTCCGCGCGGTAGTATTGTCCGGGGAGGGACGGGCATTCTGCGCCGGTCTCGATATGGGGCGCTTCGCCGCGATGAAGGAAAATGGCGGTAACGGGGTCGCTGGTGGCGAGAAACGCGACCTGTCTGCACGCACGCATGGGTTGGCGAACTTCCCGCAACAGGCGGTCTGGGGCTGGCGGCAACTTCCGGTGCCTGTCATCGCCGCGATCCAGGGCGTGGCGTTCGGTGGCGGGTTCCAGCTCGCGCTCGGCGCCGACATGCGATTCCTGACACCCGATGCGCGGATGTCGATCATGGAGATCAAATGGGGCTTGGTGCCCGATATGGCCGGCACGCCGATCCTCGCGAGTCTCGTGCGCGACGACATCCTGCGCGACCTCACCTATACCGGCCGCATCTTCTCGGCGCAGGAAGCCATGAGCTATGGCCTCGCGACCCGGATCTGCGACGATCCGCGCGCCGCCGCGCTCGAAGTTGCGCGCGAAATCGCCGGCAAGAGCCCGGATGCGATCCGCGCCGCCAAGCGCATGCTGAACAATTTGTCCGTCGACCCCGGCCCGGCGCTGCTGGCCGAATCCGTCGAGCAGCAGAAATTGCTCGGCAGCCCCAACCAGACCGAGGCCGTGCGCGCCAATATGGAAAAGCGCGCGCCGCGGTTCGCGGAGGCGTAGCGCCACATGCCGTCATCACCGGGCTTGTCCCGGTGATCCACGTCTATTGTTGACACAAAGCAAGTACGTGGATGGCCGGGACAAGCCCGGCCATGACGATCGTAAGAAAGTCCTTTTAACAAAAAGAACAAGGCAATGACCGAAACCACATCCCCCTTCCTCGGCATCATCAGCGGCCCGCGCCGACGCGGCCACGACGAAGTCGCCGATCGCTCTGAGCGCATCGCCAGCGGCTTGCAGAAACTTGGCGTCAAACAGGGCGACAGCGTCGCTGTCCTGATGCGCAACGACATCGCCTTCATCGAGACGGCCTATGCCGCGATGCGGCTCGGCGCCTATGGCGTGCCCGTCAACTGGCACTTCAAGCCGGAAGAGATCAACTATGTGCTGAAGGATTCCGGTTCGGCCGTGCTGATTGCGCATGCCGACATGCTGCATCAGTTGCGCGAGGCGATACCGGAAGGCGTCACCGCGCTCAGCGTGCCGACGCCGCCGGAAATCATCGCCAACTACAAGATCGATCCCGATCATCTGGCGACACCCGATTTCGCGATCGACTTCGAATCCTGGCTGAAGCAGCACCCGCGCTATGAGGGGCCGGCGGTGCCGCAGCCGCAGAACATGATCTACACCTCGGGCACCACAGGCCATCCCAAGGGCGTGCGCCGCTCCGCCCCGACGCCGGAGCAGACCGCGAACGCCGAAGCCATGCGCGGGATGATCTACGGCCTCAAGCCGGGCGCTCGCGCGCTGCTTCCCGGGCCGCTCTACCACTCCGCGCCGAACTCGTTCGGCCTGCGCGCAGGGCGTTTGGGAGGCGCGCTGGTGCTGATGCCGCGCTTCGACCCCGAGGAATTTTTGCGCGTGGTCGAGACCGAGAAGGTCGACACCATCTTCATGGTACCGACGATGTTCATCCGGCTGATGAAGCTGCCCGAGGAGGTCCGCAAGAAATACGACGTGTCGTCGCTGCGCCACATCATCCATGCCGCCGCGCCTTGTCCAGCCGACGTCAAACGCGCGATGATCGAATGGTGGGGGCCGGTGATCTACGAATTCTACGGCTCGACCGAGTCCGGCGCCGTCACGTTTGCCAATTCCGAGGACGCGCTACAGAAGCCGGGGACCGTCGGCAAGATTTCGCCAGGCGCGGAGCTGCGCTTCATCGGCGACGACGGGACGGAGTTGCCGCAGGGCGAGATCGGCGAAATCTATTCGCGCATATCAGGCAATCCGGATTTCACCTATCACAACAAGCCGGAAAAGCGCGCCGAGATCGATCGTGACGGCTTCATCACTTCAGGTGACGTCGGTTACATCGACGCCGACGGCTATGTCTTCATCTGCGACCGCAAGCGCGACATGGTGATTTCGGGCGGCGTCAACATCTATCCGGCCGAGATCGAAGCCGCGCTGCATGCGCTGCCGGGCGTGCACGATTGCGCCGTGTTCGGCATTCCCGACGCGGAATTCGGCGAGGCGCTGATGGCGGTGGTGGAGCCGCAGCCGGGCGTGACGCTCGATCTCGCTTCCATCCGCAGCCAGCTCAAGGTCTCGCTGGCCGATTACAAGGTGCCCAAGCATATCGAGATCCAGTCCAGCCTGCCGCGCGAGGATTCCGGCAAGATCTTCAAGCGCCGCCTGCGCGATCCCTATTGGGAACGGGCCGGGCGGAGGATCTAGCTGTGGCGACCGGTGCCGGATCCCTCATGGTGAGGAGCGCGTAAGCGCGTCTCCGGACGATGCTTCGCATCGCCGGGCGAACCATGAGGCCCCCCATCTCTGCATCCGGGCTTTCATCCTTCGAGACGCGCGTTCCGCGCTCCTCAGGATGAGGATCACCAATGGGAATTCATTCACCCCCATCTTTATCTTGCACTGCGGCAAAAAACTTGCACACTCGGAATTGCCGGGCAATTTCTGAGGTGGCCAGCCATGTCTTCCCAGATTGTGCCTTCCGAGACCATGTCTTCCGAAACCGAAGCCCGGTCCAATCGCAGCGATGACGCGCTGGCGTTGGAGGCAGACGCCCGGCTGCGGACCGATATACGCCTGCTCGGGCGCATTCTCGGCGATACCGTGCGCGACCAGGAGGGCGCCGACGTGTTCGACCTGGTCGAACGCATCCGGCAGACCTCGATCCGGTTCCACCGCGACGAGGACAAGCTGGCGCGGCGGGAACTCGAAACCATCCTCGACAGCATGTCGACGGCCGATACGGTCCGGATCGTCCGCGCCTTCAGCTATTTCTCGCATCTCGCCAACATTGCCGAGGACCAGAACAACATCCGCCAGATGCGCGGCCGCGGCCCCGGCGGCCCGCGGCCGAGCGCGCTCACCCAGACCCTGTCCCATGCAAAGACGGCCGGTTTCAGCGCCGCCGAGCTGCGCGGTTTTTTCAGGGATGCGCTGGTAAGTCCGGTGCTGACCGCGCACCCGACCGAAGTCCGCCGCAAGAGCACGATGGACCGCGAGATGGAGATCGCGGCGCTGCTCGACCGGCGCGAACGGATGCAGCTTACGCCGGAAGAGGGCGAAGCCAGCGACGAACAATTGCGCCGCGCCGTGCTGACGCTTTGGCAGACCAATCTGCTGCGCCGGACCAAGCTCACCGTGCTCGACGAAGTCGCCAACGGGCTTTCGTTCTATGATTACACGTTCCTGCACGAGGTGCCGCGGCTGCACTGCACGCTCGAAGACCGGTTGAACCAGGAGGAGGGCGGCGAGCCGAGCGAACTGGCGTCCTTCCTCACCATGGGGAGTTGGATCGGCGGCGACCGCGACGGCAACCCGTTCGTCACTGCCGACGTCATGCGCGGCACCCTGCGGCTGCAGTCGAGTCGTGTCCTGAACTTCTATCTGGAGGAGTTGCACGCGCTCGGTGCCGAACTGTCCCTGGCGGCGCATCTCGCCGATGTTTCCGAGGAGTTGCGTGGACTCGCCGGGCGCTCGCCCGACCCGTCACCGCATCGCAGTGGCGAGCCGTATCGCCTCGCGGTGTCCGGAATCTATGCCCGGTTGACCGCGACCGCTGCAAAGCTCGAGGTCGAGACGACAAGGCGTCCGGTCGGCGCGGGCGCGCCCTATGAAAGCGCAAAGGAATTCAAGGCCGATCTCGACGTGCTCGATCGCTCGCTGATCGCGAATAATTCCGGTGTCATCGCGCGGGGGCGGCTGCGGCACTTGCGCCGCGCGGTGGATTGCTTCGGGTTCCATCTCGCCCGGCTCGACATCAGGCAGAATTCGGCCGTGCATGAACGCACGGTCGCGGAACTGTTCGACGCCGCGATCCCTGGCATGTCCTATCTGGCGCTCAGCGAGGAAGCCCGTGTCAATCTGCTGCTGAGTGAACTCCGCAGCGCGAGGCCGCTTAGCTCGGCCTTCGTCAAGTACAGCGAAGAAACCTTGGGCGAACTTACGCTGTTCCGCGCCGCCGCCGAGGCCCATGCCAGGTTCGGCGCCGACGTGATCTCCCAATGCATCATCTCCATGTGCAAGAGCATGTCCGACATGCTGGAGGTCGCGGTGCTGCTGAAGGAGGTCGGTATTGTCAACCCGTCCGGCCGCAGCGCCATCAATATCGTGCCATTGTTCGAGACCATCGAGGATCTGCAGGCATCATCCGGCATCATGGACCGGATGCTGTCGCTGCATGACTATCGCAAGTTGGTGGACAGCTGTGGCGGCGTCCAGGAAGTGATGCTGGGCTATTCGGACAGCAACAAGGATGGTGGCTTCGTCACCTCGGGCTGGGAGCTCTACAAGGCCGAGATCGGCCTGGTCGAGGTGTTCGAGCGCCACCATGTGCGGCTGCGGCTGTTCCACGGCCGCGGCGGCTCGGTCGGCCGCGGCGGCGGGCCTAGCTATGACGCCATCATCGCGCAGCCGGGAGGTGCTGTGAACGGCCAGATCCGCATCACCGAGCAGGGCGAGATCATCTCCAGCAAATATTCCAACGCCGAAGTCGGCCGCAACAATCTGGAAATCCTCGCTGCCGCGACGCTGGAGGCGAGCCTGCTGCATCCCCGGCAGAGCGCGCCGCGCAAGGAATATCTGACCGCGATGGACGAGCTGTCGGCGCTGGCCTTCAAGGCCTATCGCGGCCTGGTCTACGAGACCGAGGGCTTTGCCGATTATTTCTGGGGCTCGACGGTCATCACCGAAATTGCGACGCTGAACATCGGCAGCCGTCCGGCATCGCGCAAGAAGACCCGCGAGATCGAAGACCTGCGTGCCATCCCCTGGGTGTTCAGCTGGGCGCAATGCCGGCTGATGCTGCCGGGCTGGTACGGCTTCGGCTCCGCGGTCGAAACCTGGATTGCGGAGCATCCGGAGCAGGGCATGCCGTTCCTGCAGGAACTCTATCGCGAATGGCCGTTCTTCCGCATGCTGCTGTCGAACATGGACATGGTGTTGGCGAAAAGTTCGATCGCGATCGCCTCGCGCTACGCCGAACTGGTGCCGGACGTGAAGTTGCGGGAAAGCATTTTTGGCCGCATCCGGCGCGAATGGCATGCCTCGATCGAGACGCTGCTCGACATTATGAGCCACGAGCGATTGCTGCAGGGCAATCCGCTGCTCGACCGCTCGATCCGCAACCGCTTCCCCTATCTCGACCCGCTCAACCACGTGCAGGTGGAATTGCTCAAGGAGCATCGCGCGCAGAACCCGGACGAGCAGGTGCTGCGCGGGATTCAGCTCACGATCAACGGGATCTCGGCGGGGCTAAGGAATAGCGGGTGAGGGCACTCTCCCTCGTCGTCCCGGCGAACGCCGGGACCCATACCGCGTGATCTGTCGTTAAGGCAGGATGAGAGACATCATCCTCTGGCAACAGAGCCCTGTGGTTATGGGTCCCCGCGTGCGCAGGGACGACTCGTGGTGGCAGCGCAGGTTCACGCCTCAGAGCATCTCACGGTTTCATCGCACCCTGCGCACTGGTGTAGACCGCATAAAGCGACGACGAGCCGCAGATATACAGCCTATTCCGCTGCTGACCGCCGAAGCACAAATTCGCGACCGTTTCCGGAATGTGGATCTTGCCGAGCAGATCGCCGTCAGGCGTGTAGCAGCGCACGCCGTCCTCATTCGGATCGCCCCAACCCACGGAGCACCAAAGGCGCCCGGCGGTGTCGCAGCGCAGCCCGTCGGTAATGCTGGGCTTGGGCATGTCCGCAAAGACCTTACTGTTCG
>Ga0307500_10000604_pt1 | contig 11551 bp, 8 predicted proteins | sample 14_S_MG_FD_201362 | JGI IMG/M metagenome (GOLD analysis project Ga0307500, IMG submission 201362) | Soil microbial communities from Populus trichocarpa stands in riparian zone in the Pacific Northwest, United States - 14_S | ecosystem: Environmental > Terrestrial > Soil > Riparian zone > Trees... | reverse complement strand
CGCGGGCCCGCTCACGGGCCCGGGCGCCGATGTGGTCCGGGTGGTCCTTGTGCCAGCTGCCGGTGAGGTTGCCCAGCCGCCAGGTGCCGTCGCCACCGACCGCGGCGGGAGGGCCGGCCGGCAGCCGCTGGCCGTACGCGACCGCCGCCAGCAGCCGCCGGACCGCGGCGACGTCCACCTCGCCCGACGGCTCAGCCACGAGCACGTCGGCCAGCGACCCACCTGCGACCGGCGGCAGCGCGGCAGGATCGGCCAGTACGTCGTGGCCGGTGACCCGGCCGTCGGCACTCACCCAGGCGTCCAGCAGGCCGGCCGCCTCGAGCGCCGCCTCGACCGGCCCGTGCACCGCATCCGGCACCGTGGGGGCGAAGTCGACCAGCCGCCACAGCGGCGCCCCGGCCTGGGCGGTCCGGTCCGCCGTCCGCGTCCGCGGCGGGACCGGCGGCAGGTCCTGCTCGGCCAGCAGCCGGTCCACCTCGGCAGCCAGTTCGGCCCGCTCGTCCGCTACCGCCGAGAGCCCGGCCTGGACGGTGGTCTCGGCCCGGGTCAGCTCGGCCAGCACGACGGCGGCGACCCGGTCCACCGCGCCGAGCAGCTCCGGCTCGGACTCGACCAGGTCGGCCAGCCCCGCGGGGTCGGTGAAGGCCAGCTCCCGGCAGGCCGCCGCCCATGCCTCGACCCGGGCGGCCAGCTCGCCGAGCGCGGCCTCGCGCGCCCCGGCCGCCTCGTCCCGCGCCGCCCGCGCGTCCGCGAAGGCCGCACGCGCAGCCTCGACGTCCGCCTCGGCCGACTGCCGCCGCTCGACGGCCCGCTCGTGCGCGTCAACCGCCCGGCCGACCCGGTCGAGCTGCTCCCGCCGGCTGCGCAGCACGCCCCGCAGCAGCGACCGGGCGGTCCCGAGACCGGCCGCCAGCTCGCCGTACGCCGTGTCCAGGCCGGCCCGCCCGGCCGCCACCCGCGCCTCGGCCGCTGCCGCGTCCACCGCGCCGACCAGCCGGTCGACCGCCCGCTGCGACTCGGCCCGGGCGCCGTCATCGGCGTCGGCCTCGGCCCGCAGCCGTCCGGCATCGGTGCGGATCGCTGTGGCCCGGGACCGCGCGCCGGCGGCCGCGCGGCGCAGGCGGTCCAGCTCCTCTCCCTGCCGGTAGGCCTCGCTGTCGGTCAGGCCCTCGATCCGGGCCTCGGTCTCACCGATGTCCAGCGCCAGCCGGCCAGCCAGCTCCTCGATGCCGGCCCGCTGCTCGGCGACGGTGCCGTACTCGGCCGCCGACAGCCGGGCGGTGCGGGTGATGTTGTCCAGCTCGGTGGTCGCCGAGATCACCGTCGCCGCGGCTGACCGCAGCACCCGCCGGGCGTACGACTGCTGCCGGGCCGCCAGCGTCCGGGTCGCCGCCACCTCCTCCTCGAGCCGGCCGACCCGCTCCCGCTGCGCGTCCAGCCGCTCGAACCCCTCGGCCAGGTCGGCGACCTCCTGCTGGCCCAGCGGCGGCAGCGCCCGGGACAGCAGCGTCGACAGCAGCGCCGGGTCCAGCCGCTGGGACAGCTTCGGCGTACGCAGCTGGAGCAGCGCGGTGATCAGCGCGTCGTACCGCTGCTCGCCCATCGACGGGAACAGCGCGGCCCGGACGGCGGCCCGGTAGTCCCCCGCGTTGGGATGGACCGTGCCGTGGTCGCCGAGCCGCTCCTCGAGCGCGGCGCGGGTCAGCGGTTGCCGCGAGTCGTTGGTCAGCGCGAGGTCGTGGCCGACCCGCAGCTCGCTGGTGAAGTAGTCGACGTGCACGCCGGTGGTGTGTGTGCTCGCCTGCAGCCGCGCTCCGCAGGTGAACCACCGTCCGTCCACACCGAACTCCAGCCACACGTAGCCGACCCGGGTGGTGCCGGTCGCGCCCTCCCCCATCAGGTTCCAGTGCATCGTGCGCTCGCCGGTGCCGAACGTGGACAGCCGGTTTGCCCGCAGGTTCGCGTCGAAGAGGTAGGGCAGGAGCAGCTCCAGCGCCTTGGACTTACCGCTGCCGTTCGGCCCCCGGAGCAGCAACCGTCCACTGTGGAACTCGAAAGTCTCGTCGTGGTAGCGCCAGACGTTCAGGATGCCGGCCCTGGTGGGGCTCCACCGGGGCGGCCGTGGTGGCTCGGTCGGCACCGGGCGGGGCAGCACGGTCACCGTGGTCATGGCGTCTCCTCCGTGCTGCGGGTGCCGGCCACGGCATACCGGGCCGCGGCCGGGAGCGGGTGGACCAGGCCGGCCGCCACCCGGGCCAGACCGAAGTCGAGCAGCACCGCCACGGCGTCGGCCACCAGGTGGGCAGCGCCGCCCTCGTCGCGGTACTGCTTCGCCCAGCGCGGGAAGCGGGCCAGCAGCGCGTCCGCCGCGACCTCGAGCTGCTCGCTGCTGACCGCACCGTCGATGCCGTCCAGCAGGAGCAGCGCGGCGACCTTGGCGGTGCTCGCATCGTCGGGGAACCGGCCGTCGGTCGCGATCCCGTCCGGGTCGACGAACAGCACCCCCTCGGCCCGCTCCTCGGCGACGAAGCCGCCCTCGGCCGCCGCCCGGCGCAGCAGCTGCCGCCCGGTCGGCGACGCCAGATAGCCGCGCTCGGCGACGGACAGGTCGTCGAAGTAGAGCACCGGGTCGTCCACCAGCCGCCGGAAGACCGAGTGCCGTAGCCACAGATTCCGCTGCACCTCGGACCCGCCGTCGTCAGCCGCGCCGTACCGCCGCTCCCGGGACACCGCGAGCAGCATCTCCTCGAACCGCAGCGGGACCTCCTCGGCCGGCACCGCCAGCTGCGACGGCCCGACCGGCACCACCAGCAGCCGCAGCAGCAGGGTCGGGTCGACCTGGTAGAGCACCTTCGCCTCGGCCGAGTCGACGTAGGCGTCCGTGCTGCCGTCGACCACCTCGACCACGCCGTAGGACTCCAGCAACCGCAGCACGTCGACGAACGCCATCCGCTCGGCCCGGCTGGCCGTGTCGAACGCCGCCAGCACGTCGTCGGCCGCGGTCGCCTGCCGGACCCGGTCGGCCAGCAGCCCCACCGTGGTCACGGGCACCGCCAGCAGCTCGGCCGCGACGACGCAGAGCAGCACGTACCGCCGCCGGTCGAACGGTGCCCGCCCGGACCGCAGCCGCCTTGCCGGCCGGCTCGGGTCGGCCGCGGCCCGGACCTTGAACAGCCGGGCGTAGCCCAGCCGCGGCTCGACGACAAGCTGCCAGCCGCAGTAGCGCTCGAACCAGAGGCAGATGGGTTCGCGGCGCCGCCGGACCAGGTCGAAGTACTCCGGCGTCGAGCGCTCGGCGATCAGCGGCTGGGCCAGCAGCAGCCGGATCCCGCGGGCCACCTCCTCCTTCTCCGCGATCACCAGCTGGTTGGCGAGTTGGCTCACCGGGATTGCTCCCGCCGCGTCGACCGCTGCCCGTACGACCTGATCTCGATCTCGTAATCCGGCCCGCGGAACGTGCCGGCCCTGGTCACCAGCGTCGCGGTCGAGCCGTCGGCCAGCGGCCTGAGCAGGATCTCGATCCGGCCGTCGACCGTGCTGCTGCGCCGGGTGCCGGCCCGGTCCGGAGCGCTCGCCAGCGCCCGCCCGAGCAGGTCGAGGAGCCGCTCGAACACCCGGTGGTCCAGCCGCCCGAACGCCGACAGCCGCACCCGGCCGCCGGTGTCCAGCATGCTCCACGCCGCTTCCAGCTCGGCCCGCTCGGCGAGCACCTGCTCGGCCCGGGCCGCCTTGACCGCCGCGACATCGCGGACCCGGCCGGTGCGGCTGAAGCGCTCGGTGCGGCCCGCCGACCGCAGCAGCGGCGACACCGGCACCGGCGCCTCCGACCACGGCGCCGACGCGGTGAACAGCTCCGGGTCCGGGTGCGCCAGGTGCGCGTGCCGGGCGGAGCCGAGCCCGAACGTCGTGGCGTACAGCCGGTGCACGTCGGCCTGCCCGGGCACCACGCTGAACCAGCGGGCCAGCTCGCGGAAGTCGGCGACCGCGCTGCTGGACCGGCGGCGGGACTCGGTGATCCGGTCGAGCACCTGCAGCAGCGTGATAATCGCCCGCCGGGCCACCAGGTGCAGCTGCTCGACCCGCGGCGTCGCGCCGTCGCCGGGCCGGAACCAGGCCTGCAGGCCGGCCCAGCGGGCGCGCCGGTGCTCCAGCCACGCCGGCCCCGGATCCACTCCGGACAGCTGCGGCAGCTCAGCGCCGAGCAGCGCGCGCTGGTGCAGCAGGCCGACGCCGCGCTCCTCGACCGCGCCGATCCGGACGGCGATGGCTTCCGCGCGGTGCTCCAGGTCGGTCACGAACTCCTGGAGGTACGCCACCGTCGACGCCTTGACCTCGTGGAATGTCGCGAGCTCCGCGCCCTCGGCCCGGAGCAGCCGCTGCAGCTCGCCGTTGAACTGCACGGTGTTGCCGCGCAGCGCCTCCAGGTGCGCCTCCAGCTCGGTTAGCGCGCTGAAGATCCGCCGGTTGGTGCCGCTGTCCATGAGCTGGGCCAGCTCGCCGAGGCGGTCGGCGATGGCGTCCAGCACGGCCGTCTGCAGGGCGCCGGTCGAGGCGAGCAGACCCATCGCGTGGACGACCCCGGCGAAGGCCGCCTCGCCCTGCCTGGTCAGCGAATACTGCAGGTTGCGTCGCTCATACTCGGCCGCGGTGCGGTAGTTCTCCGAGTGGTTCTGGACGACGTCGACCAGCTTCCAGTCGCGCAGCTGGACCAGCGCGGCGACCAGGTCCTCGTCGGGCAGCGCGTCGACCCAGCCGACCGAGCGCAGCCGGGCCCGCACGTCGTCGAGGCTCAGTGCGGTCTCGAGCCGCTCATTCGCCTCGCTGAAGGCATGCAGCACCGCGACATAGAGCCCGGCCCGGTCCCCCGCGGTGAAGCGGAACATCTCGGGCGGGACACGAATCGGGTCCACCGATCCTCCCGCGGTCGACGTATCGGCGTCGGCGACGATAGCGCGCGGCAGCGACAATGCTGTTTCTTACCGCGGCAGCTCGTCGAGCAGCTCCGCGGCTACGCGTTCCTCCGGTACGCCGGTGCCGACCCGGGTCAGGTGCACGGCGAGGTCGGGATCCCATGGCACCGGGGTCACCCGGCCGACCGGCGGGCCGGTGGCGGCCGCGGCGAGGTAGTCCGCGCTCGTCATCCGCCACGGCCGCGCGCCGGTCCGGGCCACCACGTTCGCCGCGATCCGGAGGCCGTCGCCGTCGAGATCCCCGTGGTAGTGCACGGTCGCACCGCCGGCGGTCAGCCGCCGGAGCAGGAGCACCCCGGCCGCGCTGGGCCAGCCGGAGATGCAGACCAGCGGCGGGCAGCGCGCGCCGAACCGGTCCAGTGCGAGCGCGAGCACGGCCGGGTTCTCGAACGCCCACACGTCGGGCGGCAGGTGGGTCCAGTCGCCGGCGGCGCGCAGCTGCGCCAGCGTCAGGACCGCTGCCTGCCCCGCCTCCGCCGACGCGCGCAGGACCCGCGCCACGACGTCGTCGCCCCGCAGCCGGAAACCCGCCGCCAGCACCGTGGAGGACAGCTCGTCCGGCGCGACACCGGCCCGCTCCCACAGCTCCCGCCGGGCGTCGCTGTCCGCCGGTGGCGGCAGGCCGGCACCGCCGGCGAGCGCCCGCAGCACCAGCCCCGAGCAGCGACCCGGGTCGTCCAGACCATGCGGGTCGCCGAGCACCCGCTCGGCGAAGACCGGCAGCGGCAGACCCGGCGCCGGCAGCTCCGCCAGCACCGCCAGCGCCCGTTCCAGTTCCCGCCGGGTCTCCGCCACGGTCCCACCGACCAGCCCGCCGCGGCGGACCGCGGCCACCCACTCCGGCAGCGCCGGCACCGCCGCGACGACCGGATGCCGCTCCAGCCACTCCCACAGCTCGGCCCGCTCGGCCGCCGCCCGGCGCCGGTCGCCGGCCCGGTCCGCCGGTGGTCCAACCAGCCGCCCGACGACATCGGCCACGCCGACACCCAGCGCCGTACGCAGCACTGCGTCCAGCCGGGAGACGGACACGGTCGCGTACTCACCCGGGAGCCGGTCCAGCCCCAACAGGTCGGCGAGCGCGGCCCGGGCCGGCGCATCCAGCGGCCCGACCCGCACCCGGCTCACCGGCTGGCCCGACGACATCCTCGAATGCAGTGCCCGCCACACCGGCGCGAGGGCCGGCGACAGGCCATCCACTCCGACACCCTAACCGCGATCGCTCGACGGCCCGTACCGGCGGGGTATCCGGTCCGCACATCGCCGCGGGTCCAGCGGCCGGAGAACGGGGTGCCCGCCATCACCCCGCGCAGAGGAACCATGTCCGGTGGTCCGAGCTGCCGAGCGCGCCTCGCAGCATCGCGTCGACAGCGCGACTTCTGTGCGTCGCGTGGCTGGCTGAGGGGTACGGTCTTGACCGTATCGGCCCAGTCTGATCGACGATGCGGCCCGAACTGAGAAACCGCAGGTCGCGCCCGTTCCTGTTCGAGCCCTCGACGAGGATCGGCATCGATGCGGCCCCGACGACCGAGCGTGGCTACCTCGCTGACCTTCAGCCGTTCTGCGACGGCAATGACCGAGGCATCGGTGACGCCGAGCGGGAGCCCTCGTACCGGCGCATCAGGTCGGCCATCGGAGCAGGTCCACGGGCGTTATGTCGACTTAGCTCAGATCGCCCGCAGCTACCGCCTCGACGAGGTTGATCTCGGCTTCGGAGCCGACGTATCTGCCAACCAGGTAGCACGCCTCGGTAACGACGTATGGGTAACCAGCAGCTCATCGGTGCCGGCGGCCAGCAGCGCAACCGGTTGACCCGCCATCGGTCATCGCCCTAGCGATATTCGTTGTGTTGGCGCCCGTGATCGAGAGATTCCCCAGCCCACCGGTGATGTGCGAACCTCGGCCATTGAATCACTGCACGGATGTAACGAACGCGGTGGAACCCGCACTGTGCCGATCGCTCGCGGCCCGCGGATAGTCTTGCCTCATCCGGAGGAGTCGTAGGCACCTGGCCGACCCCGACGCCACTGCCCGCCCATGCCCTGGGCGCGGCCTGGAGGTTCCGAGTCACACCTGTGACGTGGCCAGGTGCGGTGGCTGCTGACGGCCACTCGCACGGTGGTGGCGTGGACCGCGATTGAATCAGCGGCTCCTGGTCCTGACGGGGTCGTCCCCTGCGATTCGCGAGTACGTCGAAAACTACGTCCGGCGCGGCGACTACCGGGCGTAATCGTCGACGTGCCTTCACGACCCCGACGAGGCATGTCGTGAGGCGTGCTGTGGTCGCATGCTTGATATGACGAGAAGGACGGGGCGTGGCGATGGGTTCGGGGAATCACAACCGGAACTGTGCAGAGGCTGTTCAACATCGGTGCCGATGTTCGGGCTGCGGCGGATCGGAGCATGGCTACGGTGGCTGGCTACGGCTCGCGGCTCATGCGCAGGATCGCGAGCAACGGCGGCGGTCGCTCAATGAGTCCTGGCGGGAGAACTACCGGCCTCAGGGTCGCCGGGTGAAGGCGGCGGCGGTCATCGCGTGCACCGACCTCGCTCGCCTCGATGTGGCCGACTGGCTCGCCGACGCGACCGGCTCCGACCCGCCAGGGCCGGAGCACCAGGACCGCGTCCCGCCGAAAGACCCGGCCGGCCCTACTGCTGGCGCGACACCGGACCGCGATCCTCCTGTCGAGATGGCGGACTGGAGTCCTTCGGACCAGGTCACCAGGCTCGCCCAGGAGCTGACCCGATCCCAGTGGGACGTAATCGTCGTGGAACTCGCCGGCGATCACAGCGATATCAAGGCGGTCGGCCATGACCTCGCTCAGCACGGTTGGTGTGATCTGCTGGTCGGCCTGATCCGTGTCGTCGAGCACTACCGGGCGGTGCTAAAGGCGATCCCCAACGACGCCAAGAAGACCGTGAAACGAGCCATTCTCGACTCCTCGCAGCACCCCCTCCGAGCCCATGTCAGCGAACGCGTCGTAGACATCGTGGTGGACCGGGTCTGGGGCGTCTTCCTCGCCGCGATCACCGGCGGCGTACCCGCCCTGACCGCACTGTCCAGCGACGAACTCCTCCGGGACCTCCGAATCCTCGCGGTCTTCATCTGCCCTGCCCCGGAGCACCATGCCGAGGTCCGCGAACACGCGATGAAGCCGCTCGGTGACGAGGCGACCGAAATCCTCAAGGACGAGACAAAGGCCCAGCTCGCCAAGGTGTTCTCCGAGTGGAGCCACCCGAACGCCCATCACCCGTGACGCTGGCACCTCACCAGAGGTGGGCCGTAGGCCGCCCGGAAGGAATCACCTTCGTAGTGGCCCTTACCGCCTGAGTCCCGTCGTCGTGCCCGAAGGTGGTGGGCGACAGGGCGAGGTGCCGGCCGACCTCGGCCGGGTCCCTTCAGCAGGCGACTCGAGGTGTTGATCTGGCACAGTTCTTGGGATGAGCATCCATCCGTTGGGCCTATCGGGCTGGGACGAGCTGAGTACGTGGGGTTGGGACGACGCGGCCCAGAGTTGGTATACGCAGTTGACGCCGAACGGCGGCGGCGATCGTGACGGCCCGCGGGTCTGGCTCGCCGACGTGCCGACGCCGTACAGGACCGAGGTTGAACTGATGGTCGCGATCATCCAGAGCACCGGCGCGCAGCTGGTCGAGGTGCTCAACGCGATGCGTGACAAAATCGGCAAGCGCTGATCAGAGACGAGCATCCGCTGAGCAGTCCGGCGGTACGAATACCCTTGCCTGCTGGCTTCCTGCGCGCCGTGTAGGAAACGCGTCTAGTCTGCCACCGGGCAGGTCGCCGGGCTCGTCATCGGACCGTAGTGCTCGGTGGTAGGTCAGATCCCCACGGGGTGACCGTCTCGCCTCACATGTGGCAAGTGGGGGCCTGCCCGCGTCCTGCCAACTCGGCTGGCCGATTGGCGCCCCGAATATCTACGGAGCCGCCACAGTAGTGGGTCGGGGGCCTATCCAAAATTGAGGTCCCGATGTGAATGACGCGCCCGTGTGGCCGCTGTACGGTCTGTGCGACACTGGGGAGGCTTGGATGACATGGTGGTTGCCGGACCGACTCGAGCGCTACTTGGCCGCCGCGGACGCTGGATCGGCGTTGATGCCCTGCCGTCCGCCTGATCCGTGGCCAGGAACGGTTCCCGACGGCGTTGTGCGGGCGTTACGGGAGTACGACCAGGCCGTGATCGACCTCGAGCTTGCGTACCGCAGCGCGCTTCTGCGGCAGGAAGAGCTATATCACCGCGGCCGGCACTACCCGGTGCCCATCGTGGAGTTGCGCGGAGTTGCCGAGCGCGCGGCTGACGATCTCGGGATTTTGGTCCAGGAACATGCACGCGCCATCAAGCAACTCCAGGTCCGTTACGCCGCACGGTGGACGGCGACAGCGATCCTCGCCGTGCGCGCGCTCGCCGAAGGGCGGAGACCCGATGCGTTCGCAGTCCTCTACGAGCATGGTGTTCAGAGCTTGGCGGACGTCCTGCCGTTGCTTGCCACACCTGTCCCTACGCACAGGGCGGGTGCGTTTCTGAGCGACGAGGACTTGTGGCCCAGGATTGAGCGGCTCAAGAGGACAGCGCAGCATGCCACTGCCGGGAACAAGGACGGCGTGTCGGAGAACGGCGAGACGCGCGACCGGGCGGGTACTGGGGACGACGACCCAGCGCTAGTGCTGTCCGCTTATGCCGAGCATTGTCAAATACAACTCGGGCTCTTTGCTGTCGACCCGCCGCAGCAAACAAGACGGGCGTCGCGCAGGCGCCGACCAAAATTGGACCAGGACACCGCACAGGCAGACTGACAAATCATTCCTACTCGCGACGGAGCAGAGATGCGGCCACCCCGCAGCGCAGGAGAACTAGGCAAGGAGTTTCCGTACACCCTCAAGACCGTGTGCTACATCGAGGTCACCAATGACGGCACCGTCGGCTGGGATGACAGCTTGGGCGCCTACGAGCGGGCGCGGGCAGGCGCGTCGCGACTATATGCGGTATGGCCCGGAGAGTGGGCCAGCCATCTATTCGCCATCGACGATCTCGACGAGTACGCACGCGCCATGGGGATCATTCACGATCAAGAGAGAACAGGCCTCGCCGAGCACCAGCATCAGGTACGGTGGTCTCTAAATCCATACGAACGGAACCCAAGCGGCTCTTACGTTACGATTGACGTCAGCCTTGAGTGCGGCTGCAAGATCCTCGACCTGAAGTCATTCGCGACTCAAATGCGCCAACAGAAAGGCTGGGAGGTCGCCACTAGTGTCGGATGGGGAGGCAGCGAGTCGCAATATTACATGCGGGTTCGCCGTAGCAGCCTCACTGCGTAGGCCAGTCACCGCCAATTGTCAGCACCAGGCCGAGCCGACTGTCGCAGCCTCGCAGGCAATGAGGGACTCGGCCGTGGTTTGAATATGGCCCCAGTGTGCAATCGCGGTGGCGGGCCCGGCTCGATGTTAACGCGCCGAGGTCAGCTGCGGCTATCAACCTACTTGCGCGGCGGGGCGGCCGCCCACTAGCGCTCCGCAGCGGCGCGAGCGGCCAGTACGGGTATTGCTGCGATCTTGTCCGGGCTCAGGTTCTTCCAGACGAGTCCGGTCGGCCGGTGGGCTGGCTGCGGGCAGGTGATGATCTCGTCCGGCGTGATGATGAGGTCGAGGGCGAAGTCGTGTTCGGCTTCTGGTAGCGGTTCGTCGAGTACCTGGAGTGAATGGACGGTTGTCGCGATGGTGGTGTCGGCTGTGACGAGTCCGGCTTCGATGAGTAGCGCGACCTCGATGTCGGAGTATCCGGCGCCTTTGCCGAGGCGTACTCCTTGTCGGTTCACCGCGACGCTGCCGCAGATCACGAAGTCGACCGGTCGCATCTGGTCGACGGCGACCTTTCGGGCAATCTTCGCGGCGATGTCTTTGGCTGCGGCTTCCGCCGGCGGAACCGTCAACGTGGTGGGGTCGAGGAGGTAGAACGGCAGGTCGTCGGCGAGCTTGGGGACCGCCATGTAGACGAGCTTTCCCTCAGCGAGGGCCAGCGCGCGGGCCGGGAGTTGTGCCGTGTCCGGCACCGCCTTGACAACGCGGGCGGCCTGCCAGGCGGGGAGTGTCGCGAGCCGCTTCGCGGCCTCATCGGCGCCGAGGAACGCGGGGATCCGACCGCGTACATCGCGCTCGACCGCCTGCTCGCGTTCCAGCAGCGTCCAGACACGCTCGCGGACGGCCTGCTTTGCCTGATCGACGTTGATGTCAGCCATGGCTCTGCCCGCCCTACGCGGCGGCCATCAGGCCGAGTAGCCGGTCACACACTTCTCTGACCTCCTGCACCTGCCGGTGCCGGCGCAGCTCCCGGCCAGCGGTGAAGACGACCGTGAGGCCGCCGCCGCCCCAGTTCAGTTGTACGAGGTCGATCGCCTGGTGCAGCGTCGACGTGGCCGCGTCGAGCTTCTCCTGGCGGAGGTAGGCCAACGCGAGATTTCCGAGGACGATCGCCCGCGACTTGGATCGGTCCCGCGCGCTGGCGGCCGTGTCCTCCAGGATCGGCTGGGCCCGTTCGGCCTTGCCGAGGAACAGGTAGCACGACCCG
>Ga0307500_10000603_pt1 | contig 11552 bp, 13 predicted proteins | sample 14_S_MG_FD_201362 | JGI IMG/M metagenome (GOLD analysis project Ga0307500, IMG submission 201362) | Soil microbial communities from Populus trichocarpa stands in riparian zone in the Pacific Northwest, United States - 14_S | ecosystem: Environmental > Terrestrial > Soil > Riparian zone > Trees... | reverse complement strand
GACCAGCTCCGGCTGCCCGGAGCCGTCGTCGACGATGCAGAGCTGCCAGGCCGGGTAGTGCTGGGCGCGCACCGACTCGATCGCCTGGCAGAGGTAGCGCAGGTCGGACTTGTAGGTCGGCATCGCGAGCGAGATCAACGGCTGCGACTCGAGCGCCTCGACTTCCTGCAGCGCCGCTTCGCGCCGCGCCTTCGGCCGGTTGAGGTGCAGCCGCCGGGCGCGCCGGGCGAGCTCGCGCAGCCGCCGCAACAGGGCGAAGAGGCGCGGCGGCAGGAGCGATTTGAGCGTGCGGGCGTCTCTCGGCATCTCGCTAGCCCCGCAGCTTCGAGAGCACGGAGCGCGCCGCCCGCACCGGCCTGGTCAAGCGCCAGCTGAGCGAGGACTCATACGTCTGCGCGACTTCGATCATCTCCTGTTCGAGCTCGCCGATGCGGAAGGCGCGGCGGCTGAGCTCGCGGTGGAACTCCTCGCGCTGGGCGTCCAGCTCCGCCCGGTGCCTCGCTTCGACCGCGCTCAGCTCGTCGTTCGTCTGCGCCCCGGCGCTCATCAGCGGCCTATCGTAGAGACAGGCTAGGGTTGCGGCCACGCGATGGAGGCCCTCAAGGGACTGATCCTCTCCGGCGGTGCGGGCACCCGCCTGCGCCCGATCACCCACACCTCGGCGAAGCAGCTGGTGCCGGTGGCGAACAAGCCGGTGCTCTTCTACGGGATCGAGGCGCTGGTCGATGCCGGCGTCGAGGAGATCGGGATCATCATCGCCCCGGAGACCGGCGAGGAGATCCGCGAAGCGGCCGGCGACGGCTCGCGCTTCGGCGCCAGGATCACCTACATCGTCCAGGACGAGCCCAAGGGACTCGCCCACGCCGTCCTCACCGCCGAGCAGTTCATCGCCGGCTCGCCCTTCGTCATGTACCTGGGCGACAACCTGCTGGCCGACGGCCTGCGCGGGCTCGTCGCCAGCTTCCGCGAGTCCGAGCCCGATGCGCTGATCCTCTTGACGCCGGTCGAGGAGCCCGAGCACTACGGAGTCGCCGAGCTCGACGGCGAGCATGTCGTCCGCCTGGTCGAGAAGCCGAAGGAGCCGCCGTCGAACCTCGCCCTGGTCGGCGTCTACCTCTTCCGGCCGGCGATCTTCGACGCGGCGCGGGGGCTCGAGCCCTCCTGGCGCGGCGAGCTGGAGATCACCGAGGCGATCCAGAGCCTGATCGAGGACGGCCACCGGGTCCAGTCCGAGGTCGTCAGCGGCTGGTGGAAGGACACCGGCCAGCTTGCCGACATGCTCGAGGCCAACCGGCTCGTGCTCGAGGAGATCGAGCCGCGGGTCGAGGGCGAGGTCGACGAGGCCTCGAAGGTCGAGGGCCGGGTCGCGATCGGCCCCGGAGCGAGGCTGATCGGCTCGACCGTGCGCGGCCCGGCGGTGATCGGCGCCGGGGCGACGATCGAGGGCGCCTACGTCGGCCCCTACACCTCGATTGGCGAGGACGTGCGCATCTGCCGCTCCGAAATCGAGCATTCGATCGTCCTCGCCGGCTCGCTCGTCGAAGACCTCGGCACCCGCCTCGAGGCCAGCCTGCTCGGCCGCGAAGTCAGGCTCACCCGCAGCGAGGGCATGCCCAAGACCCTCCGCATGCTGGTCGGCGACAAGTGCGAGATCAAGATCGTCTAGGCGACTGGCGCGCCAGCGCCGGCGCCGCCTGGAGCGCCTTCTGGCCCAGCCGCCTCGCCGTCTTCGCCGTCGCCGCCTGGGTGACGGTCGCCGACCTGGCGCCCAACGAACCGCCCGAATCGTCCTTCCTCTCCCATCCCTTCGGCGCCTGGCCGGCCAAGGGCCTGCTCGACCTCGTCTTCTCCTCGCTGGCGAAATGGGACGCCCAGCACTACCTGGCGATCGCCTTCGACGGCTACGTCGAAGGCCACGCCGGCCTGCCGCCGGCCGAAGATCGGCCTGCCTTCTTCCCGCTCTACCCGGGGACGGTGCACCTGCTCAGCGGCTTCGGCGCCAGCCCCGGCCTGGTGCTGATCGTCTCCTACGTCGTCTCGCTCGCCTGCTTCTTCGGCGCCCTGATGCTGCTCCACCGGCTGACGACGATCGAACTGGGCGAGCGCTACGCGCGCCCGGCGCTGATGCTGCTGGTCTTCTTCCCGACCGCTTTCTTCTTCGGCATCCCCTACAGCGAGTCGATGTTCCTGCTGCTCGCGGTCGCGGCGTTCCTCGCCGCGCGGATGGGCCGCTGGACGATCGCCGGAGTGGTCCTGGCGCTGGCCTCGGCGACCCGCGTCCCGGGCCTCCTGCTGATCCTCCCGGTGGTCCTGATCTACCTCTACGGGCCGCGGGCGGACCGGGAGCCGGCCCCGAGCCGGGGGATCCGGCCCCGCTACCGCATCGGCCCCGAGGCGGCCTGGCTGCTGCTGGCGCCGCTCGGGCTCCTCGCCTTCAGCATCTACCTGCACTTCGCGGTCGGCGACGCATTCGCATGGCAGCACGCGCAGTCGATCTTCGGCCGCCACACGGTCGACCCGCTGACGGGGATCTGGGCGGGGCTGCGCGAAGCGGGGAAGAGCTTCGGCTACCTCTTCTCGCACACCTACCACGGGCAGAGCCACGACCACCTGAACATCGCCGAGCTCGGTTTCCTCGCCCTCGCCGTCGCCGGCGGCATCGGCGCGTTGCGCAAGCTGCCGGTCGCCTATGGGACCTGGGTGCTCGTCTCGCTGGTGCCGATCTTCGTCTCGCAGCCGCCCGACAACCCGTTCTGGTCCTCACCGCGCTTCATCGTCGTCCTCTTCCCGATCTTCCTCTGGCTCGCCGTCGTTTGCGAGCGGCGCCGGCTGACGACCCAGGTCGTCGCCCTGTTCGCGGTCGGCATGGCGGTCTTCACCGCCCAGTTCGCGCTCTGGTCCTTCGTCGCCTGAGCGGCGGCCGTGATCGAACACGCTCCCGATCTGGAGCAGCGGGGGAGAAATCCCAAATTGTCAGGCTGAAAATCCCAATTTGTCTCTTACATAATCCCAATCTGTCAAACTTCAATCCCAAATTGTCAGAGCATGATTCTTGTCGACCGACATATCCGGCAATCACTCGTCGGCGCTCTATCCGAGGCGAGAGTGGTTTGCCTGCTCGGCGCCCGCCAGGCAGGCAAGACCACTCTCGTCAGGTCGATAGCCGAAAAAGAGCATCCCGCCCGGTACGTCTCGTTGGATGAGCCCGCCGCCCTCGAAGCGGCGAGAACGGACCCCGCATCTTTCGTCGCGGGCGGTGACCGGCTCGTGATCGACGAGGTGCAACGGGCGCCGGACCTCTTGCTGGCGATCAAGCGGGTCGTCGACGCAGACCCCGCCCGTGGCCGATTCCTGATGACCGGCTCGGCAGACATCCTCACCCTGCCGCAGATCGCCGACGCGCTTCCGGGGAGGGTCGACTACCTGACGCTCTGGCCCTTTTCTCAGGCTGAGCTGGCCGGTGTACGCAGTGGCTTCCTGGAGGACGCCTTTGCTGGAACGACGCCATGGATCATGGGGGCTCCGGTCGGGCGCGCTGCTTACGCCGACAGGGTCATGCGGGGCGGTTTCCCCGAGGTGGTCGAAGCCGGCGAAGCGCGACGACGGCGGTTCTTCGCGGGATACGTCGACTCGATGCTCGGGCGCGAGGTCGGCGAGCTCTCGTCGCTGAGAGATGCCGATGCGTCGGGTCGAATCCTGCGCTTGGTGGCAGCTCGCTCGGCGGCATTGACCAACTTCTCTTCGATCGGCCGAGAGCTGGGAATCGACCACAAGACCGTCGCCAATCACCTTCGCACCCTCGAGCAGCTCTTCCTTGTCGTCCGGTTGCCGGCCTGGAACGTGAACCTGGGCCACCGCGTCATCCGCAGCGCCAAGTTGCACGTCGCCGATACCGGGATGCTCTGCTCCCTGCTCGGCGCCGACGCGGAGCGCCTGAGCGAGGACGGCGCTATCGCAGGCAGCGTCTTCGAGACCTTCGCCGTCGACGAGATCATCCGGCTTGCGAGCGTCAGCGAGTTGGGCCAGCTACTCGAGCTGAGCCACTATCGCGACCAGCGTGGAAACGAGGTCGATCTGGTCATCGAGCGTGCCGGGGGAGACATCGTCGGGATCGAGGTCAAGGCATCCGCGACGCCTCGTCTGCGCGACATCGCCGGGCTGGCCCAGCTCCGCGACCAGCTGGGCGAGCGCTTTCGCCTCGGCATTCTCCTCCACCTCGGTCCCGACACGGTTCCGATGGGCGATCGGATATCGGCCGTCCCACTCGCGGGATTGTGGAGCGACTAGCCTGTTCGGCTCGTGAGGAGCGCCGCGCATAGATTGAGGCCGTCGTGAAGCTGCTGATCGCCGGCGCCGCCGGGATGCTCGGCCGCGACGTGATGCTGGCCGCGGGCAACGCCGGCCACCAGGTGGTCGGCTTCGGCCACGCCGAGCTCGACATCGCGGACGAGGCCGCAGTGAGCACCAAGGTCGAGGCCGAGCGGCCCGACGTCGTCATCAACTGCGCCGCCTGGACCGACGTCGACGAGGCCGAGGAAAACGAGGAGGACGCCACCCGGGTGAATGGCGTGGGCGCCGGCAACGTGGCCGCCGCGGCGGGGGCGGTGGGGGCCTCAGCCGTCTACGTCGGCAGCGACTATGTCTTCGACGGCAGCAAGGGCGCGCCCTACGTGGAGACCGATCAGACGGCGCCGCTCTCCGCCTACGGGCGCAGCAAGCTGGCCGGCGAGGAGGCGACGCGGGAGGCCAACAAGCGCCACTTCATCGTCCGCTCGGCCTGGCTCTTCGGGGTCGGCGGCCCGAACTTCGTCGAGACGATGCTGCGCCTCGCCGCCGACCACGGCGAGGTGCTCGTCGTCCGCGACCAGGTCGGCTCGCCCACCTACACCTGGCACCTCGCCTACGGCATCGTCCGCCTGATCGAGGGGGTCGAGTTCGGCATCCACCACATGGCCGCCGCCGGCGCCTGCTCCTGGTACGAGTTCGCGCGGGAGATCTTCGAGCAGGCGAGCGTCGAGTGCCAGGTGATGTCGGCGACCTCCGAGATGCTCGGCCGCCCCGCCCCGCGCCCCGCCTACTCCGCCCTCGCCAGCCAGCGCGAGCACGCGATCGAGCTGCCCTCCTGGCAGGACGGCCTCGCCGCCTACCTGGCCCAGCGCCGCACCGAGAGCGAGGCGGCAGCATGAGGATCCTCGTCACCGGCGCCGCCGGCTTCATCGGCTCCACCTACGTCCGCCTGATCGGCGACGAGCACGAGGTGCGGGTGCTCGACAAGCTCACCTACGCCGGCCGGCGCGAGAACCTCCCCGAGCGGACCGAGCTGGTGGTGGGGGGGATCGAGGACCCGGCGATCGTGCGCGAGGCGATGCAGGGCTGCGACGCCGTCGTCAACTTCGCCGCCGAGTCGCACGTCGACCGCTCGATCGACGACCAGGACGCCTTCGCCCGCACGCACGTGATCGGCACCGGCACGCTGCTCGACGCGGTGCGCGAGCTCGGCGTCGAGCGCTACCTGCAGGTCTCCACCGACGAGGTCTACGGCTCGATCGAGTCCGGCGCCTTCAGCGAGACCTCGCCGCTCGACCCCTCCTCGCCCTACTCGGCGACCAAGGCGGCCGGCGACCTGCTCGTCTCCGCCCACTTCCACACCTACGGCATCGACGCCTCGATCGTGCGCGGCTCCAACAACTACGGGCCGCGCCAGTATCCGGAGAAGTTGATTCCCCTGATGATCTTGAACGCAATCCATGGGGACTCGCTGCCTGTGTATGGGGATGGGAGGCAAGTGCGCAACTGGCTCTACGTCGAGGACTTCTGCCGCGGCATCCACACCGTGCTGGCGCGGGGCCGCGCCGGCGAGGCATACAACGTCGGCGGCCCCGATGAGTGCGAGAACATCGAGGTGGTCAAGCGGGTGATCGAGCTGACCGGCGCCGAGGAGTCGCAGATCGAGCACGTCACCGACCGCCCCGGCCACGACCGCCGCTACTCGCTCTCCTCCGAGAAGTTGAAGGGCGAGCTGGGCTGGGAGGCGCAGGTGCACTTCGCCGAGGGTCTCGAGCGGACCGTGACCTGGTACAGCGAGAACGAGCAGTGGTGGGGACCGATCCGCTCCGGCGAGTACCGCGAGTACTACGAGAAGCAGTACGGCAAAGCCCTGGGCTGATGCCGCGACAGCTGGAGACGAAGCTCGACGGCGTCGTCCTGCTCGAGCCCGAGGTGCACGGCGACGCGCGTGGCTTCATGGTCGAGACCTACCGCCGCGACGGCTGGGCGGAGCTCGGGATCGAGGTCGAGCTCGTCCAGCACAACCACTCGCGCTCGGCGAGGGGAACTCTGCGCGGCATCCACTTCCAGACCGCGCCGGGCCAGGCGAAGCTGGTCCGCTGCGCGCGCGGGCGGATCTTCGACGTCGCCGTCGACCTGCGCCGCGATTCGCCCACCTTTGGCCAGTGGGAGGGGCACGAGCTCGATGACGAGTCCCACCGCCAGCTCTTCGTCCCGGTCGGCTTCGGCCACGGCTTCGTCGTGCTCAGCGAGGAGGCCGACGTCACCTACCTCCTCTCCAGCGCCTACGACCCCGCCACCGAGTCCGGAATCGCCTGGGACGACCCCGACGTGGGAGTCGAGTGGCCGGTTGACGATCCATTGCTGAGCGAGCGTGACAAGCGAGCTCCGCGGCTGCGCGAGGTTGCAGATTCACTCCCGTTTTGAGAAGCAGCACGCTTTCACACTGCTTCTCAAACAGAACTGAAAATGTCCGACCAGCCGTCGGATCCGGTTCGAGTCCGGCGCCCTCCGCATATAGGCCCGACGAAGCGGTCGAGCTGGGGCGACCCGCCGGGGTACCCCTGTCATGTCAGGACACCGCTTAGCGCCTCGTCCAACGCCTGTGCCGCGGCGTCGAGGCTGTTGTGGCGCTCGACGAGGCGTCGCAGATCGGTCAGAGCCAACTCGTCCAGCGCCCCCGCCTCGTCCCAGATCCGGCTGAAGTCTTCGCTCACCTGCGGGTTGCCGAACGGGTCGCGCGCCGCGTCGTCGTAGCGCTCCGGCGTCAGCACCGTCGCGGAGGCGCCGCGGGCGCCGAACGGACGGGTGACGACGACGCGCCGGCCGAGCGCCGCCGCCTCCAGCGTCGTCGTCCCCTGAGCGACGACGAGGTCGCAGTCGGCGAGCCTCGCCGCCGGGTCGGTCTGGGCGCCCTCCATCAGCCAGGCCCCCTGCGGCAGCCGCTGCTCGCAGAGCGCGATCGCCTGCAGGCGCCAGGCGCCGTCGCCGGCGATCGTCAGCCGGCAGCGATGTCCTTGGTCCAGGCGCGTGCGCACGAGCTCCACCGCGACGCGGACGATGTCCTTCTTATCGGGTGCGAGGCGCGTCAACGCCAGCGCCTCCCGCGGCTCCCTGGTGGCCGGACGGAAGGGCAGCGAGGGCAGGTCGAGGGAGGTGGGAAGGATCTTCAACGCGCTCGGCGGCAGGCCGTATGCGCGGGCCACCTTTCGCCGGTGCGTCTCGCCACGGACCAGCACGATCGCGTTCGGCGTCGCTACGGCGGCCTCGACAGCTCGGCGAAGCTTCATCGGGGTCGGCGGGGCAAGTTCCCGGATCACGGACTGCGGCGCCACATGCACGGCGAGCGCCACCCGCTCACAGATATCGAGCGTCCGCGGCAGGGCGTCGACCACCGACTGTTCGCAATGGACGATCGCCACGTCGTGCTTGCCGACCTCGGCTGGGGCGCCGCCGAATGCTTGGTTTTCGTCCCATGTGGTCAGAACCACCTCGATCCCCGCATCGCGGGCTGGCTCGGCAAGAGCGCCGTCCCCGGCGAAAATCGTCGCGCGGCCTCCCTGGGCCGCGTGGCGCTCGAGCAGGCGGATCCACTGCCAGGTCGAGCCGCCCGGAGAAAGGCTGTGCAGCAGGCAGCAGATCGCGGCTCTCCCCAGCTGACCGCGCTCCTCCATTCCCGGGATAATTGCAAGTGGATCGTGAACCAATCCCCCCTGGCCCACAATCTCCTCCTCGGTGCATCGGTGGAGATCGGGAGCGAGGTCGAGCTCGGCGCCAACGTCGTCATCCACGACGACGTCAGCATTGCGGACGGCGTGCAGATCGACCATGGCGCGGTGCTCGGCCGACCGATGCGGAAGAGCCGCACTTCCAAGCGCCCCACGGCGACGCCGGGCCGGACGACGATCGGCGAAGGCACCGTCGTTCCTACGCGATCGTCGAGTCGGCGGTGCGGATAGGCCAGCACACCCTGATCGGGGACCAGACCGCCATTCGCGAGGGAGCAACGTTGGGCGACGATGTCGCGGTCGGCTTCGCCGGCAACATCAACTACGGCGCCGAGCTTCATGACCGTGTGCGCCTGCAGTCTCACTGCACGATCGGCACCGGGGTCGTGATCGAGGCGGACGCCTTTCTCGGCCCCGGCATCGTGATCCTGACCGGGAGGCTCATGAATACCGAGGAGCGTCGTCCGGCGCCGCGCCTGCGGCGCGGCTGTCAGATCGGGGCCGGCGTCCAGATCATGCCGGGCGTCGAGATCGGCGAGGGCGCCATCGTCGGCGCCGGCGCCCTGGTCACGAAGGACGTCCCCGCCGGTGCTGTCGTCACCGGCATCCCGGCGCGCCTCGCTGGCCGCGAGGGGCGAGAGTTCGACGCGCTGCAGCCTTGATTGAGGTAGGGATCTCTTCAAGCGCCTGCACCGGCCGATTTCGTAAGATGCTATCTTACCTCTGGTGAAGACGAGGGTATCCACCAAGGGACAGATCGTGCTCCCGGCCGAGCTTCGCCGGCGCGACGGCATCGCGCCCGGCCAGGAGTTTGAGGTCGAGCGTCTGGATGCTGACGAGTACCGTTTGCGGCGTCTGGCGCCGCCGCCGAACGAAGGCTTGGTGGACTGGTTGCTCGCCTGTCCGCAGAAGGGCTACTTCGTCTCGGTCGACTCCGAGTCGACCGAGACGCTTTGAAGCACTTGGTCGACGCCAACGTCCTCTCCGAGGCGACCAAGCCCGACCCCGATGCCTCCGTGGTCGAGTGGCTACGGCGCAACGAGCGCTCGATCGTCGTTGACCCGATCGTCCTCGGCGAGGTTCGCTTCGGCATCCTGCTGCTCGCACACGGCACGCGGCGTTCTCAGCTGGAGCAATGGTTCGAGCAGGGAGTCGGGCGGATCCAGTGCCTTCCTTGGGACTCAGCCGTCGGACTACGCTGGGCGCAACTCCTGGCCGACCTGCGCCGCGGCGGCCGGCCGATGTCGGTCAAAGACAGCCTGATCGCCGCCAGTGCCCTCGCCCACGGTTTGGCCCTTGCCACGCTGAATCGGCGTGACTTCGAACCGGCACAGGTGAAGCTCATCGACCCGTCTGCCTGATCGCTACCCAGGTCTAGGAGCGCAGCGCGGTGATCGTGAGGCTGACTGCCAGTTTGGCGCCGATCCCGGCGTAGACGGCAGCGTTGACGACCGGATTGTGCCCGGGGGCGTCGAAGCGACGGTAGAAGCGCGCCATGCCTCGGTGGAAGGCAACTTCCTGGCGGAAGGCGCGGCGTCCGCTGCTCGAGCCACCCTTGACGTGGAGCGCCGTGCCGGCTGACTCGTAAAAAACCTTCCAGCCAGCGTCCCAGAAACGATGGCACCAGTCGAGGTCCTCCATGTAGAGCCAGTAGCCCTCGTCGAGCAGGCCGACCTCGCGCACCGCCTCGGCACGGCAGAGCATGAAGGCGCCGTTGATCGCGTCGACCTCGCCCGGCTCGTCGTCGCCGAGATGGGTGGCGCGGTACTGGCTGAGCGCGCCCGAGGAGCCCCCGCGACGGCCGACGCCCGTGAAGTGGGCGAGCGCGGAGAGCGGGGTGGGGAAGGACCGCTTGCAGGCGTGGTCGAGCTCGCCGCTCTCGGTGAGCAGCTTCACCCCGACCATGCCGATTCGCTCCTCGCTCCAAAGACGCCGCAGCGCCGCGTCGAGCGTCCCCGCGTACACCTCGGTGTCGGGGTTGAGCAGCAGGACTGCCGACGCTTCGCTCTCGCGCAGGGCGAGGTTGTTTGCGGCGGAGAAGCCGATGTTGGCCTGGCGGATCAGGCGCACGTCCGGGAACTCGCGCTCGACCATCGCGGGCGTCCCATCTGGGCTGCCGCTGTCCACCACGGTCACCCGCATCCCATCCGCCGCCGGGTACTCGCTCAGCGAGTGCAGGCATCGGCGCAGGAGCCCTTCGGCGCCATGGCTCACGACGATCACCTCGAGGGCGATGGGCTCGGGCACCTTTGCTCAAGCCTCGCGGTAACGGCGGCGGATCGTCTCCAGGATCGCCTCGTGCCCCGGGTCAGCTGACATCCGGTCGGCGGCATTCATCGAGTACGCGTGCGAGAGGGCCGGTACGGCCAGCGCCTCCCTGTCGGCGGTGAGCCGGAGCAGCAGGTCCCAATCCTCGGCGCTCTCCAGGGTCTCGTCGAAGCGGGCCGCGTCGAGGCCGCGGCGATGGGCGAGGGAGCTGATATCGGTCACGTTCTCTTCGAGTAGGGTCTCGCGCGACCAGGGGAGTTGCCAGAAGGAGGGCCACCAGCCGTGCTCACCTAGGTCGCCGGGGATCCGGTGTTCGGCTATCGAGATCCCGTAGGCGACGGTGATGTCCGCACGCTCGGCAAAGGCGTGGGCGACCGCCTGCAGCCAGGCGGGGTGCATCACGTTGTCGTCGTCCAGGTAGCAGACGATCTCGCCCTCGATCCGCTCGAGGCCGGTGTTTCGCGCGGCAGCGACACCTCGCTGCGGTCCCCGGGCCAGGGCGACGCGCTCGTCGTCGGCCGCTTCGATCGCCTCGCGCGTCCCCGGGTTGGTCCCGTCGTCGACGACGACGAGCTGCCAGCGCGTGTAGCGCTGGGCGACCACCGACTGGATCGCCCGGGCGAGCATTCGGGGTCGGTCGTGCGTGGCGAGCACGACCGAGATCAACGGCCCGTCGTGTGGCGGGATCAACTCGAGCCATGACATGAAGGCGAGCATCTTGGTCGGCAACGACATGTCCTGTGCCACTTCAAGCGCGTGGTCGCCTCGGCTTTTGACTTCCTCTACGAGGTTTCTCAGACGGCCGAGCTCGTCGCGGACCTCGGCCGGGATCTCCGGGTTCTCCACGGTGCTATCTCATCATGTCTCGGGCGGCGCGCAGGTGATTCAGCAGCCCCAATCCCCGCGTCGCATGAACGGCGACCGGCTCGCGTTCTGCGGCGAGCGCCAGGCTGTCGGCGAGCGCGACCGAGAGAGCGGCGCGTCCGCGCTCGAAGCGCTCGACGACGAACTGAGAGCGATTTCGCAGATGCGCGACAAGCTCGGCACGGGCGGGTCCCTCCACCAAGGCTTCGATCGCCGCCGGGGCGTCCTCCGCAGTACCGGGCACGCCGACCAGCGTCGGGCCAAGGTCGAAGAGGTCGCGCAGTCCGGCGGCCTTCTGCGCGTAGTAGTCGTTCTGAGCCAACAGGACGACCGGGATGCCGGCCAGTAGCGAGGTCAGGGTCACGTGGTAAGAACAGCTGACCGTAAGCCGGGCGCGGCGGAACC
>Ga0307500_10000602_pt1 | contig 11555 bp, 9 predicted proteins | sample 14_S_MG_FD_201362 | JGI IMG/M metagenome (GOLD analysis project Ga0307500, IMG submission 201362) | Soil microbial communities from Populus trichocarpa stands in riparian zone in the Pacific Northwest, United States - 14_S | ecosystem: Environmental > Terrestrial > Soil > Riparian zone > Trees... | reverse complement strand
CATGGTCTCCGAGTCCCAGGAGCGGATGCTGGCGGTGGTCGAGCCGGCGAAGGTGGGCGAGGTGATCGCCGTCTGCGAGAAATGGCAGACCGGCGCGGCGGAGATCGGCGCGGTCGCCGACCACGGCCTCGTGCGGGTCCTGCGCGGCGACGAGGTCGCCGGCGAGATGCCGGTCGCGGCGCTGGTCGACGGCTGCCCGCTGTACGACCTCGAGCCGGCCGAGCCCGAGGGCTGGATCTACGGCAACCGGGCGACGCTCTCTCCAGGGGCGGACGCCGGCGAGACGCTGCTGGCCCTGCTCGCCGCGCCCAGCGTCGCCTCCAAGCGCTGGGTCTTCGAGCAGTACGACTCGATCGTCGGCTCGCGCACCGCGCGGCGACCCGAGACCGCTGACGCGGCGGTGCTGGCGATCCCCGAGGCCGAGACGGCAATCGCGGTCTCGATCGACGGCAATGGGCGGCGGGTCGCCTGCAACCCCTACGCGGGCACGGTCGAGGCGGTGCTCGAGTGCGCCCAGAATCTCGCCTGTGCCGGCGCCGAGCCGCTCGGCCTGACCAACTGCCTCAACTTCGGCAACCCCGAGAAACCGGCGCCCGCCTGGCAGCTCGACCGCTCGGTGCAGGGTCTGGCCGACGCCTGCGAGGCGCTCGGAGTGCCGGTCGTCGGCGGCAACGTCTCCCTCTACAACGAGGGTCCCGAAGGCCCGATCTACCCGACCCCGGTGGTCGGCATGGTCGGCGAGCTGCCCGACCCGGAGGCGACGGCGCCGAGCAGTTTCGTCGCAGAGGGCGACGCGATCGCGCTCCTCGGCCCCTTCGAACCGGGCCTCGAGGGCAGCGAGCTGACCAAGCAGCGCGGCGAGCTCGGCCCGGGCCTCCCCCAGCCCGACGTCGCCGCGGTTGCCGCAGCCTGCGAGGCGGTCCGCGAGGCGGTCCGCGCGGGCGTGCTCGCCTGCGCCCACGACGTCAGCGACGGCGGCCTCGCCTGCGCCCTGGCCGAGTGCGCGATCGGCGCCGGGCTCGGCTGCCAGGTCGACCTGCAGCACCTGCGCGAGCGCGGCTGCTCACCCGAGGAGGCCCTGTTCGGCGAGGGAGCGGGTGGCTTCGTCCTCAGCGGCACGCGCGAGCAGCTGGAGGCGCTGGCCGGCGAGGGCGTCGAGGTCCTCTACCTGGGCAAGGTCGGCGGTGGCGCAATCGAGATCGCGGCCGGCGATCGCAGCCTCTCTCTCGACCTTGCCGACGCCGAGCGCGCCTGGCGCTCGCTGCCGGAGCAAATCGAAACGCCAAACTGAATCTCTCCGCTCGCAACTGAGAACCGCGGCGTTTATGCTGCCGCCGCCAGCACTACTCAAGGAGCGAAAGATGAAGCGTTTGGGTTTGACCATCGTTGTCGCGATGTCTGCGGCCCTTTCCATGTTCGGCGCCGCGAGCGCCTCGGCCGCAACCGAATTCGGCGACAACTGCGTCGCGAACGAAACCACTTCAGCCACCGTCCCAGCCACCCTCTTCGCTTTCACCTCGGCTGGAGACCCACTGCCCCTCACCGCTCCGAGCGGCGGCGTCATCACCAGGTGGACGCTCAGCCTGGTGCCCTCGGGGGCGGTGACGATTCCCCAGACGCTCAAGGTCATCCGTCAGACCGGCCCGGAAACCGTTCTGGTAGTCGGGGAATCTGCGCAGATCATCACCGGCGGCTCGAACAGCTTCGAAACCCGGATCCCCGTTCAGGCGGGCGATCGCCTCGGCCTCTCTGGGTTCGGCGAACACGGGCTCGTGTACTGCCTGGAAGAACCAGGGCCGGAAAACCTGCTCGCGGTGTTCGCAAACACCGGCGGCGCTGGCTCGACCGGCACCTTTGAAGCAATCGAAGCCGAAGCCCGGGTGCCTGTCTCGGCAGTCCTCGAGCCCGACGCCGACAACGACGGCTACGGCGACGAGACGCAGGACAAGTGTCCGACGAGCGCCGCGACGCACGACGCCTGCCCGGCGCCCACGGTGGTTCCGCCGGTGACGCTGAGCGCGTCCGCGACCAGCAAGAAGGGCTCGGCGAAGATCCTCGTGACAACCAGCTCACAGACTTCGGTGACGGTCGTCGGCACGATCAAGATCGGGAAAGGGAAACCGGTGAAATTGAACGGCGGCACCCAGCTGGTCTCGCCCGGGACGCTGGCGAAATTCACCCTGCTGTTCCCCAAAGCGCTGAAGGAAAAGCTGAAAGAACTCAGCCCCAAACAGACGTTGACGCTGAAGGTCGCCACCGCTGCGCCCAACTCGGCCGGCGCGGTCACCACCAACGAACTCAAGCTGAAGCTGAAGGGCCAGGCCAAACCCGCGAGCGGGAAAGGCCACCACCACAAAGGCTAGGGGTCTAGGCGACTGCGGCCTCGCCGTCCTCGGCAGCGGCAAGGCCGGCCGGCGCTTGCTGCCGGCTCAGGCCGAGCGTGACAGCGCCTGAGACCAGGGCGACGATCGCGGCAAAGAGGAAGGCGCCGTCGGAGACGGAGAGGGCCGCGGCAAGCGAGGCCGGTTCGCCGACGATCGCGACGAGGACCGCCGTGCCGAGCACGGCGCCGACCTGGCGAAAGGCGGCGTTGACTGCGCTGGCGGTGGCGAAACGGTCGATCGGGACGTCGCGGACGGCGGCCGAGCCGAGGGTCGGGAAGGCGAGGCCGATGCCGATGCCGGTCAGCAGCGATCCCGGCAGCCAGAGTCCCAGCCAGTCCGGCTCGGCGCCGGAGGAACGCAGAACCATCACCCCCGCCGCGAAGACGATCGTGCCGGGGACGATCACGGCCCGGTGGCCGAAGCGGTCGGCGAGCTTGCCCGCCGGGCCGGCGAACACGGTGCTCGCGGTGGGGCCCGGCAGAGTCGCGGCACCGGCCTGGAGGATCGTGTAGCCCCAGACCCCGGTGAGGAAGAGGACGTTGCCGAGGATCAGCGAGAAGAAGGCGGCGGCGAAGAGCAGCGTGCCGAGGTTGCCGATGCGGAAGGAGCGGTGCGCGAACAGGGCCGGCTCGACGATCGGACGCGGATGGCTGCGGCTGCGCGCCACCACGCCGGCCAGCAGCGCCGCGCCGGCGGCAAATGCGCCCAAGGTGCCCGTGGAGGTCCAACCCCAGTCGTTGCCCTCGACGATCCCAAGCGTGATCGCCGCGAGGCCGAGGGCGAGCATCGCCGCGCCGGGAAGGTCCGGCAGGCGGCTGTCGACGATCTTCGGCAGCGGCAGCCGCCTGCGGCCGGCGAGCAGGATCGCCGCGCCAAGCGGCAGGTTGACGAGGAAGACCAGGCGCCAGTCGGCGGCCTCGACCAGCGCCCCGCCGAGGGTCGGCCCGACCGCCGCGGCTGCGGCGGCTGCCGCACCCCACAGACCGACGCCTGCCGCGCGGCGCTCGACCGGGAAGCTGTCGAGCACGATCGCCAGCGAGGAGGGAGCGATCATCGCCGCGCCGACTCCCTGGACGACGCGGAAGAAGATCAGCAGCGGGAGACTGGGCGCCGCCGCGCAGAGCAGGCTGGCGGCGGTGAAGCCGGCGACGCCGAGCAGGAAGACCCGCCTGTGGCCGAAGCGGTCGGCGAGCCCGCCGGCCGGAACGAGCAGCGCCGCGATCACGACGAAGTAGCCGTCGAGCACCCAGGAGAGGGCGTCGCGCCCCGAGCCGGCGAAGGAGGCCGAGATGTCGGGGAAGGCGATGTTGACGATCGTCGTGTCGAGGAAGGCGACGAAGGCGCCTGCGCAGGCGATCGCCACTGCAACTCTATGACCACGGTCATACATCGTCGGCGCGACTATACTATGTCCATGGGCATAACGCGACTCGGAGACACGCGAGCGATCGAGCCGGCGCGCCGCGACGGGCGAGAGCGGCTGCTGAACGGCGCCCGCAAGCTGCTGGCAGAGAAGGGCTACGCCGGCATGGAGCTGCGCGACGTCGCCGCCGTCGGCGAGGCGCCGCGCGGCTCGATCTACCACCACTTCCCCGGCGGCAAGCGCCAACTCGCGGTCGAGGCGGCGGAGCTGGAGGGCCGCGAGATCCGCGCCGCGATCGAGCGCTCGCTGGCCGAGCGCGGCCTCGGCGAGACGCTGACGATGTTCGGCGAGATGTTCCGCCGCCGGGTCAAGGATCACCCTGAGCGGCTCGGCTGCCCGGTCGCCGCCGCCGCGCTCGCGCGCCCCGAGGACCCCGCCCTCGCCGCCGCCGCGACCAAGGCCTTCCGCAGCTGGGAAGATCCGATCGCCGTCACGCTCGAGGAGGAGGGCGTCGCCCCCAAGGACGCCGCGACCTTCGCCGGCCTCGTCGTCTCGACGATCGAGGGCGCTCTCATCCGCGCCCGCGCCGCCGGCGAGCAGGCCCCGCTCGACTCCGCCGTCGCCGGGCTCCACCAGGCCCTTGCCTCGCTGCTCGCCGACACCGGCTGACGAATTTGTCCTTTCCCGCCATATGCACGGGAAACGACAAACTCGGCCGGTACTGGAGGATCTTCCACCACTGCTACCCTGCCGGGGTAGGCAGTCTGCCTGCGCGTCACGTCCTTTTCCAACGCGAGGAACACGCGCTTTGACTCCGCCCCAGGGGCAGCCGATAGATCGCGATGGCCCGCGCGAGGAATGCGGGGTGTTCGGCGTATACGCGCCCGGACACGACGTCGCGCGGCTCGCCTACTTCGGCCTTTATGCGCTGCAGCACCGCGGCCAGGAGTCGGCCGGGATCGCGACCTGCGAGGGCGGACACATCACGACGATGCGCGACTCGGGCCTCGTCTCCCAAGTCTTCGACGAGGAGAAGTTGCGGGCGCTGGAGGGCGACATGGCGATCGGCCACGTGCGCTACTCGACCACCGGCGGCGGCTCGTGGGAGAACGCGCAGCCGGTCTGGCGCGACGACGGCCGCGAGCTGGCGCTTGCCCACAACGGCAACCTGACCAACGCGGTCGAGCTGTGGAGCGAGCTGAAGGCGGCCGGGATCGCCTTCCGCGGCACCTCCGACTCGGAGATCATCGCGGCGCTGATCTCCTCCCACGGCGGCCGCTTCGTCGAGGACGCGGTCGCGGCGGTGATGCCGCGCCTGCAGGGCGCCTACTCGACCGTGGCGATGACCAAGCACGCGATCGTCGCCTTCCGCGACCCGCACGGCGTGCGGCCGCTCTCGTTGGGCCGGCTGGGGCAGCGCTTCGTCGTCGCCTCGGAGAGCTGCGCCTTCGACATCGTCGGCGCCGAGCTGCTGCGCGAGGTGCGCCCGGGTGAGATGGTCTCGCTGACCGAGCGCGGGCTCGACACGCGCCAGGTGGTCAAGGCCGGGCGGGCGGCCCACTGCGTCTTCGAGCACATCTACTTCTCCCGTCCCGACAGCCGGCTCGAGGGCAAGGTGCTGCAGCAGGTGCGCGGCCGGATGGGCGAGATCCTCTGGCGCGAGGCCCCGGTCGAGGCTGATCTGGTGATCTCTGTGCCGGACTCCGGCAACCCGGCGGCGGCCGGGTTCGCGCGCGCCTCGGGGCTGCCGCGCGACGACGGCCTGATCAAGAACCGCTACGTCGCCCGCACCTTCATCCAGCCCGGCCAGGAGCTGCGCAAGCACGGACTGCGGCTCAAGTTCAACCCGCTGCCGGAGATCGTCGCCGGGCAGCGGATCGTCGTCGTCGACGACTCGATCGTGCGCGGCAACACGACGCGCCAGATCGTCGGCATGCTGCGCGACGCCGGCGCCAGCGAGGTGCACCTGCGGATCTCGGCGCCGCCGATCCGCAACCCCTGCCACTACGGCGTCGACATGTCGACGCGCGAGGAGATGATCGCCCACGAACGGACGATCGAGGAGATCGCCGACGAGCTCGGCGCCGACTCGCTCGCCTACCTCTCGATGGAGGGCGTCTACGAGGCGATCGGCACCCCCCCCGAGGACCACTGCGACGCCTGCTTCACCGGCCGCTACCCGCTGGGCGACCCCGAGGACGCCAACGGCAAATTCGCGCTCGAGGTCGTTGCCGGCGCCTGACCACACGTTCCGCCTGGCCGTGCTGGCCTCGGGGACGGGGACCAACCTGCAGGCGATCCTCGACACGCTGCACGGGCGCGAGGGGATCGAGGTGGTCGGGGTCGGCTCCGACAAGCCCGCGGCGCAGGCGCTGGAGCGAGCGCGGGTGGCGGGGGTGGAGACCGCGACCTTCCCGTGCGAGGACTTCGCCGGCCGCGAGGCGCGTGACGCGGCGATGGCGGCCTGGATCGAGGAGCGGGGCGCCGACCTCGTCGTCCTCGCCGGCTACATGCAGCTTCTCTCCCCCGCCTTCGTCGCCCGCTTCCGCAACCGCGTCGTCAACGTCCATCCCGCCCTGCTGCCCGCCTTCCCCGGGCTCGACGCGACCGGCCAGGCGCTGGCGGCGGGGGTCGAGACGACCGGGGTGACCGTCCACTTCGTCGACGAGGGGGTCGATACCGGGCCACCGATCCTGCAGCGCGAGGTGCCGGTTCCCGCCGACCGCGACCGGGCGGCGCTGGAGGAGGCGATCCACGCGGTCGAGCACGAGCTCTACCCGGAGGCGATCCGCATGATCGCCCAAGGCAGGGTTAGGATCGACGCCGACGATCCCCGGGTCGTCCTGACCAATGAGTGAGGCTCCCGCAGATACCCGACCCGAGACCGCGAGCGACGGCGCGATCCGGGTGCGCCGGGCGCTGATCTCGGTCTCCGACAAGACCGGGATCGCCGAGTTCGCCCGCACGCTGGCGGGCCACAGGGTCGAGATCCTCTCCACCGGCGGCACCGCGAGCGCCCTGCGCGAGGCGGGCCTCGAGGTGACCGACGTCTCCGAGTTCACCGGCCAGGAGGAGATCCTCGGCGGCCGGGTCAAGACCCTGCACCCGCGGCTGCACGCAGCGCTGCTGGCGCGGCGCGGCGATCCCGAGCACATGGCGACGCTGGAGCGCGAGGGGATCGAGCCGATCGACCTGGTCTGCGTCAACCTCTACCCCTTCGAAGAGACCGTCGCCGCGCACGAGGTCGATCCCGAGGTCGCGGTCGAGAACATCGACATCGGCGGCCCGACGATGATCCGCGCCGCGGCCAAGAACCACGAGGGCGTCGCCGTGATCGTCAAACCGGAGTCCTACGACGCGGTCTGCGCCGAGCTGGAGGAGACGGGCGGCGAGGTCTCCCCCTCGACCAGCCACTGGCTCGCCAACGAGGCCTTCACCCACGTCGCCCGCTACGACGCCGCGATCAGCCGCTGGTTCTCCGCCTCTTATGAGGACTTCCCCGAACACCTGACGGTCTCCTACGAGAAGGAGATCGACCTCGCCTATGGCGAGAACCCGCACCAGCGCGCGGCGCTCTACTCGGAGGTCGGGCTGCGCAGCCACATCCTCTCCGGGGTGGCGAAGCTGCACGGCAAGGCGCTCTCGTTCAACAACGTGCTCGACCTCGACTCGGCGCGGCGCCTGAACGAAGACTTCGAGCCGCCCGCCTGCACGATCGTCAAGCACAACAACCCCTGCGGCGGGGCGATCGGCGAGGACGCGCTCGACGCCTACCGCAAGGCGCTCGCCTGCGATCCGGTCTCCGCCTACGGCAGCGTGATCGCAGTCAACCGGCCGATCGACGTGCCGCTCGCCGAGGTCCTGCACGAGAACTTCGTCGAGGTGCTGCTGGCACCAGGTTTCGAGGACGGGGCGCTGGAGGTGCTGCAGCAGAAGGAGTCGATCCGCATCCTCTGCGACGAGGAGCGGCGCCAGGTCGACCCGAGCGAACGCGACGTGAAGCGAGTGCGCGGCGGCCTGCTGATCCAGGATCGCGACGGCGATCCCGAGCCGCGCCAGATCATGGAGACGGTGACGAAGACGCAGCCGAGCGAGGAGCAATGGGAGGGCCTGCTCTTTGCCTGGACCGTGGTGCGCCACGTGCGCTCGAACGCGATCGTGATCGCCAAGGGCGGCGCGACGCTCGGCATCGGCGCCGGCCAGATGAGCCGCGTCGACTCGGTCCGCCTTGCGGTCGAGAAGTGCCGCGAGGCGCGCGGCGAGGAGGCCGGCGCCCTGCTCGCCGGCTCGGCCGTCGCCTCGGACGCCTTCTTCCCCTTCGCCGACGGTCCCCAGGCGGCGATCGACGCCGGCGCCAACTGCGTGATCCAGCCCGGCGGCTCGAAACGCGACGCCGAGGTGATCGAGGCCTGCGACGCCGCCGGCATCCCGATGGTCTTCACTAAGCACCGGCACTTCCGGCACTGAGGACGCAGGCGGCTAGACCGTCCCCTTGACGAGGACGCTGACGTAGTAGATCCCGAGCAGGAACCGCTCGGTCGCGACCCGCCCATACTCGGCGAGGTCGTCCCACGGCCGTGAGTAGGGATCGCCCGGACCCAGCTTGATCAGCAACCGGGCGATCGGGGCGAGTACAGGACGCAGGCGGGTCTCGGTCAGCCCGGCGTCCATGACCGCCACGCGGGCGCCCGGGCGCATCCGCTCCCAGGCCTGCGCAAGAGCCGGCCTCGGCTCGGGCATCGCCGAGTAGCTGAGGCTGAAGAGCACAGCGTCGACCTAGCGGTCGAGTTGCAGCTTGGTGGCGTCCTGGGATCAGGAACAGGGACTCGAAGAGCCGGTAGAAGCGGGCGACCGGTCGTACTGAGCGGTGATCGCGCTCAGCGGCCTGCGGGGACGGGGGCGGGCGGGGTCGCCATCAGGCGAGCTCCCTCTGCGCCTCGCTGGCGCGGCGGACGTGGTTGCAGACTTCCTCCGGGGTGTCGGCGGTGACGAGGAGGCGCATGTCGGCGCGGTCGATCAGGCCGTTGTCGTCGAGGCCCTGGTCGATCCAGCGCAGCAGCGGCACCCAGTGGTCGCTGTCGACGAGGATCGTCGGGAAGTGCTCGACTCGTTCGGTCTGGATCAGGGCGATGCTCTCGAACAGCTCGTCGAGCGTGCCGAAGCCGCCGGGAAGGACGACGAAGGCGCGGGCGTAGCGGACGAACATCAGCTTACGGGCGAAGAAGTAGTGGAACTGGAGGGCGCGGTTGACGTAGGGGTTGGCCGCCTGCTCGTGGGGGAGCTCGATGTTGAGGCCGACCGAGAGCCCGCCGGCCTCGGCGGCGCCGCGGTTGGCGGCCTCCATCAGGCCGGGGCCGCCGCCGGTGATCACCGTGAAGCCCTCCGCCGCGAGACAGGCCCCGACCCGGCGGCCGAGGTCGTACCAGCGATGGTCCTCGCCGATCCTGGCCGAGCCGAAGATCGAGACGCCGTCGTCGACGTCGCGCAGCGCGTCGAAGCCGCGCTCGACCTCGTCGTGGATGCGCTGGAGACGAGCGTCGTCTTCAGCCTCGACGTCGCATGGCTGGCGCAGCAGCTCGCGGTCGTGGTGAAACCCAGTCGCCATTCCGTCATGCCCCCGGCGGGATTCGAACCCGCGCCGCGCGGCTTGAAAGGAGCCTATCGCCCCATGGTCGGCGATTCCTCTTGAGCGAAGCTGATCCGACCGCCCACGGCGTCGGCGGGTCACCCGGCAGGATCGAGCCAGAGGCCAGCCGTCACGTCGGCTTCAAGCGTGCAGGTCAGCGACTTGCCGCTGTATTGGCTGACGGCCGCCAGGACCGTCTCCCGCGTAGTCCGCCTGACTGCGACCAGCAGCACCGAGCTCCCGGGTCTCAACAGTCCCTTGACCTGCTGGCGAAAGCTCAGGTCGAGCCCGCTCGGCTCCTCCTCATTCATCACGACACTGAAGATGACCCCCCAGAATCGACTCCATGCGGCCGTCGCTCCGGGATGCCGGCTGCTCAGCAGCTGGTGGTTCCCGTTCTTCTCGGCCACGATCACGCCGATCGCGTCGGGGTCGAGCGGAATTTCGGCTGCGCACCGGTCGAGCTCCGCCGCCGCCTGAGCAGCGACGGTCTCCTCCGTGTATGCGATGGCGATTAGCTCTGGCATCGGCCGGATCGGTGGAGCTGCCCTCAGGGGAGCAACTGTCCCAACGTAGGTCTGGGCCGCCGGGTCCGCATCGCCCGAAGCGGGTGATCGTCGGGTCCCTACTCCGGGGCGGGAGGATTCTGTGAGCCGGCCTCGCGGTCGAGCAGGCCGGCCTCCTGCGCCAGTTCGACCGCTTCCCGTCGCGAGGAGGCGCCGAGCTTGCGGTAGATGCTCTGCGCCTGGGTCTTGACCGTGTTCGGCGAGACGAGGGTCTCCGCGGCTATCTGGGGGTAGGAAAGATGGCCGGGAAGGAACTGGAGCACGCGCAGCTCGGCTGGGGAGAGATCGCTCACCTCCGCTACGGAAAACTCCGCGACGGCCTGGGCCGACCGCTCGATCCACTCGCCGAGCACGCTCGCGTCGGGGGTGCGCTTCAGCAGCTTCCTCGCCTCGGCGAGAAACGCTTCGGCCGTCGGGCCGTCGCCGAGGCGCGAGGCGCAACGAGCCAGCGCGATCCTCGACTCGACTTCGTACCAGGGCGCGAATTCATCCAGCTCTCCGAGCAGGTCCATGCCAATCCGCATGTCGGCCATCGCCTTGTCGACCCTTCCGAACCTGGATTCGACCAGTGCGGAGACAGCCATCGCCAGCGCGATCATCGGGTACTCGATCAGCCCGGAGCGGTTGACCTGCGCTCTGGCCTGGGACGCCCGCGACTCGGCGAGCCGCCAGTCCTCATCCTCGATCGCGAGCAGAGCCAGCTGGGCGAGGGCGAGCACCTGGATGGTCGGGGCGCTGACCGATCCGCGGCGCGCGCCCTCCACCAACCTTCCGTGCGCTGGCTCACGGAATCCGCGCAGATGCAGCCCGACTCCGTCGAGCATGCAGCACATCGACAACCAAGGGCTCTCGTCCGAGAGCTCCTTCGCAGCGACCTCGGTGCGAGCACACATTGCCTCGACCCCCTGCCGAGCGAGGCCGGCTTCGGCCAGCGCCAGGCCCGGCACGAGCCCGAGGCTCTTGTCCGAGCTCCCTTCCGCCTGCAGCAGACTCCGTGCCACGGCGGTCCAATGTTCGGCCTGAGAGCCGGCGCCGCGGGTGATCCCACCGAAGGCCGCGGTCAAGCTCAGGGCGGGGTCTGAGGCGATGGTTTCCTCTCCGAGGCGATCCAGCCAACCGATCACGGTGGCAACCCGCCCGCGGGTCATGTACCTGGGCACCCCCAACCACAACAGCTCTCCGGCGCGCGCCGGGTCTCCTGCCTCTATCGCGTACTGGATCGCCCGATCCCAATCGCCCTGCTCGGCCCACCATTCCGAGGCGCGAAGGTTCAGCTCCGGTTCCTTTGCCGGCTCTACGCGGTGCAGCTCTGAGCGCAGCATCTCGCGGAACATCGGGTGGAAGCGAAACCACTCATCGCGTCGGTCCAATGGCGTCAGAAGCGAGTTCGAGCGCGACAGGTCGACGAGCGTCCCCGCCGAGCCGGTGCGCCCGAGGACCACATCACAGAGATCGCCGCTGAGCCGATCGAGAACCGAGGCCCGCCGCATGAACTCCAGCCTGCGCTTTGAGACCGAAGCGAGGAATTCCTCCTTGATGTAGTCGACGACGATGCGGTCGTCGCCGGCAAACCGGGAGATGGCCCGGTCGAGGTCCGGCTGCTCGGTGAGGGCGAG
>Ga0307500_10000600_pt1 | contig 11595 bp, 5 predicted proteins | sample 14_S_MG_FD_201362 | JGI IMG/M metagenome (GOLD analysis project Ga0307500, IMG submission 201362) | Soil microbial communities from Populus trichocarpa stands in riparian zone in the Pacific Northwest, United States - 14_S | ecosystem: Environmental > Terrestrial > Soil > Riparian zone > Trees... | reverse complement strand
GTGGTAATCTCGTCCGGTAGCCCTACTTCGAACTGGCCTTGGGCCGCCAGCAGTTCGATCAGCATCGCCATGCGGTGTAGGTAGCCGTCGGTGTCCACGGTGTCGTAGCGTGTCATCCGGCCGCGACTGGTCCGCAATGCATTCAGCAACTCCTGTCGGGCCAGCGCGCAGACCAATCCCGGCAGGCGTGGCGGAGGATCGGGGCGGCTTGACGGCGTCGCGCCCTGGTTGAGGTCCACCATCCGGCGGGTCAGCCTGATCAACTCTCGCGGAAGTCCTCCAGAAAGGCAGTGGACGACCTCGACGAAGGGTCTGGTGAAGCCGATTACCCGTTGGCCGAGAAGTTCCTGGGCCTCCTCGACGGTCAGCGGATCGACGACCACGACCGCGTCGAAGGCGTGATCCATGATGCTGCGACCGGATGCCCCCCGGGGCGCCATCTCGTATTCGATGTCATCCGCCAAGGACACAACGAAATGGCAGTTCTCGATGCCGAAAATCGTCTTGATCTCACCTAGGAATCGTTCGGCGTCGGTCGCCGAGCCGATGCGGTCTAGCTCATCGATTCCGATGAACACCTTGCGGCCGGCACGGAACTCGGCCTTCGCGACGGCCGCGAGAAAGCTCCGTATCTCGCTCACCAGCTCCGGAAAACTGAACGCCGTCTCCGTTTCCGAGGTACCTCGCCGAAAGGTCGTGCCGACGCCGCGCATCGCGACCCCCGCATCGATCCCGCGAGATCGGGTTGCCTGACTGCGCAGCCGGCGCTGGTACTCACGCGCCCGGCGGACGAGTTGATCCTGTTCGATGATCAGCCGGGATCGCGGCCGAGGGAAGAACAGGAACGCAGCGATGAGCGTCGTAACCTCCGCCAGGCGCCGGTGCGCAGCGGCCTCGGCGCCGACCCAGCCTGCCAACTGACTGAGACCGTCCACCCCCTGCCGGCCCAACCGGAGAATCCGGGTGGAATGCTCCTGGTACACCTGAAAGCCCGCGTAACCAACCAGAGACAATGACATCGCCCCGCGCAGCACCCTCCCGGCATGGCGCCTGACCTGACGCCGGCGTGGCCAGCCGCGCGCTGACCAATGCGAGCGCTTAGCAGAATGCCGCCCGTGGTAGCCGATGTAGGCAGCGCATGACTGATAGAGCAGTTCGACGAGGAATTCATTCGGCGCGTAGTACGCCGGCGCCGGCGCCCACACCGTCACGCCACCGGGACCGGCTAGAAGCAACTGGTCTTCCGGAGGGCAGTACTTCCGGATCAGGGTCGACTTGCCGGCGCCACGCGGACCCACCAGGCCAATGCACCCACCCTCCATGCCTGCGATGGCGGTGGCCAGCCGCCCAGCGGACGCGGTCTCGACGCGGTACAACGGATCCTGTAGCCGCCGCAAGCCGGTGGAGTCCTGCTCGACAAGCAACGAGTCGAGGTCCCCGCCTAGAAGGTCGTTGATGGTCAGCGCCGTGATGGGCACGACGACGACGTCAAGCACCTCCTTCTTCCACTCCGCCCGCCGCCCGCCGCTCGCCCAGCACGCCAGCAGCAAACTACGAACTCGCGGCAGCTCACGCAGCCATGACCGCATCTGCCGACGTAGCACGTCGTGACCCACCGCGAAACCAGCTGTTGCTCCCATACCGAGCAGCAGCCAAACATCTGCCCGGCTGGTCTCAGATTGCAATGGACCGACCAAGACGCCCGCGCCGATCACAGCCATGACCAACACCGCAAACAACGGCAGTACAGTCAACCATCTGCGTTTGACTCGCGCGAAGATCGGCATCAGAGCGGTACCCGCCCCGAACAACACCCATGCCACGAGGTCGAACAGCAGGCCGCGCCACGAGACCGAGAACAGATCTCCAACGGATCTTATCCCCAGCAGAAACGTGAGAAATAGGGCTATTCCTGCAAGTAGGGCGACAGTCCCATTCTGAATCGTACCCCTGAAGACCGCCACAGTGGACTCGATCAATTGTTCCTCGTGAAGATAAGCGGTGTAGGAGGGTAGGCCCGTGGCTGCGGCCACCGATGCCTCCTCATACAGGCGATCCTCCACACTCTTCCGCTCGACTAGGTCCCGGTCGAAGTAGACGCGAATCTCATCCGTGGCCAGTCCGCGCTGCACAATGCGCAAGTACTCAACAGCGTCCGACCAGGTGAGGCCGCCCGCCACGACGCGCCGCACAAGCTCATCGTCAAGCGGCACCCGTGACTCACGTATGCGGTCGGATGGCCGCTCCCGCCATGCAGCCGTCGACTGGCGTTCTCCTCGCACGGCTAACGACGCTATCGTTACCCGAACATCCGCATCTCATACTTGGCGCATTTCGCAGCCGAGATCCCTCATCCGGGTGAGGCAACTTGATGAACACAACCTCGTAGATCGTGGACGACGGAACCTCGCCTACGCGGTACTGGGTCGCGGCGAGGAAGGATCTTCGCGGCGAACGGTCATCGAGGGCAGCGTTGACGCCGACGGTTGCGTCAACCGGGGAATCCCGGCTCCTGCACGGTCGCACCACAGTGCTCGCTGATGTAAGCCACAGGGACCTCCGAACATTGGCTTCGATCGGCAGCCATGCAGGAGGTGAGCTCGTTGACTGGGCGGCGGAGGCGTCCGTCGTCGAGCTCTCGCCGGGGGCAAGGCGTACCGGGGACAACGGTTCCGGCGGCTACAGGCGCCGACCACACACGCGGTGGGTAGCAAAGCCGCCCGATTGACGAGGTCAGGCTGAGCTAGCCATAACCCGGCCTCTGCTGGCCACCACATCGCGCTGCGCACCGCCTCTGGCGACCGGCACCGCGACAGCTCCCAAGCGCTCCGCGCGGACAACGGGCATGGTCGCGCTTCGGCCGACGACGGTGCGGACCGTTGCCGTTGATGGACGATGTGTCACTTCCCCGGAGTCGGCGCCGGCTGGCGACTGGCTGGCACGTCCCCACTACGTTGTTGCGGCAATGGGCCTCCGGTTCGTTGGTGAACCTCGGTGGCAGGAACTGTTTGATGCCTTCGGGATCGATTGTGGTTCGACCATGCGACTCGGTCGTCGGGACGACACCTACTATGAAGGAGTCGACGTCTACGGTGCCCAGGCGGCCGTACATGGTTCCGGCTACAACTTCGCGGCAGGAGAGGCTGTTTGATCTTGTCCTCACCGCCGCTGACGAAAACTTCGGTCGATCTCGCAATTCTGTGGTGATCATGGGTTGCTATCGAGGTCTGATCTGAGTTTCAGGGCCGATCAAGCCGAAATCCTCGGAGTGGGCCAACCCCGGCGACACCGGAGTCCACGTGATCGGTCCAGTTCCGGTGCGCAACCGGAGCCAGGAGGTCGCCTATATCGCACGACCAAGATTCGCAGACCCTGCGCAGAAAATAACCCAACAGGTTTCCTGACAATCGCCACCAACGCTTCTGCCAAGTAGGATCGCGATCGCGGCGGGCTGTCCGGTAACGATTATCTCGGTTACTCGGAAACACGTCGTCGAAAATCGGCGAGAAACTGATGTTGCATATGTTGACACAGCCTTCGGGAAGGCTGGCTTCAATACCGGTGACCACGTCGCGGAGTCCGGGTGGGCGCGACTGCCACATGAGCGGAGAGCCGAAGTTGAGGAACACCTCGTCGCGTTGCCGCACCCACGGATCGATACCACCGATTGTAAGGAGGCCGTCCGACGTCATTCCGACCACGTGGTCGTTGGGCAACTCACCGAAGGCCTGATGGAAGGTCCAGGCGAACTCGATCTGGCGGGACGCGGTGAACATCTCGAGGTCCCGCAGCAGTTGTACCTGCGACGCCAGCCAGCGGCGCATAGCTGCGGCGTCGGCGACGAACTCGACACGGTCACGGGACGCGCGACTCGGTTTTCCGTCCAGGTACCCGGCGAAGAAGTCGTGCTCATCGGCTCGCAGACCGTTGACGGCTACGACGCCCTCGTATTCGTATTGTGAAAGATAGTACAGATCGTGGCCGAGTACGGCTAGGCCGAGCCGCCGCCCTGTGTCGTCCAGCACCTCGGTCGCTAGCCTGGCGAACTCCGAACGCAGGCTTTCGCGTTGTTCCTCCAGCAGTTGTCCGGTCTTCGATGGCGGATAAAGGCGGTCGAAGATCTCCTCGGCCGTCGCCGATGAGGTGTCGAACGGGCCAATGGTTGCCGCTACCTGCCCGTCTAGTTCTCGCACGCTGACCGGGACCGAACTGTCCGGCGCTAGCCGCTGCACCAGCGCGGCGAGTTCCTCGTCGCCGGTCCGGTGGAAGATTCCAGTGCTTTCGTCGTACGGGCTTGCCTTGAGTTGGACACGGACGGTGGTGCCGGGTGGCACGAGCTCCGAAGGAGGTATGCCGGTGAGCAGTGGCCGGCCGGTCAGGCCGGTGAACTCCAGTCGGCGGGCATCTGTCTGGCCGCCGTCGAATCGACGTGTTATCACCTCGATTTCTTCGCCTAGCATGAAGATGGCGAAGAAGCCGATGCCGAACTGTCCTTTTGGCCGGAAGCCACCACTGGCCAGTCCAATGAACCTGGCGCGGATGGTGCTGGTGCGCCAGCCTGTCCGGCCGAAGTCGAGCAGGCCGTGCACCAGTACTTCCTCGTCCATGCCCAGGCCGTCGTCACAGACTTGCAGGGTCCACTGGCCGTCGGTTTCGGAGAGCGTGATGGTCACCGACCCGCCGGTGAAAGTCGGGTCGATCACGCGGCGCGCGAGCACGGCGTCGTGCGCGTTCTGGATCAATTCGCGGACCGCGACCTCCGGCTCCCGACCGTACAGTTGCTCCCCGCCGATCATGGCGACCAAGGCGTGAACGTCCGAGATCTGCACGTCGGCATCGACCGGCCGCCAGCCGCGGACGGGGAACAGATCCGAGAACCGCTCCGGCGAGTCGACGCCAGCGACCGCTCGGGCAGCCAGTCGCGGCCGGTCGAGATCGTGCAACAACGCGTCGACCTGCTTCAGTTCCCGGTCGACGTTGCGGAGGTAGTCCAGCGCCAGCCACCAGGCCGAGGCGTCGGTGCGGTCGAAGGGTCGCAGCGAGGAGAACGTGATCCGATCATCGGCCAACTGCGGTCGGCCCAGTCGCTCCTGGGACTGCCAGTACGCCCGTTGGGATTCGGCCGGCCTGGTCTGCGTCATCAGGAATGTCGGTGCGTGATGCCCGTCAACGTGAACCGCATCGGTCACTCGCAAGATGCAAGCAAGCTTGAGCGGGTCGACGCTCCATGCGGCGGGCAGCCACGGCGGCGCACTCTTCGGGTGGCGGAAGACCCGCCCGATCTCCTCGACGTCGCACCACTGACTTGCGGCAAGGTCACCGATCATCGGGCCGAACGATTCGCGCAACTGCGTGTCCCTGATGAGCAGCGGCTCGTCGCCGGCATCGGGCGGCCAAGGTCGATTGACCAATCGCGCAGCGTGCGCCCGGTGCGCTTCACGGATCGTCTGCGGTGCGCACACGCGCAGGACGACTGCTGGCGGCGAGCGTAGCTCGGCCTCGGAAGGCCAGTGGCCGGTCTCGTCGACGAAGGCCGCCGACAGCAGGTCACGCCAGCGGGCCTGGCCGAAGACACGCGGTAGGTCGTCCAGATGGGCGGCCAAGCCCATAGCAGCCTCGTGGACGACAAAGGCGCAACCGAGGACGTATGCCTCGGTCGGTGTGAGGAAGTCATCGGTTCCGCAGACCAGGCTGGCGGTCTCCCACAGTGCGTCAACGCGGGCGACCTCGTGCGCTGCGAGGTCTGGCGTGCTGCGGGCGATCTCCTTCAGCAGGATCGCTGCGCTGGCTCGGGCCGCTTGGTACGAGATCCGCAGCCGCCCCAAGTCACGCTCATGAGTGCTGTCGTGGGCGCGTGGCGCAAGCGTCCGGCGCCACAAGGAGGACGTCACGTACTGGCTCTCGCCCGTCAGCGTGGATCGCGACGAAGCGTCGGCCGGCCGATAAATCCAGTCGCCGTGGTCCGACAATGCCGGCACCGGATCAACTGCTCGTGCTTCTGTCGTCGATGGCGCCCGGATCAAGTCCGGCCGCAGCGTCGTAATCTGCTCGATCAGCTGGCGCACGTCCCGACCGAAACTCCGATGGTGCACCCGTGCGACCTGGCAGTACGCCAAGGGTCTTATGTCGGGCGGCAATTCCGCCGGACCTACCGGCTCCACATCGTCCAGAAGCACCGGCACGACGAGGATCTCCCGCTCGAGGCCGCGCTTGATCTCCCGCCTGACCCAGTCCGTCGATCGATCGATGAGCCGCTGGCCCGCAGCGTCGGCGGTGAGCCAGTTCGAGCCAATCAGGACGATCAGAACCTTAGATTCCTCCAGGGCACGCTTGATCGCCGTCGGGTAGACCTCGCCGGGGAGCATCGAAACCGCGTCACGGAAAACCCGACCCGGCCCAAGATGCTCCGCGAGCAGCTCGTAGCAGCCCGCGGCACCATAGCCCGCGTCCACAGTCCGGTAGCTCACGAACACGTCGATCACGGACTAGAGCGTGCCAGATCAACTGACCCGAGCGCACATACGGACGAGCAGTTGCACGAACGGGCCCCGGGCGCTTCGCTATCGCCGTATCGGACTGGGACACGGGCGGAACGACAACAGCCAAGGGCGGTTGCCAGCCACAGACCCCCTGTTCCCACCTTGACCGGCCTACAAGATCCGGGAGAGAGAACCTTCCCGCCTGATCAACAACACTCAATTCGGCAAAGTCGGACGGATCGGTGGCTGGGTGCAGATGTGCTGCATCACGGTGCAGTGGCGGTCGGCGATTGGCGCCAAGTGCGCTCGGGGCCAGCAACGATCGCGCCTGCCTGCCGTGTCGTCGTAAAGTCCGGACACGATCCGTGACATGCTGTCGAGGAACCTAATTGCTGCACGAACCACCCTCGGCGCGGCTCTGACCTGCGGCGATAGGGCGATTTGGTCGACAGCCGCCAGAGATCAACAACCCTTTCCGCAGGTCATCCCTGAAGGAGTGGGGCCGGTCAAGGGGTCTGTTGATCTTTCTTTCGGCTTGTTCGCCGGTGTTAGGGCGCGTCGGGGTGAGGCGTCGGGGTCAAGGCTCGGGCGTAGCCCGACCGCGGAGCGGCCGTAGGGCCTTGAGGCCGGCGCCGTGCGGCGCACGATATAGGCGGCGGAGAAGCGGGTTCAGGGCTCCCTGGGTGTGTGCCGGGGTTGGGGCGTGGCGCTCGTCAGTGCCGGGTGTCCCGGCTGGTGGGCATGCCCGTGAGGGGGCTGCCGGTCATCCCTTCGCCGCCGACGTGGGGCGGCATGATGGGGTGCGCAGTGCTCTGGTCGGCGGGGTCAATCAGAAAGGGCGACCGCGCCTGGTGCTGCGGTGGGGGTCATGACCTGCACGACCCGCGCCGACCAGTTCTTGGGGTGTGGCGGGGGCTCATGCCGGCGCCGGTGGGGTGGGGTGTAGCGCGCGGACGTGGTGGTCGCGCAGCGCGTAGTAGACGTACTGCAGTTGTCGGCGGGCGGCGGCCACGACGGCGATGTTGCGGCCGCGGCGGGCCGCGACCCGGTCACGGATCTGTCCGACCGGGGTGGTCTTGGGCAGGATCTGGACGGACTCCACCGCGGCCCAGCGGATCAGGCGGGAGCCCTGTTTGGTGATCCGGCCGCGGTGGACGTGGGTGTCGGACTCGCGGTGGCGCGGGGTGAGCCCGGCCCAGCAGGTCAGCTTCTGCGCGGTCGGGAACCGGCTGATGTCGCCGATCTCGGCGACGAACACCGCGCCCAGGATCGGGCCGATCCCGGGGATCTGCTGGACCGCGGTGTAGCCGGGGTCGGTGGCCAGCCGGGACCGGACCAGGCCGGAGAAGACACCGATCTCGAAATCGAGTAAGTCCATCACCCGCCGCAGCGAGGCGATCCTCGCCGCGTACGGCGCCGGCAGGTCCAGCCCGTCCAGCGCCGCCGTGCCCGCCGTCCCGAACAGGTCGGCGAACACCACCTGGATCCCGCACTTGGCCAGCACCGCGTGCACCTCGGCCTTGCAGTGTGAACGCAGCCCGACCAGCTTGGCCCGGTGCCGCACCAACTCCCGCAGCTCCCGCGTCGCCGGCGGGGCGACCCACGCCTCGGGCAGCCGGCCCATCCGCAGCAGATCCGCCAGATCCACCGCGTCCCGCACGTCGTTCTTCACCCGCCGGTACTCAAACGCCTTCACCCCCAGCGGATGCGCCAGATGCACACTGGCACCCGCGGCCTGCAGGGCATCGGCCGCCCAGTACCAGCCGTACGTCGCCTCCAGCACCACCTCCGGCGCCTCACCCGCCCGGGCGACCACGTCGGTGAGCCGGTCAAACGTCGTTGACGATCCGGACACTCTCCAACACCTCACCCGCCGCCGTCATCCGCACGACCACACTGCGCCGACGATGCAGGTCGATCCCGACGAACTGCTGTCCCACGTACGATTCCACCAGGGGCCTCCTTCGTCGTAGACGTGAGCACCCCCAGCATCCGCCGGGGAGTCACGAGGAGCGGAGGCCCCGCTCCTTCATCGCATCAGAGCGTAGTCACGTAGAGTGGTGGAGCGGACGTTGCAGCATGCGAACCGCAACCGGCCGCGCCGTGGGGTTCCAGGGGCTCGGCCCCCTGGGCCAGCATGGAGCGAACCAGGCTCGAGCGGTCCGCGAGCAGAGCTCACCCTGAGCGTGTGGAGCGGACGTTGCACCATGCGAACCGCTCGACGTTGGTTGTGGGTGATCCGCTGCCAGGCTGTTTCACCACGTCACGGGCACGGCGCGCTGGCGGGTGAGCGGGCTGTTGGGGCTTCACAGAGCGGGACCTCTGTGCCCTGCCGTCTGGCCTGGCGTAGCCCTGCCGCCCGTGTGGAGGGGCATGTCCGTTGCTGGTTCGGTGATCTTCACCATGGTGGCCCTTCGCCTTCCCGTCTGCCGTCAGCCCACACTCGTGCTAGCGCGCTGTGTCCCCCAGTGAAGGGCCACCGGTACATTTCACCCTTCGCTGGGGGGACGCAGTGTGCTAGGGCTTGCCTGGGCTGACGGCAGACGGGAAGGCGTCACTCAACCCGAGCCGCACGGTCTCTCCTCCATCCCGGAGCCGGATGGCCCCCGCCGGAGGCGCTTGTCCGGTGTCTTGCTCTGGTCGAGGCTGCGAGGTCAATGAGGGCTCACGCTGTGAAGGGTGTGAGCGCTTGGCATTGGGACGTGTGGAGCTGGTCGCCGAGTTGCTTCACGCGTTGTTCGCGGGGCCACCTTTGGTTGGCGCGTTGCCATGCGCTGCCGGCTTCGGCCAGCCGTACCTGGCTGCGGAGGAGGATTGCGCCGTCGATGCCGTGGGCGAGGTGGGTCTCGAAGGCGTCGAGGTCGGCTAGGAGTACGGCGGCGCTGGCCTGGTGGTTGGCGATCTCGAAGACGATTCGGTCGGGTGCGGGGGCCTGGGTGGGGCCGTGCATCTGCTCGAAGGTGTCGAAGGCGCGCTTGGCGTATGCGCGGTCAGGATGGTGTTCGGCGAGGGCGAGGTAGGCGAGACCGCGGGTGAGGGTCAGCGAGGCCGGCGAGAAGTCGGCGTAGAGGAACGCCTCGTCGTGCTCGGGCTGGTCGGGGTAGCGCTTGGCGGCGAGGTCGGTCCCGTTGAGAGCGTCGTCCTCGCGGCCTAGCCGTGCCTGGGCTATCGCGAGTTCGGCTGGGAGGCGGGATCGCTGCAGTGGCGAGAGCCCTGTGATGGTGAGGGCTTCCTTGTATGCCGAGGCGGCGCGGGCTGGGTTGTCGCTGTTGTAGACGTAGCTGGAGCCGAGCGAGATGAGCGCGGCGGCCTGGGCCCGCGGGTCTTCGCTGATGCGGGCGTAGTGGCATGCCTGCTGGAAGTGTCGTTCGCGGGCGCTGAGGTTGTTGCGGTGCAGAGCGAGGATCCCGGCAATGCGGTGGGCTTGCGATGCCAGGAGCGCGGCGGTGCGTTGGTGCCGGCTGGCTTGGCGGGCGAGGCCGTCGAGCCGGACCAGGTAGGCCGACAGCATCGTGTCGACGGCGTGGATGTCGCTGCCTCGGAGGAGGTGCCAGCAGGCGGTCAGGCTGGCGGAGCAGTGGGCGAGGAATCGCTCGCGGTCGGCGTCGGCTGCGGCGCCGGTGGCGGCCGATGAGAAGGCGAAGGCGAGAGGGAGCGCGGCGAGGCTGGCGAGTGCCTGCCGGCGCGAGGCTGCGAAGGCCGACTCCGGCGGGTTGTTCGTGTCGGCGGCGTCGAACATCAGGATCTCCTGGTGCAGCAGGTCTTGCAGGCTACTCGGATCTTCCGCGTGGCCCTGCCAGCCGTCGATCACGGCGAACAGGGCGGCGGTCCGAACTCCGAGCCACGATGCGATATCGCTGGCTGGCTTGGCGGCCGGCTGGGTGAACCGCTCGGGCAGCTCTGGGTTACTCATCACTTCGGCCCGAAGGACCACGGAGGTGCCGGCCGGCGCCGACGCAGGCTGCGCGCCGGCCCTGACCGTTGCGGCCGGCTCGACCGGCGGGAGGTCGAACAGGACGCGGCGGGCGTGGTCTGGCATGCCGAGGGCGTGGGCGATATCGATCCACCGGCGTAGGTGGATGAGGGGTCCCCGGCGGTTGTGGATGCGTTTGGAGATCTCGCCTGCCGGGATACCGGCGAGGATGGCGAGGCGTTCTTGGATGATGCCGTAGCGCTCGTGGACGATGCGGAACAGGGTGTTGGCGTCGTGGTCGCGGCAGGCTTGGATCAGTGGCCCGTGCGGGTCCCATGCCTGCGGTGGCAGGCGGATGGGCTCGGGGGCGTTGATCGGCACTGCGGGCGGGTCCCTCCCCGGACGTGGGGGTGCTCGGCTGGTCCGGCCTGGCTATGGGGAGCCTACTTGTCTTCGGTACAAGATGCCCGGTACATGGTGCGTAGGGCGTCTGTGGCCGGATCGTGTCCTGCATGGAGCCGTTATCCGATAGCGAACAGTTGCCGTGCCAGGCCTGCCGGGGGCGCGGATGGAGGTGGGTCACGTCGCTGCCTGCTCTGGCTGAGCGGCTGACGGATGGCACGCCGGGTCCGCAGCCGGCTGGGTCTCGGCCGTGCTCGGAGTGTTCTGGTCGGGGCCGTGCCGAGGAGGGCCGGGGCGACATGGATGGGGCCGTGTCACGGGGCCGAGAGCGGCCCGGGTGAACGCGGTGATGTCGGTCTGGCCGGGGTGTCGGCGGGGCAGTGCGTTGGTCGCGCATCGGCTGGCGGGGCGCGTGGTCGGCTCGGTGGGGAGGCTGGGCTGGTGGTCGGACATGGGCGCCTCCGGCGCGGTCCGGTGGTCCGGGGTGAGCGGGATGGGCACCTGGGCCGGCCGTTGGGGTGGACCGGCCGGCCCAGGGGGTTCTATGGGCGATGTGTTGGCCTTCGCCGTGAGCGGTGGCGGCGAGGTCGTGTGGTGGCCGGTGCGCCGTTCGGCGTCGGGGTTTCGTTGTAGGCGAGGTACCGGATGTTCGCGGTGGCGATGGCGAACCCGGCGGTGGCGATGACCTGCTCGCAGGTGGGCTCGTCTGCCGGCTGGATCTGTTGGCTGGCGGCGGTGGTCTGGCCGAAGTTGAGGCCGGCTTCGAACCACCGCGCCCGGGCATCGGAGGCTGGGAGCAGG
>Ga0307500_10000599_pt1 | contig 11596 bp, 10 predicted proteins | sample 14_S_MG_FD_201362 | JGI IMG/M metagenome (GOLD analysis project Ga0307500, IMG submission 201362) | Soil microbial communities from Populus trichocarpa stands in riparian zone in the Pacific Northwest, United States - 14_S | ecosystem: Environmental > Terrestrial > Soil > Riparian zone > Trees... | reverse complement strand
AACATCAACGGGCCGCACAAGGAAGACATCTGCTACGCCACCACCAACCGCCAGCTCGCGGTCAAGAAGGTGGCGCCGGTGGTCGATGCCCTGATCGTGGTCGGCGCGCCGAACTCGTCCAATTCGCAGCGGCTGCGCGAAGTCGCCGAGCGCGAGGGCTGCCCGGTCTCGGTGCTGGCGCAGCGCGCCTCCGATCTCGACTGGTCACGCTTCGAAGGTATCAAGAGCCTTGGCATCACGGCTGGCGCGTCGGCGCCGGAAGTGATCGTCGAGGAAATCATGGGCGCCTTCGCCGAGCGGTTCGAATTGCATGTGGAGACGGTGTCGGCCGCGGAAGAAAACGAATTCTTCCCGTTGCCGCGTTCGCTGCGGCCCGAAGCTGCCGCCGAGTAGTCGCGATGGCGGTTTATACCGACGTCGCCGCCGAAGACCTCGCGGAGTTCCTGAAAGGCTATGACATCGGCGAACTGCTCTCCTACAAGGGCATCGCCGAGGGCGTCGAGAATTCCAACTTCCTGCTGCACACCAGCAAGGGCGCGTTCATCCTCACGCTCTATGAAAAGCGCGTGGCAGTGGATGACTTGCCATACTTCCTGTCGCTGATGGCGCATCTGGCCGAGCACGGCGTGCGTTGCCCGCAGCCGGCACGGAATCGCGGGGGCGAGGTCTACAGCGAACTGGCCGGGCGTCCCGCGGCGATCATCAATTTTCTCGAAGGCGTGTGGCCGCGTCGGCCCAACGCCGCGCATTGCACCGGCGTGGGCGAGGCGCTCGCCAAGATGCATCTGGCGGGGCACGACTTCCCGATGTTCCGCAAGAACCCGCTGTCGGTCGAGGGCTGGCGGCCATTGTTCGATCTCGCCGCGCTGCGGGCCGATAGCGTCGCGCCCGGCCTGCATGACTTCATCGCGCGCGAACTGGATCACCTCGAAGCGTGCTGGCCGAAGGATTTGCCGCCGGGCGTCATCCATGCCGACCTGTTTCCGGACAACGTGTTCTTCCTCGGCGATAAATTGTCGGGACTGATCGACTTCCCGTTTTCCTGCAACGACATGCTGGCCTACGACGTCGCGATCTGCCTGAACGCGTGGTGTTTCGAGCCGGATCATTCCTTCAACGTCACCAAGGCCCGCGCGCTGCTCAATGCCTATGGCCGCGCGCGGCCATTGTCGGAGGCCGAGCAGGAAGCGCTGCCGCTTCTGGCGCGCGGCGCGGCGCTGCGTTTCCTGCTGACGCGGCTGGTCGATTTTCTCAACGTGCCGCCCGGCGCATTAGTGAAACCAAAAGACCCGCTCGAATATGTCCGCAAGCTGCGCTTCCACCAGAACGTCGCGAGCGTGCGCGATTACGGCCTGATCCAGCCAGGATGCGTCGCTTGAGCGAACCCCCTCACGTGACGGTCTTCACCGACGGCGCCTGCTCGGGCAATCCCGGCCCCGGCGGCTGGGGCGCGATCCTGAGATTTGGCGACAAGGAGAAGGAGTTGAAGGGCGGCGAGGCGCACACCACCAACAACCGCATGGAATTGATGGCGGCGATTTCGGCGCTGGAAGCGCTGAAGAAGCCGTGCGTGGTCGACCTCACCACCGACAGCCAGTATGTGCGCCAGGGCATTACCGCCTGGATTCACGGCTGGAAGAAAAACGGTTGGCGCACCGCGGACAAGAAGCCGGTCAAGAATGTCGAACTATGGCAGCGGCTCGATACCGCGCTGAAACCGCATCAGGTGCGCTGGCACTGGATCAAGGGCCACGCCGGCCACGCCGAAAACGAGCGCGCCGATCAATTGGCACGCGAGGGCGTGGCGATGGCGCGGTTGAAGTAACGGCTTGGTAGGGTGGGTAGAGCGCAGCGAAACCCACCATCTCAATCCGCTGAACGAAGTCGATGGGTTTCGCTGCGCTCTACCCATCCCACGGCAATGCCGCGATAATAAACGGTGTCGTCACCCGCGAAGGCGGGTGACCCAGTATCCCAGAGACGTTTGTGAAGTACCGAGAAGGCGCGGCGTACTGGATCGCCCGGTCAAGCCGGGCGACGACAGCGTTGTTGTGGCGAGAGGCCTATCACCGTCATTGCGAGGAGCGAAGCGACGAAGCAATCCAGCTTTCTGCGTTGCCGCACTATGGATTGCTTCGCTGCGCTCGCAATGACGATGTCAGCTTAGAGCTGCCCCAGCAGCGTATCGCCGCCGGAGACTTCGACCTTGCCGGGTGCCGGCTCGAGGTTGAGCTTCTTGACCACGCCGTCTTCGATCAGCATCGAGTAGCGCTTGGAGCGGATGCCGAGCCCGTTGCCGGAGGCGTCGAGCTCCATGCCGATCGCCTTGGTGAAATCGGCATTGCCGTCGGCGAGGAATACCGCTTCGTCGCGCTGGTCGGTGTCGCGCTTCCAGGCATTCATCACGAAGGCGTCGTTGACCGAGACGATGGCGATGGTGTTCACGCCCTTGTCCTTGATGGCATAGGCGTTGAGGAAGATGCTCGGCAAATGCATCTTGTGGCAGGTGCCGGTATAGGCGCCGGGTACCGCGAACAGCGCCACCTTCCTGCCCTTGAAAATATCGTCGGTGGTTTTGACCTGCGGACCTTCCGCCGTCATCACGCGAAATTTGGCTTCCGGCAGCTTGTCGCCAACTTGGATCGTCATTTTCAATTCTCCCTCAATGAGCGGGTTTGTCTTAGACCGGGCAGGTGGCCGGCACAATATTAGCGGAGGTTGAAACGGCAACGATAGCCGCCATTCACGCTTCCGTCATCAGGGGGAAAAGCCTCCTTCGTCCAGAAAGGCCTGCTCCTCCGGCGTGGTCGCGCGGCCCAAAAGGCGATTGCGGTGGGGAAAGCGCCCGAACCGCCGGATGATATCGGCGTGGTGCTCGGCCCATTTCAGGTTCTCGGCATGGCCGGCCGCGCGCGACAGCTCGATGCAGCGCAATTGGTCGGGCAGCTGCTCCGAATGCATGAACGGCAGATAGAGGAATTCCCGCAAAACGGGATCGACCCGGGTGTCTGCACCGCGTTCGATGGCGCGGTGCGCCACCTCGCGGGCGAGGGGGTCGCTGGCATAGGTCCTGATGTCGTCGCGGAACAGGTTGCGGGGAAACTGGTCGAGCACGATGACGAGCGCCAGCGCGCCGTCATCGCCCGTTTCCCACGAGGCCAATTCACCGGCTGCCGCGCACTGCCACAGGCCGCGAAAGCGCCGGCACACCTCGGCGTCGAAGGCGTCGTCGCGCCGGTACCAGCGGTCGGGGCCGGCGTCACGCCAGAACGCCAGAATTTCGGCCGGCGTGACGGAAGCTTCAACCATCAACGAGGGCGCTCGCGCGGCTTCAGGCCGCGGCCTTCTTCTCGTCGCGCAGTTCGCGGCGCAGGATCTTGCCGACATTGGTCTTGGGCAGATCGTTCCTGAACTCGATCTGCTTGGGGACCTTGTAGGCGGTCAGCTGCGTGCCGCAGTACTTGATGACGTCGTCGACCGAAAGGTTCGGGTCCTTCTTGACGATGAACGCCTTCACCGCCTCGCCCGATTTCGAATCCGCGACGCCGATCACGGCGCATTCCAGCACGCCCGGGTGGCTCGCGATCACTTCCTCGATCTCGTTCGGATAGACGTTGAAGCCCGAGACCAAAATCATGTCCTTCTTGCGGTCGACGATCTTGGTGTAGCCCCGCTCGTCCATCACGCCGATGTCGCCGGTGCGGAAGAAGCCGTCCGCGGTCATCACGTTGGCGGTCTCTTCCGGCCGGTTCCAGTAGCCGGCCATCACCTGCGGGCCCTTGGCGCAGATCTCGCCGGCCTGGCCGAGCGGCACTTCCTTGCCGTCGTCGTCGCGGATCGAGAGATAGGTCGACGGCACGGGAATGCCGATCGAGCCGGAGAACTGGTCGGTGTCGGCCGGGTTGCAGGTCAGCGTCGGCGAGGTCTCGGACAGGCCGTAGCCTTCCGACAGCGCACAGCCGGTCACCTTCAGCCACTTCTCGGCCACCGGCTTCTGGGTCGCCATGCCGCCGCCGAACGAGGTCTTCAGCTTGGAGAAGTCGACCTTGTCGAAGCCGGGCGAATTCAACAGGCCGTTATAGAGCGTGTTGACCGCCGGGAAGCTGTTGACCTGGTATTTCATCAGCTCCTTGATGAAGCCGGCCATGTCGCGCGGGTTCGGGATCAGGAGGTTGACGCCGCCCGCCCGCATCGCGAGCAGGAAGCAGGCCGTCAGCGCGAAGATGTGATAGAGCGGCAGCGCGCAGACGATGAAGAGCTGCTCGACATGCGGCGGCTTCTTCAGCGCCGGCTGCAGCCAGGCGTCGTTCTGCAGTACGTTGGCGAGGATGTTCCTGTGCAGCAGCGTCGCGCCCTTGGAGATGCCGGTGGTGCCGCCGGTATATTGCAGGAAGGCGACGTCATCGAGCGTGAGCTTGGGCTTGTTGAGCTTCTGGCCGCGGCCGGCGGCGAGCGCCTCGTTGAACGAGACCGCGCCCGGGATCGACCAGGCCGGCACCATCTTCTTCACCTTACGGACCACCAGGTTGACGATCACGCCCTTGAAGCCGAGCAGATCGCCCATGCTGCCGACGATCACATGCTTGACCGCGGTCCGCGCAATGACCTGCTGCACCGTGGTGGCGAAATTCTCCAGAACGACGATCGCTTCCGCGCCGGAATCCTTGAGCTGATGCTCGAGCTCGCGCGGGGTGTAGAGCGGGTTGACGTTCACCACCGCATAGCCGGCGCGCAGCACGGCGGCGGTCGCGACCGGGTACTGCAGCACGTTCGGCATCATCAGCGCGACGCGCGCGCCCTTTTGCAGGCCCTTGCTCTGCAGGTAGGCGCCGAGCGCGGCCGACATCTCGTCGAGGTCGCGGTAGCTGATCGACTTGTCCATGCAGATGAACGCCTTGCGGTCGGCGAACTTCGCAAAGCTCTCTTCCAGCAGTTCGACCAGCGATGAGTACTGGGTGACGTCGATGTCGGCTGGCACGCCGGCCGGATATTGCTTGAGCCAGATCCGCTCCATGGTAGTTCCCCTCTGGTTGTTTCCCTGTTTGGTGGCCGGGCACGCCTTATTTTGGGGCAGTATTGTGAATGCCGCCGCCGATGGCAAGCGGCTGCGTGCTATCGACGCATTTCAGCGATCTGGAATAGTTCGGCCGAACGGCAGGAAAGCTGCCTAATTACGCGGCTTGGCGGGGCCGTTAACCAGCTGGCTTGTTTTCGCCCTTGGGTTTAGCGGCCGAGTTCGGCTTGGCCGGCTTCGGTGCGGGCTTATCTGCGGCGGCAGCGGGCTTGGCGGCTAGCTTTCTGTCGGCCGAAGGGGTCGGCTTGGCGGCGGCCTCCGGTTTGGCGTTCGCATGCCTGACTGCCGCAGGCTTGCCCGGCTTTGCACCGGCTTCAGCCTTGGACGCCGCAGCGTCGGGCTTCTTTGCTGCAATCTTCGATTTTTTGCCGCGCTTTGGCGGCGTCTGCTTTTCGGCTTCCGCCGCAACGGCCGCGATCAGCGCCGTGCCGGTCTTGGTCGGGCCGGTATAGACCGGAACGGGCTCGGACGGCTCCGCGGCGGCAGCCATCATCTCCGATGGCTTGCCCATCGGCGGCTGCAGCCCGGCGGTGAAGAACGTGACCGCGGTCTCGCCGGTCGACGCGCTGCCGTTGGCGGCGACGACGTCGGCGTCCTCGTCGGTGGCCGGCCGCTTGCGCTTGCCGCTGCACATCTCCTCGCGCAGGTTCGGTGGGGTCGCATCGATCGGAACCAGATTGTCGACGGTGCCGAGCGCGGGCTTCAGCCAGCCCAGCCCGTTGCTGCCGAAGCCGCGCTCCAGCAATTGCGCCGCGCGAACCGCGCGCGCCTGTCCCGACGATGAGCCGAGCACGACGGCGATCAGGCGCTTGCCGTTGCGCGTTGCGGAGGCGACAAGATTGTAGCCGGAGGCGCAGATGAAGCCGGTCTTGAAACCGTCGGCGCCGGGATAGCGTCCGATCAGCTTGTTGAAATTCTGCGTCACCCTGCGGCCGTAACGGATCGAGGGGATGTGCATGAAATATTCGTATTCCGGCAGGTCGCGAATCACCGCGCGTGCCAGGATGGCGAGATCGCGCGCCGAAGTGATCTGTCCGTCCGCCGGCAGGCCGTTCGGATTGACGTAGCTCGTCTGCGTCATGCCGAGCTTTTGCGCGGTCTGGTTCATCATTGCCGAGAAGCCGTCGATCGATCCGCCGACGCCTTCGGCGAGCACCACGGCCATGTCGTTGGCCGACTTCACCATCATCATCTTCAGCGCGTTGTCGACGGTGACCTGGATGCCCGGGCGAAAGCCCATCTTGGACGGCGACTGCGAGGCGGCGACCGGCGACACCGTCAGTACGGTATCGAGCGAGAGGCGCCCTTCCTTTACGGCCTTCAGCGTGACGTAAGCCGTCATGATCTTGGTCACCGAGGCGGGATACCAGGGCATGGTGGCGTTGTCGGCCTGCAGCACCTTGCCGGTATCGGCTTCGACGACCAGCAGCGCTTCGGCGTGCACGGCGCGCGGCGTCACGACGGCAAGCGCCGCCACCAGGAAAATCCAGTTCAACGAATGACGAGGCAGCAGGCGAAGAAGGTGCACTTTTCCGTTCCGGTCCTTTGAGACCCGCCTTGAAAAAAGGAGGTCCTCTCGATCTAACGTTTGGATTTCAAGCGTGTCCGGCGCCGTCGCTTTGCGGCAAGGCGCGAATCTATACCTGCTTGGCGGGCCAGAACAGAGCCCAGGCGATTAAATCGTGGACGAAATCATCGCAAATACGGCGATGTCCAAACCGTGATCGCGCTCACGCGAGCCTATTTGGCCTCGATCGCGGCGCGCGCATTCTCCTGCACCATGAACTGCGCCTTCGCGAGTTCCGCGAAGCGTCCGCCCTTGGCCACCAGTTCATCGAACGTTCCGCTTTCGATCACGCGGCCATTGTCGAATACCAGGATACGGGTGGCGTTGCGAATGGTCGAAAGCCGGTGCGCGATCACGAAGGTGGTGCGGCCCTTCATCACCTCGTCGAGGGCGGCGTTGACCTTGGCCTCGGTGACGGCGTCGAGCGCGCTGGTCGCCTCGTCGAGGATCAGGATCGGCGGGTCTTTCAGCAGCGCGCGGGCGATCGACAGGCGTTGCCGCTCGCCGCCGGACAGCATGCGGCCGCGCTCGCCGGCATGGGTCTCGAATTTCTTGTCGCTGCGCTCGATGAATTCCAGCGCCTGCGCGCGGCCTGCCGCGATGCGCATTTCCTCATCGGTGGCGTCCGGCTTGCCGACCCGCAGATTGTCGGCGAGCGAGCGGTTGAACAGCAGCGCCTCCTGGAACACCACACCGATGTTCCGACGCAGCGCGGTCAGCTTCAGACCGCGGATATCCATGCCGTCGATCTTGATGATGCCGGATTGCGGATCAAAGGCGCGGTGCAATAGCGCGATCGCAGTCGATTTGCCGGCGCCGGTCGGGCCGACCAGTGCGATGGTCTGGCCGGGCAGGGCGGTAAACGAAACGTCCTCGACCGCCGGCCGCTTGCCGTCATAGGAAAACGAGACGTCGTTGAATTCGACGAGGCCGGACAGCCTGCCGGTATCCATGGCGTTGGGCCGGTCGCGCACGGCGGGCACCGCGTCCAGCACGTCGAAGAATTCCTGCAGGCGCGGCGCCTCCATGAACACGCTGTTGATGAAGCTCACCACCTGTTCGAGCTTCTGGATCAGCATGGTCGCGAAACTCACGAACATCACGATCTCGCCGACCGTGGTCTCTCCGCGGCCGTGCAGGTAGATGCCGACGGTGAAGATCGCGAGCACGGTGATGGTGGTGGAGGCGCGGGTGATGACGGTGACCAGCGCCCACCAGCCCAATACTGGCATCTGCACGGCAAGCAACTTGTCGGCGACGAAGCGCAGCCCCTGAACCTCGGCGTCGATCCGTACAAAACTCTGCACCAATGCGACGTTGCCGAGCGCATCGGAGGCGCGCGCCGACAGATCGCTGTAATGCGCCTCAACCTCGCTCTGCATGCCGTAGGTCTTGCGCACCACCAGCGTGGTCAGCACGGTGAATATCACGCACAGCGCGAACAACAGGATCGCCAGCCGCCAGTTGATGTAGAACGCCAGCGGCAGCAGCACCACCAGCGACAGGATAGCGGCGAAATGCTCGCGGAAGAATCCGAGCCAGAGCCGCCACAGCGAGTCGGTGCCGTTCAGCATCACCTTCATCAGCCGGCCGGAATGGGTGCCGGTATGGAAGGTCAGCGGCAGTTGCATGATGTGCTCGAAATAGTCGGTCAGCACCGCCTGACGCTGGCGGTGCGCCAGCTTGTCGGCATGGAGCGCGACCAGCGCGCTGCAGGCGATGGTGAACAGGCCGAACGCCACCCAGGCCGCCAGCAGCGGCCACGCCGAATTTGCAGCCAGCGGCCCAGTCTGCGGCTTGCCGGACAGCACGTCGACAATCTTGCCGAATAGCACCGGCTCGGCGAATTGCGCGCTGGCCAGCAGCAGGTTGGCAAAGGCGAGAATCCAGCCCAGCCGTGCCTCTTTGCCGAGCAACTCGAGGACGCGGGTGTAAAGACGCAGCATGGACATTCGGATAAGGACTCAGAGGAAGGAAAGCGAGCGGCGGGATGCTATACTAATCAGGGATCGCGGTGGAGAACCAGAGCGGGCTGAATTTTGTTCCGATCGCTGTGCACACACCCACCGACATCATCCTGAGGAGCTAGACCCCTGCTCAATTGATCAGTCGCCCGTTCAGCGGCGGCAAAAATTGGTCATCAAAAATGTCGGCGGCCTGCGGCCGCTTCTGAAACTTGAAATCTTCCGCGACCTGGTCGATCGAGCGTTCGAAGCGCGCCGGATCGATCGCGCCGACACCGTTGCGTTTCACTTCGCTGGTCAGGATGTTGTCGCTCAGGATGCTTTGCAGGCGTTCGCGTTCGAGGTCCTTTGAGCCGCCGTCCATGCGATTGGCGACTTCGGTCGCGGCGGCCGCGGGGTCCTTGACCGTCAGATTCAGGCCGCCGATCACGGCCCGCACGAAACCTTTCACCGCATCTGGCTTGGCGGCCGCCAGCTCCGGATTGGCGATCACCGCAAAACCATAGGCCTCGCAGCCATAGTCGGCGAATTTCAGCACCGCCAGATCGTCGGCCGGCACGCCGCGATCCCTGAGATTGATCGCCGACAGGAAGGAGAATCCGGTCACGGCATCGATCTGGCCTGCCGACAGCATCGGCTCGCGCACCGCGGCGCCGATGCTGCTCTGCTTTACGCTCTTGAGCTTGATGCCGTTGAGGCTTGCCACCGCCGGCCACAGCCGGATCGATAGATCGCCTTCGGCGACACCGAGCGTCTTGCCCTCGAGATCGGTCAGCGCGTGGATGCCGCGGCTCTTGCGGGCGATGATGGAATAGGGCGCCTTGTTGAATAGCACGAACACCGCCTTGATCTTCGGGCCGCCCTGCTTGTCCTTGTCGCGAAACCGCATCAGCGCATTGATATCGACCAGCGCAAAATCGCTGGTGCCCGCCGCGACGCGCGCAATCGAGTCCGCCGATCCGCTGGCGATGTTGGTCGTGACCGCCAGCGCCTCGGCGCCGAACAGGCCACCGGCGGCGGCCATCACGAACGGGGCGGCCGCGGCATCGATCGGACGATCGAGCGAAAACTGGATCTGGAGGGGGACCCGGGGCTCGTCCGCGGCGAGGACATTGCTCGCCATCAAGACCGCAATTGCACACAGCCCGGCAAGGGAGGCCACGAGAGCGCTCAGGCGGGAGCGGATGGCTTTGGTCCTGACAGCACGCATCGAGGTTACATCAGCACGAGGTGGGACAAGTTGCCGCGGCGGCGATGACTGCTTCGTGACATCGACCACGGCATGGTCAGCCCTTGGATGGGCCTTTCTGCATCATCTAACCTGAACGGGCGATGACTGCCATGATTTTGCCAGGGATCGTTCAGCTGCCGTTCGGATTGGGGAACCTAATATCGGCTCAGTGGTTAGCAATCCGAGGCCTTTCCAGGCCAGCTCCCACGGAGGAATGTCGAGATGTTTGCGCGTAAGGGTTTGTTTTCATCGATCGGCCGCACCGGCGCGGTGGCGACGGTCGTCGCGGTGGCGCTGACGGCAGTTCAGCCGTCGATGGCCTTCGCCGGCTCCGCGACGTCAGGCAAGGGCGTCACGGCGTCGACCGGGACCAGCGACGCGACTGATATCAGCGCGCGCCGCAGGTACTATCGCGGTGGCGGTGGTGGTGCTGCGGCCGCAGCAGCCTTTGCGGGCATCGTCGGCACGGGGATCGCGATCGCGGCCACCCAGAACCGCCGTCACTACTATGACGATGGCTACTACGGCGGCCAGGCCTATTACGGCGACCCGGCTCCGTATTACGGGCCCCGCGGTTATTATGGCGGCGGACCCTATTATCGCAGCTGGTAAACGCGATCGCTAAAATCGAAACCGTTAAAGATGAATCCACCGGCCGTCCGGCCGGTGGATTTTTTTATGGCTGCAGGGCCGGCCGTTAACACGCCCGCCGCGGCTTTGGATTAGATTCGTAAAATGAGTGATTCGCTCGAACGGCTTTATCAGGCTGTCATCGCGGCCAAGGATCTCGATCCGGCCACGTCGCGAACCGCGCGGCTGTTTCAGCGCGGCCCCTCCAAGATGGCCAAGAAACTCGCCGAGGAAGCCATCGAAGTCGTGATCGACGCCGTCAATGGCAAGACCGAGGCGGTGGTCCGCGAGAGCGCCGATCTGCTCTACAATCTGACGGTCCTGTGGGCTTCGGCCGGCGTGACGCCGGAAGACGTCTGGCGCGAAATGGAACGGCGCGAGGATATGCTCGGCATCGCCGAGAAGTTGCCGAAGTCGGCGGTCAAGATGCCCAAGGCCCTTGCGAGCAAGGCCGTATCCGACACCGCGCGACCCAAAGCGGTGGCGCCGCCTGCGGTCCGGCGGCGAATTGTCGCGCTGGAAAGCCGCTCCTTGCGTAAACGGCACTAATTCCTCTCGAATTCCGCCCTTTTCCGGCATGGACAAAACCGCCGCATGATGGTTCATGCGGCCATGCTGAAACGGACCTACGATTGGTGCATCGACGCCGCTGACAAGCCCTACGCGCTTTGGATCCTGGCGGCGGTCGCCTTCGCGGAAAGCTCGTTCTTCCCGATTCCCCCCGATATCATGCTGCTGCCGATGTCGCTGGCGCGGCCGAAGAAGGCATGGTGGTTCGCCACCGTGTGCACGATCGCTTCCGTCGCCGGCGGTGTGCTCGGATACGCGATCGGCGCGCTGCTCTACGATTCGATCGGGCAATGGCTCATCACCCTTTACGGTCTCAGTGACAAGGTCGAGACCTTCCGGACCTCCTATGCCGAATGGGGCGCGGTGATCATCCTGCTGAAGGGGCTGACGCCGATCCCCTACAAGCTCGTGACCATCACCTCGGGCTTCGCGGGCTACAATATCTGGCTGTTTGTCCTGTGCTCCATCGTGGCGCGCGGCGGGCGCTTTTTCATTGTCGCCGTCCTGCTCAACCGCTACGGCGACCTGATCCGGAGCGAACTGGAAAAGCGGCTTGGCCT